>ENA-ORUB01001962-ORUB01001962.1-human-gut-metagenome-genome-assembly--contig:-NODE-1962-length-20460-cov-3.584171_pt1 | contig 20460 bp, 10 predicted proteins | sample MGYA00241918_ERZ509200 | MGnify/ENA primary metagenome ERZ509200 (study PRJEB26280, sample SAMEA2338853) | human gut metagenome | biome: human gut; feature: human-associated habitat; material: faeces... | reverse complement strand
TGGCATAGTGGCAGAAGCCGCTTAGCCGATATGTTGAATTTTTAACGGACTATTGTTATAAATAATCTATATTCAAATATTAACCCATGACATTCCGGAAACTTTTTTTTCCAAAATCTTATGATTATATATAATCTTTACATTCTTTTGACCATTAAGGTTAAAATGAATTTTATTTATCAACTTTTCATTTGGGATTACTTCCAACACGTTATTTTTTCTAACAACCTTACAATTATAACCCTTAAATTCTCCGTTTTCGCGTTCAACAACAAAAGCATTAGTTAAGAAAGATTCTCCTATATATTTAAAACATTCATGTACATCATTATCTTGAGTATTAAAAAACATTCTATTACTTACCATATTTATATACTGCTCACCTAAAACAAAAGCATTAGACGGATATGTCATAGGATTTAAATTTAGTTCTGTTATCGAATCTAAAGAAGCAGTAGGGTGAGGAACTGATATCATTTGTGCAGGAACAAATGGATTTGAACAAAAAGCCCATCTTAAAGTACCTGTTTTATAATCTATCAACTGCGCAAAAGCTCCAGCTGCATTATAACTTTCCTGTAACCAACGTTCATCTCCTGTTAACAAATAAGTATAATACGTAGCATAACCTCTCCAAGCACTCCACCCATGAGGAGAATTCATAAAATTAGGACTAGTTTGTACATCATACTGAGACTCCCAGAATCTCAAGGTACCACCACGCTGACGACCATCTGGTATATATAAATGAGTTAGACAATCATGCCCTTTCAACAAATCTAGAACCTCTTTGGTATATATATTTTTTTCTTTTTCAGAAGATTCATCCTGTAATGCCAAATACGCTATTTGAAGAGCTGTACAAGAAATCATACCATCTTCATAAGTCATTTCACCTTCCGTTTGTATATTTCCATGCATTGAGACCAAATGATCTATAGCTAGTTTTGCAGAAGCAAAGTGACGTTTATAATTTTTCTTCCATTTAGAATCAAATTGTGAAACCTCTTTCTCCAATAAAGCCAAGTCTAACATACTCTTAGCTATATATAATACACTCGTATAAAGTATTCCTTTTTCCTCTGTTTTATCTGTTGTTAGAAAATTCTTAAATGCACCATTCTTTCTTTGAGAATACTTAATCAACCAGTCAGCCAATTTAGAAGCCTTCTCAAGATCTTTTATATCTTTATGAGCTTTATATTTAAGAACTAACAAGTCAATTGTTCCACTAGTATTTTGAACTCTATATGGTATAATTTGTGGTATATCATCTTTATGCAACAAATCATATAAATAGTCAAAACGTAACTTATGTTCATTATCAATATCTTCATCAGGCATGTAACGTGCTGCAATAAAAGCAGATGTATACCCATACCACGACTCTATGTGGGTAGATGCTTTTTGTGCACATCTTTTTGCTTCTTTTCTAGCTTGATTTAAATACCAATCCCAAGGATGACGTACAGATACAATGGCCTCTGAAATCTTATCATCAACCATTCCCTTTAGAACAAAGTGACCTGGAGTATAAGCCTTAAATTCAAAAGACCACAAATTACCTCCTATATTTTTCATATAGATTTTTTTTTCATCCAAATATACCTCAGGTTCCTTAGGTGAATATAACTTTATTTCAGCTGTCTCACCTACTGCAAATGAAGTCTGTGGCAAGTACCATACTCCAGCTCCTGTATTATGACAAACTTCTTCATGTATATCAGAAATATCATTTACAGATGTAAGAAATAACCTGTATGATACACTCTCATCAGGATATAGTTGATATAAATTCTGTGGGCATCTTTGCGGTAAAGGTAACGAATTCAACAAATCAATATTAACCCCCTCTATTCTATGCATACCCCAAAACAAGGTATCACCATTTTCATCTTTCGGAGTAATATAATTGTAATCCAAACTCCAGGAAGCTATAGGATCAGGAGATGTCAAAACCAAAATCTTTCTTTTAGGAGACATCAGATATCCCCAAAAATGAGTTTTCTCATTTCTTAAAAGAGTTGGAAACAAAGCATCAAGCCACTTCGGAAACTCATCCATATATGTATCAACACCTAATTTTATACCAGCTTTAAAAGGTTGTACAATAGTATTCCCTTCGTTTTTTATTGTTATATCCAAAGCCAATCTATCATCAATGTTTTTATACTTCAAGATACATGACAAATCATTAACCTTAGTAAAATATTTAAAATCATCAATTTTAGACCATTTACCTATTGATTCGTTTTGTAATATATTTTTAAACAAATCATCTCTTTTAGATGCTATATAAAATACAGGACCATTTTTCTCCCCTTTAAAGAATTTAATAGTATCATTTCCGTTTATGATTAAATTTTCAATAGTTCCATTATCAGAAATGAATAATTTCCAGTTACTCCCATTTAAAATGCCATTAGCATTAATAAAATTAGATATTAAAAGTAATACAATAATAAATAACAATTTTGTCATATACTTTATTTTTTAATTATAAATCTTTTTTATTCAATTGTAACGTGAGCCCCTTTTGGCAATGTTCTTTGCTCCTCTAATTTAGGCAAACCATTTTCTGAATCTGGAATACCTATATTACTACCATCAGGCCATCCACCATTTTTTTTAACATTTTCAGTAATAACATTTATCAAAGAATCAAGGCTTACACGACCGGATTCATTAACATGCCATTTACCTTCATTTTCATGCCCCATCTGTTCTCCCATTTCTTTTCGATAATTAACCCTCTTATTACCAAATATAACATTACCTCTTTCATTGGCACGTGCTCCTACACCATTTAAGATAATACCATTAATCCAATATATATTATTTTTAACAGTTGTATATTCTACCAAATTATCTAATGCAAAAATTGAAGATCCAGGCATTCCTGTAGATTTAAATACAATATTGTCAGACCAATAGTTATCTTTTCCTACTCCATAAGCATATATAGCCCCTCCTTCATACAGTTTTGTATGTGGTTCAGATATAATATTATATTTGATTATATTATTCCTTGTATGTAAATAAGGTTTAACAGTTTCCCTATCAAATTTAAATGTTCCATCAGCTATTCCATTAACAACATCTTCAGGAAAATCATTATATCTTATTTTATGTTGATTCCATATATGATATTCACCAACATAACTACCGGGAAAAAAACTCTCCTTTTCGTTCATTGTTCCATAATAAACACCCACTGTTGAAATACCATTATATGCAGAACGTTGTAAGAGATTATACGAAATTTCATTACTTCCACTCTGATATAACTGAATACATGGTGAATGCCAATAATTCCCTAATCCATGATCATGAATATAATTCCTTGAGATTACATTATTTTTATTGACATCAAAAGTACCAGGACCATAACCTTCCAAAAAGACCCCTCCACTACCAGTAAAACCTATTTCATTTTTTATAATACGATTATTTTTAGCATAATGATGTAATGTAATACCATAGCTACCAATATTCAATATCTTACAGTTTTCTACAACACAGGAATCAACATTAGAAAAATACAGAGCAGCATCCGGATTCTCCCATTGTCTTAAAACCCAATTGTCTGGCCATTCATTTTCAGGAAGTCTGTCTGTATACATGAATGCTATATTGTCAAACTTTATACCTTTAACAATATTTTTTTGTGATTCAGTTTCATTACCAACAATACTAACGAGTCTGTTTAATTGTGGTAATATTATTTCATCGTTATTGGGATTTGATGTCTTTGGCCAAAAATAGACCAAACCTTTCTTTGAATCCATTGCCCATTCTCCAGGAGAATCTATTAAATATAGGGCATTTTCAAATCTATACCCACGTTCATTATTATCCCTAGAATTATACATTCCAACAGCTAATTGTTTACTGCTAAAATGTGCACTACCTTCTTCATAATTAATCTGCGTTAATACACCATTACCCATCACACCATATTGAAAAAATATGCATAACATCTCAACATCACCATTTGAGGGAAGATATTTTAATATCTCTTTTTCTTTAAAATATACTTTTTGTCCATTCTTTTCTGGTTTTCCAAAAGAATGATCTTTATTCCATTCTCTCCAAAAACGAGAGTCTGAATTTGATCTTTCTGCCAACTTACCATTTACATACATAAAATGGCACAAATGAGAAGTATTAACCTTTGCTGCCCATATCTGACCTTTAGCCTTCGGATTTATACAAGAATCTTCTGCTATATATCGAGTCCAATTTTTAACATGAAACTCACTAGATATTACAGGCTTTTCGTTTTTATATCCTCTAAAGGTTACATTAGAATCACGATAATCCAATTCTAATGTTTTTGACAATACATACTTACCCCCACGCAAATACACAATAGCATTTCTTTTATCATCATTCATTCTCTTTAAGCGAATGAAATCGCGTGCCTGTTCTAATGTAGCAAAAGGATAATTCAAACTACCATCTTGTTTTTCAGAAACATCATTCGATACATACACCTCAAGATATGTTTTATGAGAAAAAACATAAAAACTATACCCTAATATAATAATTGCAATTGCAAATATCAACAAGAATTTTCTCTTCATAATCTTCTATGTTTTTAAAGTTCTATACTTCTCTTTTCATGTTTATCAAGAATAATATCTAAAGTATTTTGTTTACTATTTATATTAAACAATGAACTTTTAGATTCTGAAGAATTTTCAAAATAAATCTTTATCTTAGCTGTATAATTTGTTGGATTATGTACATTAATAACTATTTTATTGTTACTTTTCTTTACTTGTTCAACAACTATATTATCAAATGTATAAATCAGACATTTATCCTTCTGTACATATATACTTGGCAGTTCTGTAACTGTTAACATTGCAGCCACTTCTACCCAAGCACATGAAGCAAAAAGATTCCCACCAACCTGATCTTTTCCTTCCCAATCTGAGAGGTTTACTCTTTCACATGACCCACCCGGTTCCATTTTTGCAATTGGACGTTCTTCATGACTTACATATTGTGGAATGCCGTGTGCTATATCCCTAAGTAACTCTATAGCATACTTATCATTTGTTGCTCTAAAATATTTTAGTAATGAAACTCCTGACCACGTACAAATTGCAGGTGCACCATGTTTATTAGCAATACTAGCCCATACAGCACCCGTTGAATGAATATTCAAGCTATTTAACTCCGAGAAGTCTGGAAAACGGTAATTATAAGACACAACCCAACTTGCACATATCGGTAATAATTCCTTTGCATATCCCAACCACTTTTCATCTTTTGACACTTCATATAAAGTAACATAAGATTCAAATAAAGCAAAAGCAGATTCACTATCAGGAGAAGATAAAATCTCTCCAGGTCCTCCACAAGTGTATCCTTTTAAAACATAATCATTATAATATTTCTCAGCCAAAAGCTCTGCAACAGATAAATAACTTGGATTAGAGAAGGTTTGAGAAGCCAAAGCTAAACCTGCAGGTACAATAGCTCCAGAAGTAGATCCACCTATACATATATCACCAGTCTCAACATTCAAGAACTGCCCAATTTGCTTATATCTATTCCATAGATTTACAAACACATCAACCTGTTTCTTCAAACTTTTATACCAATAATCAGGTACAGCAATGTTCAACCTCTTCATTTCCTTAAAGTGTAGCTGAGCCATATACATGAAATCACCTTGTGATCTTACAAAAGTCTCATTATATCTAAAAGGTTTGGAAAATCCAAATCCTTTAAATTCAAAACCATTTCCATAAGCATAATACAAACCTGAAGGAGCCTGTGTTTTTGTAAATATCTTATCCAAATTTCTTATAACTCTACTTCTCTCAATCGAATCACCTTGTATCAAAATAGGCAAAGTAGACTGACCACCACCGACCCATCCTAACTGCCATATAGAATTCCAATTAGAGTTAGGATTATATTTTGTAATACAATACATATCAATAGATTCCTCCCACCTTTCTTTTTGGTAAAGATTATTCATTGTCTTCCATAATTCACTAAATGGCATTACAGGAGCATTAATGTCTGAAGGGTTTAAATCTTTTCGTGAAAATAAAAACTGTTCATACATATCATATAATGATAACGCCTCTTTTTTATATAATCTAAAACACAATTCTATTTTATCGCCTTTCTTCAAATTGGCTCCTTTATCATCAGATATTTCAAAATTATCCATAGTCGGGATCTTACTTCTCACCGCAGGAGACATAACAGAAAATACAGCTTTTTTTTCTTTTTTATCCTCTTCTATAAAAAAACCATAATTCCCGAATTCATTACTCTGTAAGGTCTGAACCATCCATGATAATTGCTTCTTTTTTGAATAAAATGCCATCAATGGAGTTGAAGCACTACCTGTTGTAAGTTCAATTTTTCCTTTATCTTCATATTTTTCCAAACTTGGTAACAGCGTAGTTGTTGTAGGCATATCTAAACGCCATTCATCTTTATCATACCAATAAGGAGGATAAGTCATTATTTTTCTATCAAATTTATTACCTGCATATACAGCACTTGGTACAAGAACAAAATTATCATTATCCCAATTATTAAATATAAAATCAACACCTACAGAAACCTGGTCAGCACACTCACTCAATAAAATATATTGTATCTTATAATCTACAATACCTCTATTAATATCTATTATTTTTGATTTTACATTAACATTCCACTTATTATGATTCTTATCTTCTACCACACCTTCTTCAAGCTTAAAGTTTGTAGAACTTTTCAAATCAATTTTATCGTAATAATGTATTACAGGCTTAATATCCTGTGCACTTAAATATTTAATATTTACTACCAATAAAGCAAGAACTAACTTCAATATTATTTTCATATCATTTATTTTACAAAGGGAAACATCGTTATTCTAAAATGTGTACATCCATAAGGAACCAGTTTTATAAATTCTGATTTACCATCTTCTATATAACTTTTAGGTATAGGCTGTTCTGGAGTTACCTTCCAATCAAATGGTGTAGCTTTTACTTCAAGAACTATAGGTGATTCTTTCATAGACCAAGACCAATATGATGGCATACTATAATGATAAACCTTAACATCCTTACTTAAATCTTTTACATTTAACGCATATTTCCATTTTACATTTGGAATCTGTTTATTAAATGAGATTTCTTTTATTGGATACGAAAATAGTAATGGTCCATAAGAAATAGTTTGATATGGATTTGAAATATCTTTTTTAAAAGCTATTTTTCCTCGTCCAACATCTCCATCAGAACGTTTATGATAACTATTGTCTGGAAAACTTGTCTCTTTACCTTCTTCTAAACAAATTTTCATTTTGAAGCGTACATTTACTTTATCATTTTGTTTCCAATCTTTTTCAACCTTTACAAAACCATTCCTTAATTCAGTATTTATTTTTTCTCCATTAACCTCTATTTCATAATAATCCGACCATTCTGGGATACGAATATAAAAAGGAAATGTAATTGATTTCTCAGGATTAATTTTATATGTTATCTGTTCTGAGAAAGGATAATTTGTTTCTGTTACTATCTTTATAGAAGTATTCTTTTCTCCTATAATTGTATTTACAACATTAGGACCATGTAAAACAGAAGCTAGTCCATTATCTTTAGTTCTCATCCACATATTTTTTATATAATTAGGAATAACCCTTGTCATATTACCAACACAACAAAGAACCGAATGTCCTGTTGGCCAATATTCATAAGCAGATATTCTCTCTCCTTTAGGAAGAACATCCATTGGCGAACTTGGGAACTCACCCGGTAAAATATCTTCAACTTTGTTTAAAGACTGATAATAAACTACATTCTTATAATCATTAGAAACACAACTAGGTGCTGCATTAAAGAATATCTTTTCAAGCCTATCACCATACTTACCATTACCGGTTATTTCATAGGCTAATTGATAAGATAAAGGTGCACAAGCCACATTACATGTTTCAATATTACGGGTTGAGCCAATACCAGCTAACCATTCTTCACTAGAAGATATGCCAGATGGTAAATCATGGTTTTCCGATAACATCTTAAAAAATTTTAAAGTAGCATTTAAATGAGTTTTATCTCCTGTTACAAGATAAGATATTTCTGGTATTCTTATATTTTCATACATAATAACACCATGTTCTATTGGGAACTCACCATTATTCCAAGCTTTTATACTTGTTTTATATTGTTCAGATTCTACGTATCTCCTTATATTATCCAAAATTTTCTTATTTCCAGATAACAAATATGTTTGATACATAGGGTCAAGATTTACAATACCTGAAACAACTTCATTCTTTTTTGGAAAAGGAGGTAGAGGATAATCTGAATAAACCTTACACAAAGCATTAAGTATTTTTTCATTACCAGTTGATTGATAGTAAGCCAACAAAGCTCTTGCCACATGAGAATGAGCCCAACTATTAAACTCATTGTTCTTTACTATATCCTTAGATTTCCAATATATCAAAGTATTGGCACCATCTAAAACACCATCAACAATTGAATCCAAACGTGCAGATACACGTTTAAATAATTTTCTATCATTCATAATAGAAGATAAACTTATTGCACCATCTAACCAATATGCTGATTGTTCTAAAATCCAACCAGTCCCATCCGATTCCGATCCAACCTCACTTTTACTAAGACTTTTACCGTTCCAACCTAAACGATGAACAGCTGAATACTCATCCAAATGTCCGGTAATCCCATCCAAAGCCAAGTTAGCCTGATCTTCTATCCAACCTAACGGTTTTATAGAACCTAAAGGAAGAGAAATAAAATCAGGAAAGACAAGAGATTTATCTTTCTGAAACGATTCATACTTATGCTCTATTATTTCTATATGATGTTTCTGTGATTGAGATAAAGCTCTAGGAAATACCGTAAAAGATAAAAATGCAAAACAAATATATAATTTCATATTATTTCCCATATTTTTTTTATTTATTAGTCCTGTAGTATATAATCCATCCATTGAGGATTATCACATACCTGCTTAACTTTTACCATTTTATTATTAATCATTACATTTCTAGAAGGTTTACCTGATATATTCTTATAATGATTAAGAAAAGGATAAGCTTTCAAATACAAATGTCCAAAAGCATCTACTGCATTCAATCTCTTTTCAAAAAGTCCACCTTTATTTAAAAGATGTTTTGCCCAATTCTCCAAACGATTATCTATATGAACAGCACATTCTGTATCAATAAACTTATTTCCTACAATACAATTGTCAGAGCCACCACCTATTAAGACACCAAATCTTCCTGCTTTATAAAAAGTATTACCTTCTACAAGTAAACCGCCAGCACAATCATCAATATATACAGAACAACATGTATAATCATTACCTATATTTGCGAAAGTATTATCTTTAACAACATTACCACACTCTGTTGGATTTCTTCCATAATACACAGCACCATTATCATCTACTTCATAACATACATTATGTATATAGTTACTTTCTATAAGATGATTATTACCATGAAAAAGAATAGCCATACTTGGAAGTTCACTTATCTCCGATTTTAAAACTTTATTTCCAACTCCTGTTATATGTATTGCTGGTCTATAAGATTTCTCTATTCTATTAGTTCTTGAGAATTTACAACCATATACAAAATTATTTCCAGGAGTTAAGGTTTTTCTGTCTCCACCACCTAAAGAGACTGCTCCACTACCTAAATCATAAAACTCACAATCTATGATTCCATTATTGTATCCTCCCTTTCTATTTACTTCACTTTGAGCATACAAATGAGGTTGTAATGCTCCAATAATACCTCTTTGGAGAACTCCAACGCTATCTTCAACCAGACAATCAAAAGGTTTTACACCTAAACCAACAGAAATAGCAGCACTTCCTAAATTTCTAAATATACATTTACGTACCATTACATTTTCTGTTTCTGTCATGGTTAAAGCCAAAGAACGCGAGTACTCAAATATTATATTTGATATTGTAACATTTGATATTTTATATAAATCAAAAAAAGGAGAATCAAGTTTTGATACTACCACTCTATTTATAGGTTCAGTAGACTTAAAGAAAACTTTATTGTTTTTTATATCTATGGCATATTCACCATTTTCATCAATCTCTTCCACGATATTCAAAAAATAATAGTTATTCCATGGTGCTCCATTGCCATATCCCCAATAATGAGGCAAACCTGTCTCTATCGTTTTTGCTTTTCTATCAATTCTTTTTACAGGTACCATATCATCTGCATATCCATGACGGAAATAACCTGAAATCCAAATATCATCCTTTTGCTTCCATTTATCAATATGAGTATTATCATACTTGAAAACCCCACCCCTCAATTCATTATTTCCTTTCCAAGGCAAAGCACCTTCATCCGTTACAGTTCCTATTTTTACATTTCCCTTATTGGGCCAACGTGACAATTGAAATGGTTTTCCATTAATAAAAATCTCATTCCATGACGCTTCATACGGACGAAGAAAACCTACGGGACGTATTCCTGACAGTTTTTTTAATTGCGTCTCAGACACATCTATTTTATACAAATATTTTTTATTCTTATCAACTCTTGATACTTTTTTTGTCAAATCAACTCCTCCTGTAAAATAAACTTTGTCTTCATTGTATGGAGATATTATTATATTACTATAAATATTTCCCTCCAGAATAGTTGTTTTACTAAAATTATACTCACCGCCATGCAACTGTAAATGGACAATTCTGTTATCACCTTTTAATCTTTGCTCCTTTATTTTTAATAATGCTTCTTGAAAATCACAACCTAAAGTTCCATTATTTGATACTTCTATTCTTAGAGTATCAGAAGCCATATTACTTTCCACAAACAAAAGTACAAGCGTTAATAAACTAAAAAAAAATTTCATAAGACTATTTATTATTATATAAATTTACTCTTAAAAAGTACACTACCTACTTTATCAGCAGGTAGTGTAAGCTTCTATTACCATCCTGGATTATTCTCCATAGGGACTTCTTTATTTGCATCTATAACACTTTGCGGTATAGGATATAAATTATTCTTTTCCTCTATTGTTGTAGCAGATGATTCATAACCATATTTTCTAGTGTATTCCACAAATTTATTCATTCTCATAAGTGTCAAAGAACGAAGTTCTTCTCCCAATAATTCACGTGCACGTTCATCCAATATGTAATCAATACTAATTTTATCCTCAGTAACAAGAGGAGCTTTTGCTCTTGCTCTCACTTCATTGACATCCGAGACCGCATTTGTTTTATTTCCTAATTTTAAATAGGCTTCTGCTCTTAACAAATATGTCTCAGCCAAACGAAAAACATAAATATCAGGGACAAAGCCTACATCCTGCTGCTGATTAATATGTTCACCCGGATCTGAACCAAACTTCCAAATTTTAGGGAAAAAACAACGCATTGTATCTTCTGTTGTATTTGTTATCCATTCTCTTTGCAAAACTTGTCCCGGAATCAATTCACCTGTTTTTATAATACCACCTCCGTTTTGCTCTGATAATTGTATTTCTACAGAAGGAAAAGGCGTCTTATCTTCCTTGTCTATTTTTCCGTCTTTCACATGGTATGCAGCATAAAATTCTCTTTGAATATTATGGGAAGCATTTCTTATATCACCACCACAATCTTTCCATATAAAATATTTAATATAGTTTGTTGGAGGAATCTGTCCTTCACCACCCCCATATTCACTAAAATACTCTTCAGTAAATCCAAACTTTTTAGCTTCTCTTTTATAGCAATCAGGCCAAAAACAATGTTCATATAATGGACGTGTAAAAGTAGGAACACCACCATTAGGAATACTACCATCTTTATTCTTTTCAAACTGAATAACCCAAATACTTTCTGTATTCCCATCCTGTCTATTATGATTTCCCATACGGAACAAGTCCCAATAAACATCTTTACCTTCTACATCTTTTCTCGTTCCGAATCTGTCTTTCATTAAAGCATAATTTCCATCATCTCCATCAATGATTCTAGAAGCTGCTGAAACTGATTTTTCATAAAGTTGTTTAGGATTGTCACCATTATTATCAGCAAGTGCAATATACAATTCTGCTAAAAGATGATCTGCTGTAGCTTTAACAACCCTACCCGCTTGAGTATGTTCGTTAGGTAAATGCTGTGATGCATATTCAGCATCCTTTATAGCCTGTTCATAAACTTCTTTTCTAGAAGCACGAACATAATCATAACGTGGAATAGTTGTAGGCTCAGTCACAATAGGAACTCCTCCGAAAGCATGTCCCAACAAACGATAAGCATAAGCTCTAAAAAACAGAATTTCTGCCTTTTTTTGATTTTTAGTCGTTTCACTATCCCAGTTTACTGAAGGATTCTCTATCTTATCCAACAATATATTACATTGAAAAATCTGTGAATAATTTCTATTGTAGAATCTTGTAATTACACCATTATACGAATCAATAATATGCCAATTATTAAATGGCTGGTTCGAACAATTTCCTGCATCATCAGGACCTACATTCCAGGAGTCTGCTCCTACTCCATGAAAAACCCAATCATAATAAAAGTCATCTGTATTATACATTATTCTTACACTCTGATATAATCCGTTAATAGGCGGATCAAATTGTTTAGGTGTCAAAAAAGCATTATCTGTTACCAGAGATCTTTCTGGTATTTCATCAAGATAGTTACAGCTAGCAATACTTATAAGTCCTATAGAAAATAATATATTTTTAATCTTCATAACGATATTTTTTAAAATGAAACGTTTAAACCAAAAGAAACAGTTTTAAAAGTAGGATTGTGATAGTTCCCTATTTCACCACCTGTTTCCGGGTCAAGACCTCTCCAACCTGTAAATGTTAAAAGATTTGTACCCGTTACAAATAATTTAAGATTGTTCATCTTAACTTTAGAAAGCAGACTCTGAGGTAAATAATAACTCAATGTTACATCTTGTAACCTTAAGAAATCTCTGCTTTGATAACATCCATACTGAGAAGCAGCTGCTTCACGTGTCATATTTGCCCTAGGTATTTCATTATTCCTATTTTCCGGTGTCCAATATTCCAAATCCAACCATTTAGACAGTGGAGCATAAGTTGGAACAGTTGCACGAGGATTAGCTTTCATAAAACCATTTTTTCCACCGCACATCCAATATAAAGAAAAATATAATTCAAAATCCTTATATCGGAAAGTATTACCCATGGTCATTGTAAATGAAGGATCTGTATAACCTATAATTTTTTTATCATAAGAATCTATTTTTCCATCTGGCACTCCATCCGGTCCACTAATATCTTTAGTCTTAAAATCTCCAGGAACACGATTGTATTGTTTCTGATATTCAACATCCTCTTCCTGTACTATACCTTCCAATACATAATCATATATAACTCCCAAAGGCTCTCCTATAAATCTTAGATTACTTATATCATCGTCTGGAACACCATCTTTATCCGAGTCAGACCCATCAAGCTCTAATATTTTATTACGGTTCAACCAGAATGTATAATCTGTAGTCCATCTGAAATCCTTATTTTCAAAATTAACTGAATTTAAGCTTAATTCAACACCCTGATTTCGTACTTTGCCAATGTTTTCAAGTACATTATCAAATCCATTCATTATTGGAATACGTGATGTAACCAAAAGATCCCTAGTTACAGAATTATAGTAGTTCAAAGAACCATTGATACGATTCTTTATTATAGTGAAATCAATACCAACATTCCATTCTCCTTTTCTTTCCCATCCCAACTGTTGATTAGGAATATTACCTATATACAAAGTTTTACCTTCTTCAGTACCAAATATATAAGAATAACCAGAATTTACTTTTGCAAAATGACTATATGCTCCAATTCCTGAATTTCCATTTTCACCCCATGACAATCTAAACTTCAATGAGTTAACTATATCATTTTTTTTCCAGAAACTTTCATTTGAAATAGTCCATCCCAATGCTGCCGCAAAAAACGTTGAATACTGATGTCCTGGTGCAAAAGCAGAAGATCCGTCATTTCTAACACTTAAAGAAGCATTGTAACGATTATCAAAAGTATAATTTATCCTACCCAAAACTGACTGCATCCTAGGAGGAGAGAACAAAACATCGTATGCATCTCCAGAATATTGTGTTGAAGCAGCCTTGTTCAATCCATTATATGAAAGAACAGTCGTTCCAAAGTCAGCAAAATTATATCCTTCAAATTTCACATAACTATTATTTGTTGCTTTTCTTTCAAAGACTGCACTGGCATCAACAAAATGTTTACCAAAAGTTCTTGAATAATTCAATATTGCATTAATCAAATAACTTTGTGTCCTTGAAGTCTCCATATAACCACCGGCTCTAGAGAGGTTTACACTAGGGTCCAACATTTCAGCAGGTTTGGTTACCAATGCTTGTTCATGTGTAAAAGAAGCTTTCAAACGATTAGACAAGGTATACGCTCCAAGCAATTTCACAGACAACCCTTTTACCCATGGAATACTTATATCTATATTAGCATTTGTCTGAAAGAAATTTCCTTTATTTACATCATCATAGAAACCTGGCTGTAATCCCCACAAAGGATTTTCCCAAAATGTTCCATTTGGATTTTTTTCCATCCATCCTTTAAAAGCATCACCGCGCATATATATAAATCCATACGGACTTTGTGCTAGTGCCCACGTCATATCAGCTATACGGTCATCACGATTATCAAAATTTCCAGAAATATTTAATCCGGCTTTTAACCAGTCTGTTATTGTTGTATTTATTTTAGAACGCAAATATACTTTCTGATAATGATTCCCCTTTAATACTCCATCTTGATCTGTATAATTAGCAGAGAAATAATAATTCATCTTATCAGTAGCACCATCTACACTCAGCTGATAATTCTGAATTATAGAAGTTTGCGAAACCTCTTTATACCAATCTATTTCATTACCGGCAGTATAGGCTTCAAATTCTTTTGCTGTCAGCAAATCCTGTGGGGATAATGCTGTTGCATCTGGATTAGAAGCCAATGTTCTATCCTTTAAAAACTGAAGATATTGTTCACCATTCATCATCTTGGGTAAATGTGCCCAATCTTGAATACCAACATTTACATTTCCTGTAATTCTTGGCTTATTACTCTTTCCACGTTTTGTTGTAATTAATATAACACCATTAGCAGCTTGAGAACCATAAATAGCTGCAGAGGCTGCATCTTTAAGTACTGTAAGAGATTCTATATCAAGAGGATTTACGCTATCTATACTACCACCAACAAATCCGTCTATAACAACTAGAGGAGAATTATTAGCAGATATTGAGTTTGTTCCACGAACAGAAAATGAAGGAACACCACCCGCCGTAGAAGCTTGTCCGATATTTAATCCAGGAACACTACCTTTAACTGCTTGGAAAACATTAGTAACAGGTTTTTGATTTATGATACTATTTTCCAAATTAACTGAAGCTATTGCTCCTGTAAGATCTTTTTTAGTTGTTGTTCCATACCCAACAACTACAACTTCATCCAACAACTCTGTATCTTCCTTCAAAGTAATAGACAAGCTACTGCTGTTTCCAACCTTAACTTCCTGATTTGCATAACCGATATAAGAAATCTGCAAAACAGCTCCGGCAGGTACATTCAAAGTAAAGTTACCGTCCATATCGGTTATTGTACCATTAGTAGTTCCTTTTTCCATAACATTGGCACCGATAATAGGAGTTCCTGTTGCATCTACAACAGTACCGGTTATCTTCTTATTATCTTGCTTGACGGAAGTGTTTGATGCTTCTTCTTTACGCATCAACATGATGTTTTCTCCTTCGATGGCATAGATGATATCCGTACCATTAAAGATAGTTGATAAAACTTCGGCAGTTGTTTTGTTGACTGCATTGACACTCGTTTTTCTCTTCAGATCTACTTCTTTCTTGTTATAGACAAACAGATAATCGGTCTGCTTCTCTATTTCTGAAAGGATTTTTCCGGTAGACACATTATCTGCTTGAATATTTACACGCATGGTTTGTGCATTACCCGTCGCGAAGACGCCCATAGAGGCGGTAAGTAACAAAGCACAGGTTAATTTCATGGCTCGATTTGTTTTTATAGGTGTTTTAATTTTAGGCAATAACAGCCTGGTACAAATATTTTTCATACATTTGTAGTGTTAAGTTAGTAATAAAAAATTGATTTAAGGAGAAGTCAATCACGAACTGACTTACAGATTCGGGAGATGTTGCAGCATCTTCCGAATTTTTTGTTTCTTTTCGTCATTTTACCATAGGCATTCGATTTAACAGGTTACTTATTTTATAATGATTTGATTCAATTCTTCATCTTTTGTATAGGTAAATTTATGCTTTAGTTGTAATACTTTCAATACGTGTTCTACACCATCCCGAATACGGAATTTACCGGAATAATGGTATTTCATCAGCGAAGGTCTTTGAACTACAATATTAACATCGTAATATAACTCCAGCTTCTCTATCAGACTACCAATGGACTCGTCATCCAAGCAGAGCAATCCTTCTTTCCAACGGAAATAATTTTTATCCTGAATGGTTGAACGCACCAGCTGACCGCCGTCACTGACCACTTGTTCATCCGGTTTTAAACGAATCGTCTGCGATTTATTCGCATTTGAAACCTCCACGCTTCCTTTCAACAAAGAGGTTTCGAACTGTTCTTTATCTTTGTATGCCTTTACATTAAATTCGGTACCTAATACTTTCACATCATATTTGGAGGTATGAACTGTAAAAGGAGCTTCTTCCTGATGGGTCACCTCAAAATATCCTTCTCCATCCAATTCTACTTTCCGAGCGTCTTTTTGAAAGCGATCCGGGAATTTTAACTTCGAACGAGAATTTAACCAGACTTTAGTACCATCGGCCAATAACAGTTCGGCCCGTTGTCCGGCCGGAACAATTACGGTTTGCATCTTTACCGGATCATCTTTTCCGTCAAAGAAAGCTTTTGTTCCTAAAAAGGTAATCAGGATAACGGCTGCCACCTTCAAGAATTCAATCCAAACCGGCTTTAATATCCGTGTTTGTTTTTCCTCTTGTTGGTTTTCTTCAATCGGACTCCACAAAGAAATATCATAAAGCTTCCGTAAAGAACGATACTGATGCATGTGTTCCGGATCTTCATCCAGCCAACGCACCACCTTTTCTCTTTCTTCCGGTGTTGTTTCTCCCTTTATGTATTTCATCAACAATTCATCCATATTCTTACCGAATTTTATATTATAACGATTCACGAAAAGATATCCCTAAACAAAAATAGATCTTTTTTGAAAAAAAATTGGGTGAGATGAGTGGTTTTCCTTTTTCTCTTACTGGCATACTACTATTTTTAAAAAACAAAATAGGGTTCACACACCTGTCTATTCCCTTGTTAATGAGCAATATCCTGTGAAGGGTGTGAAGTCTGATCAATTCTGATACCAACAGAACCAAATAAGCCACAGCGGTAAATAATCTTTCAGGGCGACACGCATGGCTTTCAAAGCTTGAGAGATATGATATTCAACAGTTTTAGGACTAAGATTAACTATTTCTGCAATCTCTTTGAAAGTTTTATTCTCATACCGACTTAAAAAAAAGATTTCTTGTGTTTTTTCAGGCAGAGTCTTCAAGGTTTCCTGAACAATCCGCTGGATTTCTTCCGAAAACAGTTCGTTCGGATCGCAAGCCTCTAATGCGGAAATTTGTATTTCCAGATTCCGTACGGCCATTTCTGCCATATCTTCAAGAGCTACTAACCGATGTGCATCTCTCCTTAAATGATCGATCGCTCTGTTTTTCAATATAGTGACCAGCATCGCTTCGGAAACATTTTCTTCCGATTCCCGGCAGATTTGCCAATATTTGAACAAAGATTCGGCAGCAATATCTTCTGCTACCAAATCATCGTGTACATACGATTTGGCAAACAGAAACGAACGTTTATAATTCCGCTCATATACCTTTGCAAAGTCTTTGTCTTTCATTTTATATTATTTCCATGGCAAATGTAAAAAAAATTACACAAAGGCATCATTCTTTTCAGATATTTTCCAATCACTGATCCACAGGTCTATTGATGTATTCATATGAACTCAAAGGAAAAAAATAACGGGAATTTATATTTTTGACAGATGTCGTAAAGCTTTTCCATATATGTGATAAAGCTTTTCGACAATAGTAGTAAAGCTTTTTGACAGATGTCAAACAATTACATTATCATATAATTTCAATTGATTCTTCCAGACTATCTGCCTATAAAATAGAAACGAATAAACAAAATTATTTATCTTTGCCCTAACAGGAATTAATCTAAAAACGGATATGGAAAGAATACGAATGGTTATATGTTTGATTATTCTTTTATGGAATACCCCAGTTTTTTGTTCAGCCCAAGGCAGTACTCAGCTTAAAGTCGGCGCTGAGCGAATCGAAGTAGTAACACGGCTCCTGAAAGATAAGCGAGTCGGACTGGTGGTTAATCAGACTTCTTGTTTGGGCGAACAGCAACAGCATTTACTGGATGTCTTGCTCGAACGCGGAATCGATGTCAGATGTGTGTTTGCTCCCGAGCATGGTTTCAGAGGAACGGCTGATGCCGGAGAGAAGGTAAAGGATAGTAAAGATATTAAAACAGGTATTCCTATCGTTTCAATTTACGGAAAGCATAAAAGTCCGACAGCTTCGCAGCTGAAAGATATAGATGTCGTCGTCTTTGATATACAAGATGTAGGAACCCGCTTCTATACGTATATCAGTACGATGCATTATGTGATGGAATCATGCGCTGAAAACAAGAAACAGTTTATCGTGTTAGATCGTCCGAATCCGAATGACTTTGTGGATGGACCGATCCGGCAAGATAAATTCAAATCGTTTGTCGGAGTTGACCCGATTCCTTTATTGCACGGACTGACCGTTGGCGAATTGGCCTGGATGATCAACGAAGAAGGTTGGTTGAAGACCGGAAAGAAATCCTGTAATCTGCATATTGTCAAGGTCGAAAACTGGAAACATGGAGATCCGTACTGGTTACCGATCAAACCTTCGCCCAACTTACCCAACGATCAGGCGATCCGGCTTTATCCGTCACTCTGTTTCTTCGAAGCAACACCATTCAGTATCGGGCGCGGTACCTATCATCCTTTTCAAATGATCGGTTATCCGGATGAGAAATATGGAGACTATACGTTCACACCTGTTTCACTGCCGGGCTTTGATACCAACCCGTTACAGAAAGACAAGCTCTGCTATGGAATCAACCTACAGGAATATCCTTTTGAAGGAGGTTTGACACTGCGTTTCGTCTTAGACTTTTACCAGAAGACAGGAAAAAATACCGACTTTTTCTTCTCACGGGCCAAGTGGTTTGACCTGTTGGCAGGAACCGATAAACTCCGCCAGCAAATCATCGACGGACTTACAGAAGAGGAAATAAAGGCTTCTTGGCAGGAGGAATTGAAGGCTTATAAAGAAATGCGTAAAAAGTATTTACTTTATCCGGATTATAACAATACTCCGTTAATAATCTCGTAATCGTTTGAATATAAGCAAGTTGATTAACAAAACATAACCAAATAAAATTGGCTAAGTGTCTGTTTTTTAGCACCTTTATAGTTTATTCAAGACTTAAAAAGTATGACATTTTCAGAACCACTTAGCTAATCTTGAGGAGATCCTCAAGAATGCAATTCGTGCATCAATGAAAGAATCTGGTGTAAAGTTAGCAAAAACTTTCCAGACTCTACTCATCGAGATACTGACTTTATATATGATTCTACCCAAAAAGATAAACTTCACACAGATGGCTCGCTACGGCAAGCATGGCGAGCAGACCTATCGTCAGAATTTCAACCGTAAGAAGAAAGACTGCATCGATTGGCTTCTGTTGAACCTGTCTCTTGCAAGGCGTGTGCTGGATATGGATGGCTTACTTGCCATTGCCATAGACCCGTGCTATATCAGCAAGGCCGGGAAAAAAACTCCTCATATCGGACGGTTCTGGTCGGGATGTGCAGGGGCGGTGAAGCACGGACTTGAAATCATGGGCATCGGTTTACTGGATGTTGTCAACAACAAGTGCATGATGCTGCGTGCCCATCAGACAATAGGGAACTCCGCACTGAAGATGAGGAACAAGACACTCGTCGAATATTACATCAGTGTTATGAAGCGGTATTCAAAGAAGCTGCTGAGTATCACTGACATAGTAGTAACTGACGCTTTTTCTCCACATCCACGTTCGAGAAGGGCATGTCGGAGCTTGGCTTCTATCTGGTCAGCCGCTTCCGTGACAACGCTTGTCTGCATTACATTCCCAAGAAGGAAAAGAGGCGTGGACGACCAAGGGTTAAGGGAGACAAGATTGACTTGGCAAACCTCAACCTCTCATGCATGGATTGACCGAGAAACAACATCAAAAACTTTGCAGAAGTCATCCGTAATACAGAAAA
>ENA-ORUB01001932-ORUB01001932.1-human-gut-metagenome-genome-assembly--contig:-NODE-1932-length-20691-cov-4.311785_pt1 | contig 20691 bp, 10 predicted proteins | sample MGYA00241918_ERZ509200 | MGnify/ENA primary metagenome ERZ509200 (study PRJEB26280, sample SAMEA2338853) | human gut metagenome | biome: human gut; feature: human-associated habitat; material: faeces... | reverse complement strand
GAGGCGGCGCTCCTTCTCCGCAGCGGGAGGCGGTGGAGGAGGCGGAAGCCATGGCGCAGGATCGGTGTCGCTCGGCAGCGCCGGGTCGATTCCGCTGCCGCCATTCGACTCTCCATTTGCTCTTTCACTCGAAATGATGCAGCGACGCGAGGGTGAGAGCCCCGAGGAGCATATAGCCCGTATTACGGCGCTGATCAACAAGGCGGCCGAGGCGATGGCCGTAGCCTTGATGGAACGCAAGCGCCGCATGGAGGCACGCTCCCGCAAAATCGGATAACAAACCTAAAATACGAGAAAGATGAAAGAGAACACCCTGGAACTCTCCTTTGAGATGTACGAGGAGTTGAAGGAGACCCTTATCAAGACGCTCCGCACGGAGTTGGCCGAAGCCCGATCACAGTCGGCAGCGCCCGTTGATACGGACGCGATCAAGCAACTGCTTCAAGCGATCTCCGATCGGCAGGAGCAGATTAGGAAAGACCTCGGAGCGCAGATTTCGGAGATGGAAGAGAAAGTGGTCGGGATGGAGATTCCCGAGGAGTTGCCGCCGCGGATGGTGCAGCACCGTTTCTCGCTCTCTCTTGACGCAACCCGCAACTTTTGGCTCTTTATGTCGATGTTTGTCGTGATTGCGGTGCAGTCTGTCGGACTCTATTTAGACTGGCGGCCCGACCGAAGTCGGTATGACAACGATCTGAAGTATCGCTATGTGCTGATGAAGGGTGAGGCATCACCGAAACGGCTGTCGGAGTTGGAGGAGTTGTTCGAGGTCGAGCGGGACCAACGACGTATCGACTCAATGCGGCAGGATGTCGAGAAGTACGAACGCTTGGTACGCAGAAGGGCGGCTCTCGACGAGCAGGCGCGGCTGAAAGCTCAAGAGGCCGAACAGCTCAAACGCGACGCAGCAAAGTTAAAAAACAAGTAGCCCTTCCCTTTCTGCCGCAAAGATAAGCCGCCGGACGGACAACGCAAGGTCAGGACGAGTTGCCACCGGCAAACCTTGCGCAAAGTTCCTCCGGCGGCTTCGGAAGATTGTTGCCCAATGAAAAGGGAGGGATAGAAAGAGTAAAAGTCGGGCATGAAAAATCAAAACTGAGGGATGTAAACTAAAGTGAGTTAAGTAAAGAATTTACTAATTTTACAGATACTCTTTATTTATGAATAATTCATTCGAATCGGTGGATTTCAAGATGTAAACTATTGAAAAATAGAATATTGATGGTATGTTTATCCGGTGAGGATAGTGTATTAGCGCCACTATTGGAGATGTGTCCTGGTGGGGAAATAGACAGCCATCTGGAAGGGAGCGAACGCGAGTTCAGCAAACTGCCGTAATGGCCATATGAGCAGTCGGTACAGACTTCAATGGAAGAAGTGATCATAACACTCCCCGTGAGTGCGACTGGATATTTATCTTCAGGTTGTCTGCAAGCGTGAGAAAAACCCTTACAGTTTAGAATCATCTTCTGACAACCTCTTTTATTTGGAGATTTTTGATGATGTTAATAATTTAGGCAGAAGTCGTTTGGGAACATTGGAGGAACCGAAACAATCCCGAAAAATAACTTGTCATGGTTTAGCCCTACCGCTATGGATAAGGAATTTTATCCTATGCTTTACCTCGAATTGACTTGAACTGGGTATCGACCTTTTGTAGACTAAAAAGAAAATAAGCACAGTATTTGCCTGTTTGAAATGTCGTAAGTAAGAGCTACAAAACCAGTAGTTTTCGGTTCATTTGCTAATTTTTTGAATTATGTGTTCCCGTTGTCGTATTGCCGGGCTCTTTTATAATAAGGAGCTCCTTGGGCCCGAAAATACATGCAAACGCTTGGGAAAAAATCTTTCCGCCGCCGGATGCACCTGTCGATGCTCTCTTGGATGAAGAGACTGACTGATGACTGAACACGTTGTGAGACAGTATACACGCCTTTTTGTGCTCGGATTCTTGTAAAGATTGATTGAAGATTGGTGCCCGAAACCGAATGTTTTGTATAATTTTACATAACAAATCCTTGGAATCAGTAACCTTCATAGAGAAAGCAGCGATCTTTTCTTTAAAGTTGCTGAATTTCAGAGTATTATACAAGCCAATCCGTTAGTAAATTAGATGCTTATAAATACATTCTCAAAAAATGTCATCTGCTAAAAAATATTTGGATGATTATGAAATTACAAGGTGTAATAAGATTAATTGCAGTCTGCCCGTTACTTTTATCGCTCGGTATGCCGATAGCATATGGCCAGCCAGTAGCCGATAAACCCGGACTGCAGGAAAATCCCTATCAAGAGTTTTCGTTAGGTGCAATCAAACCGGCCGGATGGCTCGAAGAAATGCTCGTTCGCCAAAAAGAGGGACTGTCTGGCAACTTAGACCGGTTATATCCTCTCGTAATGGGGCCGACAAATGGCTGGCTAGGAGGAGACGGAGATCAATGGGAGCGAGGACCATATTGGATCGACGGTCTGTTACCGTTGGCATACATCCTTGACGATGCAGAACTGATTGCCAAAGTTAAGCCTTGGATCGAATGGACTTTGGCAAGCCAAAAGGAAAACGGGTATTTCGGTCCCGATACCGACTATGAAAATACCATTGTCGGAATCCAGCGTAACAACTGCGGAGATTGGTGGCCCAAAATGGTCATGTTGAAAGTAATGCAGCAATATTATTCGGCTACCGGTGACAAACGGGTCATCGATTTTATGACCAAATATTTCCAGTATCAACTGAAGACACTACCTGTGTATCCTTTGGATCACTGGACTTTCTGGGCGCGTTATCGCGGCGGCGACAATTTGATGTCCGTATATTGGCTGTATAATATTACGGGGGATGATTTTCTGCTGGATCTGGGGGAGATCATTTATTCGCAAACCTTCCCGTTTACTCAAATATTCACCTCACACAACTGGTGGCATACGGGAAGCATGCATTGTGTCAATCTCGCACACGGCATGAAGACCCCGTTAATCTATTACCAGCGCCACCCGGAGCAAAAATATGTAGATGCCGCAAAACAGGGGTTAAAAGATATCAATACCTTCATCAGCGGGCCACACGGAGTTATCATTGGAGACGAGGCGCTGCACGGCAATAACCCGACCCAAGGTTCCGAATTATGTACGGCTGTCGAGATGATGTTCTCTTTGGAGAATATGTTGCAAATCGCCGGAGATCCAGACTATGCATCTCAAATCGAACGCATTGCATTCAATGCACTTCCGACACAGATCTCGGATAATTTCATGACCCGTCAATATTTTCAGCAAATCAACCAAGTCGAAATTTCGATGTGCGACCGAAATTTTGATACAAACCATCATGGAACGACCACCTGTTTCGGATTGTTAAGTGGTTATCCTTGTTGTACATCCAACATGCACCAGGGATGGCCGAAGTTCGTACAAAATCTTTTTTATAAAACAAACGACGGGGGAATTGCAGCCCTGCTTTACTCTCCGTCACAAGTCAAAACAGAGATCAACGGACAACAAATTCTGATCAAGGAAAAAACCGTATATCCTTTCGAAGAAACGGTTCGCTTCCAAATCTACACCGACAATCCTGTCTGTTTTCCCTTTCACCTGCGCATCCCTGAATGGTGTACGGCTCCTGAATTGCACGTGAATGGCAAAAGCATAAAATTGGATAAAATAAAGAACGGTATAGCTGTTATAAAGAGGACTTGGCGAAATGATGATCTGGTGGTATTGAAACTTCCGATGAAGATTCGACTGACGGAATGGTACGAACGCTCCCAAAGTGTGGAGCGAGGCCCTTTGGTCTATGCATTGCGTCTTGAGGAAAAATGGCAGTGGAACGACAATGTTCCCGCAAATGGACGCCTGGACAAAGGTTTTTGGGAGGTTCATACAACCTCTCCTTGGAATTATGCGTTGATTGCACGAGATCCGGCCAAAATGGAAGAACATTACCGGGTAGCGGTACGTACCGACGTAACATCCTATCCCTGGAATATTTCCGGAGCTCCGCTTGAAATTCGGACGAAGGGCAAGAAAATTCCGGATTGGAATATATATAACGGCTCTGCAGGTCCGTTGCCATACAGTATTCCAGCTGGCCGAGAAATTAAAACGTCAGAAGAAGATATCATGCTGATTCCTTATGGATGTACAACCTTACGTATCGCGGAATTCCCCATTTTAGGTAAGTATGTCATTAAATGACATACTCATGCTTTAACATAACCCGTTGTGCATTTAGCATAAACGCACAACGGGTTATGCATATTTCTATGATTTTTTTGCAAATTTTTTAAGAATAAATATTAAGTACATGACAAAAATTTGAAGACATCGAATTTAGGTGTGTATGTCGGTCGTAAAATCACGTTTGAGATTTCCTTAAGACCATACTTGACCAACGCTTATCTCTTCTTCCATGCTTCAGAATTTTAATAGGTTTAACGTGTGTATCTTTATGTTAAACAACGAGATGCGTCCATACGAGAGCGATGCGGACCATCGCAGGCAGACGTGCGATGCGCTCTCTGTCTCGCGGGTATGTGTCCTCTATGTTGAAGCCCGAAGATTTTATGGCGCGGAAGGCCGTTTCAATCTCCCAACGCTTTTTGTAGCTCGCGACTCCATCTTCAGACCGGTTGAAACGGATCAGAATCTGAAGCTCGGGCACCCTCTTGATTCGACTTCCGGCAGGATAAACATACTGCCCTTTATGCAGAACGGTTTTGTAGTAGAACTTCTCCTGTCCGACTTTGAGGGAATTAAAGAGCCACCATGCCCTGATTCTTTCTCCTGTGGAGGGCTTGACAATCCAAATGTCCTGCCGGATACGGATGTAGTATCGAATTCTGTTGTCGTTAAGCCATCCAATCCACTCCTTGCCGATAAACTCGCGGTCGGCCACAAGACAGTCGATGCAGCCATGTCCAAAAAGTCGGATGAATCGCTCCATTATAGCCTTGCGTTCCTCCCAATTGGAATCTCCGCGCTTGCCCAACAGGCTGAACAGCAATGGAACGGCAATGTCCTTGTAGGTGACGCCGAGGGTGAGTATATTGATGTTGAACTCTCCGAACTTCCAGTTGGCTCGGTCCATACTCAGAACCCAACCGTCCTTAACAGGAAGCAAAGAGAAGATCATCCTTGCTGCCAGGTTGAGGTTCAAGGCATAGTTGGCGATGAACCGCTGAATGCAGCGCAGATTGGAATCGCGCTCAACCGACGCAGGCATCGCCGAAGCCAGTTTGTGAAGGCTCACAGTCTGCACCCCACAAAGTGCATGGAGCATATAAGCCATAAGCTTTATGCGGGCAAGATCCATCGAAATTCCAAAATACTCTTGCATAATCGGGCGGATTTGGCTAACTTTAACCAAATCCTTGGAATCAGTAACCTTCATAGAGAAAGCAGCGAACTTTTCTTTAAAGTTACTGAATCTTAGGGGCTTCTGTAAACATAAACCGTTGATAATTAGATGCTTGGCAATACATTTTCAAAAAATGTCATCTACCAAAATCATAATCATAAAAATCGTATGGCGATCGTGAGACATTGGTATTTGTTGCTGCTGTTGTCAGCGGCTGGGTTATGTTCGTGCGACGGCGGCCGCCTCTCTGTGGTTTCGTCGGATTTCGGGACACTTTCGACCGGAGAACAAACGACGCTTTATACCTTGACGAACCGTTCGGGCGCAAGGATGACCGTGTGCGATTATGGTGCGCGGATCGTCAGCATTCAGGTTCCGGACCGGGACGATGTGCTGGGAGATGTTGTCGTGGGGTACGGGGACATTGCATCGTTTGAAAAGGGCGCGGAGCGGTTTATGGGTTGTGTCATCGGTCGCTATGGAAACCGGATCAACCATGCCTCGTTTTCCATCGATGGTCAGAAATACGAACTGGTGCCCAATGAACTGCGGGACGGAGTCCCCGTCCAGTGTCATGGCGGTCCCGAGGGCTTTGACCGCTTTGTTTGGGAGAGTACGCCCCTACAGGAGAAGGATCGGGTCGGCGTGCGATTCCAGCGTGTCAGCCCCGATGGTGAACAGGGTTATCCCGGAAATCTGAATTGCTCGGTGACCTATTGGTGGACCGAAGAGAATGTCTGCCGCATCGAATATGAGGCGACCACCGACCGCCCGACCGTCGTCAACCTCTCGAACCATACGGTATTCAACCTGAAAGGTCCCGGGGACCGTTATGTCATGAATCATCTGATGCAGGTGGAGTCCGATACGTATGTCCTGGCCAACCGGCAGCTTTGTCCCGACCGGCTCCTTCCGGTGGAGGGTTCGCCGTTTGACTTCCGGCAGATGCGCCGGGTCGATTATCGGCTGGATAACTATGCCGATGAGCAGTTGCGCATTGCCAATGGTATGTCCGGGTGTTGGATCATCCGGGATTGGGACGGGTCGTTGCGGAAGGTCGTGGACCTCTACGCTCCGGAGAGCGGCCGCGGAGTCGTGACCCTGAGTACCGAACCGGCCTTTCTGACCTTTACGGGTCGGACGTTCGATGGCAGTCAGATCGGGAAATACGGTCCGATGGAAAAGTATTGCGGAATGCTGCTGGAAACATTTCATGTTGCCGATTCGCCGAATCAGCCCGAATTCCCGTCAACTGTGCTCCGGCCCGGGGAAACCTACTCTTCGATAACCGAGTGGCATTTTTATGTCAAGTAGCATGATCCGCCCTTTTTTTGTGTCGTTGACGCTGTTCGGACTGCTGCTCTCCGTCCGGGTTTGGGGTTACGAATTCACCCACCTGACCAAGGACAACAACGGCCTCTCCTATGACGGAATCAGCGCCATCATGCAGGACTCCCGGGGCTTCATCTGGATCGGAACCTACAAGGGCCTGAACCGCTATGACGGAAATACGTTCAAGGTGTACGGAATGTCGGAAATGGGCCTTGACTCCGATTTCGTTTATTTGATTGTTGAAGATTCGGAGGGCAATCTCTGGATCGGGACCGATAAAGGGGTCTGCATGTACAGTTACCGGCAGGATCGCTTCATTCCTCTGCGTACGGTCAGCTCCGAGGGCTCCGTCATCACCAACAAGGTGACGTTCATCACCGTTGAACCCGACGGCAGGGTCTGGATGCTTGTGAACGATCAGGGCTGTTTCGCCTATGACATTCACCGTGGGGAACTTCACGAATGGGCCTATCGGAAGATCGGATTTTCGGGATTCCGGAAGATGCTCCGGTGCGTCGACGGCGATGTGTGGATCTCCCGCTATCACTCCAATCTTTACCACGCGGACAGTTCGTTTCGGGAGGTACATCCGGTGGTGTTGGGGGATCAGTCGGATTTTTTCGAGGATGACGAGATCGAGGGGCTCTTCTATGCTCCCGACGGCAGCCTCCTCGTTGCCAGTATGAAACGGGGGCTCTCCGAAGTCGATCTGGTTGCGAAACGTGTCGAGGTGCTGTTGGCGTTGCCCGAGAACTTGCTATTGCAACATGCCTTTCTGGAGAACGACCGCAATGTCTGGCTGTCGACGTCGAAGGGTGTCTGGCGTTACGATCTGCTTACGGGAGAGTCCCTGTGCCTGCGGAACGACGAGATGGACATGTTCTCGCTGTCCAACGATTATACCACCTGCACGTTCGTGGACAAGGACGGCGGCTTGTGGGTTGGGACGAAGGATGCCGGGGTCAATTATTCGGGCCCGAGCCAGAACAATTTCGAGAAACAGTATCTTGCCGACGGCGAGTCGTTGGAGAATGTCCTGGTCAGCGGCTTTGCCGAGGATGAAGCGGGGCGGATCTGGGTAGCCACGGAGGAGAAGGGGCTGCTGGTCTACGATCCGCAGGCACACCGGACCTCGAAATACCGGCTTGAGGGGATTCCGTCAAGAATCTGCTCGATTTGCTATGACGACGGATATTTGTGGTTCGGAACGCGGGTCGGACTGTTCCGTCTGGATATTGCCGCGAACCGGCTCAAGGTCTATGGCGTTCTGAAGCGGGTGCAGGGCGTGAACGATCCAAATGTCTACATGATTTACAAAACTTCGGACGGAGAGATCTTTGTGGGTACGACGTTGGGGCTTTTCCGATATGAACGGTCGTCAGACTCGTTTCTTGAAATTCCGGCGTTCGACGGTATTTTCACCACCTCGGCGGTCGAGGACCCGCTGCATCCAGGGGTTGTCTGGTTCTCTAGCTATGCGAACGGGGTCTATTGTTGGGACTCCATCTCGGACAAACTGGTCAATTACGACGCTTCGTCGGGTTGCGGACTGACCAACGACAAGATCTGCTCGATTTTCATCGACCACAAGGCACGGATCTGGGCTGTGGGCTTCAGTATTGGGGTTGCAATGTTCGACCGTGAAAGCGGACGCTTCACGGTGTATGACCGCCGCAACGTCCAGGCACTGACGTCCGATGTCTTTTTCAAGGCGTTGGAGGATAAGGCCGGGAACCTGTGGCTTGCCTCCGACGAGGGCCTTGTGGAGTTCAATCCCGAGATCGGCGGCGGATATGTCTATACCCGTATCGATGGTCTGCTGGATTCGAAGTTTACGAACAGCGCCTTCCGGAGCGCCTCCGGAGACATGTACTTCGGATCCGACAATGGCTTCATCCGATTCAATCCCGAAGCGCTGCCGAGAACTTCGAACATTCCCTCCGTGGTGTTGTCCTCCATGCAGATCGGCGACCATGAAGCCCGGTTTGCGGAGAACCTCGATCTCATGTCGAAGATTTCGCTCGATCGCGAAAACAATTCGTTCGGGTTCAATTTTTCGCTGCTCGGGCTTTCGGCTCCCTTCTCGAACAAGGTTCAGTGTCTGCTGGAGGGGTATGAGAGCTCCTGGCGGGACATTGCCGCTACGAAATCGGTCTTTTATTATAATGTACCTCCCGGGCAGTACCGGCTTCGGGTACGGGCTCAGTCCGATGAGAAGTGGATGGAGGTACGGCCGCCGCTTGTGATTGCCGTACATCCGGGCTTCTGGGCCTCGGTTCCGGGGGCGATGTTGGTTGTTCTGATCGTATTGGTCGTGTTTTTGCTCTGCGTGCTGGTCATTCAGCATCACCTCCGGCTGCGTAAGGAGCGCGAACAGGAGGCTTATCAGAAGGCCAAGGACGAGGAGATGTTCCATGAAAAGATGAATTTCTTTTCGCATGTCATCCATGAGATCAAGACGCCACTGACGTTGATCAAGACGCCCTTGAGCAATGTGATGAGCCGGTGTGCAGATGAGGAGAACCAGCACGACCTGAACGTTATGTACCGTAGTGCGGAGTACCTCTCCAAGCTGGTGAACGAACTGCTGGACTACGTCCGCATCGAGCGGATGGGCTATGCGCTCAAGTGCGAACCCGTCGATTTCCTGGAGCGGCTCCATTCGTTGCTGTTCAGTTTTGCGGATGTCGCCCGGGACCGCAATCTGACCATCGAGGTGCAGGCTGATCTGGAACAGGCGGTCGTATATGCCGATTCGGCCGCTTTGGATAAGATCCTGAACAACCTGCTGCTCAATGCGATCAAGTATGCGGAGACGAGTTTGACCATCTGCGTCCGTACGGACGAAGGACGGGTTGTGGCTGATTTCATCAACGACGGCCCCGGGATCCCGAAGGAGTATCGGGACGAGATTTTCAAGCCTTTCGTCCAGTATCAAAACGATTCGACTCCGGTTTCAGGCGGTGTGGGAATCGGTTTGCCGCTGGCCAAGAATCTGGCTCGGATGCATTCCGGCGATCTGATCTTATCCGGGCGTACGGACGTGACGGACTTCGTGTTGACCCTGCCGATGGTCGATTCCGAAGAGAAGACGCCCGAGATGGGGGGTGAGGAGCTTTTCGAGGAGGAGAAGAAGACGGGACCGGAACTTCCCTGTATTCTGATCGTGGACGACAACCGCGAATTCCGCGAGTATCTGGCCTCGAAACTCGCCGAGAACTATGCGATCCTCATGGCTCCGACGGGTGTCGAAGCCTTGAAAATCCTCAAGGAGAGCGATGTGGACATGTTGTTGACGGATATCTCCATGCCCGGAATGTCCGGCCTCGAATTGTGTGCGAAGGTCCGCGAGGATATTGAAATTTCGCACATCCCGGTCCTCATCATCTCGGCCCGCGGTTCCGTACAGTCGAAAATCCAGGCGATGCAGGCCGGAGCGGACCTCTATATCGAGAAGCCTTTCGACCTGCAGTACCTCGTTTCGAGTATCGAGAACATCCTCGACCGCCGGGTACTCCTGCGCAATGCGCTGGAGCAGGGAGTCTCGGGAATGGCCGTCGACATGTTCGGACTCCCCAGAAAGGATGAGGAGTTCCTGGAGAAGTTCAGCTCCATCATCCGCGAGAATCTCGGGAATGCCGAACTCTCGAACGAATTCCTGGCCGAACAGATGAATATGAGCCAGTCGACCCTGGTGCGTAAGATCCGCAAATTGTTGAATACGTCGCCGAACAACTATGTCCGTTCGATGCGGATTGCGGCCGCTGCGGAGATGTTGAAGAATTCTCACGGAAACAATATCTCCGAAATCTGTTATTCGGTCGGTTTCTCGAATCTCTCCTACTTTACCAAATGCTTCAAGGAGAAGTACGGTAAAACCCCTACTGAAATTGTACGGGATCAGGCCTCCGAGCAGTAGATTGTGGCTTGGAAGGCCTTCTGGCGGGCATTGATTGGAATTTTGCATCTTTTGCATCATATCTTTTGATCGGTTTTGCCTGCTGTGGATATATTTGTTCATCGATGCAAACCAACTTAAAACCACCAATCAAATGAAAAGAACTTTACATCTGGTTTTGGCTGTTGCCGCACTGACTCTGGTCGCGTGCGGCGAGGCTGAGGAGAACAACCATGGGTTGAAGTACGACTCCCTGGATGTTAATTTCTCTGCCACGAAGGCCGGAAGTGAGTGGTCCGAAGACGACGTTGTCGGTGTTCGGGCGACCTGCACGCGGAACGGAACGGAGAATGTCCTGATGAGTGCGAATGATCCGGCCTGTTTCACTCCGGTTGCTGCGTCGCAACAGGCCTATCTGGTGAAGAAGAGCGATGGTGACAACATCATTGCCCGGTCCGGAGACCACAATTATCGTTTCTACGCCTATACGCCTTACGACGCTTCGATCAAGGATCTCTCCAAACTTCCGGCGAGCATCCCGGACGAAGTGGTATTCGGAGAGCCGTTGCAGAGCCTGTATGTAGCCGAAGCCTCTGTGACCGGTGTTGTGGCACCCGTGGCGATGGATTTCCAAACGCCCTCCTGCCTGCTCACCCTGGAGATTCCGGACGACATCGTTGCCATGTCGAACACCGTGCTGAAAAAAATGGTCGTCAAGGCTTCCGAGGATCATCCGTTGACCTCGGATATCGCCTATGAAGCGACCTATGATATTTATACGGGAAAAACAACGGTGGTTAACGGCTCCGGAGCCCGGGAGATTATGATGGATTTCGGCGCGAACGGCTATGAACTCCCGTCGGGATATACGCCGGTGACGGTGCTGATCGCCCCCTTTACCGTGCCGGAGGAGGGGTTGCGTGTGGAATTTACCGATGTCGACGGTGCGACGAACTCCGTTCCGCTGCTGGCCAACCAGGCCGGTACGTCGTATGCGGCCGGTGAGGTCATTTCACAGACCCTGAGTTCGTCCAGCGACGGCATCATACCTTGTACGTCTCCCGTCGAGTGGCCGATCGGCTATCGGGACGGTGTCGGCGTATTCAATACGACGACCCAGCCGCTCTGGATGACCGACCATATCTGGACGGCCAGCCAGCCTCAGGCGACCATGACCTACGAGGTGTCGGAGGACAACCCCGCACCTGTCAAGATCGAGGTGAACAACTTCGTTCAGTACAACTACAGCTCGGGATGTGTCAAGGGCTCGTGGACGGGCGACTATTTCGAGTTTGACGTTCCGGTTCGGAACTTCAAGGCCGGCACGGAGGTGACGCTGACCCTGCCGACCTACGGACGCGGCGCCCCGTTGTTCTGGGATGTCTACTACCTCGACGGTGAGGAGTGGAAATGCGACCGCTCGTCGCATACTTCGCCCGACGGACAGTTCACGATGACGTCGACGCTGATGATCGAACACGGTAATCGGGACGGCAGTTTCGAGGGTATCAAGTACGAAGTCAAGATGCGCTTCGAGAATGCCATCCAGAGCGGACACCTGAAGATCCGTTTCCAGGTGGCGCATGGTGGATACATTACCAACCCTGCGGGCGCCTATTCGACGGCGTGCCGCGAGCTGACGGCCGAAGAACGGAAGACGTTCGATATCGGTGCTACATTGTTTGCGTTCGTGAACAAATCCGGCAACGTGAACTCCGTCAAGATTGAATGGTAAACAGTTTAATGAAGGAACCCGTTATGAAAAGCATATTCAGCAAGATATTGTATGTATTGGTCCTCTTGGCGGTATCGCTGCCGGCCATGGCTCAGCGCAACGTCATTACCGGTGTGGTTTATGATGAGTCGGGGCTTCCGTTGACCGGCGCTTCGGTGATTGTCGAAGGCACAAACCGGGGCGTGACGACCGATTCGTATGGAAAATACCGGATCGAAGCTGCGCCCGAAGAGGCGCTGATCTTTAATTTCCTGGGCTATCGGAGCCAGAAATTCAAGGTGGGGGCCTCCACCGTCCTGAATGCCGAGATGGTGCCGGAATCCCAGATACTCGATGAACTGGTCGTCGTCGGTTACGGCGTGCAGAAGAAGGTGAATGTGACCGGTTCGGTCTCGACGGTGGATTATGAGGAGTTGTCGCAGTCCCGTCCCGCTACCACGACGTCGGGACTGTTGCAGGGTGTGAGCGCGGGTCTGTATGTCTCGCAGACCTCCGGAAAACCGGGCAGCGAAGGGGTTTCGATGCGGATTCGCGGCGTGGGAACGCTCAATGATGCCGCGCCGCTGGTCATTGTGGACGGTTTCGAGGGAACCATCAATAATGTGAATCCGCAGGATATCGCCTCGATTTCGGTCTTGAAGGACGCCGCCTCCTGCGCCATCTATGGAAACCGCGGAGCCAACGGCGTGATCCTGATTACGACCAAAACGGCCAAGGAGGGTCGCTTTAATATCGAGTATACCGGCATGGTGGCCTATCAAGAGCCGGAACACTATTTCGATGTCATTTCGAACTATGCCGACTACATGGAAATCATGAACGAGTCGGCCTGGAATGTCGGCAAGGCCAATGTGTTCAGCCAGACGATGATCGACCTGTGGCGCGAAAAGGAGAAGACTCCCAACGGCATTGCCGATTCGGGCTATCCGAACTATGTGGCCTATCCCAACGTGGACTGGATGGAGGCGATCTTTACCCCTTCGGTCTATCAGAAGCATTCGATCTCGGCCAGCGGCTCGACGGAGCGTATCAAATATCTCATGTCGGTGTCGTATATGGACAATCCGGGCGTAATCGACAATTCGACAGTGACGCGGACCTCCTACCGGTTCAATCTCTCGTCGGACGTGACCGAATGGCTCGAAGTCGGGGCACGGATCTATGGGTACCGTTCGGATACGGAGCTGGCGGACATCTCCGGGTCGATGACCCTGCTTTCGCGGGGCGTCCCCTGCATCTATCCCTACTACGACGGGAAATACGGCTGGATGGAGAACCCCGAGCAGAGTTCCGAGTCACGCAACAACCTCTATTTTTTCAACCGTTACAAAGGTTCGAATATCACGCATTACAACAATACGACCGCCTTTGTCAATGTCAAACTGCCGTGGAACATTCGTTACCATGCGTCGTTCAATTACTCCTGGAGGGATGCCCTGCAGAAGCAGCATCCGACCTTGGGTGATGCCTATTCGTTCAGCCGCGACGAGGTGGCCTACAGCTATAACGACCTGAGCAAGTTATATCTGACCTACACGCAGACCCACACTGGAAGATGGGAGTTCCAGACGACGCTCGACTGGGCCGGAACATACGGGAAACACGATATCTCGGCCATGGCCGGTTTCGAGGCTTACTACCTCAACGACCAGAGTTTCGCATCGACCAAGACCGGCTTCGAAAACAATGTCCTGGAGGAAATGGACAACGTCCTGGAAGCAACCTCGATCTCCGGATCCCAGACGGATTATGCCGCAGCCTCGGTTTTCGGCCGGGTCACGTACTCCTATGCGGACAAATATCTGGCCGAGGTCAATCTCCGTTATGACGGTTCGTCGCGTTTTGCCCGCCAATCCCGGTGGGGACTCTTCCCCTCGTTCTCGGCCGGATGGCGCATCTCGCAGGAGGATTTCCTGAAGGGTACCTGGGTGGACAATCTGAAGCTGAGACTCTCCTGGGGTAAGTTGGGCAACAACTCGATCGGGAACTATGACTATTTGTCGACCTATGCCTCGGGCTACTCCTATCCGTTTGGCGGGAAACTGGCCTCGGGAACCGTGTCGACCCTGTCGAATGATCTGCTGGAGTGGGAAACGACGACCTCTTTCGACGTGGGCCTGGAGTTCGCCACGCTGAAAAACCGACTGACGTTCGAGGCCGACTATTATGACAAGCAGACCGACGGCATTCTCTACAAGGCTCCGGTTTATGCGACCATCGGCAACAAGAGCGCTCCTTATCAGAACCTTTGCGGGGTTTCGAACCGCGGCTTCGAATTTACGATCGGATGGCGTGATCAGGTGAAGAATTTCCGCTACGGCATTTCGGCCAACTTTACCCGGAACTGGAACAAGGTGACCAAATACAACGGTCGGCTCAAGGTCGGCTGGGTGACCGACGCCAACGGTGTGCGGAGTTATGTCACCAACATCGGCGATGTCTCCACGGTGGTCGATGCGGCACGCCGTACGATCGAAGGCCGGCTCATCAACGAGTATATCCTGGTCAACACCTATTCGGGTGACGGCTCCTACTTCTTTGCGGACGGGTCCGTGAATCCGGCGGGAGGTCCGCGGGACGGAATGATTCGCACGCCGGATGATATGACCTGGTTGGAGGCCATGGTGGCTGCGGGCAACTCGTTCCTTCCGAACCAGCATATCGCCAAGGACGGAATCTGGTATGGTGACTACATTTACGAGGATGCCAACGGTAACGGCGTTTACGGTGACTCGAACGACTACACGTTCCAGAATGTCAGCCAGACGCCCAAGTATTACTACGGCTTCAACATCGAACTCGGCTGGAAAGGGATTGATTTCTCGGCCCGCTTTGCCGGAGCCGGCGGCGGAGCTCGTTACTGGAGATACGTGGGTTACAACGCCTATTCGACGAATCCCAAGTTTACGCTGCCTTACGAAATAGCCTACGACCACTACTTCTTCGACCCGGAGAATCCGGATGATCCCCGGACCAATCTTACTTCGAAGCACGGACGTTTGACCATGAACTACGGCTCGGAACAGAACGGTGCCAATATCTATTCGACCCTGTTCCTCTACAAGACGGACTATCTGAAACTGAAGAACCTCACCATCGGCTATACGCTTCCCGAGCGTCTAACGCGGAAGGTCGGAATCGGATCGCTGCGGATCTTCCTGACGGGTGACAATCTCTTCACGATTACGGATTATCCCGGGATCGATCCGGAATTCACGGACAACATGAACTATTACGCTAATCTGCGGCAATATACGATTGGTCTGAACATCAAATTCTAATGCATACGGGTATGAAAGCTCTCAAAATATCGATTCTTGGTGCGGGACTTCTGTCGTTGATTTCGTGCAACGAATTTCTGGACCGTTATCCCTATAGTGAGAACAGCTCCTCGACCATGTTTTCCTCGGCGACGTTGGCCGAAAGTGTGGTGACGGGGGGCTATTCCAATCTGCTCTACGATTACAATTCGACGGACCGTTCCGTCCTGAACTGGGATTCGTTCTCTTCGGTCATGGACCCGCAGGAGGGAATCGTCAACCTCGATTACAACTACCTTTTTGGGACGCTGCAGCCGAACAATTCGATGTTCCAGACCTATTGGAAACGTTTCTACGAGGGGATCAACCGGGCCAATGATGTGATCGAGAACATCGGCCGGGTGCCGGACATGTCCGATGCGACGAAGGCGAAGCGCATTGCCGAGTGCAAGTTCCTGCGGGCCTATCACTATTATCGCCTGAATGCGCTGTGGCGCGGGGTTCCCTATTACGACCGGAACCTGGCTCCGGACGAGTATCGCTTGGGCCGCTCGTCGGAGGAGGAGATCTGGAGACTTGTCGTGAAGGACTGTACGGATTGCATCGATTGCTCCGAGATCCCCGACCGGTATGTGTCCGGGAACGCCGATTACGGACGTGTGACCAGGGGTGCTGCCTATGCTCTGCGCGGCAAGGCTTACATGTGGCTCAAGCAGTACGATCTGGCCGAGGCGGATTTCGGCAAGGTGGGGGAGTGCGGATACGACCTTTACACCGGTTCCTATGAAAGCCTCTTCACCGAAACCAATGAAAAGTGCGAGGAGATGGTTTTTTCGGTGCAGATGGTGGAAGAGGAGGGGCAGGGCAACGCCTTCTCGAACAACTACGGCAATTATTGCACGGTGGGCTACGGCAAGTATCAGCACTATCTGAATGTGAATTTCATCGACTCCTTTGAGGAGGTCGACGGAAAACCCTTCAGTTGGGACGATTACTTCCCGGGATACAGCTCGATGACGCCCGAGGCCCGCAGTGTCTACTTCCTGCGCAACGGATTGACCGATACGGAGAAGACGGCGATGAGCACCTATGGGGCTGACATGTCGAAATACGATGCTTTGGGTAATGAGGTGCGCTTGCGTGCGGCGTATGAGAATCGAGACCCGCGTCTTGCCGCCATTGCGATCACGCCGTATTCGACCTATGACGGTGGAGCCTCGGGTACGGTCGTGACCTATACGAGCCGCTACCCCTATCGGGACTGGCAGGCACCAAGCCTGGACCTGCGCTACGGGAACAATGCCTATATGCTTTACCCGATCCGCAAGTTCGTGACCAAGGGACGCGAGTATACCAACATCGGTTACAACCCGGTGGATGTCCCGATCATCCGTTATGCCGACGTGTTGCTGAGTCTGGCCGAGGCGGTTAACGAACAGGGGCGTTGGCAGGAGGCGGTTTCCTATGTGAACCGGGTCCGCAACCGGGCCGGAGTCGCCTTGCTCAATGCTCCCGGAAATACGAATACCAAGGTGTCGGGGGTTGAGGAGATGAGGGCCCGCATCCGCAATGAAAAGAAGTGGGAACTGGCCTGCGAAGAGCAGCTCTATTTCGAGGAGTTGAGATGGGGAACCTGGAAGACGGACAAGTTTGTTGCCAAGAACGGCCTGCAGAATGTCTGGGGTGCTCCCGTCTATACCTATATTTGGGGCGGCGACGCCTACCTGAAATGGGCCATCCCGCAATCGGAAGTTGAAAAAAATACGAATATCAAGCAAAATGAAGGTTGGAATTAAAAATCGAACTTGCGGCATGTTGGGAGTGCTGTGTGTGCTTGCGTTGACCCTTTCCTGTACGAAGGAGACACAGGGCGGAGACCATGGTAGTCAGGGAGGAGGAACGCAGACGAGTCTGGAACTGACCGAATTCACCCGCCTGAACCGTGGGGAATCCGAAATCAATTCCCATGCGGATGACTGGGACCGTTCCACCGTGAAAATGGATTATCGCTCCTACATCGAACTGGGGGCGGCCAACAATGTTTATCTGCCGACCTATGCGCGGATCCGGACCTTGCGCGACGGAAGCTATATTCTGACCTGGCAGGATGCCGTGGGAGTGAATGGAAACGGCGAGAATACGTATTATGCACTGAGCCGCGATTTGAAGAACTGGGTCTACATGGGATATCTGTGGCAGGGGCAGAACGTCTACAACGGGTTGGGAAAACCGGACGTACGCCGATTTACCAATGCCAATACCCTTCAGTTGGCGAATGGCGAACTGCTGGCTGTGGCCAGTTTCAGTACGGTGAATACCTACAGCAATCCGAATTATACGGCGGAACAGGGGATTGTCGTCAAACAGAGCCAGGATGGGGGTTATACCTGGTTCGGCGAAAAGGAGATCTATCACGGACCCTGCTGGGAGCCGCATCTGATCGAGCTGCCCTCGGGTGAGATCCAGTGCTTTTTCTCGGAGAGTCGTCCGTGGACCAGCGGCAGCCACTCGGGAACGGACATGCTGCGGTCGATTGACGGCGGGGAGACCTGGGAGCCGGCCTTGGGAGAATCAGCCTATCGCGTAATGCGCAAGCATTGGTGGAATGCCCAGAAGAACATGTGGTGCTATACCTATCAGATGCCGGTGGGTATCATCCTGAACGAATCGAACCGCTTCGCCTTTGCCATGGAGAGCTGCAATCAGCGGGTGGTGAACGCTTCGGGCGGTTACAGCGACCAGTTCTCGATCGCCATGGTCTTTTCCCATGAAGACGGCACCTGGGATTATCTGGAAGGGGATGAAATTACCCCGAAAGAGCGTCGTATCGACAGTGTCGTTATGCGTGGCGCGGCGCCCTATCTGGTGCAGTTCCCTTCGGGCGAGACGTTGTTGGCCTATGGCGGTAGGGATTCGCGGCAGCATTTCCGGATCGGGAATGCTACGGCTACGGAGTTCGGGGCAACCGACCTGCCGGCCTTGCCCGATGTGGGTTCCTGGGGAGGACTGGATTTGACGGACTCGCATACGGTGCTCTCCTGTATGCGCGATTCGCGGGACGGAGCAGACAATGCAACCATCGCATTGGCCCGGTTCCATCTGAATCATTCGATTCGGGCGACATCCCGTCAGGTGGCGCTCGATGGTGACGATTCCGAGTGGGCGGAGAGCGATGAGGCTCTTTTTGTCGGCTCCCGTTGCCAAGCTCAGGCCACCCTGCGCTGCTCGGCGGATGCGGAGAACCTCTATTTCCTGGTGGAGGTCTTCGACGAGAGTCTCTCCTCCACGGATTTTGCCTACATCCTGCTCTCTCCGGACAATGATACCGAAAACCTTTCGGCCAAATCTCGCCGAATCCGTTTCGGATATGACCGGATCAAGAGTACGGACCAATATGCCGGAGGGTGGCGCGAGGCCGATTTCGGGATATCGTATGCCGGGGCCTTCGACGGTACTCCGACGGACAAGACGGATCAGGATAACGGTTTTCGGGCCGAGATCGCCGTACCCCGCAGTTCGATTGAACTGGTCAATGGACGGGTGTTGGTCAACTTCGGATATTTTGATGCGGCGGCCAATGTCGAGGATGTCCTTTGCGATGCCAGCAATACGTCCAAATGGCTTTCCATTCAGGTAGATTGAGCCTCAGATTGCGATTGAATTAAAAAACGACGGATTATGAATAAAAAAATCTTATTTTTAGCGACTTCGATTCTTTTTCTGGCGGCTTCGTGCTGCAAAGCCCCGGTAGTGGCCGAACGCTGGTCGGCCGAACGGGCCAATCAATGGATGGCGGACAAGGGCTGGATCGTGGGGTGTGATTATGTGCCCTCGACGGCCATCAACCAGATCGAAATGTGGCAGGCCGAGACCTTTGATCCCGAGACGATCGACCGTGAACTGGGGTTTGCGGAGGGGTTGGGATTCAATACGGTGCGGATCTTCTTCTCCAATCTCGTCTACACGGCGGATCCTGCGGGATTCAAGGAGCGTTTCTCTCAGTTCCTGGAGCTGTGCGACAAGCACGGGATCCGGGCGCTGCCGACCTTCTGGACGAACGGGGGAAAATGTATCGATCCGCATCTGGGCAAACAACCCGATGCCGTACGCGGGAACCACAACTCGCAATGGGTGATGACCCCCGGCGCCGACTATGTGAATGATCCGACCCGTTGGGGAGAACTCGAAGCCATGGTCAAGGATCTGATCGGCAGCTATGCCGACGATGAGCGAATCCTCCTGTGGTGTCTGTACAATGAGCCCGAAAACCATCGCCGGGGTGTGACCAATTCCGTGCCGTTGATGAAGGCTACCTTCGAGTGGGCGCGCTCCTGCAACCCCTCCCAGCCGTTGACGGCTCCGCTGTGGCGTGAGGTTGGCGTTCCTGGAACGAGCCTTCCGGAGGTGACTTTTGCTCTGGAAAACAGCGACGTGATCAGCTTCCATTGCTATGCGAGCGGAACCGTTCTCGAAAAATTCATCAAGACTCTGCTTCCCTATGGCCGACCGATGGTCTGCACGGAATACATGCGACGTCCGATCTCGACCTTCGAGGAGGCGATGCCTATCTTTAAGAAATACAATGTCGGGGCGATCAATTTCGGATTGACGGCCGGGAAATGCAACTTCCATTATCCGTGGAACAAGGTCGATGAGAAAGGCCGGTCGATCCCCTGGGCTGAAGAGCCTGAGGTGTGGTTCCATGACATCCTCCATGCCGACGGTACGCCGTGGAACGAGGAGGAGGTGGCCTTCATCCGGCGTATGACGGGCGTTGCCGAATGATGTTCCGTCGTTCGGAATCTTAACAGAAGTTCAGGTATAGAAAAAAGAGCCGACCAGGAGCCTGATCCCGTGCGGAGGGGGTGCCGATCAAGCCAATCGGCACCCCCTCAGGGCGGCCCATGCCCGAACCCTGCTCGATTCGCAATAAAAATAATGGAAAAAATGAATATGAACAGATTGATAATGAAGTCTCTGTCGGTGATTCTCCTGCTTGCTTCGGGCGTTTCGTGCCAGAAGCAGGAGGCGATGGACGACGGTGGCGGAACTCGCGGATTTGTTATCCGGGCGTCGCTTGAGGAGGGCGCTGCGGACACCCGAACCTCGA
>ENA-ORUB01001931-ORUB01001931.1-human-gut-metagenome-genome-assembly--contig:-NODE-1931-length-20692-cov-35.308620_pt1 | contig 20692 bp, 22 predicted proteins | sample MGYA00241918_ERZ509200 | MGnify/ENA primary metagenome ERZ509200 (study PRJEB26280, sample SAMEA2338853) | human gut metagenome | biome: human gut; feature: human-associated habitat; material: faeces... | reverse complement strand
CATAATTGGCGATTTCCGCCCGGCCCGGAATGGCTAATTCCGCCCGGCGCTAACATCGGATCAATCACATAAGCCACTTGGAATGGCAGATTGAAAAAGTTCTCTTGAATAAACAAATCATAATTTGAAAGGAAGATACCGTAGCTTGGGTGTGTGTGCTGCCAACCGACTATTTTTTTATCAGGGTATTTTGCACCTTGTTCTTTATATACATAGTCCCATGTTTCGTGAGTGAAAGTCAGCGTTGATGCCGAGGCATCTGTATATCTCGCTTCAATATAATTTGAGATTATAACATGTATCTTGCCAAGATCTTCGCAGTAATCTCCCAGTAGAATTGTCCCTCGCTCATGTTCGACATCTACCAAAGCGTATTTTTCCAACGCTCGGTAAACATCTTGCTTGATATATACCTTAACATCGTCAGGCTCAATCTCCCCAAACGCAAGAAAATTCATAGGGAGCTGCACATGAGCTTCGTTTTCATCATGACTATCTTGAATTTCAATATCAAAGTCTTTTTCCAAGTCCAACGCCTCCTCTTTACAACGATAAAATGATTACAAGGAGAGCATAACCTACAGCGGTCAGGATTGCCGCAGTAGAATTCACTCCACTGTTTTGCATGACGAACTGCGTTTTATATGGTTCATTGCATATATGAAAGGCTTTGGTTTGCGCTCTCGGCAAGCGTGTTTTGCTGATCTTCAAGCTTCGACAATTTTTGCCTCGTTGAAATATTGGAAAATGTCAACAGCATCACTACGACTGAAAGCGCAGCAATAAGGACATTTCTGATGGTGAAAATAGAGGACTCCTTTGCCACTGTAGTTTCGTTCTTATCGGTATCAACTGTAATTTTTGCTCCAGTCTTATCGTAAATGTAAAAACCCTTGCATTTTTCTATTTTTTCATCTATCCAAAAATAGAACCGCCGACAACCCATGTTTTACAAAGCATTCGGCAGGTTTAGACTATGATTTAGACGGCTCATATGCAAGCGTCAGTTTGTTCATGTTGTCGCTTTTTAGTTCAAACGAAGAATGAACATATCGGTTCAGTGTGATATTGACATTAGCATGTCCAAGTATTTCGCTTAAGCTTTTGATCTCAAAGCCAATCTCTACACAGCGTGTTGCAAATGTATGCCCTTACGGTATAATTACGACAAACCGGAAAAGCCCCGTATATCAAGGGTTTTCGGTTATCTGGCAAGGTTTTTTCATCCTTTTCCAAACCGAAAAATCGAGCCGCGAAGTAGTTATATCGTAGGGGGTGTTATAGTAACGACAAAAACTAAATACTGTTTGGGCGGGCTGTCAGCCCGTCCAAGAAATCAGGACATTTCCTCTGAAAAGAAGAAATGTCCTTTTTTTGTACCCAAAATCAGATGCCGACAGGAGGAACACAATGCCTGAAAAAACAGTGCAGAAGGAACCGGGCAAAAAGCCCGCGCCATCCAAAAAGCCAAAGCCGCAGCAGGAAGTAGTCGTTCAGATTCCGCTCTCTGAGCTGCATCCGTTCCCGGATCACCCCTTTCAGGTGCGAGAGGATGCGTCCATGCAGGAAACCGCCGAAAGCGTCAAGGAATACGGCGTCCTCGTCCCCGCGCTGGCACGGCCACGGGAGGACGGCGGTTATGAGCTGATTGCAGGCCACCGCCGCAAACACGCCTGCGAGCTGGCAGGACTGGCCACCATGCCGGTTATTGTCCGTGACATTGACCAGGACGCTGCCACCATCATCATGGTGGACAGCAACCTTCAGCGTGAGAACATCCTCCCCTCTGAACGCGCCAAAGCCTACAAGATGAAGATGGAGGCCATCAAGCGACAGGGCGCACGGACGGATCTGACTTCGCCGAAAATTTCGGCGAAGTTCCGCAGCGATGATGAAGTTGGTCAGGATGCCGGTGTGAGCGGCGACACCATTCGCAACTATATCGCCCTGACGCAGTTAGTCCCGGAGCTTCAGCAGATGGTGGACGAGAAGAAAATCGCCCTCAGTCCCGCTTATCAGATCGCGGCGCTGACACCCAAGGAGCAAGGCTTGCTTCTGGAAACCATCGACAGCGAACAGGCCACCCCCTCGCTCTCACAGGCACAGCGGATGAAAAAACTCAGTCAGAGCGGCGAGCTGAACGAGGACACCATGCTTTCCATTATGATGGAGCAGAAGAAACCGGAGAAAAACGACATCACCCTTTCCGGTGAAAAGCTCCGCAAATACTTCCCGCGTTCCTATACCCCATTCCAGATCGAGAACACCATCTTCAAACTACTGGACGCATGGCAGAAAAAGCGCCAGCGCGACCAGAGCCGTTGAGCGGACAAGCAGTTTGTTTGTCCGCTATTTTCATGCCAAAAGGAGGACGTCATGTATATCAACACGTTCAAATATACCCCCAAGGATGTGAGCTGCCAGCTTTGCACCGAATATGTGAAAAAGCTGGGATGCACCGCCCTGCGCTGCCCGTGGTTGGCCGAGCGCATCGAGGCCGGTGTGGTTGGCTATCGGGAAGCAGTCTTAGAGACATTCCCCCACGAACGCCGCCTGTTCCAGCGCCTGAATCTGCTTATCAAGCATTATCCCGGAAGCCTTTGGAGCTGCGAGCAGCATGAGCGCCGAATGCAGTATCAATGCGCCGTGCAGGGCTACCGCCGCCGCAGGGATACCAACGCCTATTATGCGGCCATGTACCTGCTGACCTCTAACGACGACATTTACCGCCGCACGGCAAACTGCTTCTGCAAGGACGGGATCGAGTTCGGCTATGCGGTGCTGAAAAACACCTCGCCGCACAACTACGCGCTGTTCATGGCGGCGCGCGACCTCTGCGACAAGATGGAGGCCGTCACGATGGCGGACTTAGCAGAGCCGGAGGTGATCGACCCGGAGGCGCTGCGCCTGATCGTCAACGCCACTCTGATCGCCCGTTATGGGCTTGCCGCCTTTCAGATCAGAGCGCGAGGTGCCGAATATGAACGCTGATGATTTTGTCGGCGGTCACAGCATCCTTGCGCTGGAGCGCTTTATGGACGAAACCCGCCACATGATTATTTTTGATGTCCTGTCGTGGAAATCCCCTGTGGGTGAAAAGGGCGAACGGCTGCGGCTGTTTCTCTCCGACGTAGGATATGCCAAGGCGCAGGCATCCGAGAAACGCGGAGAAATCAAAATCCGCGAACACGCCGCCGTCATTGAGGGGCATATCCTCCCTGACCGGAAAAAGCGGCGTCACTAAAACGATTGGAGGAATTACCATGAGCAGAGTAACAGAGCTGGAAAAAGCGCTGACCACGCTGTTCCGCAAGGGTACGGAGGTCGGCTACACGGAAACGGAGATCGACGAGTTTCTGGAAAACATCGACTATCACGCCCTGCTGCAAGCCGTTTGGAACAAGGCCGAAACGGTCTATGCCTATTGTAATCATTGGCGCGGGTCCCGCCGGCCTGACGGCGGCGATTTATGCGCGCCGCGCCGGAAAATCGGTGCTGGTGCTCGAGCGCGATACCTTCGGCGGCCAGATCACCTTCTCGCCCAAGCTGGAAAACTACCCCGGCTTTGCGGAAATTTCCGGCAATGAGCTTGCTCAGCGGATGCTGGAGCAGGCCATGGCGCTCGGCGCGGAGATCGACATGGACACCGTGCTGGAGATTCGCGACGGCGCGCTCAAAACGGTCGTCGGCGAGAGCCGCAGCTATGAGGCGCGTTCGGTCATCATCGCAGCGGGCGCAAAGCACCGGCGGCTGCATCTGCCGCGCGAGGAGGAATTTATTGGTAGCGGTCTGTCCTTCTGCGCGGTCTGCGACGGCGCGTTCTATCGCGGCCAGCACGTCGCCCTGATCGGTGGCGGCAATACGGCCCTGCAGGAGGCCGTGCTGCTGTCTGAAATCTGCGCGCGCGTCACCGTGGTGCAGAATCTTCCCTTCCTCACCGGCGAGCAGCGCCTCGTGCAGACGCTGGCCGCGTGGGAGAATGTCGAGTACCGCTACGGCACAGTTGTGACCGGCTACGAAGGCGCGGAGGCGCTGACAGCGCTGCGCCTTTTGCAGACCGAAACCGGCGAAGAAAGCCGCCTTGAAGTCGACGGCGCGTTCCTCGCCATCGGAACGGAGCCGGAAAATGCGCCCTTTGCCGCCGTTGCGGCACTGAATGAGCAGGGCTATATCGCCGCAGGCGAGGCTTGCACGACCGCAGCCGCCGGTATTTTCGCCGCCGGAGACTGCCGCACCAAGGCCTACCGTCAGGTCGCCACCGCCATCTCCGACGGCGCCGCCGCTGCCCTGAATGCCTGCCGCTGGCTGGACAGCCAAGCCAGATAAAAATGCGCTGCCTCGCTGGCAGCGCATTTTTTATGAAATTTTACGGGTATCATTCGCCTGCTGCGGCAATGTAATCATTCACGAAGTGCATGATCTCACGTTCCAGCAGCTTCTCCGCGCTGCCGTCGCACGCTCCGGTCAACACCGCCGGAGCCGACTGCGGGAAATACTGATAGATCAGCCCAAGCGGGACATGAACATCCTTCAGATTCGCCATCATCCGATCGATCGCCTCCACGACCTCCGGCATTCCGATGTAATACCGTGCGCGGTCCGAAAGACTGTAGCTGCGGGCGAGGCGCTGCTCCTCCGGCGTTCCGTGGTAATGCTTTTGCCAGTTTTCGGGGTGATTCAGCATCGCCTGCTCCAGAGCCGCCGGGAAATTGGCCCGGCGCTGTGCGGGAATAAGCGCCTGCTCAATATGTGATAGGGCAAATAGCGCATCGCGGTAGCCAAAGGTCAGCGCCGGACCGACCTTCAAGATGGCGATGCCATCTTCCACCATATGCCGCAGACACGCCTCGGTCTGATAGTCTGTGGAATGGCCCTCAAAGACGAGATTGGGATAATCGGCCAGCATCGCGACGAGCTTCTGTGCTTTCTCATGGTCATACAGAAACACTGCGTCGTCGCCGAACTCAACGCCCGGCTGCACCACGACGGCGATGATATACTGCCACGCCTCCTGTAATCCGCAGGCATTGAATTCCTCCAGATATATCGCAAGCGTCTCCCGCAGGTCCTCCGGGTTTGTGACAGAAATGCGGTCCTCCTGCTCCGTTGCGCCGCCGGGGATGGGGACCTCGCTGCCGATCACATAGACCGGATGCAGCGCTTCGGGATGCTCAAGACGGTAGCGTGTAAATTCTTCTTCTGCTGCTCTGCACAGCCGAGCGCCGCGTCTTGCACAGACCCGTTTGTCCAGTGCGCCCGCCGGGTCGTCTGCGACCTTCATGCTCGTGTCCAGATGAATCTTCGTAAAGCCCGCCGCGACGTATGCCCGCACCAATGCTTCGGCCTTGTCCATTGCTGCGGCTTCCGGCTCCTTGCAGAAGGTCAGCGGACCCAGATGGTCGCCGCCGAGAAGGATCTGGCGCATATCACAGCCGGTCTGTGCGGCGATTTCTTCGATAAAGCGCACGTAGTTCTTCGGCTTCATTCCGGTATAGCCGCCGAACTGATCGACCTGATTGGCCGTTGCCTCGATCAGCACAGTGCGCCCATGCTTGGCGGCATCGCGCAATATTGTTTCGATTACCTTGCGGTTTGCGGTACAATAGGACGGAATCCCGACGACTTTCCCCTGCCTGCGTTCGTTCAGAATCTTCAATATTGGATGCGGCATCTTCGTATTTCTCCTTTTCGTATGAATTTGGCCGCTGTACGCACCACACAGGATGCGTGCAGCGGCCGGTAAAAGGGGTCAGGCTTCAAAATTCGCCTTGAGGAACGCGAGAGAGTCGAGCAGAAGCTTGTCATACGCTTCGTCGCTGATGTCAGCGGGGACAAATTCACGCCAAAGATGTACCGCCTTGCTCATCGGGCCGTTTTTCAGCATAAAAGGCTCGATGCAGAGATAGCCTTGGAAGTCCAGCTCACGCAGGACCTCGCCCATCTCCTTCCACGGCAGAGAGCCAAGGCCGGGGAGCTTGCGGTTGTTTTCGTCGAGATGCATATGGCCGAGCTTTTTTCCTGCGCGGCGCATCGCTTCGGGAAGATCGTCCTCCTCAATGTTGGAATGGAACGTATCGATGAGCAGCAGCAGATTGGGGCTGCCGACCTCGTCGATGAATTTCAGGCCCTCCGCAACATCATTGATGAGGAAGGATTCATAGCGGTTGAGAATTTCGAGATGCAGGGTGATTCCCAGCGCCTCAGCGGTTTTGCAGACCTGCTTCATGGAAGCAACGGCGTAGCCCCAAGTCCGCTCCTTATCGTGATCGACCGACCAGTCGGCGGGCCATGCACTGATTAAGCCGCCGATCAGCGTGTTGGTGCCGAGCTTGACCATCTGGCGCATCAGCTTTTCCAGATACGCAATGCCGGCAGCACGAATGGCAGGGTCGTCCGCAGAGGGGTCCACATCCGCCCCGGTGCCGTTGTTGACGGAAACTTCAAGGCCCAGCGCAGTGACCGCCTCGTGCAGCGCCGCGATTTCTTCATCGGTCATTTTGTAAAGATCCCCGGCATCGATCTCCATCACGTCAAAACCGGCGGCCTTGATTTTCTTCGCAACCTCAAGATAGTTGCATTTGCCTGCGTCTTTCATCCAGTAGTGAAACAAAAGTCCGTATTTCATGGCGGTACTCCTTTAATTAATCATGATTTGAAGTGATTTTGTTAGCTATTTTCTCCGGAGATCAGTGCTGCGACCGTTTCCGGCGAGATGTGGCCCTCCATCGGACCGAACGCCGCGGCGTTCAGTGCGCCTGCTGCGTTGGCATTACAGGCGGCTTCATAGAGGTTTTTACCCTGTAGGAGCGAGGCAAGGAATGCGCCGTCGAAGCAGTCGCCTGCCCCGGTTGCGTCAAGCTGTTCGACCTTGAACGTTGGCGCCTTAACAAGCCCGTCGCGCGAGTAGATTGTGCTGCCCTTGGAGCCGTTTTTCAGCGTGATGAGCTTGAGACTCGGGTACTGCGCGAATAAATAGTCCACGGCTTCTTCGACGCCGGGTTTCTTGGAAAGCATCAGCAGCTCACTCACACCCGGCATCAGGACGGAGCAATTGGAAAGAATGGGTGCGACGATCACGCTGAAATTGTCGTCACGCAGCAGCTCCGGCCGAATGTTAGGGTCAAAGCTGATCTCCGCCCCGTGCGCGGCAAATTGGAGCGCCGTATCGACGATCTTTTGGCAGAACTCTGGTGTTACGGTCAGTGAACAGCCCATGACATGGAAATATCCGGGCGCTGCAACGCGATCAAGCGCCGGTACAGGTACATCAACTGCGGCAGTTCCGTTGATGTGGAAGATAAACTCGCGGGAGCCGTCGTCGTGGTACATGACGAAGGCCGAACCGGTCGCCGCGTTTGCGGAACGATTTACGTGGGAGCAGTCCACGCCACAGCCGGTCAGCCGGTCAACGATGACATCACCGAAGGCATCCCGGCCGACACCGCCGATGATGCCTGCCGGCACACCCATGCGTGCAGCAGCGGAGATCATGATGGCCGGTGCGCCGCTGGCGTACGGCCCGAGGTATTCGCCGGGGGTGCTGTGGGGTACTTCTGATTTTGCGCGCATGATCTCAACGATCATCTCGCCCATCGTCCAAATGCTTTTCACTCGAATGCCTCCTGTTCATATGGTTTATTCGCCGATGAGCAGCTCCGGGAGCTGCACAAACTTCGATTCCTGCAGCGGCGTGAAAACGTAAGCGCGAAAGGTATCTCCGAGCGGGATGGGGACGTAGTGGAGCTTACCTGCTTTTACTTCAACCTGGGTGCCGGGACGGATCCGAACCAACTGAAGCGAATCGGGATCAACGCTGTCGCCAACGCGGGTCCCGAAGGGCATGATGCACGTGCCTTCGGTAAAGTAGAAGTTCTCCGTATCGTCGTGATACTCCAGCGTGTCGAACTCGACGGTCCGGTGCCAGCCCTGCAAAATGCCGGAGATGACCTTATTGGTGCGCAGCATTGTTTCCAGCGGAAAGCTGCGCCACTCAAAATGACCGGAACACAAAAGATTTTCCTCGCCGGGAAAGGCAAAACGGACGCCGCTGATTTTTGCATCTTCAGCATTGATTACTTGGACTTTCATGGCATTTTCTCCTTTTTTCTAATAATAACATCGGCTTTGGAGGGAAAAAAGGGAGATCTTTTTGTTTTTTCCTAAGCGAAACGGAAAATATTGCACCGCAAAAATTTCCCCCGCCGGAATAGAAAAAAAGCCGCACCGTCCGAACAAGACGATGCGGCTTTCGCTATGAAATTTTGGAGTCTAGCGATTATCTTTTTCTCTTCCGGGAGAGAGCTGACTGCGGTAGCTTGCCGGGGTCACGCCGGTCTGCTTGCGGAAGCATTTGCAGAAGTATTTATAATCCGTATACCCGACGTGTTCCCCGACATCCTGAATTTTCATCTCCATATTCTCCTCCAGCAGCTTTTTGGCGACCTTCATGCGGTAGTTCGTCAGATACTCGACAAACGTCATGCCGGTTTTCGCCTTGAAGATCTTGGTAAAATAGAAGGAGCTGAGATTGACCTTTCCGGAGATATCGCTCAGCGAGATCACGGAGCTGTAGTTTTCCTCGATGAAGGCGATGGCCTCGCCGATCAGATCGTCGGAATAGTCCTCCTTCATGTCCCGCAGGTTTTTGAGGCAGCGATCGATGTTGGAGATGCACCAGTTATGAATGGCGATGGTGTCATACATATATTCGAGCCCCAGATTGCTGGTATCCTCGATTCCTTTTTCGACGCAGAAGCGCGCCAAGCCGATGGAAAAGATAAAAATCTGCTGATAGATGAATTCCTGATTGCCGTCGGAATAGGCAACGACATAAGACAGCAGCCTTGAGAAAATTTCGATGGCCGTTTCCCTGTCCTCCGAGGCGATGGCGCGGAAGATTTCCGATTCCAGCTTCATCGGGTATTTATAGTCCGAGAACCTTTTCAGCGGCGGGCAGAGCAGAATGCCTTTCGTTTTTCCTCCCTGCATGGCCGCGCGGGCGGCAGCGCAGTAAGAAAGCGAGAGCCGCTCCATCTGCTCCTCATACGGGCCGTAACCGACGGCGGCATTGACTTCGCCGCTTTCCTGAAGCAGCGCGGTAATCCAGTGTAGCTGGCTGTCGACCCAGGCATCATGATCCTGCGTCTGTGTGTAGTTATACAAGAAGATTACGATTCTCGTGCCAAGAGAGTTGAACGCAATCCCCTTTTCCGGTCGATCGAGGGCCTTCTGAATCCGGCGAAAATTTCTCCCGCAATAGACCTTGACCGTGTCCTCCTCCGTTGGGCTTTTCTGAAAGTCGATTACGACGGAAAAGCCGCCGTACGTCCCGCCGATGGTTTCAAAATACCGATAATCCTCCAGCCGATCCATGTCGCCGATCATCAGGGAATAGGTAATCTGTCGGTCCAGCTCGCGCTGGACCTTATAGACCTGCTCCTTGAGCTGATAGTGGCTGTCGGCCCGCTTCTTTTGCAGACCCTTCTTTTCCAGAATATCCTGCACCGCCGCAAGGAACTCGGTCTTGCTGATCGGCTTAAGCAGATAGTGATTGATGCCGAGCGAGAGCGCGTCCTTCGCAAAGGAAAACTCATCATATGCGGAGATGATGATGACCGAGGTGTTCGGCGCAGTGGTGCAAATGGAGCGAGCCGCTTCAAGGCCATCGATGCCCGGCATTTTAATATCCATACAGATCAGGTCGGGATGCACATTGGCGGCAAGCTCAATGGCTGCCCGGCCGGAATCGGCCTCAAAAATCTCCGTGATCTCCGGAACATACTTGTCCACCAACATACGGATTGCTTTGCGGGTGATCTGTTCGTCGTCTGCAATAAGTAAACGGTACATACGTTACACTTCCTCTCTGGGAGCTTGTAATTGGTCAGCCGGGATTCTGAGCCGGACAACGGTCCCGTGTCCGGCAACACTGGTAATTTCAAAGATGTTCTTGCCGTAAAACAGCTGCAACCGATTGATGACGTTTTTGATGCCGATACCGGTGGAGTGGCCGCCGCGATTTTTGGTCGTTTCGCCTGTGCGCTGAAGTTCACTGAGCGTTTGTGCATCCATGCCGATGCCATCATCCTCGACGCAGATCAGGAGTTCACCGGCCGGCGTTCTGTGCGCATCGACGCGGATGGTACCGCCGCACTCGTTGCTCTCAAAGCCATGAATTACGGCATTTTCGACGATCGGCTGGATGGTCAGACAGGGAATCTGCACCGAGAGCGTATCCTCATCAATGTCCGTTTCAAAATGAATCCGATCGCCGTAGCGCAGCTTCTGAATGCAGATATAGCGGTTCAGATTTGTGATCTCCTCGCCGAGCGTAACCGGCGTTTCCAGTCGCCGCAGATTATAGCGCAGCATATTGGATACGGTGATAATCAGAGAATTGGTTTCTGCGGCATCCTCAAACATCGCCGTCTGCGCGATGCAGTTCAGGGTGTTGAACAGGAAATGCGGATTGATCTGCGATTGCAGCGCCTTCAGCTCTGCGTCGCGGAGCATATTTTGCGTATTCAGGTTTTTCAGCTCACTGTTGCGCAGCTCGTTTTCCAGATTGGCCTTTTCGTTCAGCCGCGCGATATAGCGGCGAATTTGCTTGGACATTTTATTGAAGGCAGCGGCAAGGTCGCCGACCTCGTCGTCAGAGGCAATATCGATCTGATGCTCGTCCTCCGGATACTGCGCAATGACGGCCGCCTGCTCCGTCAGCAGGGAGAGCGGCTTGGTAAGATTTCGTAAAATCAGGATGGTCGCGGCAGAAATCAGCAAAATGATGACGGCCAGAATCATCACCGTTGCATAGCGCATGGCCGCGCTGTCTGCGACAAGCTGCTCGTAGGTCGCCTTGCTTTCCGTCATGTACTCAAAGACGAGAAAATTGACGCTCCCGGCGACCGAGGAAGCGATGGAATTCGCCCGTGCGAATTCCTCCGACATTTTTTCAATATCTCTGCCGCGGCAGGCCTTGATCGACGCGTTGGCGCACTGGCTCAGCGAGATGAGCATATTGCGGATGTCGTTGTAGGCCATCTGCTCCGTCTGCGTGGCAAATACGGTCGGCATTGCGTTCACGGTGGCATACAGGCTGTCCATTTTTGCATTTAAGTGGTCCACATTGCGCGTGCTGCTCTGCGACAGATAAAGCTCCAGCTCGTCGAGTACCTCGTTCAGACGCTCTGTCGCATCGTTCAGCAGAACGACATTTTCCAGAATCCTCTGGTAGGCGCTGGAGGTCTGCTTTTCCTTTTCCAGAAACAGGTTCATAATCAGAACCGTTACGATAATCAGGACGAGGACAAAAATGCCGAGCTTTTCCCAGATTTTCAATCTTCTCATCGTATCAGGACACCACCGTATGAGGAATCAGATATTCTTGCGCCGCCGTGTCCAGCTCGCCCCGGCAGGCGCGGACCGCCGTCTGCACGGCCAGCTCACCCATGCGGAAGGGATCGGTGTTCACGGTGATCTGCACGATACCGCTCTGGATATAGGTTTCGATTTCATCGGAGTAGCCGATACCGGCGACATCGACCGAATTGACGCGGTTCAGGTCGATAATACCGCGCACCGCGCCGGAAATCAGAGTTTCGTCCAAACAGAGAATGTAGTCCGGACTTCCGTTCGGTGACAGAAGCAGCGTTTCTACTGCGCTCATTGCCGTCAAAAGATCGGATTCTGTATATAGGGTGTCAACGATGGTAACGGTCTTTCCGGCGTCAAGCGCATCGTACAGCCCCTTCAGAGTTGAAGAAACAGCCTGATCTTCCTTTTCCGGGAGAAGCAGCGCTGCGGTGAGATTCATCCCCTTTTTGCAAAGGGCTTCGCCGAGGTCGTAGCCGACCTGATAGTTATCCGACCCAACATAGGCGCTGCTATCAGGGAGGGCATCGTTTCTTATCGAAATGCATGGAATGGCGGAAAACGGCTCGAGTGAGCTTTCTTTGGCCGACGGAGCGGCGCTTACGATGATGGCATCCATGTTGCAATAGTCCGCCCAGACCTCAAAGGGGGTGTCGTTATCGGCGTAGGCGGAGTTCAGCTCGGCTACCTCCAGCGCAACGTTCCACTTTTGCGCCTCCTGCTCCGCGCCGGCGAGGAACTGCTCGGCAAAGCTCGTATCTGGGCTTCCGATGTTGATGGCAAAATGATATTCAAAGCTCAGCGCCAGCGGCATACTGGACATCTGCTCGTCCGGCTGCTCGATCAGCGCCGTTGCCGCCAACAGTGCGGCGATCAACACGACGCTGACCGCGAGGAACCATTTCATTTGCTTCTTTCCCATTGCTGACGCACCTCGCATTTTTGGACTATTCTAGCATATTCCCGACATTCTTACAAGCGCGATTTGGAAAAACTCAAACGCAGGACGGCCGACCGCCCTGCGTTTGAGGAAAATTGCTTTTAATTTGCCTTCTTCTTTGTTACCACGTCCACATAGACGGCCGACAGAAGAATCAGGCCCTTGATGATGTACTGCCAGAAGCTCGGCGTATTGAGCAGGCTCATGCCGTTATCCAGACTTGCCATGACCAGAGCGCCGACGATGGCGGACGGAACGGAGCCGATGCCGCCGGACAAGCTGGCGCCGCCGATGACGCAGGCTGCGATCGCGTCCATTTCGGCCATTTCACCGGCATTTGCCGTACCGGCGTTCAAGCGCGAGGTCAGAATAATGCCGGCAACCGCGCACATCACACCGATGATCAGATAGGTGACGAATACGATACGCTTGGTTTTGATGCCCGCGAGCTGCGCCGCCTCATTGTTGCAGCCAATGGCGTAAATGCACTTGCCGAAGCGCGTTTTCTTCGTCAGGAAGGTGAACAGCACTGCGAAGCACAGCAGGATCAGAACAGGGATCGGAATCCCCTGATAATCCGCCATGATGAACATAAAGCCGCAGATGAGTGCGAGAATAACGACGAGCTTCAGAATGGTCAACGTGGTGCTGGGGACGGCGATGTTATACTTTTTGCGATTTTTTCTGCCGTGCAGGACTAGGAAAACGGCTGCAACGCAAGCAATGCCGCAGAGAATCCAGCCAAAGACGGCGGGGATATAGCCCTGACCGATGATCTTGAATTCCGGTGTCATGGGCGCGATGCTGGCACTTTTGGTGATACCGATCAGAACACCGCGATAGACCATATAGCCACTCAGACCAACGATAAAGGCCGGAACCCGCATATAGGCGACCCAGAAACCGTTCCAAGCGCCAACCAGCAGGCCAAACACCAGGACCACGCCGATGGTTGTGGGAAGGTTCATCTCATACCACACCTGACAGCAGGCTGCGATGCCGCCCAGAAGGCCCATGGCCGAGCCGACGGACATATCGATGTTGCCGGTCACGATGACCAGCAGCATTCCGAGCGCCAGAATGCCGGTGACTGCGGTTTGGCGGAACAGAATGGAGAGATTTCGGGGCGATAGCGAGGTGCCCTTTGTCAGAAGCGCCAGAATTCCCCAGATCACCACAAGAGCGATAATCATGGTATACGACCGGATATTTTGCTTCATATTACCAAGCGCCCGGCCAAGACCGTAGGTGTTGTGTTCTTTCTTATTCATCCTCGTTTCCTCCCGTCGCAAGGCGCATAATGCGCTCCTGCGTCATATCTTCATGCAATACCGTTCCGCTGACTGCGCCCTCATGCATGACAAGAACGCGATCGCTCATTCCCATGATCTCCGGAAGCTCGGAGGAGATCATGATGATGGAAAAGCCCTTTGCCGCCAAGTCCATCATGATCGTATAGATTTCGTACTTTGCGCCCACGTCGATGCCGCGCGTCGGCTCGTCAAGAATCAGAATTTTCGGTTCGGTCATCAGCCATTTTGCGAGAACGACCTTCTGCTGGTTGCCGCCGGAGAGGCTCCTGACTTCAGCGTTCAGCGACGGCACCTTGATGCCGATTTCCTTAACATACTGCTTGGCAAAGAAATATTGCAGGTTTACATCAACAACGCCCATGTGACACAGCTTTCGGAGGCTGGCAAGGACAATGTTGTCGCTGACCGTCTGCGCAAGCAGCAGACCCTGCGCCTTGCGGTCCTCGGTGACAAGCGCAATGCCGCGCGAGATCGCGTCCGCCGGAGAGTGGATATCGACCTTTTCGCCAAAGAGCGTGACCGTGCCGGTTTTCTTTCCCTCCATCGCGCCAAAGATCGTCATCGCCATCTCCGTCCGCCCTGCGCCCATCAGTCCGGAGATGCCCAAGATCTCGCCCCTACAGAGGTCAAAGGAGATATTTTTCAGAATCTTCTTTCCCTTAGCGTCCGTCAGGCTTAAATCCCGGACCTGCAAGACCGGCTCGCCGATCTCATGCGAATGGTACGGGAAGCGGTCCTCCAGCTCTCTGCCGACCATGGCGCGGATGACATCCCATTCCGTAACGTCCGCCGTTTCGTAGGTGCTGACAAGCTGTCCGTCGCGAAGCACGGAGATGCGGTCGCTGATGCGGAACACTTCTTCCAGCTTGTGTGAAATATAAATACACGTCACGCCGCGCTGACGCAAATGATCCAAAAAGTCCATCAGTACATCGACTTCCTTTTCGGTCAGAGAGGCCGTCGGCTCGTCAAGGACAAGAATCTGAACGTCCTTAGCAAGCGCCTTTGCAATCTCCACCATCTGCTGCACGCCAATGCCGAGATGCTTCGTTTTTGTATGAAGGTTTGCGCTGATACCTAATTCCTGACACAGTGTCTGTGCCTTTTGATACATCACGTTTTCGTCGATCAGGCCGCATTTCTCCGGCCATGCGTTGAGATAGATGTTTTCCGCGATGTCCATCTCACCGACCAGATTCAGCTCCTGATAAATGATTGCGATCCCCTCGCGCTCCGCGTCCACAACGTTCTTAAAGGCGCACTTTTTATCGTGAATCAAAATCTCTCCGTTGTAGCTGCCGGTTTTATAAATACCGCTGAGGATTTTCATCAGCGTCGATTTTCCTGCGCCATTTTCGCCGCAGAGGGCGTGGATTTCGCCCTGCTTTACCGCAAGCGTGACGTCCCTCAGCGCATAAATACCGGAAAATTCCTTGCTGATATGCTGCATTTCCAAAATATAATTCGACATTCTCTTTTCCTCACAGTCGGAATCATCCAAGATTTATAAGTTGCGGAGCAGAGGTGAATCTGCTCCGCATTGTTGCTCGAACGAGATTGGATTAGCCGACGTTTTTGTAGATCGCGTCCTCGGCCTGCCAGCCGTCCTCAATGACGACGTTCATGTTTTCAGAGGTCACGGCGAACATATAGTCCGTATCCGCCAGCATGACGGAGGGAACGTCGAATGTGCCGTTGTTCGTGGTCGTGACGGTGTACTTCGTAGCGGGGTCCTCGCCATTGCAGAGCATATAGGCCGCGACAACACAGGTTTCGTCGCAGAGCGCAAAGCGGCGATAGATGGTCATGGTCTGCGTGCCCTCGACGATTCTCTGGCAAGCGGCAAGATCGGTGTCGAGGCCGGTCACGACGACCTTACCCGCAAGGCCCTGCTCCGTCAGCGCCTGAATCGCGCCGCCGGCAGTGCCGTCGTTGGAGGTCAGAACGCAGGCGACGTCGTTGCTGTTGGCGACAAGGCCGTCCTCGGTGTACTGCAGCGCGTCCTCAGCGGACCAGCCGTCGCACCACTGATCGACAACGATCTTGATGTCACCCTTGTCGATGTAGGGCTGAAGGACGGACATCTGGCCGTTGCGCATAAGCAGAGCGTTGTTGTCTTTGGGAGAGCCGGAAATCAGGAAGTAGTTGCCGGTGGGTGCGTGCTCAACAGCGAACTGTGCCTGAAGTACGCCGACGGTGTAGCAGTCGAAGCTGACATAGAAGTCCAGCTCGCAGTTATTGATCATACGGTCGTTTGCAACGACGGGGATCTTCGCCTCATGCGCGGCCTCGACGATGGCGCTGGCAGCGTCGCCGTCCTGCGCGATCACGATGAGCGCGTCAACGCCCTGCGTGATGAGATTTTCACACTGAGAATATTGCAGCTCTTCGTCGCCGTTGGCAGACTGGATAACCAGCTTTGCGCCAAGCTCGTCGGCTTTCTTCTGCATATTCTCTGCGCAGCGTTCCCACTTTTCTTCCTGCATCGTTGCGAAGGATACGCCAATGGTGATGCTGTTCTTGCTCGGATCGGAATTATTGTCCGTGGTGCCGGGATCGGGGGTGTCCTTTGCGCAGCCCGCAAACAGGGTCAGGATGGTTACTGCGACCAGCAGCAACGCCAAAAATTTCGCTTTCATCTTCATTCCTCCGTTTTCGTAATTCGGATGCCCGCTGCATCTGCATTTACTTTAGCGGTTTTTGTCGAAGTTGAAAACCTTTAATCTTGCTGAAATTGGTTTGAAAAATTGCTCCATTTTTTGGCGTTATGACGAAAACGCAATATTTTCTCCCTTACCCGGAAGGGACAGCCGCGCGATTTGGCGTTACGACAAGATTCTACCCCAGGGACAATATTTCGCATTTTTTTTCGTCTTTTCATATTTTTTCGTGGGGATATAATGAAATTACCACAATAAAAAAACTATGGAGGCTGAACAAATGGATAAGCAATACATCGTTGACCTGAGTCAAAGACTCATCCCCGGCAAGGAGCATAACTTTAACTTCGACATCGATCTGCGCGACGCTGCGGAATCGATGGAGCTTGCCTATGATGATTCCGTCTGGTACAAGATCGCCTACGTGTCGATGTGCACCCACAACAGCACGCACGTCGAAGTCCCCTTCCATCATATTAAAGAAGGCCTTCAGGTCGCCGACTTCCCGCTGGAGCGCCTGATCGGCAACCTGACGCTGCTTGACTTCTCCTATAAGCCCGACGACGGCGTGATTACGTTGGAAGATCTGAAACAGTACGACGACCAGATTCATGAGGGTGATATTCTGTTCATCAAGACGCATATGGATAAGTACTTCCGCTCTGCGGACTGGAATACGTATCCGTACATCGAGGTCGCCGGCATCGAATGGCTCATCAGCAAGAAGATTGCCGTCCTCGGCACGGACGCGGCCGGCATCGAGTGCCAGACGGCCTATAATCAGCCGGGCCACGTTACCCTCTTTAAGGCGAACATCCCGCTCGTCGAATCCCTGACCAATCTTGATGCCGTTGAAAGCGGCAAGTACCTCGTCTGCATCCTCCCGCTGCCCATCGAAAAGGGCGATGCCTGCCCGGTCCGCGTTACCGCGATCGCCAAGGAAGGCCTCAGAAAGATGCTGGCCGAATAAATCAAATCGCGCCGTCCTCCAAGCACGCGATTTTGCCCATAAAAAAGCGACGGTTCCTGTGAACTGCACCCCATTTGTTAGACAAGTATGGTATAATACTTGTACTAAGGAATGGGGTGCAGTTCATTGTGGTTGCGCTGTTTTTGTTTTCAATGTTCAGCCGTATCTTCGTCGAGAACGGAGCGCCCGATTATTTCCTGGTCTGGCTTGCTTGCGGAGTGCCTTTTGGCATTGGGAAGATGTTCACGCTGATTCCGATTGGCTTTGGCATTTCCGGGACAGTAGGTGTTGTTGCACTCAACCTTGTCCTCGGCGGTCTGATCGGCGGCGTAATTCTGATCTGGAAGCTGGCAGTTGCCCTCTGGTATCTGCCCCTGACCATATACAGACTTGTGACTTGAGAAAAGGGGAAAAACATGAGCAAGAAACTTGTAGCATATTTTTCTGCGTCCGGCGTGACCGCAAAGGTTGCCGAGACGTTGGCAGAGGCAATCGGCGCGGACATCTTTGAGATTGAGCCGAAGGTGCCTTATACGGAAGCTGATCTGAACTGGATGGACAAAAAAGCCCGCAGCACGATTGAGATGAACGATCCTGCTTCCCGTCCTGAAATTGCCGTAAAGCGGAACAACATGAAGGACTACGATACCATCTTTGTGGGCTTCCCGATCTGGTGGTATGTCGCGCCGACGATTATCAATACGTTCCTTGAGAGCTATGATCTGACCGGCAAGACGATCATCCCGTTTGCAACCTCCGGAGGAAGCGGCATTGGCAAGACGAACGAACGCCTTGCGCCGAGCTGCAAAGGCGCGAAGCTGATGAACGGCAAGGTTTTCAAGGGCAGCGTCTGGCATCAGGAGCTTGCGGCGTGGGTTGAAGGACTTGGACTTTAAGGGACAGACAAATCAGAATTTGTGGAGGATAACTATTGTGGATAAAGCAGTTATTTATATACATGGAAAAGATGGTAATGCTGAAGAAGCTATTCATTACAAACCGCTCTTTAGTAATTGTGATGTGATTGGTCTCGACTATACTGCACAGTTTCCATGGGAAGCAAAAGAAGAATTTCCATTACTTTTTAGAATGGAATCAGGCAAGCATATATCCTCCCATTTTAATGCGCACAGTTCCCCGATGCGAATTCCGGTATACAACGATAACAGCACACCGAATTTATATAAGTCCATATTGTCCAGAACAGTTCGGGTAAGAGCAGCTTGTTCAGTGTGCGTTAGGACACGCATTTCCACATCGCCTTTTTTGACAGACAGCCTTTTGAGATTACAGCATACATCGTAATTACTGCACTTTGCATATCCTATCGTACTCTTTATTACCGTTAATATATCTGTAACAGTCTTTGGAGCTAGCCCGCCTTGACCATCCAACCTGCCTGCTTTAAGTCGAGAGACAATAAAATCCTCGACGATCTGCGAGGTTAATTGCGAAAACTGCAAATAACCCAAATGCGGCTTGATGTGTTTCTGAACTAGATGCGTATAGCGGGCATAGGTTGAATCCTTGACCGTGATTTTCGAGGAATGCAGCCAATCATCCAACAATTGACCATATGTACCGAGTGATTTTTCTCGCGTTTCGGCATGCAATTGCACGGCTACTTTTGCGTTCATAAGTTTTTTCTTGACTTCGGCGTAACTTTTTCCGTAAATATAACCGTATTCCGCTTTTCCTCCAATATTGCGAAGCCGAATATATCGACCATCCCAGCGACCGTCTTTTCGCTTGTAAATGTTTTCACCTTTCTTTGACATAGTTTTTTTCTCCGTTTCTGTTGCGTGTTGACGGAAGACTTGACGGCTTACAGAAGATAACCTTTGAAATATAACTCGTTGTAATGTCAAATCTGCTACGTGGCAGTCCGTGTAAAGAACTTTTTTCGACTTTTCTTTTGCTCATATTGACAAATCCGACAACATCATGTATGATTTTACAAAATGGTAATCGAAAAGACCCCCGTCGTTAAGTTAAATACTTTACGAAAATCAGACAATCAACTGCTCTAAAAGAGGGCAGTTGATTTTTCATTTAATTTTGGATCTCCGCGACGTCGTACAGACTATATCTTTATATATTATAACATTTACAAACCCATATATCAAGAAAATATACATCTGCATTCCAATGAGGACAGATGCTAGATGGGCTAATATATAATATATGGGGGTGGGGGGATGACAGAGAAGGAGTTTTCCCTGAGACTGGCCAAGTTGAGAACACAAAAGGGCGTTTCGGCTCGTGACATGAGCCTTTCAATGGGGCAGAATCCGGGTTATATCAACAATATTGAGACTGGGAAATCTATGCCGTCGTTAAGCGGCTTCTTCTACATCTGCGATTATCTTAATATAACCGCAAGGGACTTCTTTGACGATGGGAATGAATATCCTGAACAGCTCCGTGCTGTTTTTCAGGACATGCAGAAACTGAGTCCTGAGCAACTACAGAATATTCATGCCATCGTAAAGGGGCTGCTCCGATAGGCGCACGCCATTCTGTCACCGATACAGCCAAGGGATCACGAAATCCGCACAGCCATGTCATCCTTGTTATTTGCTCGGACGGCGCGTCTCTATGCTACCAGCGCGTTGTACAAGAGAGAGTTCGGTTCTTCCTTGAAGTCATCTACGCCGCGCCTGCCATATCATGCGCCACCAGCGCAGTGTAATAGCTGTTCATCGTACTTGCCGCGTTGAACAGCACGGTCAGCAGATATTGCCGGATATTCCGAATCCGCGTTGTGTTCTGCTTCAGGCAGTCCATGACAAAGCGGATATGCTCGCGGTTCAGCTTCAGCAGCTTCGACCGCACGACCTCGGCTGGGTAGTCATTACCTGCAACGCGAATTCGGCTGCGGGTGCTGCAAACTGTCTCCTGCACCAGTTGGGCGATCTCGTCAAGCTGCTCCCGGTCAACGTGAGGATCACTTGCCAGAACGTCGTAGTCAATATTCTCCAAGATCAAGTCCCGGTAGCGTTCAAACGATTCCTTCGTTTCCGTTCGCTTCTGCGTGGGAGCGTCCGGAAAACCGGAAGGGAAAGGAATCGAATCGGTAATTGATAAGTCTGTACTTTGTCTTTTTCTTTTTTCGTACTCTTAGTAATTAATTGCGTTGGATTTTCCAACGTAGGTTTATCCAACATAGGCTTTTCCAACGTTGGATTATCCAATGTAGGCAAAGCCTGCGCAGGTTCTTCCGATGTTGGCTCTGTGTGCGGCTGCTCGTAGATCGTGTACACGGTCCCGCGCAGACAGCCGCGCTCATCGCGCTCGCGGCTGCGTTCGATGTAACCAGCACGCTCCAATTCGCGCACAGCTTCGCGGATGGCGTCGATGCTCTCTTTGTTGATCTGCGCAAGACCCTGCAGCGTGTAATCCCAATCGTCCGGCAGCGACAGCATCTGCGAGAGCAGAC
>ENA-ORUB01001911-ORUB01001911.1-human-gut-metagenome-genome-assembly--contig:-NODE-1911-length-20860-cov-2.559096_pt1 | contig 20860 bp, 20 predicted proteins | sample MGYA00241918_ERZ509200 | MGnify/ENA primary metagenome ERZ509200 (study PRJEB26280, sample SAMEA2338853) | human gut metagenome | biome: human gut; feature: human-associated habitat; material: faeces... | reverse complement strand
AGCACTGCAGACGGAGGATTTGTGTAAAAAGATTTCTCTTAGCAGATCCATCAAACGAGCCATTGCCGTCCTGCTGCTACTTGCAGCATTAAGCACTGCTTTTTGGGGTATATCCTGCTATAAGGCTTACTTGGACAGTAAAGAAAGTGTAATCAGCCAAGAACTTATTGTAATTGAATAAGAAAGTAACCTTAACCTGCAGTCCAACCGGCGTATTTTCCTAACAAAGCATACGCACTATCTGATAACATGCACCGCTGCCCGCGGTGCTGCATTGAAACGGTACCGCCCGCACGCCTTCGGCGCTGCGGAAGCGTACCGTTTTTATTTTTTTGTAATTTCCAAAAGCACATTGTGGATCGCCGCTCACTCATGAGCAACATGTGTGCATAGAAATCTGTATTTCGTTATGCACACGTTTGTCCTTTTGTCTTCTTTATTTCGGATCGCTGCAACCTTTCATTTCCTTGGTTGGAAAACGTCAAAAAATAACCGAAATCTGGTTGTAAAAATGTCAAAAAAGACATATAATATGGTTGGAAAACGTATTTTCGGAGGTGCCACATGCTAAAACGGAAAGTCGAAAAAGACATTCAAAACTGGCTTCAAGATGATAAAAGAGCTTTGCTCGTATATGGTGTCAGGCAGGCCGGTAAGACCTACATCATTCGACACTGTCTGGAGTCCGAGGGCTGCAGCTATATAGAATTCAATCTGATTCGGGAGCCTGATATCATCAAAATCCTGGAAAGTGCTGCAGATATTGACGACCTGATCCTCAAGCTATCCTTGTACAGCGAAAAAAGAATCGTGCCGGGAGAAACAATTTTGTTCTTTGATGAAATACAAAGATACAAAGAAATTGTAACCAGGATAAAATTCCTTGTGGAAGATCAAAGGTATCGTTATATTCTGAGCGGTTCACTTCTTGGCGTTGAAATCGTAAACCTAAAATCAGCCCCTGTGGGATATCTAAAGACGCTGCAAATGTATCCGCTGGATTTCGAAGAGTTTCTCCAACTGTTTCAGATCAGCGATGCTGTCTTTGAGGCATTGCGCGGTGCATATCAAAATGAAACACCTGTCGATCCAATCATTCACAAAAAAATGCTGCAGCTGTTTCATCTTTATCTGATCATCGGTGGCATGCCGGCTGCTGTAGATACGTATCGCCGCACAGAAAACATCGATATGGTTATGGATCAGCACCTGGCGATCCTGCAGCAATACAAGCTGGACTTTACGCAATATGAAACAGAAAACAAAAAACTACTCCTGACCAGCATCTATGAGCTCATTCCCGCAGAGCTGAACGAACAAAACAAGCGTTTTAAGCTGGCGGATATCGATAAAAAACTACGATTTGAAAAAATGAGCGATAGTTTCACATGGCTGTGGAAGGCAGGTGTTGCCCTCCCCGTGTTCAACATAACCGAGCCGAAGATGCCGCTGCTGCTGAATCAAAAAAGCACATTATTTAAACTTTTTCTCTCTGATGTCGGCATGCTCACTACAATCTACGGGAAGTCTGTCAAACTCAAAATCATAAATCAAGAAAAGGATATCAACAAAGGCGCTATCTATGAAAATGTAGCGGCGCAGGAATTGATCGCGCACGGCTGCCGCTGTTACTACTACAATAATAAAAAACAAGGTGAATTAGATTTTGTTGTCGAACATGATGGTGCTGTCCTGCCGATCGAGATCAAAAGGTAAGGATTATAAGAAACACTCTGCCCTCGTCCAAGTACTGCAAAATGAGAATTATCATCTCACACGCGCAATCGTCTTCTCGAACTCCAATGTAGAGCGAGAAGGGAAAGTAACCTATCTTCCAATCTATATGCTTATGTTCTTGAAGGAAAATGATGTGAATTTTACCGACATTTCTATTGACAAATTTAAACTCACAATCTAGCTGGTAGCACGTTTCTTTTTAAACGTCGCATCACAAAACCGGTACGCCTGTGCGCGCTTTCGGCGCTGCAGGGGTACCGGCCGATTTTTATTTGCTATAAATTGGGCGGATATCCAAGAACTTGGTTATCCGCCCAAAATGTTTTTGCTATTTCACGCTGCCGTCCGGATTGAATACCGGAAGCTTTTCGAGGTAGATGATGTCGTCGCGGTCTGCGGCGCCGCTTTCTGCAAGGACGGCCATCTTGCCGACGATATCCGCGCCGACCTGATTGACCAACGTCTCAATGGACTTGAGGGATTCTCCGGTGCTGATGACATCGTCGACGATCAGCACGCGCTTGCCGCGCAGCATATCCGCCTCCTTCTTGCCGATGCAAAGCGTCTGGATATGGTCCGTCGTGATGGAATCCACCGTCGTTGTGATAATATCCGTCATATAGAGCTTCGGTCCTTTCCGCGCTACGATGTAGTCGTTTCTGCCTGCCTGTCTTGCCATTTCGTAAGCCAGCGGAATGCCTTTGGACTCTGCGGTAATCAGAATGTCGAAATCCGGCGCTTTTTTGAGCAGCGCTTCTGCACACGCCTTGGTGATCTCAACATCACTGAACATGATGAAAGCACCGATGTATAAATCGTCTGTTACTTTGCAGAGTGGCAGCTGACGCGTCAGCCCTGCAATTTTCATTTCATAAAACATGAGGTTCATCCTTTCTGTTTCAAAATCGTTAGCTCTGCCATCGCCCTGCGGCTCGGCCTCGCTGTGACAAGTACATTGGTCCGGACGCGAGACGGCTCCGGCTTCGCCTTCCGGCTCGCCCCTTAAAGTGCCACGCGCTAAAGCGCTGCACTTCTTGGCGTGAGACCTGCCTCGCTTCTGTCTTCGCCTTACGGCTCGCCAGTCAGCGGGCTAGGGCTGCAGATTGCCTTCTACGACTTGTTCCTAGCCAGCGATTGCTGGGGAACAAAAGCAGAAGGTCTGTTTATCCATTCAAACTTCGTTTCCACTCGTTTTCATGGAACAGAACCATTCGCTCGGGCATCTGTCTTGCATCTGCTCTGCCATCGCCCTGCGGCTCGGCTTCGCAGTGCCAAGTACATTATAGATTCTTACGGAAACAGTTTCAAGCGCAAAATGAATTTTTTCACCATCCTGCGCATTTTGTCCTGCTTTTATGCAAACAGCTTACATCGTAATGAAGATAAACTTCAGGCAGAACAGCAGGCCGATGATCGCTACCATGATGTCCTTCTTCTGGAACTTGCCGGTGCAGATCGCGATGATGGTGTAAGCGATGGAGCCGATGCCGATACCGTTGGCGATGGAGTAAGTCAGCGGCATCGCGATCAGCGTCAGAAACGCCGGTGCTGCGGAGCTGAGGTCACTCATATCCACATTCTTGAAGTTGCCAAGCATCAGCACGCCGACATAGATCAGTGCCGGAGCTGTCGCGCAGGCCGGAACGATGCTGGCGAGCGGTGTCAGGAACAGGCATACGAAGAAGCAGATCGATACAACCAGCGAGGTCAGCCCTGTTCTGCCGCCTGCGGCTACGCCGGACGCGGATTCTACGAAAGTCGTGCAGGTGGAAGTACCCAGAACCGCGCCGGATACGGTCGCGATGGAGTCACAAGCCATGCACTTGTCGAGGTTCTGCGGGTCACCGTTTTCATCCAAAAGGCCCGCCTGCGCCGCCGTACCATACAGGGTACCGATGGTGTCGAACATGTCGATCAAGCAGAAGGTAATGATGTAAAGGATCGCACTGAATACACCACCGACGAACTCCGGACTGAATGCGTGCTTCCAGGATGCAGATTGGAATACGCCCGTCACGCCGATATCTGCAAAGTCCTTAAAGGACTGTCCGATCTGTGTGATGTCGAAGGACGGCACAGTACCGGAGAAAACATAGTAGAGCACAGCCGTAATCACGATGCCGAGCAGCACGTTGCCCTTCACATTGCGTTTACCTAAGATGACAATGATCAGGAAGCCGAGCAGCGCCAGCAATGCCGGAAGTACCGTCATAATACCGCCCTCGCCGTTAATCGCGCCGTGAATGTCCACGAACTGCGTCAACGTGTACTGGTTAGCCTGAATGATGCCGACATTTTGGAACCCGATATAGGTAATGAACAAGCCGATGCCCGCCGGGATCGCCTTTTTGAGGCATTCTGGCATAGCCTTTGCGATGTACTGTCTTGCGCCCGTCAATGAAAGGATCATGAAGATGATGCCGGAGATCAGTACGATGACCAGCCCTGCCTGATAGCCCTGTACGCAGTCCCCGCCCGCGATGACCTGCGGCAGGATAAAGCTGACGAAGAAGAAGGAGTTCAGCCCCATGCCGCAGGCCTGTGCGAACGGCATTTTGGCGTATACCGCCATCAACAGCGTGCCGATGGTCGCTGCCAGAATAGACGCGACGTAAACAGCATTCCAAATATTGCTAAGACCTTCTGTGAATCCGGTCACCTGATTCGGATTGACGAAGATAATATAAGCCATTGCAAAGAAAGTCGTAAAGCCGGCAATGATCTCGGTCTTTACGGTCGAACCATGTTCGGTAATTTTGAAAAACTTGTCCATATTGTTTGAAAATTCCTTTCTTGATGATGTTGTGCTTCTATGTGCTCGAGTCCGTTTGGTACTCGTTTCACGCTTTGCAGATGCGTATGATCTGTTCGCTATCGCGCAGGGCAATCTAGCGCTCCTCGCGGAAATAGTTCAGCCCCAGACTCTGCGGCGGCTGATCCTCCCTGCGCTGCCGCATGGATACGACGATCAGTACGATAGCGGTCACGATATACGGCACCACCTTGTAGATCTGTGTAGGCAGGAACGGAATCGGCAAACGCAGATAGAAAATCAGCAGTCCGCCGAACAGGATCGAGCCCCAAAGTGCATTGAGCGGTTTCCACAGACAGAAGATGACCAGCGCCACAGCGACCCAGCCTTCGCCGGAGAGACCTGTATGATTCCACACACTGCCCGCGATCGTCATCGTATAGACCATGCCGCCGACTGCGGAGATCCCGCCGCCGATGACAGTCGCCAGATAGCGATATTTGGTCACATGGATGCCCGCAGCGTCCGCGGTTGCCGGAGACTCTCCGACCGCACAGAGATTCAGCCCGCAGCGGGTTTTCGTCATCACATAAGCCATGATGATTGCTGCTGCAAAGCCCAGATATACAAAGAAATTGTAGCTGAACAGGATCGGTCCGATGACCGGAATATCCTGCAAAAACTTCGGTAAAACCGGATTCGCGAACGCGTCCTTGAGCGCGTTGCTGACGGTAACATTGCCGCCGACCTTGAGACGCATCAGCTCTCCGACAAACTGACCCACACCGGTCCCGAAGATCGTCAGTGCCAGTCCGGTTACATTCTGGTTGGCGCGCAGCGTGATGGTCAAAAAGCTGAAGATCAGCGAGCCGATGACGCCTGCCGCAAAAGAAGCCAGCAGGGCGATGGCAACCGCGACCGCGCCGATGGCGTGATCACCTGCAGCCTGTCCGTAGACAAAAGCGCCGCAGAGCCCAAAGGCGCCGCCCATGAACATCAGACCTTCGACGCCGAGGTTCATATTGCCGGATTTTTCAGTCAGAATCTCGCCGGAGGTACCAAAAAGGAGTGGGGTTCCGTTGAGTACGGCAGCTCTGATCAAGCCGATGAGGTTTATATCCATGATTTATCCTCCTTTTCCTGATTGCGCCAGATGATGCGGTAGTTGATGAAGAACTCACAGGCCAGCATACATAAAAGAATGATGCCGGTGATGATATCCGCGATAGAGGCGGGAACACGCAGCGTCGTCTGCAGCCCGCTCGCGCCTTTTTCCAAAACAGCCAGAAGCAGTGAAATCGCAATCATCGCGAACGGATTGAACTGCGCCAGCCAGGCGACAACGATGGCCGTAAAGCCGACACCGCCCGCGACATCTGCATAGAGCGTCATAGTCGTACCGGAGCAGACCATGAAACCGATCAGTCCGCAGATGCCGCCCGATAGACAGGCTGTGCGGATCGTCACCTTCGCGACATTCATGCCTGCGTATCTTGCGGTGTTTTCGGATTCGCCGAGCACCGCGATCTCATAGCCCTGCTTGGTGTAATTCATGTAAATGTACATCCCTGCTGTCAGAAGCAGTACGATGATCCAGCCACAGTGGACGCCAAAAACCTTTGGCAGCACCGCCGCCTGGTCAAACATCGGAATGATCTGCGAGCCGGGCTTTCCCTCCCATGGACCGCCCTGCAGCCAGCCGACAATCCCGATAGCGATGTAGTTCATCATCAGGGTGAACAGGGTTTCGTTTGTTCCCCAGCGAGCCTTGAAGCTTGCCGGAATCGCCGCCCATGCCGCGCCGAACAGGATCGAAAAGATACCCATCAAAAGCAGCAGCAGCGGAGACGGAATCGAACCCGCGTAGTTCAGTGCGAAGAAGCTCGCCGCAACCGCACCCATCGTGATCTGTCCTTCGCCGCCGATATTCCAGAAGCGCATTGCAAAGCATGGTGCCAGAGCCAGCGCAGTACCCAGCAGCGGCACCGCGATCTTGACAACCTGTTTGACGCCGGAGGCTTTGCCCAGTGAACTGCTCAAAATCGCGCCGTACGCAGTTATCGGGTTCGTGCCGGCGATGAAAAATACCAGTCCGCCCAGTACGATCGCCAGCAGGAACGCCGCAGCGCGAATCAGCCAGACCTTGCGCTTAGGCATATCCTCACGTTTCGCAAGACGAATCAGAGGTGTTTTTTCGTTCATTTAGTTTTCCTCCTTTCCGCCGTACTGCGTCATCAAGAGACCGATTTCTTCCTTGCTCGTCGTTCTCGCATCCACAATGCCGGAGACCCGACCACCGCAGAGGACAAGAATTTTATCGCAGAGCTCAAGCAGTACGTCCAGATCCTCGCCGACAAAGATAACGGCAACGCCCTTCTTTTTCTGCTCGGTCATTAAGTTATAGATCGTGTAAGAGGTATGAATGTCCAAGCCGCGCACCGCGTACGCGCTCATCAGTACCGACGGCGCGGAAGCGATTTCTCTGCCGACCAGTACCTTCTGTACATTACCGCCGGAGAGCTTGCGTACCGGATAATCGATGTCCGGCGTCTTGACCTCCAGATTTTCGAGCACCTGCTCTGCCAGCTGTTCCGGCGCTTTACGATCGATGAAGATCCCCTTGCCCTTATTCCACGAACGCAGCAGCATATTGCCGGTCATCCCCATACCGCCGACCAGACCCATGCCGAGACGATCCTCCGGTACGAAAGCGAGTGCGACACCCGCGTCCTTGATCTCCATCGGTGTTTTGCCGACCAGCTCCTCCGGCGCTTTGCCCTCCGGCGAATAGATGATGGAACCGCCTGTCACATGTCTGAGTCCGGCGATCGTCTCCAAAAGCTCTTTTTGTCCGCTGCCTGCAATGCCCGCGATCCCGAGGATTTCGCCGCTGTAGGCGATAAAGCCGACATTGTCCAGCTTGGTCACACCCTCGCTGTCCCTGCAGGTCAGCCCGGCGATCGTCAGCCGCGGCTGCGGATTGACCGGTTCCGGTCTGTCGATATTCAGAGAAACCTTGCGTCCGACCATCATTTCGGTCAGCTTGCTTTCATCGGTTTCCGCTGTCTTGATCGTCGCGATATGCTGTCCTTTGCGCAGGACCGCGACCACATCGGAGATTTCCATCACCTCATTCAGCTTATGCGTGATGATGATGATCGACTTGCCGTCCTCTTTCATCGTGCGAAGTACCTGAAACAGCTTTTGCGTCTCCTGCGGCGTCAGCACTGCGGTCGGCTCGTCCAGAATCAAGATGTCCGCGCCGCGATACAAAACCTTGAGAATCTCGACAGTCTGCTTTTCGGAGACAGACATTTCATAAATCTTTTTATCAGGATCGATTTCAAACCCATATCTTTGACTGATTGCTTTAACCTTTACGGAAACCGCCCTGCGATCGAGCTTTCCCTCTTCCTTTAGACCCAGCACGATGTTCTCCGCTGCCGTAAAGACATCGATCAGCTTAAAATGCTGGTGGATCATGCCGATGCCGTTTGCGAAAGCGTCCTTGGGTGAGGCGATCGATACGGGCTTTCCGTCGATGAAAATCTGCCCTTCATCGGGAAAATAGATGCCGGCAAGCATATTCATCAGCGTCGTCTTGCCCGAGCCGTTTTCTCCGAGAAGCGACATGATGATGCCCTTGTCCAGATATAAATCTACCTTGTCGTTAGCAATATTGCTGCCGAAGCGCTTTGTGATTCCCTTAAACTCTACTGCGTGAATTGTTTCCATTCGTTTCACCTTTTGCTCTTGTTTGCTCTGTCTTTTGTCGTGTGCTTGAAAATTCGCCTCGCGATATTTTCTACATAATAATAAAACACCAAAAGAGGACTGAAAAAGTCCTCTTTCGACATTTCTATTCGTACGTTCTCTGCCCTTTAGTACTCTTCATTGAGCAAGGTAATGCCGTCGATTCTCTGCGCGAAATACGGTGCGGACTGGAAGTAGGATTCGTGGAATGCGCCATCGAATACCGCTTCCTCCTTGTCCGGCGTGAAGTCGCCATCTGTATCCAGCGCAAACGCGGACTTCAGCTCCTTGCCGCCGACGGTGAACTTGGAAGTATCGAATACCTGGAGGGAACCATCCGCAAGAGCGGCCTCTACTTCCGCGAGCTTGTCAGCAGTGCCTGCTGCCGCAACGTTTTCGTTTAAGTCAGTCAGCTTGACATCTCCGTCAGCATAGCCGTGCTGCTTATAGTCTTGATCGACCTTACCGCCGTTAACGATCGTTTCAATCACATAAACCATGTAGTTAGTCCAGTCGATTCTGGAAGATACGATGGAAGCGTCCTGCGCGACATCGCTCATATCCAGATTATATCCCACGTGGTAAACACCGTTTTTCTGCGCGGTGGTTGCCGGTGTCGTGGAGTCGGAGTGCTGAGAAATCAGAACCGCGCCCTTGTCGATCAGATCCTGCGCCGCGTTGGCTTCCATAGTCGGGTCTCCCCAGGAACCGATGAATTCGACCATCATGGTCGCGGACGGGCAAACGCTCTGTGCACCGAGGAAAAATGCCGTATAGCCGGAAATAACCTCTGCGAAGGTGTAAGCGCCTACATAACCGATGACCGCTTCGTCAGCCTTGATCTCGCCGTTGTCGATCATTTCCTGCAGCTTCATACCAGCGGCAACGCCTGCCAGATATCTGCCTTCATAAACAGACGGGAATGTGTTAACAGTATTATCTAAATCGTCTTTCCAGGAGTTTTCGTTTGTCATGCCGACGAAAACAGTGTCCGGATATTCCGGCGCAACCGTCAGCATCGCCGGCTCCATACCGTAGGAGTTACAGAATACCGCGATGCAGCCTGCGTCACCGAGGTCGCGGCAGTCCGTTGCGACCGGGTCTCCTTCCGGGTGGTTATAGGTATAAGTCCATGCAATGTTGATGCCCTTTGCCGCTAGCTGTTCCTTTGCAGCATCAGCAGCCATGTAGAAGTTTCTGTCGTAAGCAGCGTTCTCATCGCCGATACAGATCATACCTACATTATATACTTCACCTTCCGCATCGCCGCCGTTGTCGCCGCTACCGCATGCCGCCAGTGAAAAGACCATGACAAGCACTAATAAAACACTTAAAAGCTTTTTCATTTCCTCTCCTTTTTCTCCTTGTAATCACTTCAAAGAATTTTGTCGTTTTGATGTGAATATTATAATCCTCTTGTGAAAGCGAAACAAGGAAAATCCGAACGTTTTGCCATATTTTTTTGGAATGCAAAAACAATGTTCGAATTATAGCGAACATTGTTTTTGTATTTGCATTTTTTAATTCGATATTATTCCGTGATTGGATATCATAATCGATAAAGTGAAGCCTTTTAAGTTTCCTCATCATCGACCCACGATGCGGTCATATGGATATCTCCGCGTTCCATATCCATCATCATGTTATCACACATGCGCACCATCAGATTTCCATCGGAATCCATCGCGGTATTATCTGAAATTCCCATGATGAAATCGCCGTCATCGTAGTCAAAAAAGTATTCTAACATACTTCTCACCTCCAATTTTTCAATCATCGTATTCCGGATAGTCTGGTGCCCAATCAGTTGTCCAATACGCTTTATTCTTGCGGTTTGAATTGTGCCTTGTCTGATGTGACTTGTGGTTTGAATTCATCTGATTGGCACGGTTGTCAGCATTGAGCTGATATACCCTGTTATTAGGATTATGCAGATTTGCCCAATGGTCCAGTTGCTCTTTTGTACGCATTTTCCCTGAAACTTTTCCCATGTTTGCCTCCTTTCTGAACCAAAAAAGTCCACGCACTTTGCTTCGTACGTGGACTGCCATTATTCGAAAAACCACTTTACACGTAACAAAACAAAGCCAATGAAAGGAATTTCTTCTTTTCGTTTTTGGTTCGATTTTGTGGTGCAAAGCATCGAAACAACAGGGGGACAACGATAGTCAACCAGCAAACTGCTTTCTTAATTCCATAGTGAGAATTTGATTGAAATCAATAGTTTCGAAGATTTACTCATTTGTCTGCTTAATCGTCTATATCACTGCCGTTCAATGCGATTCGTACTCTCACAATACGAATCATCGAAATTCAGGATAATTCAACAACTAGGCATGTACTATGTTATCACAAACAAACCTCATCCGCAATAGCCTTTTGCAAATTATCAAATAATTTTCAGTTTGCATTCATACCGCGTGGCTCATAAGTCAGCAGTTTTTGCTTCCAAAGCGTTTCTGTATGAATGACCTCCTCCTTCGTCACAGCTTTCGGCAAGAGCTGCAAAATGGAAAATTGAAAATGTATATATCGTTCCGGATAATCACAGAGCAGTTCTTTCATAAGTTTATTGCCGCCATGTAGGGAATCAACATAGTCCGTCCAACGCCCAAGCAGACCTCCTTTTCCATATGCAGAGCCGACATACTGTCGTCCATTTTCTCTGTCAACAATGAGATAAACTGCATTCACAGATGACAGCGCGGTATGCCATGATTCATACGCTGTAGGATCTTTTACAATCGTCCTGAGTTCCTCATATGTGAGCACAATATTTTCATAGCCCGAAAAAATGCGCTTACTTTGAATTGCCACAATTGGTTTCTCGTTCGTGGCCTTCTGTGCCCATGCACGTGTACCCTTGCCCCACTCGATCAAAAGCCTACCTTCGTACTCTTTCAGCAAGTCAAGAGGCTCCAGCGTATAAAACATCCTTTCGCCTTGAAACCAATCCTCCAGCGGAAAGCCATTCGGTTTCACCTCTTGTACATCACGTACGCTGCCATTCACTTTGTAACAAGCGAAAAATCTTGCTGTCGTACTTTTATCACTGATAAAAACACACCAATAGTCATACCCCTCGCTGAAATTATCACTTTGCACCCGAGTATACTCCGTAATCATTCCTTTTTCATAGCACCTATTAAACCCTTTGTCAGCCAATGAATGCCGTATCAATTTCACCTGCCTTGGGTCGAGTCCTACATTTTTTAATACATCTGAAAAATTAAGAATTGCCATAATCATTTCTCCTCTTTTCGTATCACATTCATTTCTTTAATAATGTCGCCAAACTTCCCTCATGCTTTCAGCTTGTATGTCCTGTTTCGGTTTCCGCCCTCGGCGACAACAACGCCTTCCGTAATCAGTTCAGATAAAAGTTTTTTAACTCGCGTACTCTTAACTCCGAGGAGTGCTGCGATATCAGAGTTTTTCGCCGAAATATGATCCGTCAAGTAATTTATGATTTCTTCTTTCTGCCGCATGGATTTTATCGTCGCTTTTTTATCGTCACTTTTTATCGTCGCTTTTTTATCGTCACTTTTAGAAAACAAGAGCGTCAACGTCGTTCGCTCCGGCTCAAGCTGCTCTGTAATCTCAGGCGCTGTCCAGCCTTCTTCACGCCAGACGCGGAAAATATTCGGAATACCGCTTCCGGCACGCTCACCGATATCGATCAGGTTAAACATCCTCAGCATTGCCCCGTTGCGCGGATCGGAAATGCCGCCGCTTTTTGCCGCGTCGATCTCGATACGGAAGCTGCCGGGATTGCTCATTGTGATACAGTCTCTTTTTTTGATGATAACCAGTCCCTGTCTACCGTAATAATCGGCGTGAACCAGACAATTGGCCAAAGCCTCGCGTAGGGCTTGATGCACCGGCGTGTCATCCACACGAGTGCCGCCATCCATTTTAAATGGCATTTTGATGTCCTGAATCAGCTTGTTATAGATACGGAAATAAAAGTCATACACATTACCGCTCCAGTCACCGGAAGAAGAAATGATGCGATCCGTCCAACGCGTATCAGCATCGTACTGCTCTTGATAATCCAGAAAGTAGGCGTTAAATTCCCGCACAATGTCATACTCATTGCCGAACATGAGCAAGCCCGCAGATGTCGGGTGCTTCTTTCCGTCAGCACCGATTCCGACAGCGCCCAGTTTCAGCAGGAACTCCTCTTCCTCTAGACCTTCCCACACATGGCCGGGTCGAGACAAACGCATCCTTTGGCGATAGCTGCGAATGCTCTCCTTGTTGAACACCTGCATATCCATTTCTTGCAGCACCAGCATATCCTGTGTTTTCACAGAGGCATCCCGCACCATAGCCTGACATTCCTCCTTGGTGCAGCGATAGTCGCCCTCACCGTTGCGGCGATAAGTGCAGAGAGGATTGCCGTCCACATAGACCGGCTTATAAGAACGTTCGGCGCGCGGTACTCGGATCACAACAATGTGGTCACCGTCGACCTCCTGCACGAATACGTCTTTCGACGAGAGAACATTCACACTGGTCTTGTTGGGATTGTTGACAATATCCCAGAATTCTTTGATGAGTCTGTCCGGATCCGGCAGATCCACCGTATGCAAAGACTTGTCTGCCCATTCCTCTACGCCCAGCAAAATGATCCCGCCATACGTATTGGCAAATGCGGAGTATGTCTCCCAAATACTCTTAGGCAGCCCGCCAAGAGCCTTCTTAGCCTCGATGCGATTGTTTTCCCGATACTGCTCTATCTTGGAAAAGTCAATCATGTTTTTTCTCCCCCCTTGCAGATTTCATCCTACCGCAAGCAACCTTTCGCTTCAGTGAGTACATTTTTAGAGTATACATAATATAGATATACGTTTATTTTAGCATGCCGCTGCCGGTTTGTCCACGTGCAATCCCGCTTTGCGAAGCATACCTTCTGTTTAAAAAAGATTTTGAATCATACGATAAGAAAACGTGAAATTTAGGAGGTTAAAATATAAAGATGTGATAAATATGCACGAAATATTGTATAAAAGTGTGATTTTCGTCACACTTTTATACATTTATTCAAGTTACTCTTCTTTGTTTTAGGCGGTAATGATTGCAGCCAAAATATAATCTCAGGCGAATTCAATCTCGCCGTTTTCGAGTTTGGATACTGAGGCCAGCGTTTCCACACGGTAGCCCTGTGCCTCCAGCGCGGCCTTGCCGCCCTGAAAATCCTTGCTGATGACAATGCCGACACCTGCCACCTCTGCGCCCGCCTCTTCAATGATCTTGCAGAGCGCCAAAGACGCCTCTCCATGCGCAAGGAAATCATCGATGATCAGCACGCGTTCTCCTGCTCTCAGATGTTTTTTCGCCACACGCAGCAGATTGTTCGTCTGCTTCGTGAACGAAAACGCGTCTGCCGTATAGCAGTCCTCGACCATCGTGTTCGGTGCAGCTTTTTTGGCAAAGACCACCGGTACGAAGTCGAAATATCTTGCTGCCGCGAGTGCGATCGCGATCCCGCTCGCCTCCACCGTCAGAATTTTATCCACCGGTGTGTCCGCGAAACGCCTGCCAAACTCCGCGCCGATCTCATCCATAAAGCGCGTGTCAATCTGATGATTGATGAACCCATCCACGTTGATGCGGTCCGAGCCGACCGCCACGCCCTCTGTTTTAATTCGCTGTTTCAGTGCCTCCATGTTGCTGCCTCGTTTCTATTCTGCCGGTTCTTCGCAGGTTTTCATGGCTTCTAAGGTTTCACCGAGCAGCTCGTCCAGCTCCCAGCCGAGCATTTCGGCACCCTGCTTGATGACTTCACGATCGCAGCCCGCCGCGAAGTGCTTATCCTTGAATTTTTTCTTTAAGGATTTGAGCTCCATATCCTGTACGCTCTTGGACGGACGCATCAGCGCCGCCGCCCCGATCAGACCGGTCAGCTCGTCACAGGCAAAGAGCACCTTCTCCATTTCCTTTTCCGGCTCGACATCGACGCACAAACCGTAGCCATGCGATACGATCGCATGGATCATATCCTCGTCCACACCCGCCTCTCTGAGCAGCTCCGGCGCTTTCTTGCAGTGCTCATCCGGCCACATCTCGAAGTCGATATCGTGTAGCAGACCGACGATGCCCCAAAATTCCTCTTCATCGGCATAGCCGAGCTTCTTCGCGAAATAGCGCATCGTGCCCTCGACCATTCTGCCATGGTGCAGATGGAAGTCCTCTTTGTTATACTTTTTCAGCAATTCATATGCTTCGTCTCTCGTTATCATTCTTGTCACCTCTGTTGTCTTGATTGTATGTCTTTTTTTATTTCGTTATGTACACCTTATGTGCACTTTTATCCTTGTATAGCGTTCCCATCCACGCCGCATATGCTCCGGATACAGCACAAAACATCTTTTCCCTGCGACATGGAATTCTGCGCTTCCGCCGCCCTGCCTATTTCGGTTCGTTCGGCAGTTTCGTCTGTTTTTCCGGTAAGTTGGAAAGAATCACCGCGCAGAAGATGACCGCGCAGCCGAGCAGCTGCCGCAGTGTCATGCTTTCATGCAGCACCAGCGCGCCGGAGATCGCCGCGAACGCGGATTCCAGCGAAAGAATCAGTGACGCCGCGGTCGGATCCGCGTCTGCCTGCGCCACGACCTGCAGCGTGTACCCGATACCGCAGGACAGCACGCCCGCGTATAAAATCGGCAGCCAGCAGGCCAGAATATTGCCGAGATCCGGCGTTTCAAAAATAGCCATGCAGATCAGACCGAGCACGCCCGCGAACAGGAACTGCACACAGGAAATTTTGATGCCGTCGCCTTTTGGGGAGTAATAGTCAATGATCTGAATATGGATCGCGAACGCCGCCGCGCAGAGCAGCACCAGCATATCGCCGAATTCCAGCTTCAGCGAGGCTTCGGTCATGCAGAGCAGATAAAAGCCCACTGCGCCCAAGAGCACGCAGATCCACATGATCGGCCGCACGCGTTTTCTCATAAAAATACTGATAATCGGAACGAAAGCAATATACAAGGTGGTGATAAAGCCCGCCTTGCCGACCGTCGTATACATCACGCCGAACTGCTGCAGGCTGGACGCCACGAAGAGTGCCGCGCCGCAGAACAGACCGCCGATGATGGAAACCTTGTCTTTTTCCCAATCAAAAATCTTCTGCGGTGCGCCGTCTGCCCCTGCATGCTTCTTGCCGAACACATAGATGACCGGAATCAGCACCAGACCGCCGATCAAGGTACGAATGCCGTTGTAGGTAAACGGCTCGATATAGTCCATGCCGCTCTTTTGCGCCACGAAGGAAGAGCCCCAGATAGCCGCCGTAATCAGCAGCAAAATATTGCTTCGCATTTTTTTACTCATCAGATTTATTTCCTTCCTCACTAAGTTATACAGTATTCTAACAAAAAAAGCCCCTTCCCGCAAGGCACAGGTCGCGGAATTCCATGAAATTTTTTTGTTTGTGTGGCAAAGCGCGTTTTTTTTTGATACAATAGACGCATGATGAAACAAAACCAATTATTTATCGCAACTTTTTCCAACGACGCGGTGCGGCTTGCGCGCGCGTATGGCATCGGTCTGGAGCTCAATCACACCTGCATCTCTGAGATGCTTGACCCGTCAAACCGCGACGCGCTGCTCGAAGAGATCCGGCGTGACATGAACGCAAGCGGCGCAGACACCCCGCAAAAGCTGCTGCTGCACGGTCCTTTTACCGAAATCTATCCGGCAGCGATCGATTATCGCGCCAGAGAGCTGGGCATGCAGCGTCTAAATGAAGCCTATGCGGTCGCCGCGGCGCTCGGCGTAACCCGCATGATCGTGCACAATGGCTGGCTGCCATTCATCTATTTTAAAAGCTGGCAGGCCGAAAAAGGCGCCCTGTTCTGGCAAAATTTCCTGCGCGATAAGCCCGCGAACTTCGAGCTTTGTATTGAAAACGTGCTGGAGGACGAACCGGATATGCTCGTCGATATGATGCGGCAAATCGATGATCCGCGCATCCGCCTTTGTCTGGATATCGGACACGCCAACGCAGTGACTGCGAAAAATTTTCCTGTCACACAATGGATCCAGCGTCTGGCTCCGTACCTCGCGCACTTTCACTTGCACAACAACGATGGCAGCGGCGACACGCATGCTGCCTTTGACGCGGGCAGCATGGACATGCAGGAAATTTTGCAGACCATCGACCGCTGCTGTGCGGACGACGTAACCTACACCATCGAGGCGCGGGAACCGCTTCCCTGCCTTGCATGGCTCAAAGCACATCAATATTTATAATCACCGGAGGAATCCCATGCAAACGCAAAATATACAGTTAAGCGAAATTTTAGATACCATTGAAGAGATGGGCGATTTAAGCGAAAGCGCCATGGAGGCCGCACGCGCGCGGCAGGAAGTTCTCGCCAAGCCGACCGGCGCGCTCGGCAGATTGGAGGACATTTCCATACAGCTTGCCGGCATCACCGGTAAAGTCAAAAACAATATGCAGAAGCAAGCGATCGTCATCATGTCCGCGGATAACGGCGTCGTCAGCGAAGGCGTTGCCTCCGCGCCGCAGTCTGTGACGCTTTCACAAACCATCAACTTTACCAGACATCTGACAGGGGTCAGCTCGATGGCAAAATACTTCGGCATCGATCTGCTGGTCATCGACGTTGGAGTCAAAATGCCGATCCCGGAGGCGCTGTATGCGCCCGAGATGACCGAGCATGTCTGCGCGGACGTCTGCTGCCAGACAGGACTCACCCAAAAGATCGTCAACCGCCGCATCGCAGACGGCACCAAAAATCTCGCCAAGGAGCCGGCAATGACCGAGGACGAGGCGCTCCGCGCGATCCGGACCGGTATGGAGGCTGTCGAAGCGATCAAACGATGCGGTTACGATATCTTCGGCGTGGGTGAAATGGGCATCGGCAACACCACCACCAGCGCCTGCGTACTGGCCGCGCTCTGCGGCAGATCCGGCGCGGAAGTCGTCGGCCGCGGCGGCGGTCTCAACGACGAAGGTCTCGCAAAAAAAATCCGCATTGTGGACGAAGCCACGCGGGGACTTGATCCCGCTGATGTCCTCGGCATTCTTGCCAAGGTCGGCGGCTTTGACATCTGTGCGATGGTCGGTGCCTTCCTCGGCGCTGCCTATTACAAGCTTCCGGCAGTCATCGACGGCTACATCTCCGCTGTCGCGGCGCTGGCAGCAGTTCGGCTCGCGCCAAAAGCAGCCGGTTATCTGTTCGGCTCGCATCTCTCCAAGGAGCAGGGCTACCTCATCGCCATGGACGCGCTCGACATCCGCCCGTTCTTTGACCTCGGCATGCGGCTGGGCGAGGGCAGCGGCTGTCCGATCAGCTTTAAAATCATCGAAACCGCGTGCGCGACGATGAACGGCATGGCAACCTTCGCGGAAGGCGCCATCGATGCTGACTATCTGGAAGAAGGCAAGAAAGGAAACTTTTTCTGATGAATATCTTTATCAGCGGCGGCTGCAAAGACGGAAAATCCTACCACGCGCAGGAGCTTGCGCGCGATATGGCTGTCCAAGGTGGTCTCCCGCTCTATTACCTGGCGACCATGATTCCGCATGATGACGAAGACCGCGCGCGGATTCGCCGCCACCTTTCCGAGCGGGACGGCTGGGGTTTTGAGACCGTCGAGCAGGGAACAAATATCTGCGCAGCCCTCGACAGCCGAACCGTCAACGGACAAGCGGTCGAGCGCGGCGGCGTTTTTCTCCTGGACAGTGTGACGGCACTGCTCTCCAACGAGATGTTCCGCGCAGACGGCAGCGTGGATTTTGATGCCGGTTCGCGTATTGCGGAGGATCTCACGCACTTTGCCGCACAAACAGGAAACACGGTCTTTGTCTCGGATTATCTCTATTCGGACGCGTTTGCCTTTGATGATTTTACCGACCACTACCGCGAGGCGCTCGCGCTGTGCGATCGCGCGCTTGCTAAATGCTGCGATCAGGTCATCGAAGTCAGCTACGGATTTTATCACTACTGGAAAGGACTCTAACTTTATGAAACAATATCTGACGGGCTTTTTTATGGCGTGGGGTAATTTTTGTGCCCTTCCCTGCCTTTGCAAGCGTTGGGATACCAACGCAACGCCGCTGATGCTCGGTTTCCTGCCCTCTGTCGGCGTGATCATCGGCGCGATTTGGGCTGCGCTCTATTTTGCGGCCGTTTATTTCGGTCTGCCTTATCTGGTGGTCGCTTTTTTGGTGACCTTCCTGCCGTTCGCGCTCTGCGGTTTCCTGCACATGGACGGCTTCATGGACTGCTCGGACGCAATCCTGTCGCGCCGCCCGCTCGAAGACCGGCAGCGCATCCTCAAGGACAGTCACACCGGCGCTTTCGCGGTCATCAGCATTGTATTCTATATTCTGGCGTACTTCGCCTTCACTTCGACCGCCATCACCATCGGCATTGATTTCGCGAATATGATTCTGCTCGTCTGTTTGAGCCGCTCCGTTTCCGGTCTGCACGTACTGATCGCGAAACCAATGCAGACCAGCCAGTACGTGAAAATGAATGCTGCAAGCGAGGCTGCGCCTGTACCGGCGGACGAGAACTCCTCTGCGGTAAATCCCGCCGCAATCAAAGCGGAAGCTGCAGCAGATTCTGCCGCGTTGTCTGTGTCTTGCGACAATACGAAAGCAGAAGCAGGCTCTGACCCGATACCCGCGGCTGTTGCGCCGTCCGCGTCTTGCGATTCGGCTGCAGCTGCACCGGAAGCTTCCATAGCGGCTGCGGACGCGCCGCGAGAAGCGCGCCCGGCGACCAAAAAGCAAGGCATCGTCCTCCTGCTCGCCCAGCTTGTGATCTATCTGGCACTCGCCTTCTGGTGCTCCAGTTATCCAATCGTCACTGCGATCATGTGTGCCTTTACGGTCTGCGCCGTCTGCGCGGCTATCTTTTACGGACGCAGGCAGCTTGGCGGCATGAACGGAGATATCGCCGGTTACGGCATCCTCTGGGGCGAGCTTTTCGGCATGCTCGCATTGGCGCTTTTTTAAAGCAGCACAGCATACCCACATTCGTAAACGCACAATACAAGCATCGCGCGAACGGAGCTTCGCGTACGCTGACAAAACAAGGAGAATACCATGATACTCATCTTCGGCGGCGCCTTTCAGGGCAAACTGGATTACGCGAGAGAACATTGGAATTTCAATGAGGACGATATTTTTTACTGTGATGACAGTCTGGCCATTGATCTCTCTAAAAAGGTTATTTACGGACTGGAGAAATTTTGCTTTGCCTGTGTCTGTGAAGACGCGGACGCGAAAGGCGTTCTCAAAATGTACGACGAACCACTGACTGACAAGATCATCATCATGGACGATGTTTCCCAAGGCGTCGTTCCCATCGACACTGATCGCAGAGCATGGCGCGAAGATGTCGGCAGAACGATGCTCTGGCTCGCCAAGGAAGCTGATGAGGTGCATCGCGTGTTCTGCGGTCTCGGTCAGCGCATCAAATAATTCCCGCAAGCAGGCGTCACGCCGGCAATGAAGCAATGACCCTTTGCGGCAGCATCGCGCAAATCACACGAAGCGCGTAAACGGAGGCAATATGAATTCTTATATACACTTGATCCGGCATGGCATCACCGCCGGAAATGAAAATCGCTGGTACTACGGGCGCATGGATATCCCGCTGACGGCACGCGGCATCGCACAGCTCGAAAAGCTGCGCGCGGACGGCATCTACCCGAATGTCCAAAACGCGGACTGCTACACATCCGGCATGCTGCGTACCGAGCAGACCTTTCAGACGATCTACGGCGACCTGCCGCACAAAACGCTGCCGTTACTGCGCGAAATGAACTTCGGCGCGTGGGAGGGCATGTCCTTTGAAGAAATCGAGCAGGATACCGCGCACAAGGCAGCCTTCGACGATTGGATGCGCATCACCGATGGCTCCTTTGCTTTCCCGGAGGGCGGCGATTCTGTCAACAGCTTTTATGCCCGCGTTCGCGGCGGCCTTGCCGAGCTCGAGGGCCTGCACCGCCTCAAAGAGCTTTCGTGCCGTCACAACGGAAACGACGCAGTCTCCCTCGTGGTCTGCCACGGCGGCGTCATCGCCGCCGCGATGGAACACTACTTCCCCGGAGAGCGTGAAAACTTCTGGCAGTGGATCCCCGACCCCGGCCATGGCTATACCATCAGCTTTGCAGGCGGCAAAGCGATTCGCGACTGGGCATTCTGATCGGTTGTATTCGCATCAAAAAATAAGGCGGCTCGTCTGAGCCGCTCTGCTTCACATACTATTCGTCATATTTCGTTCGTCTTATGAACAACCTACAGCTGCTCAACATCCTCAACGGATAGCCCGGTATTCTCTGCAATCACATCCATCGGAATGCCGGCCTTCTTAAAGTTCTTTGCAATCTCACGCTTTTCCTGCGCCGCCCCCTCGCTGCGTCCTTTAACAAGTCCGGCAGTCTCGCCTTTGGTGAAACCGGATTTCTCGCCATCCTCGTAGGCCTCGCGGGCGCGGATCTCCGCAAATTCTTCTACTGTAATTTCGTTAAAAAGCATTCCTGTCACCTCCCGGCTGTGTTTTCGCAGAAATTCCTCGATCAAGCCCTCCTCCATACATTGTTTTACCGATGTATCGATGGCGCTTTTCA
>ENA-ORUB01001910-ORUB01001910.1-human-gut-metagenome-genome-assembly--contig:-NODE-1910-length-20863-cov-2.222078_pt1 | contig 20863 bp, 9 predicted proteins | sample MGYA00241918_ERZ509200 | MGnify/ENA primary metagenome ERZ509200 (study PRJEB26280, sample SAMEA2338853) | human gut metagenome | biome: human gut; feature: human-associated habitat; material: faeces... | reverse complement strand
TGAAGGACTTGATACTGGATTTGCAGCAGAACGGCGGCGGATATATGGATGCCGCGACGGGTATAGCCAGTGAGTTCCTGCCCAAAAACGATTTGATTGTCTACACCAAAGGATTACGCACTCCCTATAAAGAATTCCGCGCCCAAGGCCCGGGATTGTTCCGCGAAGGAAGAATCATCGTATTGGTGGATGAATATTCAGCCTCGGCCTCCGAAATCGTCACGGGAGCCATCCAGGACCAAGACCGCGGCCTGGTGGTAGGTCGCCGCACGTTTGGCAAAGGTCTGGTACAAAAACCTTTCGTCTTGCCTGACGGCTCTATGATCCGGCTGACCGTAGCACGTTATTATACCCCGAGCGGACGCTGCATCCAAAAGCCCTACACTATGGGGGATAAGATGAAGTATAACATGGACGTCATCGAACGTTACAACCATGGCGAACTGACCAACGCAGACAGCATCCACTTCCCCGACTCCTTAAAATATAAGACTTTGCGCAAAGGCCGTACCGTCTATGGAGGAGGAGGCATCATGCCGGACTATTTCATACCGTTGGATACGACACGATACACCAAGTTCCATCGCGAACTGACGGCCAAAGGTGCCATCGTCAACGCCGACCTTAAGTTTATTGATAAGTACCGTAAGAAGATCCGGCGCGAATACGCTTCATTCGACAAATTCAAAACCCGTTTTGAGACACCCCAGGAACTCATCGATCTGGTGCTCGCAGAAGGTGAAAAAGCAGGCGTGAAGCCCAAAGACGAGGAAGAACTGCAAAAGACATTACCGGAACTGAAACTTCAGATGAAAGCCTTGATTGCACGGGACATCTGGGATATGTCGGAATACTTCGCCGTCATGTACGAAGAGAATCCATTCGTGAAAAAAGCATTGGAGCTCCTTGAGCAATAACATTCAAACCACCCTATACAGGAGTTTCACCCAAACATCCTTCATCGTTCAGAATACGCCATAAACCATTCATAATATTTATATTACGCTCTGAAGGATGTTTCAGGTATTTCTCAGCCAAATGTCATTTCATTCTCAGCCAAACGATAAAACGTTTGGCTGAGAATGAAAAAACGTTCTGCGCCAAACATTTTACGGCTCTCCACCATGAAAGGAAGCTGAAAGACGACCTCTCAATTCTTCAGTCCATAACACATTATATAATAACCATTTACTATGTATCCTGAAAGATGAAAGGCATTTTCCGGAAAAGTATGGAAGAGGGAAAGATGTGGAGAGTATCGAGTCCGACGGCTATCCGGTTTCTTTGAGGAAGGACGACACGGAGAGCGCAGAAACGTGCACTAACGTGCGGAAATGTGCACAAACGAGCGGAAACGCGCACAAATGTGCAACCTCCGCCATGCGGCCCCTAACTTTGCCGTAAAAACCGAAGTACATGGAACTGAAACAAATCGTAAGGAGGGCGGTACGTCGATGGGCGGAGAAAATCGCGAGTAAACGAGCGCAGAGGCAAGCTCGCTTGGCTCTGCCGAGTGGGAGCGATTTATCAGAAAGAAAAGCCGGACGTTTGGGAGTTGCCGGAAGCGTGGCCGGTCATATCGGAGAAATAACAGTCGCCGAATCGCGACCGGAATCCTTCACGAGGCCGACCTCTCGGAAGGCGGAAGCCCACGACGCGAAAGACAACGCGCCTGCCCACCTCGACCTCCAGTTGGCCGCTTTCGCGGAAGAGCGTTACGACCTGCGCCACAACCTGCTGACGGGGCAGGCGGAATTCCGCCCCAAGGGACAGGATGCGGCTGCTTTCCTCCCCCTCACGGCACGAGACCTCAACTCCCTCTGCCTCGCCGCCCACGAGGCGGGCATCCCCTGTTGGGACCGCGATGTGTCGCGCTTCGTGGCTTCCGACCGCCTGCCTGATTATCATCCCTTCCGCGATTATTTCGACCGCCTGCCGCCGTGGGACGGAGAAGACCGCCTCGACGCACTGGCACGGCGCGTGTCGGACAGTGCGCTGTGGGTGAGCGGATTCCGCCGATGGATGCTGGCCGTGGCCGCGCAATGGATGGGGGGTGGGGAACGGCCATGCCAACAGTATGGCCCCGGTATTGGTGAGCGGGCGGCAAGGATTGGGAAAATCCACATTCTGCCGCAACCTCCTGCCACCCGAACTGTCCGCCTATTACACCGACAGCGTGGACGTGACGAACACCGCCCGTATGGAACAGCTTTTGGTGGAAATGGGACTCATCAACCTAGACGAGTTCGACCGCATCCCCGTCCGCCGCCATCCGGCCTTGAAGAACGTGATGCAGCTCACCGGCCTGCATGTGCGCAAGGCTTACCAACGCGACGCACGCCGCCTGCCGCGCATCGCCTCCTTCATCGCCACGTCCAACAGCCATGAACTGCTCTCCGACCCTTCGGGCAGCCGCCGTTTCCTCTGCGTAGAGGTGGAGCGACCCATCGACAGCACGGACATCGGACATGCCCAAATCTACGCCCAACTAAAAGCCATGCTCCTCGGCGGCGAGCGTTACTGGTTCACGGCGGGGGAAGAAGCGGAAATCCAACATGCCAACGTGGCCTTCTACCGTACTTGTCCGGCGGAAGAGGCTTTTGCCCGCCACTTCCGTGCCGCCCGTCCGGACGAAGAGGCCCTGTCCGTTTCCCTTCCCGAGCTCATCGCCCTGTTGCGCAAGCGTCAGCCGGGCACGCTTACGAGCATCGGCATGCAGGAGTTCAGCCGCGCCCTCGTGGCCGCAGGCGTGGAACGACGGCACACGGAAAAGGGCAACCGTTACCGGATCGTGCCGTTGGAACATGAAGGCTGTAAGTCCGCAATCCTTTCTGAATGAATGGAAAAAATCTTTTTGATTTCTACCCCATTAAAAATAAGGGTTCAAATGGCAAATTCGTATCTTTGCCATAGCAACTGCAATAACGCTGCTCCTCCAAGGAGAGGGGAAGGGATTCAGCGGATGACCTTAACAGACAAAGCCCATTTCTTAAAAATACAATTTATACCTTAGATTCGGAACCAATGTCGCGCTCCGTTTCTTTTCTATTTGATTAGTCAACATATTATATTGATAATAAGTATTCTTAAACCCATTCAGATTTAAGAATTGCAATGATATCTCATGAACCACTTTCTTCTTATTTATCTTATAGTTTATGGTCAAATCCGAAATAAACGACGGAGGCAACCGTAAGGAATAAGCTTTTGTCTCATCTTCTTCTATCTGATGAGTGCTACCTGATTCTATGTAGTCGATAGGAGTATAGCGTTCACCTCCTTGGAAAGTCAGCTTCGCATTGACACCTAAAATCTTGTTATCTTTTTTTCCTAAGATCCATTCTTTCCCTGCAAGCACCTTAATGGCAAAAAGCCTATCCATGCGGGAACTTCTCCATATTTTATCCCCTCCCATATATTTTGATTTAAATATAGAACCATTTATCATCCAATACCACCCTTTTTCCAAACCATGTTCCAAAGACAAGTCTATACCATAATTCTTACCTTTACCTTCACTGACAAGTCGCCTATCAAGAATAAACGCATTGAAATTGACAATAGAAAAAGATGAATTATTTTCTACCGGCAGGTCATATAAATATTGGAAATAAGGCTCAATCCTAAGATTCAGGTCCCTATTAATCATCCAATCGTAAGTCAAATTCATCTTGTGTGTTTTTGCCAGTTTCAAATGGATATTGTCAATGCCTGTATGCATTGGTATATTAGTATAATAATATTCTATTCTTTCCCTTCTACCAAACAGGCCATAACCGAACGAAAGATAATGTTCCGGACTAAAGTCCCATTTTACGTTCAACCGCGGTTCAATAGACCACGATTGGTTCAAGTCAAAATATTGCATCCCTATTCCTGCGCTCAATTTTATGGAACGGTTTATCCGAAATAATGAACTTGAATGAACATAGAAAACATTACTTTGCCCACTTCCATAAGCACATCGTTCCATGGGCTTGAACAAACCGGAAGACGGACTTATATTGAAGTCCATATCATAAAATATTCCTGTATAACTAACACCTGTACGATTAGTATGCCAAGAATTAAAACGCTTGTTTATATACGAGTTAAGTTGTACATTTGTTTCATGTTTTGTTGCAAACGCTGCAGGAACCCAATCTAACTTATCGTCGAATATATGATTATTGACTTTAGTCCCTGAATAGCTGAAGCCTATGTTGGTTTTCAAATAAGCATCATCTTTTAAGGATATACTATGCCCTACACCAAAAACTCCTTTTTGCATGTTTACTTGCTGCTTTTCACGGTCTGTATAAGTTTCCCATCTTCCCTCGTCTTCTTCCGGTTCTTGGACAACTTTATCCAACAATCCTATTCCCCATAGCGTAAAAGTCCCGACATGACGAGTAGGCAGGTTGACCTTGAATGCCAGATCCTGATAGTCAAGCCCTTCTTTTGAACCGCTGATTTTGTCAGCTAACCCAGAATATGAATAACGGTAATTGAACAAATAGGAACTTCCGGACTTTGGGTTGATAGGCCCCTCTGAGGATACATCCATCCCCCAAATACCAAGTTGTACCGAATGGTCAAACTCCGTAGTATTTCCCACACGCATTCTCATGTCGAAGATACCAGACAAGGAATTTGAAAATTCAGCAGGATACGTTCCATAATAAAAATCCGAGTTTGCAGTGGTGTACAAACTCAATCCTGTCAATATACCTCCTCCAAGTCCTGACATATCTGCATAGTGAGATAAATTAGGCGTCTCGACACCTTCCATTCTCCATTGTGCGAACTGAGGTGCATTTCCCCTTACTTCCATCGCATTGGAGTTCACACTACCAGTAGTTACACCTGCAAACGATGAAGCTAACCGGGTCGGGTCGTCAAAATTTCCTGCAAACCTGTTTGCCTCTTCAATACTCAATGTCCTTCCTCCTGCCAGGGACATAATATTCTGAGTATTGTTGCGTGAATGGGTTACCACAACCGTTACTTCATTCATCTCTTCCGCCCCCTCGTTTAAAAACAAATCTGAACGACTTTCGCCGGAAGAAGAAACGACAAGGTAATCAGAAAGCGTAGGCATGAAGCCAATCATACTTGCTTTCACTTGATAACGTCCAACCTTTAGATTCGGGAACCAGAAACAGCCGCAACTATCCGTAAAAGTACTTTTTACTTGATTATTATCAACATCCAATAATAAGACGTTGGCATATTCCAAAGGAACAAGTGTCGACTTATTCTTTACCGTGCCACTTATCCCCCCCTTGGACAAGGGAGTTTCTTTTTTGATGATAATCTGGTTTCCATATATCACGAACGACAGCCCGTATTTTGCCAGTGCATCTTTCAGGACAACGTCCAGAGGTTTATTCTTATAGTACAGTTTAACTTTCTTTTCGTATCTCAAATCGGATTGTTTATAAGCAATTCTATAACCAGTCTGCTCTTTTATCACTTCCAGGAACTCAAATGTGTTAAAAAGCCCCTCGACGGAATAAACGGCCTTATCCAGATGCTGAGAATACAAAGGGCAACTTAATATGAGAAAAAGCCCACAAATAGTCAAGAATAGTTTTGTTTTCATCGTGCATTCGTTTTTACATGAATTATTATCATTTCATCATCTGCCATTTCCCAAGACAGGTTCCCATCCAATACACACAGGGTTTTCAACACTTCCCAGACAGTCGTTGCCGAATCAAATTCGAGCGTATACTTTTCATTCGAGGTCCCGTCTAACTCAATAGAGACATTGAATTTCTTTTCGAGTGTGTTTTTTATTTCTTCCAATGTAAAATGCCGGAAGGACAGATAAGGCGGCTCCCCTACAGAAACGTGCACTTCCCGTGTCTCTTTGTCATAAGCAAAATATTCCCCCGGATGTAATACGTACTTTTGAGGGCTTTCTGCTGGCACGATTTCGATGGCTCCTGTTCGTAGATATGCAGTAGCCCGACCATCCTCCTGATAGTCTTTCACATTGAATACAGTTCCTATTACTATAGTTTTCAGGCATCCGCTTTTTACAATAAAAGGTTTATTCTGAATATGAATGACATCAAACCAAGCTTCTCCTTTCAGATCTACACAACGGACGGTATCGTTGAACTCTTTTGGATAAATGATTTCGGAAGAAGAACTCAAATATACAGTAGAACCATCCGGCAAGGATATAGTCTTGAACTCTCCCTTCCCAGTGGCGATAATTTGTGTTGAAACAGCTTCTCCTGTTCTCCAAAACCAAACGGAGGCTACTAGTATACAAAATAAGAAAGAAACTGCGGCATATCCGTATTTACTCCGGATCATTCTTGTTTTCCTGAAATTCAACCGACAAGCAATCCTGTTCCAGGAGTCTTTCATTTCCCAGTTTCCAACATTTGCTTTCACCTCGTTCCAACAATGAAACAACTCCTCATCTTTAGCTTCTACTTGTTCATCCTCGCACAACCAATGTTGGATTTTGGTTTCCAAAGTTTTGGAGTAACGGTTGTTGAAGTATCGTCTAATGATCTCATGAATATAGTCCATAACCATCTCTTTTTACTATGTACAAGAACAACAGACGTTACTCACATCAAAGTTCGGAAATTTAACTCATGATAACATACATAATAAAAATATAAGGTAAAAAGAAATAGCTCGTTTTATCTCTTTTAATGCCATGCTTATTTGATTCTCAACACTTCTTTTACTTATTCCCAATTTTGAGGCTATTTCCTCGTTGCTCAGCCCTTGTTCCTTGCTCAAACGATAGATGAGTTGCCGCTGTTTAGGCATTTCCGAAACCACCATTTCGATCAACAAGCTGATTTCTTTGGCGAAAAGATTATCTTCTGCCGTATCACTAGTCCTCACATCCGCCTGTATGGCCTCTATCGTGCCGTGTGAAAAGGCCAGTTCCTTCTTCAGGTAATTTATTGCCGCATTACGGGATGCAACAAAAATATAGTTTTGGATGTTTCTGGATATATCCAACTTTTTCCGGTTGAGCCATAGATTGATAAATATGTCTTGTGCCAAATCCTTGGCTATATCACGCTCCTTTATGATTCCCGTAATAAAGGATACAACCTTGGCGTAATATATTTGATAGAGTTGTTTGAACGCATATTCGCTATCTTGTTGGATTTGAAAAACTAAATTATCCATTGATATTACTCTCCATGCAAATGGTCTGAATCGTTAAAGCCAGAACGTTTTTAAAACTCCACCGTCACCCCCAACGTGGGCAACAGTGTCCCGCTTATTTGTTCTACACGCCGCATCACATAACGCTGCTCCTCCAAAGGAGCTTCGGGATTCGACACAACACCTGTACTCATGAACACATCCGGCTGACGTAGTTTGCTGACGGTCACATTCTGTAAGTCAAGATACAGTCCCAAGCGCCAACGTTTGAAAAAGAATTCTTTATCCACCCGCACATCCAGTTGGGCATAACCCGGTAGACGGTCTGCATTGTAACGGCTGTAATCGTAGGCAGACTTCCCATTCGCATCCCAATACGTCACGTAGGATGAGGCTACCTCATCGTATGGCGTATAAGGAGAGCCGCCGATGCAACTCAACCGTAATCCTACGCTCCAACGGTGCGGGAAATCATACGTACCGCTCATGTTCAGAATCACTCGATTGTCCCACGCCGAAGGAACATAAGCGGCATGACGGTCGGCACGGTATTCGCTGCGGTACCAGGTGAAAGAACCGGTCAGGTTCAGACGGTCGGGCAAAGTCCAACGCATCAAGGCTTCCACTCCGTAGGCACGGCCTTGTGCCGTAGACACCAACGCCTCGTTACCTACCACACCATAATCCGTACCCTTACAAGTCAACGGAACCCCATCGGCCAACGAAAGCGGCACACGGTGATAAGACTTATAGAACCCTTCTACCGACACAGCCCAACGATCATTGGCTTTCCATTCACCGCCCCAAGCTGCCTGCGCTACATTCATATAACGTAAATCCCGGTTGGCCAACCGGTCTGTCGCGTCTTTATAGCCCAACGCCGTGTAAGGCGGTAATTGGTGATACCAGCCTGCCGAAGCTGCCGTCGACCAATGGGGTGAGAAAACATAACGGAAAGAAGCGCGCGGAGATAGCTGTTCCCACGGACGGGACATGTGCGATGAATAATTATTGCCGTCTGCCCGCACCCCAACCGACGCACTCCATCGTTCTTCCGGAGCCGTATAAGCCGCAGAGAACGAGGCACCATAAGCGACAAGCCCCAAATGGGTACGGTAGACAGACCAGTCCCCGACCGACAAAAGACGGCGTTCACGGTCGGTATAATCCATGTAGTTCAATTCCGCACCCTCTTTCAACGTCCAGCCACCCGACAACGTCGTCATATTCTCTGCACGGAACGTGGTCTTCTGCTCTGTGGAACGCAATCGAAGCGTGAGATTCTCCTCAGTACTCTCGTCATTATTCCGATATTTCAGATTCTTGTCGTTCAGGTAATTGTGGCTCAACACGTAAGTCTGCACATGTCTTCCGGCATAATGCCGGTAAGAAGCCCCTACCGTAAAAGTCTCTTGTTCTATCTTAGGCAGATAACTCAAAATATAATCCGAACCTTCGTCTTCTCCTGCCAAATCCGTATTCAGCTCCATCCGGTCTACTCCGGCCAATGCCATCACCGTCAGTTCGTCGTACGGCGTCAAACGGGTCTTTACCTTAAACTGTCCGTCGATATAGTTCGGAAGGAAAGGCAGACCTATCATTTTAAAAAGTAATTGCAAATAAGACTGGCGTAAGGAAAACAGGTAGGTCGTCTTTTCCCCGATATGGCCGCTCCCGCTCAAGGCGGCCTCGGAGGCTCCCAAAGTAGCCTTGAACGTCTGACGCTCCGAAGAGCCTTCGCGCAAACGGAAATCGAGCACGGAACTCATGGCTCCTGCACGGTCGGCCGGAAAGGACCCCGTATAAAACTTAATCTCACGTACCAAATCGGCATTGACGATACTCACCGAGCCTCCCGTAGCCCCCTGCGTGGCAAAATGGTTGATGTTCGGAATCTCTATACCGTCCATATAAAAACGGTTCTCCGACGGACCGCCGCCTCGCACTATCAAATCATTACGGTATCCCACCGGCGAAAAAGCCACACCCGGATAACCGCGCACGATGCGCGAAATGTCCCGGTTGGCTCCGGGGCTTTTCTCTATCTCACGAAGTCCGATGACCTGCACGCTCACCGGAGCCTCAGCCGTCTTACCATACGACTTAGGACGTACGGTCAAAGTATGCAACGACTTGATGTCCTCCTCCAACTCGACGTTCACTTCGGGCGTGACAGCCGAAACGATATAATCCGGCGTCTCCTGCGGCACATACCCGGCCGCCGTCACCCGGAATGAAAAAATACCGGGCGGCACGTGGGGTAACACGAACACACCGGCCGTATCGGTCACCGCACGCACAGTATCTATCGAAGTAGGAGACACGAAAGCCCCTACCACCGGTTGACGGCTCGTCCGGTCTATTACTTTGCCCGTCACACGAAAAGAAGATTGTGCAACAGCCTGCACCACCAAGAGACTGCATAAAAGCCAGCCGCAGAAAAATTTCTTCATCCTCATCATTTCCATACTGCAAAAATAACATCTTATTTTCTCGTAAGCAAAAATAACCAAAGGCGAAAGCAGAAACAAAATTTTCACTACCTTTGTCCATCATAGTTCGGATGGGATGCGAATGAAAAATACTTTCTACCTATTGCTGTTCTGGTTAGGACTTTCCCTGGAAGTTCCGGCACAAGCCATCTGGTCGGCGGACTTCCCGTTCGCCGGAGAACTCCCGTCCAACGAAATGACGGAACTCTATCAGGACGAAGACGGCTTTGTCTGGATAGGCACAACGAACGGTCTGTCGCGTTACGACGGTTATCGCCTGCAAACGTTCCAAACAGATTACCTTCACCCCAACCGACTGACCCACAACCATATTACCTGCATTGCGGAAGACAGTGCATACCTTTGGATCGGAACGAGAAAAGGACTGAACCTCATCGACAAACGGACTTACCGGATTACCACACCGGGCGAAGCTCCGTTGCAGACAGCCCATATCCGCTCTCTTTGTTCCGACGGGAAAAGCCGTATATGGATAGCCTTGAACGACCGGCTATTGGAATCCCGTTTTCCATACCATGAATATACCTCCATCAACCTGCCTTCCCCAAACGGCAAACCGTCTTACATCAACTCTTTCTTTTATGAGAAAGGAAAAGAACGCCTGTGGATATGCACGTCGAATGGGATTTTCGTCTATACGGACAGTACACAAGACCTGCGCCACCTGCCACCGGTGGGACAGACCAACTCTCCTTTCACGCTTTTCCAAGACAGGGACGGGCGGTACTGGCTCACCACATGGGGAGAAGGACTGTGGCAACTCCTGACCGATGAAACCTTGAAACATGTGAAATATATCCGTCAGGACATACAGTCACCACGAGGAAAAGTGGCAGACCGTAAATTTTTCAGTACAGCCCAAGACGACACGTTCGGTTACATTTGGGCTTTGTCCTACAACAACCTGTACGCATGCCGGTATGACGACCGTGCCGGGAAGTTGATGCCCGTGGCTTTGCCCGGACACATAGACACCGGCAAAATGTACACCAAAATCCTGAAAGACCACGATGGCAACCTGTGGCTCAGTTCTTACGACCGTGGCACGTTGCTCACGTTTCATACGGAAACCATACGGAACTATCCGTTGGACGACCTGCGCAAGACCTTGGACTGGATGCCCAATCTGCTCACCTTGAATCGCGACACTCAGGGGCGCTTCTGGTTCGTCCAAGACCGCTTCGGCCTCTGCCTCCATGAGCCGCAACACGGAAAAACCGTTTTCGCCACCCCCGAAATCCAGAACCTGACGGTAGATGCCCGCGTCACGGCATCCAGTCCTGCCAACGGCGGCTTATGGGTGGCAGCTCCCCACCGCAACCAAGTGTACTTGCTGACATACGGCCAAGGAACGTTTAAGGTAAACCGCCGTATCCGGTTGTCCGACGCTTCCGGTGATTATGTTCCCGCCAACCAGATGGAAGAAACATCGGACGGCAAACTTTGGTTGCGTAGCGGAGGGCGTATGCTCTGCCAGCCTGCCGACGGCACGTCCCTGCTCTCCACGCCCGACAGCCTGCACTTTACCGCCTTTGCCCATAGAGACGCTGTGTCCGTCTGGGCCTCCACTTCCCGACGTCTATATATAATAAAGGTGGAAGGGAAACGCATGGCATGTATTCCGCACCCCCTTACCTTTCAGAACCACGAGGACGAGGAGACGCGCTTTCTCTGTCCCGATGACTCGGGCGGCTTTTGGGTAGCGACCAGTATGGGGCGCATCCTGTACGGTCAACCGAAGGATTCGGTTTTCCAAGATTTCAGCGACCGTTTCGACACGCAAGGCATGACGATATTGAATCTGTTATGGCGGAACCACCACCTCTGGCTCGTCTCCCACAATCGTTTCATCCACTACGACACACAGCGCCACAGCCTGCAACAATACACTTCCTCGGACGGCAATATGTCCACTCCTATCTTCCGCGACCAAGCTGCATTCCTTTCGGCTGACGGTACGCTCTACGCCGGAGGACGCGGCGGTTTCGTATCAGTCACTCCCCCTCCTTCATCCGCCCCTAAGGCTCTTTCACGTGCGGTGATGCTGACCGACTTCAAAAGCGGTATGCGCAGTATGCTGTTCAATCCTTCCGGACGGTACGTGTCCGGACAGCCCGACCGGAACACGCTTACCTTGCAACCTGAAGCGGCCAACCTTTCCGTCAGCTTTTCCACTTTAGATTATGCTCGAAGCGGAAAAGTACGCTATGCTTACCGGTTGGAAGGCCTCGACACCGATTGGAACTACCTGCAAGAAGGGGAAAACACGGCTTACTACCAAAAACTGCCCAAGGGAAATTACCGGTTGGTCGTAAAAGCCACAGACCGTAACGGACAATGGCAGGCTCCCGTCACGCTGCTCAGCCTCACGCAACTGCCGGCTTGGTACGAAACCATTTGGGCTTACGCGGCCTACGTAACCGCAGCCTTGTTTCTCATTTACGTACTCCTTAGACTTTACTTGCAACGATTGCGCAGCCGCAACCAGTTACAACTCCAAGAAGCCCTGACACAAGCCAAACTGGATTATTTCACCAACATCTCCCACGACTTGCTTACACCGCTCAGCGTGATATCCTGCGTAAGTGACTACTGGGAACGGCAATATCCGACCGAGGAACGCCAAACCACGGTGTTGCGCCACAACATTTACCGACTGAAACGCCTGTTGAAACAAGTTCTGGATTTCCGTAAGACCGAGAACGGCAACATGGTACTTCGCCCCGAAGAAGGCGACATCTTCGCTTTCGCCCGTCAACTGTGTACCCACCATTTCTTGCCTTTGGCTGAACAGAAAGGCGTACGGCTGAATCTCCGCATTCCGGAAGGCGAATACCGGGGCACGTTGGATTTTGACAAAGTAGACAAGATACTCTATAACTTGCTTTCCAATGCCGTCAAGTACACGCCAAGTGGAAAAAATGTCGATTTCATCGTGGAAATCCGGCAAAACGGAACAGAAAAAGACGTGGTATTCACCGTGCAAGACGAGGGTGTCGGCATACCGGCCAAAGAACAACAAAGGATATTCGACCGCTTCTACACCGGAAGCAACGGACGTAGCGGACAATCGAACGGCATAGGACTGGCACTAGCCCGAGAGTTGACCGCCTTGCACCATGGTAGCCTCACGTTGGAAAGCGAACCGGGCAAAGGCAGCCGTTTCACCGTAACCCTTCCGTGGGTAGCTCCGTCAGCCGCCCTCGTGCAGAACCGCCCCGAGGCACAGCCGGTGGATGCCGAAATATCAGTACCGGACGTCACTGCCCCGGAAGCCTCTTCCCCAGTAGTGCAGGAACTGTCTTCCGAAGCCGGAGAGACCGAAAACGACCGCCCTTCCATCCTTCTCGTGGACGACAACATGCAACTGTTGGAAATGATGGAGAAGATATTGGCCACGAAGTACCGGGTGCTCACGGCAGAAAACGGGTTGGAGGCTCTGAAACAACTCAAGGCACACGCCGTAGACCTCATCGTATCGGATGTCATGATGCCGGGCATGGACGGATTCGCCCTGTGCAGGAAGCTCAAATCACAACTCGAAACCAGCCATATCCCCGTCATCATGCTGACAGCCAAACAGAGCGCGGACGACCGAGTAGATTGCTATGAAGCCGGAGCGGACGGCTATTTGGCCAAACCGTTCGAGTTGAAAGTGCTGGCCGCCCGGATAGACAACCTGCTCCGCACCTACCGGAACCGCCAACAGGCTTTCAGGATGGAAGACCACGTCCGTCTGGCCGAACTGGAATATTCTTCCGGCGACACCCGGTTCCTTCAGGACATGGCAGACTGTATCCACACCCATTTGGCCGAAGAAGGATTCGATTTGGAACAACTGTCCGGCCATTTGAATGTATCCAAATCCACCCTCCACCGCAAAGTGAAGGCCATGACCGGACTTACGCCTTTGGAATTTATCCGGAACATCAAGCTGAAGTACGCCTGCGAGATGCTTTCACGCCGCGACCGTAACATCGCTGAAATAGCCTACGCCACGGGCTTCTCTTCACCTAAATATTTCACCAAGTGCTTTAAAGAAGAGTTCGGACTGACACCCCGCGAATACCAAGAGAAAGAAAAATAAAACCGTAACAGGCAGAGACCAATCACAAAAGAGGGGTAAAAAACTGTCAGAATAGGATTTTACCCCCTTTCTGGCAGTTTTTTATCCCTCCGTATCCTTCTTTTCATATAGTTTTGTAAGCAAATCAATCAAAACACATAAAAATACAAATTCAAATGAAAACGAACTTACGTACACATCGGAGTATCCGGTTGAAGTGGATGGCCGCCCTCTTTTTCGCATTCGGAATCGGAAACGCCCTTCCGGCTGCCGCCCGCTACTCCCGTGCAGACGAGCTTGCCATTCCGAACGGTGCACGTTCAAACCGGGAAGTGAACTTCAACGAAAACTGGAATTTCTTTTTAGGCGATACCGCCGCAGCCTCACGTCCGGACTTCGCCGACAACCACTGGCGCACGTTGGACCTGCCCCATGACTGGAGCATTGAAGGCCGTCCTGAAGAGGCTAATCCGGCCGGTAACGACGGAGGGTATTATCCCAGCGGCATCGGTTGGTACCGCAAGACATTCGATTTCGTACCGGACTCCCGACGTCCCGAAACCACCCTCTATTTCGAAGGAGTTTACATGAATGCGGAAGTATTCGTCAACGGACATAATCTCGGCATACGTCCCTACGGTTATTCGTCTTTCTACCACGACATCACGCCTTACCTCAAAGCGGGCAAGAATGTCATTGCCGTGCGTGTGGACAACTCGGGACAGAAGAACTGCCGTTGGTACACCGGTTCCGGCATTTACCGCAACGTGAAACTTATCCGTACCCCCAAGGCACATTTTGAACCGTGGGGCATCGGCATCACCACCGAACAAGTGAATCGGAAAACGCAGGTGGAAGTGGAAGCCACGCTCGCCAACCGCGATAAAGACCTCCCGGCCACACTGCTTTGCACGGTCACCGAATTGGACGGCCACACCATTCTCACACAAAAAGAAACTGTCACCCTTGAAGCGAACCGGACAAGCAAAGTCAAACTGCAATTCCCTTTTGAAAACGCCAAGCTCTGGAGTCCTGAAACACCGAACCTCTACCGGATGGTATGTTGCCTCGTACCGACCAACGGAGAACCGGCCGACACGGTCACCACTACGTTCGGGGTGCGCCATGTGGAATACAGTGCTAAAAAAGGCCTCATCCTGAACGGTAAAGCCATAGAACTGAACGGCGGATGCGTGCATCACGACAACGGTCCGCTCGGTGCCGCCTCCTACCGCGATGCGGAATGGCGTAAGGCACAACTGATGAAAGAGGCCGGATTCAACGCCGTACGCACCTCGCATAATCCTCCCGCCGAAGCATTCCTCGATGCGTGCGACCACTTGGGGCTTCTGGTCATCGACGAATCGTTCGACGGATGGCGGTCGGCCAAAACCCCTAAAGACTACTCCATCCTGTTCGACCGTTGGTGGACGAAAGACATCGAATCCATGGTACTGCGCGACCGCAACCATCCGTCTATCTTCTGTTGGAGCATTGGGAACGAAATCATCGAGCGTAAAACGCCCGAGGCTGTCCTTACGGCATACGCGTTGGCAGGCCATGTACGCCGCCTCGACCCCAGCCGCCCGGTGACATCCGCCCTTGCGGCATGGGACAAAGATTGGGAAATCTACGACCCGTTGGCTGCCGCGCATGACATCGTGGGTTACAACTACATGATGCACAAAGGCCCGTCGGACCACGAACGCGTCCCTTCGCGCATCATGATGCAGACGGAATCTTACCCGCGCGACGCATTCGCCAACTGGGCACGGGTCAACGACCATTCCTATATCATCGGAGACTTCGTGTGGACGGCTATCGACTACCTCGGCGAATCGGGTATCGGACGCTTCTATTATAAAGGAGAGTCGGAGGGTGAACATTACCACCGCAACCAGTTCCCGTGGCATGGTGCCTATTGCGGCGACATCGACCTGACCGGATTGCGCAAACCGATTTCCTACTACCGGGAAATGCTATTCAACCCAGAGAAGAAACTCTACATGGCCGTAAAGGAACCTACGGGTTATTACGGTGAAATCAAAGAAACCTTGTGGTCGGTATGGCCGACGTGGGAAAGTTGGAACTGGCCGGGACATGAAGGAAAGGACATCGACGTGGAGGTCTACTCACACTATCCTTCCGTGCGCCTCTACCTGAACGACCGACTTATCGGTGAGAAGCCGACCACGAGAACGCAGGAATTCAAAGCCATCTTCACCTTGCCCTACGCACCGGGTACCTTGCGCATCGTCGGTGTGGAAAACGGCCGGGAGACGGAATCACGAACTTTGGAAACAGCCGGAAAACCGGCACGCATCCGGTTGACAGCCGACCGCACGGAAATCTCGGCCGACGGCGAGTCCTTGGTTTATGTCATAGCTGAAATCACGGACAAGCAAGGACGGGTAGTGCCTAATGCCGACAACCTGCTGACATTCGAACTCCAAGGTTCCGGCACACTACTGGCTACATGCAGCGCCGATTTGAAAGACTGCACGGCTTACACTGCTCCGGAACGCAAGGCTTGGAAAGGCCGTGCCATGGCGGTCGTGAAAAGCGGGAAAGAAAAAGGCCGGCTCACATTGACCGTTAAAGGCAAGGGTGTGAAAAAGGCTTCCGTCGGTCTCGACCTGAAGTAAATCTGAAAAGAACAAAACCATATAATTAACCTGATTACCTATCTTTTTGAGACCATGAAACATCTGTCAAAACTCTCAAAATTCGTTTGCACTGTCCTGCTTCTGGCAGGACAGGCAAACTTATTCACCGGTTGTAACGATGACATGCCGGCGGAAAGCTATTACACCTTCACAGGTGAAATGATGAGTGATTTTCTAACCGAACATGAGAACTTCAGCCTGTTCAAACGCATTGCGGAACGGGCCGGAAAAATGGACTTTCTGGGAAGCCGTGGCTCACGCACCTTCTTTCCTGCGACCAATGCGGGCGTGGAAGCCTTTCTGAAAGAGAAAGGATATGCATCTGTGGAAGACATTCCCGCCTCATTCTGCGATACGCTGTTGAGAGCCTGCATCATAGAAAGAATCATGTACACTTACGACTTGCCCGAAACGCAACAGGAAAACAACGAACTGGACTTACCTGTCATTCTCGAAAGCAAAGGGGATACGCTGGATGCCAATCAAATGGCCTTGACCATCGTCAACCGCCGAGCCGCCATCATCAACGAGCTGAAAAACGACTCCGTGGAAAACGGTGTGGTACATCCGGTCGACCACGTTCTGGTACCCAATACCAGCTTGGGGTCTACGCTGTTGGACGAGTACCACGAGGATTTCGAGATTTATTATGAAGCCCTCCGGCGAACGGGACTGATAGACTCTTTATACCGTTACCGCGACGAAGAATACGAACAGGAAAAAGGGAAGTATGCCCCTTTTACCCAAAGCATGCGCATCGGAAATAAAGATTACGTAGCCAAACTCCCGGACCACCGCTACAGTGGGTTTACTCTTCTCATCGTACCGGACAAAGACCTGTATGAGAGATACCCCGACCGCTTCAACGAAAGCATGACCATGGACGAAAAGATTGATGCCCTTTACGAATTGGCCGTGGAGAAATACAGTGGAGCGGATGCGGAAGCCATTTTCGGCCTGAACCAGACAGCTCCGGGTTCTGATAAAACATACAAACAACTCTATTGGAACAAAGGTTCACTGACCCATCCGTATAACCCGTTGAACATGTTCCTTTCTTACCATATCATCGACCGTTTGTTCAGCAGCACCGCCAAACTGGTAAACACCATCGGCATCCATACCGCATACGCCGACCCGACGGACTGGGTCAGCACGCTGCTCGACTTCTCTACCATCAAATTGGAAAAGGTGTACCGTCCGGTAGATCCGGCAGTCGAATACCCCTCCGAGTTTTATGTCAACCATTGCCATGCTTCCCAATACAACAATCACGAACGAATCCGAGGTGCCCATCTGACCGTTCCGGAACAAGAGAACTTCTCTTTGAACGTAGCTTACTATTACATCGACGACGTGGTGGCATACGATCCTACGATGCGTAACACCATCATGAACACTCGGATGCGAATAGATTTCCAACTTCTGTGGCCGGAACTGACGAACAACAATATGCGGTTGTGCGGCAATCCCCTCAAAGAATACAATAGCGGTGACAACAGCGAGGACGGGACGGAAGGCGGAGGATTCAACTATTACCTCCCTCCCGGCTATCTGAAAAACATAACCTTCAGCGAGAATACCATGTTCATCGTGAAACGCCCGATAATCTATTGGTCCAACTATCAAGGAGACGACATCGCCGTGTTAGGCACGAGTTATGACGTGACATTCCGCCTGCCGAATGTTCCTCCCGGAGAGTACGAGCTCCGTCTCGGTTATTGCGCGTTGGATAGTCGTGGTATCGGACAGGTCTACGTGGACGGAGTACCCCAAGGTCTTCCGATTGATATGCGTGACAAAGCCGACGCGCCTAACATCGGAGGTCTTTACAACGGTTGGAACGGCCTAAGGTGTGAAGACGACGGTTCCGGAGGTATCTACACACGGGAAGAACTGGAAGAAAACGCCCGTGTAATGAAAAACAACGGCTATTACAGTGGCCCCAAAGGAGTGTTCTTCTACTTAGGTAGCGGCAACGCCAGTACTCCCGCCTACGACCCATCGAAATGTATCATCTTTTACAATCAAAACGATTTGTTGCGTCGGAAAATCTGCCAAGTGCAAGTACAGCCCAACAAACACCATACGATACGCTTACGTTCCGTACTGTCCAGTGCCACCAGCGGAGGCTTCTCTTTAGATTATATGGAACTCGTTCCCATAAGCATCTGCGGCCCCGGCGGTATCGGAGAAGATATCTATTAAACGAATTACTTTCAGCCAATGCCACGCTAATCGGCGTGGCATTGGCATATACTTAAAAAAGAAAGGATTTTTCGCCCAAACATGCAACCCATCCCGTCTCTTTTCGTAACTTTGTATAAATTAAGCTACATGAAAAGCTGTAAGTCCATATTCCTCACGCTCCTGTGGTCCGGATTGTTCCTTTCGTTCTTTCCCATGCACGCACGGGATTACTCGGCCACGCCCCTTCCGTTTGCCTCTTCGCTTCCCTCAAGAGAAACCACTTCCCTTCATCAAGACCGCGAAGGCATGATATGGATTGGCACAACCCATGGTGTAGCACGTTATGACGGATACGAAACCATAGTGTTCAAATCTGATCCCTTACATCCCGACCTACTGACGGACAACTCCATTACGTTGATTACCGACACGGAACACCGCGTATTCATCGGTACACAAAACGGACTGAACCTGTTCGACAAACAAACATGGAAATGGATGCCCGTCCTGAATGGAGCGTTCTGTCATACGGAAATCAAATATGTGTACACTGACAAAAAACAGCAGTTATGGATTGCCACGGCACAAGCCTTGTACCGATGCGACGAACAATTGCATATCCTTCGACGATATGACCTGAAAGCCGCCGTCACCTCCATCTATGAAGACCACGCCCAACACTTATGGATATTGACCTGGGGCAAAGGTTTGTTCCGATGGGATGCTGAAAAAGACCATTTCACCGGCTATCCGGCCATAGGAAACGCCAACATACCTTTTGTCTTGTTTCAAGATCGCGACGAACATTATTGGTTAGGCACATGGGGCGACGGGCTTTTCCGTTTTTATCCCGAACGGAACGGCGCGGACATGTACGAACACCAGGACGTGGCAGACGACATTTTCTTCGATATAGAACAAGACGGGCACAACGGACAACTCTGGATGCTTTCCTATAATGCTTTGCACATATTCAACCGTCCCACAGACGGCATATTGCATTTCTCGTCCGCATCTGTCCCTTTCGACCGCAACCGGATGTTTTCCACTCTATTGAGAGACCGGGAAGGAGACCTTTGGTTAGGAGCATTCGACGCAGGCTACCATATATCTTTCTGTCCGGAAGAGCTATCGGGGCACAGTTTGCCTTTCATCAAAGAAACATTAGGATTTGATACCAACATCAACTGCATGTACGAAGATGAGGGCGGTGTACTATGGTTCAATCAAGAACGCAACGGCATCGGGCTGTACGCCCCGGATAGCGGGACCTACAACCTCCATCCCTATTCCCAAAAGAGGAATGTGGAAGTCAATCTCATCGCCCGTTCCCGGTTTCCCAACACGGTATGGATCGCCTCGGCTTTTGTCCCGACCGTGTTCCGGGCACAACGTCAGGGTATGGACATTCGCTTCACCGATACGCTGCTTTTAGCCCACGACGGGGCAGAAACCGGCCATGTCACCGGAATGCTTGAAGACCCGGCAGGCCGTTTATGGGTCATGACAGAAAGGAAACTGTTCGTATTCAAACCGGACGGCCATCCTCTCGCCGCAGTCACAAACCTCCCCGGAAACGTCAATGCCCTTTGCGAAGACCAACAAGGCCGGCTATGGATAAGCGATGCTACCGGCAGGCTCTCTTGCATGCATACCTATCCCACAGGAATCCGCCCCACAACCCGCTATAAACTACCCTTGTCCCCGCACGACCGCATCCGGCACCTTTGCTGCGACAGCACCGGACACATCTGGATGGCTACGGAACTGGGCTGCCTCTACAGTTTCTATCCAAAGGCTTCCAAATGGTCGAACCACACCTTGTCCGGTTTGCCAGACATGTCCCCGGTACTCCATTTGGAAGCCATCGGCAAAGACTTATGGCTTGTCACGCCGAGTGCCGTCATCCGGTATAACCCAGAGAAGCGTACCCGGCATACTTACAACACACAAGACAAGCATGTTCCCGTATTTGCCTTCCGTAACAACGCGTCGTGTACAGGACATAAAAAACTGTTATACGCCGGAGGCCACGGAGGATTCATCACCATACGTACCGACAAACCGCAACCGGAAGTAAAGCCGGACAAGATATTTCTCACGGACTTACGTATCGAAGACAGAAACATGCAGACCGACCCTTGCGAAGGATTTTCATGGAACGGCGGGCTGATTGTCTTGCCACCGGAAGCCTCCCGCATCGAATTCCGTTTTTCCTCCCTTACATATTCTTCTTCCGGAAACATCCGCATAGCATACCGGCTTGCCGACCTGGACCGGAACCCCATACAACTCAG
>ENA-ORUB01001906-ORUB01001906.1-human-gut-metagenome-genome-assembly--contig:-NODE-1906-length-20916-cov-2.086285_pt1 | contig 20916 bp, 9 predicted proteins | sample MGYA00241918_ERZ509200 | MGnify/ENA primary metagenome ERZ509200 (study PRJEB26280, sample SAMEA2338853) | human gut metagenome | biome: human gut; feature: human-associated habitat; material: faeces... | reverse complement strand
CATGATGTCCGCCTTTACCATAGGCTCTTCTATATAGCTGATCTCATGGACCGGCGGAAGATTGGTGGGATTCTGTATCATCTCGACAGTACCGTCAGTCTTAACAACTCTGTATATTACGCTGGGAGATGTGGTTATCACCGCCAGATTAAATTCTCTTTCAAGCCTCTCCACTATTATCTCCATGTGAAGCAGCCCTAAAAATCCGCATCTGAATCCGAATCCGAGGGCTGTAGAAGTTTCAGGCTCAAAATTAAAGGCAGCGTCATTCACCTGCAGCTTTTCGAGAGCGTCTTTTACATTCTCGTATTTTTCTCCCTCGGCAGGATAAATACCGCAGTATACCATAGACTGAGCTTTTTTATATCCGGGTAGCATTTCATCTGCAGGGTCTGCGTCCAGCGTTATGGTATCTCCCACCCGGGCGTCTGACACTTGTTTTATGCTTCCGCATATGTAACCGACTTCGCCGGCTCTCAAGAGCTCAGTGGCTACAGGGCCGGGAGCGCATATTCCGACCTCTGTCACTTCATATTTCTTTCCGGTGTTCATCAGGCGTATTATATCGCCCTTTTTTACTTCTCCGTCTATGATTCTGGTGTATATTATTACTCCCTTGTAGTTATCATACTTGGAATCGAAAATCAGCGCCTTCAGCTTTCCGCCGGGGTCTCCCGACGGCGCCGGAATAGTCTCGACCACCTTTTCCAGGAGGTCTTCTATTCCTATCCCTTCTTTTGCGGAGATCAGGGGAGCATCCTCGGCGTCTAGGCCGATAACTTCTTCTATCTCCTCTTTCGTCTCATCAGGTCTGGCAGACGCCAAGTCTATCTTGTTGAGCACCGGAAGTATCTCGAGATTCTCATCCAGCGCCAGATATACGTTGGCAAGAGTCTGCGCTTCCACTCCCTGAGTGGCGTCCACCACCAGAACGGCGCCCTCGCAGGCCGCCAGACTTCTTGAAACTTCATAGTTGAAGTCCACATGTCCGGGGGTATCTATGAGGTTAAGCACATATTCGTGGCCGTCTCTGCTCTGGTAGGTAAGTCTGGTAGTCTGAAGCTTGATGGTTATTCCCCTCTCTCTCTCCAGATCCATATTATCGAGAAACTGCTCTTTCATATCTCTGTGCTGCACGAGGCCTGTCTTTTCTATTATCCTGTCGGCCAGAGTGGATTTGCCGTGATCTATATGGGCTATTATGCTGAAATTTCTTATATACTGCTGATAATCTTTGTTCGTCATCTCTTCCTCACTTAAAAACATACTTTTCTAATGTATATTTTAATGTAAATCCAGCAGGTTTTCAATGAAAAGTTGCAGCCGTCCGCTGACGGTTCCTTCCGCCGCATACATCAGGGCCGACTGCCTGTCTACCATCAGCAGCGCTATGGTTATCACAAAGGCTCCTGCCATAACGAGTAAAAAAAGTTTAAAAGGTTTCAAGACCTTACCTCCATTCCGAAATCACTGATAAAATCTATACATATATGTAAGACGCAAAGCCGCCGTAAGTCTGAAACGCCTGAGCCGCCGCCTATAGAGGCGGCGGCTCAGGCGCATGTCACAGACGATATATCTTGTCAGCCTCCGGCCTTCAGAGTCTCCCCCAGTACTGTTCCGACTATCTCAGCCGTATTTCTGCAATCTTCTATCTGATTTCTGTTATAGCCTATCTCCAGCAGCAAATATTTTGAGGAAAGGTCCTGATTGTATTTGTAGCTTCTCTCTATGACATTTCCCGTAAATCCATTATATTTTGAAGAGGCCAGCTGATTCAGGCTCTTTACGAAAGCCAGATTGGATTGGTATGTAGATGCTCCCGTGCTCACCACGTAAGAATACTTGGCGCAGGTCTTTCCTCCCACGGATACGGTGGCGGCAGGAGATTCTGAAGCTATGGCATCTCTGTGCAGATCTATGACGCATTTTACGGAAGGATACTTCTGCAGAAGTTCCTGAGTGGTGGCATAAGATCGGCTGTAAGAGCTGTTGTACGACGGATAGTCGTGAAGAGTCTTATCGTGGACCACAGGTATTCCCTGTTTTTCCAGGGCGGCTGCCAGCACGTTTCCTACGTCTCTTACGGTATTTTCCTCGTCCTTGGAATGGAAGTTTCCTCCTGATTGAGGCAGATAAGATTCGGTGGCATGAGTATGGACTATCAGTACTAAAGGCTCATCTCCTGTGACTACAGGATCGTCTCCCGTTTCGCTTTCAGGAACGGTAGCTTCTGCCCCGGATCCGCCGTCCGTCTCCTGAGGATTCTCGTTATCTCTTGAGTCCGCCATCTGTATTCCCATAGACGGATAAGAAGTATTGATACACATCACACCAAGATCCGTGGCTGACACCTTTCGCTCCTGTTGATCTGTCTGCTGAGCGTCGAGATCCGCTCCGGCCGTCTGTGCCTTCTGCGCATAAGCGTTATAAAAGAAAAAAGTACTTACTATATATATTAAGACTGCAGATCTTGCTATCAGTTTCCTCATCTCTTCCCCCTTTGTCTGTGTCAAATCTCACTCTAAGAATATATGCCGGGATGAAGAGTTATATTTATGGCATTTGATATTATGTCCGAAAAATCTTTTATGATCTGGTCTATATCCGTCGAGGTCACTATCATATCCAGATCTTTTTCTCTGAAATATTTTTCTGTCTTCTCGTCCTGATTCCAGCCGATAGCCTCAGACGCTTCTATGATAAGAGTCCTTGAGTCTATGACTGTAGGCACGCCTATGGAAACCACTCTGCAGCCTAAAGTCTCCTGAGTGATGGCTTTGCGCCTGTTGCCCATTCCTGCTCCCGGCTCTATTCCAGTATCGCATATCTGTATAGTGGTGCTAAGCCTCTCTATGCTGCGGGCGGCAAGAGAGTCTATTATGACGGCCACATCAGGTTTTACCATCGAAGTAACTTTCTCTATGAGGTCGGCAGTCTCCATCCCGGTTACTCCTGTAACCGACGGGTTAAATCCGCTTACGTTGGCCATCTCCCAATCTCCGTCGGCCCCAAAGATCTGAAACAGATGTGACGTTATCTTGACCTTGTCTACTGTATGAGGACCTAAGCTGTCAGGAGTAACTTTTTCGTTGCCGAGTCCTACCACCAGGACTTTCAGATAGTAATCGAAATGTATCAGCTTTTTCAGTTCGCCGGCCAGCGCTCTTGCGGCTCGTTCTTTGATACCATCCTTTTGCTCTGTTATTCCCTCGATTTCTACCGTTATATACGTGCCCCTGGATTTTCCGAAAGCCTTTTCACCTGTTTCGTCTGTTATGATTATCTCTGTTACGCATATGTCTTCATCCTTTTGCTGTTGTTTTTTGATATATCCCGTGGCTCTTTCTCTAACTTCCTCTAAGAGTTCTTGATTCTCTATGGCTAAATCTGTCCTGTACTGCATTTTAAACACCTCTCGTCCTAAACTTTCTCGAGTAAGTTTTCCCCGTGGCAGGCGGGATTATACGTTTCAGAAATTTTAGAACTACCTGACCGGGCCGCAACTTATGGCATTATCCGGCTGATATGGCTCAAAAAAATATAAACATTGTCTCTTGAGGCGGATTTTTTGATGTTTATACCTATAAAATGCGGCATAATCTTTGCGAAACAACCGCCGCAGTGTAAAAAAACAGACTCGAAAAGGTCTTATCCCTTTCGAGCCTGTTATGACAAACTCCGGTACGCTCTTCCGTTTAAAGAGTGACAGTATTATATATTATAAGCCGGGTAGAGGATACATTGCCGAGATGCTGACCCGACCTTTAATCTTCTCTCGACATCTTTTTCAGTATCAGGAGTCCTCCTATTATACATATCAGAGTTACCGGCATAGCGAAGGCCGGCGCTATGAAACCTGCCGCCAGGAATCCTATCAGTGAAGCAACTCCCACCGTTATGGCATAAGGAAGCTGTGTCTTGACGTGCTGCAGATGGTCGCAGCAAGCGCTGGTAGAAGACTGTATGGTAGTATCGGATATAGGAGAGCAGTGGTCTCCGAACAATCCTCCGCTGACTACTGCTCCGATAGCCAGAGGAATGGACAGTCCCAGTGTATGAGCCATAGGCACTGCGATAGGCAGACCCAGCGCCCATACTCCCCAGGAGCTTCCTGTAGCGAAAGATACTACTACGCCTATTATGAACAGTATAGCCGGTATCAAAGCCGCCGGTATAGTTCCGTGAACCAGATCTGTAAGATATTCGCCTATGTTCATGGATTTAGTCAGAGTACTTATGCTCCATGCGCATACCAGAATCATTATTACCTGCATCATGCTGGCTGCTCCCTTAGTCCATCTGTCGATAGCTTCTCCCAGAGTTATCAGCTTAGTCCTGATTCCGATTACGCCTGCGCCTATGGATCCGGCCAGGAAGCACATCGCTATAGACATCTGAATATTCGCATGGCTGAACACTCCGGATATGCCGTTTTCCCATATTCTGCCCGTATAGAATATGCAGGCAAAGATAGTTATTATAAGGCTGAGCATAGGAACCAAGAAGTTTCTCAGGGTGAGATTATACTCATCAGGTATATTGCTCTCAGGCGGCTGAGCTATGAGGTTATCATCTTCCCCATAAGTCATCCCCGTTTCTCTGGCCCTCTTTTCGGCTTTATACATAGGTCCCACGTCAAGGCCGAAGAGAATTACCATGAGCACCGTTATTACGGAAAACACACCGTACAGGTTAAATTGGAACATTCCAAAATAAAGATCATAAGCTCCTACACCGGTAAGACCCACCGCCGCTATTTCGGCTGCCAGCAGTCCTACCAGATAAACTCCGTTATCACTTATAGGCGACATTGATACTAGGGGAGCTCCCATAGCGTCTGTGATATATGCCAGCTTTACTCTCGATATCTTCATCTTATCAGTTACAGGACGCATTATGACTCCTACCAGCAGGCATCCCTGATTGAATATAAATACGAACGGCGCTATCCACGCCATCAGCTGGCCTTTCTTCTGGCTGTTAGCTACTTTCTCTGCGCAGCGGCCGAAAGCTTCTGCGCCTCCGCAGGCGCTGAGCATATACATAAACCCGCCTATGAGAGCCATTATAACAAGCATTCCTGCATTCCAGCTGTCGGCGATGGATGGTATTATGTAGCCTGTAAAGCTTCCGATAAGTCCGTCTATAGGGTTCCATCCGCCCATTATGGTCGCTCCGAGCCAGATTCCTATGAACATGGAAATTATGGTCTGCTTGGTGACAAACGCCAATACTATAGTCACCAGCGGCGGAATCAGGCAGAGTGCGCCGTAATTCACAGCTTCATCGCCGTCTGCGGCAGCAAAGGCGATGGCAGAAAATGCGCAAATGATTATTGCGACTGAGATGAGCACTCTTTTCAAGTTCTTTTTCATATCAACTGCTCCTTTCTTTTATTAAATAATTTCTAAGATCAGGCGCTCCTGCGCCCCGGCAAATAATACTGTCTTTTATTTTCAGCAGGAGTAGACTTCCTCTCCTCCTAAAAATGTCTTTTCTACTTTGACTGATAAAATTTCCTTTTCATCTATGGAGAATATATCGTCCGAAAGAACTATGAAATCAGCAAGATAGCCTTCTTTCAGCTTTCCCTTGTATTCCTCCTCATATGCCGTATAAGCTGATCCTGTAGTATAAAGTTCTACAGCTTCCTGTACGGTCAGTCTCTGATCAGGCATCCATCCTCCCTCAGGTTCTCCTTGGAGATTTGTGGAAGTGACTGCGCAGTGTATGGCCAGCATCGGATCGAAGGATTCCACAGGAGCGTCGGAGCTTCCTGAAACGTGTATCCCTTTTTCCAGCATGGTCTTCCAGTTATAAGATGTAGACAGCCTCTCTTTTCCTATGAGTTCCTCGGCCACCTCCATGTCAGCCCTTATAAACAGCGGCTGAATATCTGCCAGAACATGATCTCTGGCAAACCTGTCTAAGGTATCTTCTCCTGTTATCTGGCAGTGTATGATCCTGAATCTCGGATCTGTCTTAGGGTATTTGGCCGCCAGTTCTTCGTAGCAGTTTAAGATCACGTCCATGGTTCTGTCTCCTATGGCATGAATGGCAAGCTGCAAACCGCTGGTATGCGCTTTTTCAAGCAACTCATAAAATTCTCTTTCGTCGTATACGAATATGCCCCTGTTATCACCGTCGTTGGCATAAGGCTCTCTCAGCGCTGCTGTCTTGCCTCCCAGAGATCCGTCAGGAAGAAGTTTGAAAGCCCCTATTTTGAAGAATTCGCTTCCTTCCCCCGTCACGTTTCCGTCTGCGAGATAATAGTTTAGTTCCTGCATATTTATCAGGCGCAGCTGCTGTATGAACCTGACCTTGAGCTTTCCCTCTTTATCGAGTTCTCTGTAAGCGTCGAGTATATCCTTTATGCTTGCGTCCCACAGCTTAAAGTCGTCGGTCTGCACTGTGGTCAGCCCTACCTTGAGCAGATCTTTCTGATAATCAAGGATAAATCCTTTGAGTTCGTCCTTGCTGTATTTTGTCAATATATCGTAGATCAAAAATCTCGCTCTTTCATTGAGCATTCCCGTAGGAACCCCATCTTCATCGGTGACTATGAGACCATCGTCCATCTGGGGAGGATTCTCGAATATGCCTGCCTCCTTGAGCGCAAGAGTATTGGCTACTGCTACGCTGCAGCATGCTCTGGTGAATATAGCCGGGTTATCAGGGCAAAATTTGTCCAGGTCCCGGCGGGTAGGCAGGATAGGATCTTCAAAGTTGTTCTCATTCCATCCTCCTCCCTGTATCCACTGACCCTTCTTTATGTCTTTTTCTTTCATATATTTTTTAGTGAGATACTCCATATCTGCCAGAGATTTCGCATCAAAGAAATTTATTTTTTCTTTGTCTGTGGCATAGCAGAGGAAGTGCTGATGGCTGTCGTGAAAAGCCGGTATCACCGTCTTTTTACATAGATCTACTTCTCTTATGCGTCCATCTTCTGGGACATAATCGTCACTTACGATTCTGCCGTCTTCCACCGAAATGGAATCCACAATCTCGCCGCCGTTCATGGTATGAATCCTGCCATTTTTAAATATTGTTTTCATATCTTCGCCTCTCTTTCTCATATTACTGCTCGGCATATGACGCCGATCATTAACACTATAACTATCGTAGGAGGAAGCAGCGCCCTCAGCACCTCTCCTTCTTTTCCGTGCTCTCCTGCCGATGCAGAGCCCAAAACTATCTTGCTGGGAGATATGACGCTTCCGGCGGCAGCTCCCGAAGTCTGAGCGGCCAAAAGAGGTCCCGCCTCTATTCCCAAGCTGGTGGCCGCGCCGTTTTGCACATCGGTAAACAGAATGTTAGACGACATGTTGCTTCCTGTTATAAAAGAACCGATCAGCCCTATAAATCCTGCTACAAACGCATATTTATCACCTACGGCCTCTGTTATTCCCTGTGCGATGACGAGAGTCTGTCCGGTGCCGCTCATGATCTTGGATATTATCAGCAGAAACAGCACAGATGCGGCAGACGGTCTTGTCATGACAGCAGCGCGCCTCAATATTTCGCCTAAAGCGCCTCTCTTAAGAAGACCGTTCTTCTTAAGTATCAAGAAACTTATGATACATGTGATCAGGAGCACAGTTCCCGAATCTATCAGAGGATAAAACGGAGAATACCTCTGTGACGCAGCATTTACAAATCCAAGTCCCGTCTGAGTCTGAGGGAAAGAAAATCCTATGCTCACCTGTCCCAGAAATTGATTTACAGGAGTCACCACTAAAAGTAGTATCGTCACAGCTATGAGTACTACATATGGCGCAAAAGCTACGCCGGTTTTGACGTCCACCGGTCCGCTTTCTCCTTTCTTTCTCTTCTCTGTCATTATGGAGCTGTCTTCTATGATCCAGCTCTGCCTGTAGATCTTCAATTTCGAAAGGAGTATTACTACCGCTAAAGCGCCGGTAGCCGGTATAAAAGCTGCGATGGACTGATTGAACTGCGAAACTATGAGTTCTCCGCCGCCGTGTACGAGAGAAACGCTCAGAACGAATATCGCACCTTTTTTTATTCCTTCGAGCCTTCCGTACATCCAGCATATTGCAAGCCCCACGAAAGCGTTTATCAGCCAAAGCATCAGCGACGCATAAAAGGCGGTCTCAGTCATCTGACTTCCGCTTATTCCTGAAATGTCGGTCATGACGTCCCAGGCTACGGCCAGAGTCCCGAAAGTGTTTCCCCAGGACTGACCAAGCAGGGATATCACTACTGCCATTACAGGTTTTACTCCGAATCCCATCAAGATGGGAACACATATAGCCACCGGAACTCCAAATCCCGTGATCCCCTGCAGAAATCCTGCGAATACCCATCCTACCGTCAATATCTTAAAAAGCTCATTGGGGCTTATCTTTCCTATCCCCTCGTTGATAGCTTCTATGCATCCCGCTTCGGCTATGATCTGATAGAGCAGTATGGCCGGAAATATTATGAACAATACTGTCGCCGTATTCCACCCGCCTTTAAGGGCTTCATATCCTATGAGCGTCAGATCCGCTTTAAAAAACAGCACAGATGTGACTAAAGTCAGAACCAGAGTCACTGCCGCGGCTCTCGTAGTCGGCCAGCGAAATACCGCCAGAAGGATAATCAGCAATATTATGGGCAACATACTCATGATCCAGTTCAAAATGTTAATCTGCATTTTAGGCACATATCCTCTCTTATTTGCCTCAATATTAACAGATAAGCTGCATACCGCCATGGACAAACGGCCTAAATATCTGCTGCCGATTTTGTGCGTTGGCACAAATACTTTTTTCTTTTTTTGCCTTATTATGATAGTATTAAGATGTAGCTTTTTGATCGGAAGGAGGCCCCGTAATGATGACTGTCAAAGAGTTGCTCGGCCTGGACAAACTTAAGTCTATAGAGCTGGCCGCCGGAAAAGCAGGCGCCGAAAGGGCGGTCACGGGAGCCGTCATGTTAGATAACCCCGAAATGGTAGACTGGATGAGAGAAGGTGAACTACTGCTCACCACAGGGTATGTCCTGAAAGAAAACCCCGATCTTCAGGACGATATCTTGGACGCTCTGATAAAAAACAAGGCTTCAGGTCTCGCTATCAAAACTCGACGTTACTTTGATGAAATACCATGCAGTATAACGGACAAAGCCGAGGAGCTGACTTTTCCGATATTACGCCTGCCCTATTACATGTCCCTCTCAGAGATAAGCGAGATCATAAACAGGCATGTATATCTGGACGGCTTCGAGAATAATTATGAAGCCGAACCTTCGCAGATACTTTTCGATATGATACAAAAAAACAGCGACATCAAATCGCTGCTGGATCAAAGCGAGCAGTTCATGAAAGGTTCCTTCGCCTTCCTGGACCTTCAGATGAAGACAAAGTACAGCTCTGTGAGCTTTCCGGAAAAATACGCTACAGAGCCGTTCTTTTCTGCGCCGGAAGCCGAAAAGTACAACAAGCTGATAAATAAGCTGGGCCCAGTCTTTGCCGAAGGTCATCTCAGACCCCTCATATATCCCATAAAATCTGCCGGCGAGCTTCTGGGCTATCTGTTATATTTAAACGGCGGCTTAGGAAAATCTGACTGCGAGATAAAATCCATATGCCAAAAAGTGGCCCTTGCCGTTTCTCTCACCATACTTAAAGAGCGCACTTTCATGTCTTTCAAGATGCGGGAAACAGAAAAGTTTCTCGACTCTCTGGTCACAGAGGGCGAAATGACATACAGCGAAATAGTTAAATCTGCCAATTACTGCAACATAGCCATCGACGCTCCTTATATATGCTGTCTCATATCCTTTATAAATCAGTATGAGCTCAATGAGACCAGCGACTGGGTCGGTATAAAATCTCTGAACAGAAAGAGGCTCGCCGCCCAATGGGAAAGCCTCTCCGGCGGCTCATGCAGGATATTGATAAAGAACAACAATATAATACTTATCCTTTCTCAGAATGAGCAGCTGCAATCTCATGAGCAGGTAGCCATGGCCTTGGAGTACTGCCGTGAAATAAAGGAAAAGATGATAGATCCCGGATATCAGGATTCCATATTGCTTGGGATAGGAGAGCCTGCCGCTTCTCTCTCCTCAGTCTACAGAAGCTATTCTCAGGCTTTAAGAGTAGTGGACCTGATGTGTAAGATAAATGACGAGTCTGTAGGGTGTTACAGAAGATACATCCTCTATGAAATACTCTGTGATTCTCCCTTTGCCAAATTAGCTCTGACAGAGAGACTCAAGCCCCTCCTAGATTACGATATGACTCACAATACCGATCTGATGGAAACGCTGGAAGTATATTTTAAAAATTGTCAGAATTCCATAAACACTTCCAGAGATCTGTTCATACATAGAAATACTCTGCTTTACAGATTGGAACGCATCTCGCAGCTGCTTGATCTGGATTTCAATAACAGCGAACAGATACTCACTATCCAGCTGGCTCTCAAAGCGCTGAGGATAATGTAGGCGGCAATTTAGAGGGCAGGCTGGCACACGATATAGGCGTATGCTGTATTTTTTAGCTGCCGCACCATATTCTACAACATTCTGCCGTGAAACATGGCATAATCGGGCCGCCGAGGTGGCTCATGCTGTAACTTTTGATTTTTCGTCCGGATTCTACAACCGTTTCCCCGTAACTGGTTGTAGAATCCGCCGTTTTTTGTGCCAAATACATCATCGAAGGTTTTTTAGCCACCGAGGCGGCTTTCAAGCGCATCTCGTGCTGTATTTTTTGTGCTTTACCGGTCGTTTATACAGCTCCCGGCTTCAGGCTGAAAATCGCGGCGAGCCGGGGGTGTAAGTTCTTCTGGCAAGCCGCCAATAACTCGACGGTCTCGCCGCTTCCTCAGGCTTAGTCCACCCTTTATATATGCTGTTGACAGAAGGCAGTTTTTGTTTAACCTTGCCAACAAAATCAGGTCGGCTGCCTAATTTCTATGAGTCGAATCCTGTCGAGCCGGGGCGGCTGTCGGCGGAAAAGCCCATATCTATCTTTCTGACAACATTTCCCTCCCGAGCCGAACCAGCCCGCAGTCGACTGCGTTAAATCTGCAAGCAGCGGCCCCTGCCGCAGTAATACCGGCAAAAAACACCTTGCAATTTCAACGACAATCGTATAAAATATATGTTGCGAATTTATCCTGTCCTAAAACGATAGGTATGCTGAAATTAAGAAAAGTGGGGTAAAAAAATTATGGCAAACATCAAATCCGCAAAGAAAAGAATCAGAGTTATCGACAAGAAGACTGCAAGAAACAGAAGAGTCAAGAATCATCTCAAGACTATCTTAAAGAACTTTGAACAGGCTATGGAAGAAGGCAATTTAGAAGTAGCACAGGAAAAGCTTCACCTTGCAGAGAAGAAACTCATGCAGGCAGCTGCTAAGAATACCATTTCTAAGCATGCGGCTTCAAGAAAAGTTTCAAGATTAACCAAAAGATTCAACGCTGCAAAGGCAGCAAAATAAGTCTCACCCGTCCCCACCCGTGCATAAGTTAAATGCACAGCATGAGCGAAAAACCATGGAAGTGTCTCCCATGGTTTTTATTTTGCCCTGAAGCACGCACGCTTTTCAATGGCCGGACGATCCTCCGACTTTTCAGAGGACATACGGCCCACTCAGGTGAGCATACAACCCGGCTCGGGGGGGGCGGACGACACGCCTTTTTCAAGTACGAGGCCACAGGCTTTTCGGAGGCAAGTCGGCCGAGCCACCCGCACGCCAACCTTTCTCATAAGCCGCAGGCCGGGCGCGTGGAAAGCCCGGCCTGCGGCATTTCGCTTAATGAAACCGCGCCGGAGCCCTTTCTTTCGAATCTAAGTTTTGCCTAAGATTGACTTGCCAACCATAATGCCGAGTGTTAAAATGAGAGTATATTTCAATGCAAAAGTTTGTAAAATACAAGCTTAAAATCTTAACAATCGACGGAGAGGAAGAGAAATGATCGAGATTAAGAACAACCGTGTATTGGACTGGGTTAAAGAATGTGCCGACCTTACGAATCCAAAGGAAATCGTGTGGATCGACGGTTCGGAAGAACAGCTTGAGAGCATCAGAAGCGAGGCCTGCGCTACAGGCGAAATGATTAAACTGAATCAGGAAAAGCTTCCGGGATGTTATTATTACAGAACCCATCCAAAAGATGTGGCAAGAGATGAAAAGAGAACAGTGATCTGCACTACTTATCAAAAGGACGCAGGCCCTACCAACAACTGGGTACAGAAGGATGAGATGTACGCAAAGATGCGCCCCCTCTTTAAGGACTCCATGAAAGGCCGCACCATGTATGCCATACCATTTTCCATGGGCGTACCGGGCACCGAGTTCTCAAAGATAGGTATAGAGCTGACTGATTCCATATATGTAGTGCTTTCCATGTACATAATGACCCACGTGAACAGGGCCGTCATCGAAGAGCTCAATAAGGGAACAGACTTCGTAAAATGTCTTCATTCCAAGGCGCAGGTGGATGCGGAGAACAAATACATCGCCCACTTCCCTGAGGACAACACCATTTGGAGCATAAACTCCGCTTACGGCGGAAACGTGCTGCTGGGCAAGAAATGTCTGGCCCTGAGAATAGGCTCATGGCTCGGCAAAGAAGAAGGCTGGATGGCAGAGCACATGCTCATCCTATGTATCGAAAGTCCTGACGGCCAGAAGCGTTACATAAGCGCCGCTTTCCCGAGCGCCTGCGGCAAGACCAATCTGGCTATGCTCATACCTCCTGAGCACCTGAGAAAGAAAGGCTACAAAGTATACACCATCGGCGACGACATCGCCTGGCTCCGTATAGGCAAAGACGGAAGACTTTATGCCGTCAATCCTGAAAACGGCTTCTTCGGAGTGGCCCCGGGCACTAACAGCAAGACCAACAACAACGCCCTGATGACTACCAGGAAGAATACCATATACACCAACGTGTGCAGAAATCTCGACGACAACACCGTGTGGTGGGAAGGCCTTGACCAGCCTGCTCCTACCAATGGCGAAGACTGGCAGGGTCGCCCTTGGAATTCCGAGACTGCACAGGAAAAAGGCGCTCATCCTAATTCAAGGTTCACCGCCCCTGCGGAGAACTGTCCTTCCATCGCTCCTGAATTTTTCACGGGGGAAGGAGTACCTATCAGCGCCATAATCTTCGGAGGCCGCAGAGCCAAGTCGGAACCGCTTATCTGTCAGTCAAAGAACTGGAACCACGGCGTATTTATGGGTTCCAAGATGTCTTCGGAAACCACGGCTGCCGCGAACGGAGCCGTCGGCGTAGTGCGCTACGACCCTATGGCCATGCTGCCGTTCTGCGGTTACCACATGGGAGACTATTTCCAGCACTGGATTGACATGGGAGAAAAGATGACCAATCCTCCTAAGATATTCAACGTAAACTGGTTCAGAAGAGACGACGAAGGCAAGTTCATCTGGCCGGGATTCGGAGAAAATATGAGGGCTCTCCTGTGGGCGCTGGATCGCTGCGAGGGAAAGGCCGGAGCCACAGAAACTCCTCTCGGATATGTTCCTTCCAAAGAAGATCTGGACCTGGAAGGCATAGACCTTTCCGATCAGCAGCTTTCTGAAATCCTTACAGTAGATAAGGAGACATGGAAAGAGGAACTTAAAGGTATCAAAGAATGGTACGCCAAGTTTGATCATATGCCTGATGAGCTCATAGCATCGCTGGCAAAGCTGGAGCTGGATTTAGATAAATAGACTTATCATACACGATAAACGCCGGAAGCGTAGAGCTTCCGGCGTTTGTTTCTTATATTCCTTTTCTGGCGCAGGCAGTGCATCGAGTACTCGTGCCGGCTTTCATCTTATCAGACCTCACTCTGAAGATCTTTCCGCATCCCATGCATCTGCAATTATAGTACGACTTTTTCTGGTCGGGACAGCCTTCGTAGCTTATTACCTGCCATTTGCCGAAGATTTGCCCCTCAAGACATTCTCTCTGCATATATCCTCCTTCGTCCATAGGGAGAAGCGGACAGCATCAGCGCCTGATGCTGTCCGCACAATTTAAAGTCTCAGGCTATCGGCCTAATGAATCTTATTTTTAGTCTTAAGACTAACGGTCATGATCTTTTCTTCTAACTATCGCAGCTGTTCCTGTCATTGCCGCCAGGGCCAGAAGCAGCCAAGGAGCCATCGAATTATCATCACCTGTCTTAGGAGTATTCTCCTCTCCCTTATCTTCCGTTCCTGTGAAAATATTGGTGAATATCATATCATCGCTTTCGACAAAAGCCTGAAGCACTGAATCCACATCTTCCACCTTGACGGAGACATTGTAGATCTTATCATCATAAGTTATATCTTTCTGTCCGTCATTCACTTCTCGAACCGTATACTCGAAGGTACCTTCAGCGTCATAGTAGATCTCTCCAAACATGACTACGCCGTTTTCGTCATTCTTTGCGACGTCTATCACATCTCCATTCTCGTTCAGAAGTTCAAAGCGGAACTGACCTTTCGCAAGATCTTCTCCGGAGAGGATCTTGGAAGCGCCTACTACAACCGAGGTTCCCTGGGTTATCTCATATTTGTTTTCGAAGGTTATTTCATCGCTCTGTCCGTCCTTGAGAGAATGCTCTACGGTCAGAGTTCCGTCTCTGTTATCTGTAACCTCTGTGGTAATTTCGAAACGGCTCGTATCGTAAGTTATACCCTTGATACCGTCATTTACCTCTGACACGATATAGTGGTGCGTTCCCGGCTCAGTATACTCTATGCTGTCGAATACCACCTTTCCGGAAGAATCGCTCTTGCCTTCTGCGACTACATCTTTGCCTTCGAGCAGTTCAAATGAGAATTCATATTCTGATATGTCTGCGCCTTCCAGATTTTTCGTTATCTCGATAGCATCGGTTATACTGGAAGTCTCCGGCTTAGTTATCTTATATTCATTGCTGAAGGTGAACATAGGTCCCTGAGCGCTGCACGTTGCAGTGAGAACTCCTCTGCCGTCATCTTTGAGAATTATGCTAAATTCCTTATCGCTGTCATTGATGACTCCTGGCAGCGTGCCCTCTTCTGATACTTTATACTTGAACTCTCTCGTTCTCGATCCGTCGGCGGCCGTCTCTGTGCCTTCCAGCATGCTCAGATCAAATTCCACATCTCCGAAAACGACGTTTCCATCCTTATCGTTATAAGCTGTATCGTTATCAGGCGTCGGAGTATTCTCGTCCTCACCCGTGATCTTAAACTCGTAAGCTCCGTCTATATCAGGAGGCATGAGTCCTGCTTCAGCTTTCAGAGCCTTGCTTCCTTTAATGTTGACGGATACAGAACCTCCTACAGAATACGTATTCTTGAAGGTAAAATGATCTTCTCCCGCAGGGTAATTCACTTCAGCCTTCAGCTTTCCATTGCCTTCGTCTTTAACCGTAACCGTGAAATCATACGATGTGTCGGCTCCCGTAAGTCCCATGCTGTCAAATCCGGAAGTATCCTCGTAAACAGTGTAGTTCAGCGTCCAGACATAATTGCCGTCCATCTCAGTTCTCATGGCATATCCGTCCTTGACTGCTTTGTCAAGGGCAGATCCCGTATACTCAAACTTTTTGTCGAAGGATACGTCGCCCTTCGCATCGTTGGTACCGATCATCACCGTCTCCGGCGTGTCATCTTTAGTCTTTACCTCAAAGCTGAATTCTTTATCTTTGAGGGGTCTTCCGGTCAGCTCCTTAGCGGCGCCTAATGACGCGGCGCCGTCAGCTCCTGTAGAGGCTTCATACTTATTACTGAAATCTACGCTGGCTCTGTCTTTAGGCGTCTCTCCTGTGACATAAGTATAGATTTCATCTTCTCCGTCGCCTGTGATCACAGTGGTCACTTCAAGTTTGCCGTTGTGTTTATCTGCAACGGTGATCTTTATGGTTCTGACATCGGTGTCATAGGTATATCCGTTTTCTTTTGAATCTTTTTCGGAAACTTCATAAGTGTAAGTCTTTCCGTCGTCCGCAGTACTGAAATCAAATGCGTCTCCCAGAGAAAATATGGTAGCCTTTTCTCCGTCGCCTGCCTCAGTATTGTAGAACTTTATTCCTTCTTCACTTATTCCCAGTTTCTTTCTTGAAAGGTCATCGGTGCCTTTCAGAGTAAACTCAAAGATTCCTTCTTCCATGTCTCTTCCGGTCAGAGTCTTAGTTATATCAAGTCCGCCGGCATCTTCATAATCCATGGAAGCGTTATAGACATTGACAAATTCTTTGCTTACAACCATAGGTGAAACCGACAAGGTTCCATCTTTATTATCCTTTACGTTCACCGTAAGGGTGGCTGCATTTTTAGAATAAGTTATGCCTGGTATGTCTTCCGTCTCTTCGGTCACTTTGTAAATATAAGTGCCTTCAGCTTCAAATACTATGTCGCCGAAGCCGAAATTTATGCTTTGGCCCGAAGCCGGTTTAGTCACCTTTTCTGACGCAGAGTCAGGCAGCGGAGCATCTTTGGTTTCAGCAGCGATCTTAAAGTTAAATTCATCGCTGTCCAGCCATTCTCTTCCTCTCAGAGTCTTGGTAAACAAGTCGTCTGTATCTAAAGATTTAGAAGCAGGTTTATAGCTGTTTTTAAAATCTATCTGAGGTGTTCCTCCGGTACTAGTATCATAAGTGGCTATCAGAGTGTTATCCGCCTCGCCTTCAGAAGTCATGATTCTCGTTATAGTTGTCTTTGCAGTAAGGTTTCCTTCCTGGCCGGGATCAGATACTGAAATCTCGACTTTATACTGAGATTTATCGTACGTCACACCGTTATCAGCCGACTTATCAGCTTCATCTACGATATATACGTACTTCTTTCCGGCGTCGGCTTCTGTAAACTTAAGGCTCATGAGCTTCATCATGGAGATAGCTTCTCCCTCTCTGCCTGATGCATTGAAGAACTTCTTATCTGCCTCGCCTACAGGAGCGTTTCCTTCGGCAGTTATACTGAATTCAAATTCTCCCGCTTTCATATCACGTCCGTCGAGAGTCTTGGTTATTCTGATTCCGCCTCTTGCCCCATAGTCCAGGGAAGAGCTGTAGGTATTGACAAATACGGCTTTATCTTTCGTCTGATCTTCGCCGTTATCATACTGCGCCGAAGCTACCAGCTGTCCGTCTTGGTCTTTAACTTCCACCGTCACATAAGTCTGGTGTTTATCATAGTCCACGCCCTTGGCATTTCCCTGTTCTTCCGATATGACGAATTTATATACTCCTGTCTTATCGAACTTTATAGAACCGAATGAAAAGTCTTCAGCTTCTCCATCTTTCGCCCCTGTTAATTGGCAGGAAGCGCTGGCGCTGTTCGCATCCCAGCCTTCTATCACAATCTGTCCTGCGGCTATGGCTGCGTCTGTATTTTTGTCTGCGGATTTTAATTTAAAGTCGAAAGTCTCTCCGTCTTTCATATCACGTCCGTTCAGAGTCTTTTCTCCGTGTATGGCATCGTCGCCCGATAACTCTGCGGCTTCAGGCTTGTAGCTGTTTGTAAAGCTTATCCTGTCTGCCTGTATCTGAGTGGTAGGATTTACTCCGTCGTCAGTGTTCCAATACGTGATGGTCATAGTTACGACTGCATCGTCTCCGGAGCCCTGAACCTCAGGCGAAAATCTGACTATATACTTAGCAGGATCATATTTCATTCCCTTATAAGTATATTGATTGCTTTCATCTGCTCCCTGCGGCATAACTTCCTCTAACAGATAATCATAGTGATCTTTATCATGCTGCGCAGTAAATTCTGCTCTTCCGTAAGATATGGAAGTTCCATCGTTAGTCACCGTAAATGATCCGTCCTGCTCTGCCTGTACGTCTGCAGGTATTGGCGCTCCTTGCGTCAGCGGAGTAACGCGGAACGAGAAGTCACATTTTGAAAGCGGCATGCTTCCGCCGGAAAGATCTGTGTAGATCTTGTTTCCGTTAGGTCCCGCCCAGATAGATTCAGCGTCATATCTGTTGGTGATCAGCGCTTTATCAGTCTCAGTACCTGTAGCTTTCGCATCGTCGTCAGTAGTCTGAACCATAGTCGCCTCGGCGTCTAAGGTTCCGTCTCCGCTATCTGTAACTTCTACAGTGACTGTGTACAAAGCCTGTGAGTATGACAATCCTGGAGCCTTTGAGTCAGGCTCTTTTTCATAGATTATATAGGTGTAAGTTCCAGGTTTGGTAAATTCAGCTTTTCCGAAATCAAACGGAACTTGCTGACCGTCGGTATACTGGCCATCGGATAATGCCTCTGTCTCGGTTTCCGCCTTTTCGGTAGCCGGCGCCTTGTCATCCTTTTCTATTACGAACAGGAACGAGTCCCCCTGCTTCCAGTCTCTGCCGTCGAGAACTTTAGCTCCTACAAAGAACTCCGAAGTGTCTACGGAATCCGGAAGGGATGCGCTGTACGTGTTCAGGAATTCAGCGCTTTTCTCTTCGCCGCCCGTTATGTCTCCCTGAGCTCCTTCAGCAGACGTCTGAGTGAATCCGCTAGGAATATTTTGTTCTGTTACTTCGTAACTTGCCCCGTCAGGGAGTCCATATATATAGATGCTCTCTCCCGCCTTGAGCTTGAACGTATCTCCGTCTTTTATGAGGAAATCTCTTCCCTGTTGATCGCCGCTGCGGTCAAATATCTTAGCGTTGTATTCTTCGTCAGCTCCGGAAAGATCCAAGCTGAACTCAAATTCCGTATCTTTATATTTTGCTGCGTCAAATCCGTCCGCCACGTCTATATTCTTGGTGACTTTGAGAGTTCCCGGCAGATCTATATACATACGTCCGTTGTTGCCCAGATAAGCTGCGATATATTTTGCTGTTTCAAGGCTCATGTCATTCCATCTATGGTCAGCAATATCTAATGCAGTCTCTGTCCTGTTATCAGCCTTTACATCGTGCATATCCGTTACTGTAGTCAGTCTCGGAGTGCCGGCAGGTATATAATACTGGCCGTTTTCTCCCACTTTCGCCGACCTCAGTAATTCTTGCAGTCCTGAGCCTGATATATCTATGGAATAAGTTTCTGCCTTACCTGTTCCTACATTGTAGTATGATCTCTGATAATAATATCCCGATTGTCCTCCTATAGACCCTGTTATAGGCCTGTTTCCGTCCGGGTCAGAGAAGAGGTAAGAATCCTCTGTGAAATAATAATAGCTGTTGTTAACGGCAGGGGTAAATCCTGCTACCGTATCTCCGAATTCTGCACCCTTGCTGAAAGCGTTGGTGTAGAAGCTTACTTTGCCGTCTTCAGAGTTCTCACTTATATATCTGGCGAGAGATGAATCAGGTTCATTGAGAGCGTCCTCTACTCCGTCCTTGAGGCTCACCCCGTAGAACAATCTTATAGGATAAGTCTCATTGACAGTCGTCTTTGGATTCTCCGGATCTTCCGAATCCACATCAAAATCTCTCAGAGGTATCATAGCCGCCGGAATCTTTACCGTGACCAAATCTCCTTCTTTCAGATCCTTGCCATGTTCGACCGTAATCTCTATGGTATTGAGGTCACCGTTAGGGTAGATAGCGTTTCCTGCAGTTCCCTCAAAAGTATAGGTGTCCGTATTTCCGTCTGTAGTCTTACCTCCCGCTTTCAGGTCGAACCTCTGGCTGGCAAATACTATGGTTTTGAATCCGTCTACTTCCATGTAATCTCCAAGCCTGTCTGTGAAGGTTATGTAACCGTCATCCGTACCGTCCACAGGATCGCCGCTGGGCTTTTCTATCTGAGTAGGATATCCCGCGGAACTTACAATCTCTTCTGATATTTCTGTAAATATATTGTTAAGCGCGTCGGCATTGTCAGCTACTTTATAATATGCCGCCTCTTCACTTACTCTTTGTCCCAAATCATCGTAATCTTTGGCCTGGGGATAATTCGACGACATGGCGTTCATATAATTGTTTACGTCATTATTTCCGTTTGGATTTGCGCCTTCGAATATTCCTATAGTATAGATGAGAGCCTTGTCATCTTTCAGTTCTTTAGCTGTTCCGATGACATCGTTGGCCACAGATCCGTCGAACCCGTTGCCGTGATTAGGTTCACCGTCTGTAAAGAAGATGACTACCTTTTTTGCGTTGTCTCTGGAGCCGGATAAAACAGTTTTAGCCGAATCCATTCCGGAATCAGCATAAGTAGCTCCGTTAGCATACAGATTGTTCACAGTTGTCATCAGAGACTGCTTGTTATCATCGCTGCACTCCTGAAGTCCCGCTACAATATTGCTTCCGCTAGCATAGCTGACTATAGATATGTGATGTTTATCTTCTGTATCGGCTATATCGTTGTTGATCTTCGCCGTCTCCTCTATGAAATTGCCGACAGCTTCTTTCAGAGAATCCATTTTGGTGACATTTCTTAAGATGTACATCTGGTAATGATCGGGGGCATTGTCGGATGCGCTTGTCTTAAAGCTTATCCTTTTGCCGTCCAGTTCCCAGTGATAGCTGAACCATCCGTCACTCACCTTTGTCAGTTTTTTATATTCACCATCGTCCAGTACGTAACGATCTACCGTAAACACATTTGCTTCAGTATCATAAGTAGGCGCATAGATCTCTTCGTCTCCGAATTCTTCTGCCATGCTTCCCGAGGTGTCCAGAACCATCATTATGTCTAAAGGTTGTCCGTCTAACATAGTCTTTACATTAGATGTGGATGAAAGCGCTGAAAGTGCTACCATAAAATCAGAATCACCCTTTTCTATGGTGATTCCTGAAGGGCTCAGCGTGACATTCTCTGAAAATACGCTCTTGTCCGTCCACACACGTCCTATATATTTAGTATTATTCTCGGCTATATCTTTCCAGCCGTCCATTGATGAAGCATCAGTCACCAGTCCTGTTCCTGCTGCCTTTGCAGTTTCGCCTGTATTAAGTCCAGACGAAGCGTATATGATCCCGCCTGAGATCATACATATTATCATCAATACTATAAGTATAGAA
>ENA-ORUB01001902-ORUB01001902.1-human-gut-metagenome-genome-assembly--contig:-NODE-1902-length-20952-cov-7.604872_pt1 | contig 20952 bp, 18 predicted proteins | sample MGYA00241918_ERZ509200 | MGnify/ENA primary metagenome ERZ509200 (study PRJEB26280, sample SAMEA2338853) | human gut metagenome | biome: human gut; feature: human-associated habitat; material: faeces... | reverse complement strand
GCCGGGCTGTTGTCCGCAAAAGTCCCGTGGGGCCGGGCATCTGCCCGCCCTCTTACCGCAGCAGCTCCAGCAGCTGCGCCGGAGTGTCGGCCACCGCCGGTGCCCCGGCGGACTCCAGGGCCGCCCGGCCCCGGAAGCCCCAGGACACGCCGATCATGGCCAGGCCCGCGTTCCGGGCGGTGTCCACGTCCACCTCGCTGTCGCCCACATACAGGGCGTGCCGGGCGTCCACCCCCAGCTGCTCCATGGCGCTCCACACCATCTCCGGTGCGGGCTTGGAGGGGATACCGTCTCGCTGCCCCAGTGCTGCCAACCCCGGAAAGAACCGGGCCGCCAGCGTACGGGTGGTCTCGTCCGGCTTGTTGGATACCACCGCCAGCTTCAGCCCCCGCTGCCGCAGCTGCTCCAGCAGCTCCGGGATGCCCGGATAGGGGCAGGTTTGGACGCAGTTGTGGGCCTGATAGTAGGCCCGGTACTCCGCCAGCACCTTCTGCTCCTGAGGATATCCCTCCGGCAGCGCCCGGTGGATCAGCGGTCCGGCGCCGTTTCCCACGAAGCGCCGCACCTCCTCAAGGGTTCGCAGAGGCAGGCCGTGAGCCGCCAGCACGTGGTTTACGGCGTCCTGCATATCCGTCAGGGTGTCCAGCAGGGTGCCGTCCATGTCAAACAGGATCGCATGATATCTGCCCATGGCCGCCCTCACCCCCGGATCAGGGTGGTCAGACCGGCGTGGGCGGCGGCCTGCTCCGCCTCCTTCTTACTGTGGCCCTGACCCTTCCCGATGGGCTGCCCGTTCAGCAGCACACGGGAGGTGAATACCTTGGCGTGGTCAGGACCGCTGGCGGAGACCAATTCATATTGCAGCGTCTGGTTGCTGCGCCGCTGCACCAACTCCTGCAGCTCCGTCTTGTAGTCCCGGCGGCGCTCCTCCACATCTGTCTCCCGCTCCTTATCCAGCAGGACCCGGTGAATGAGCGCACGGGCCGCCTCCAACCCGCCGTCCAGATACACGGCGGCAAAAACGGACTCCGTGGCGTCCGCCAGAATGGACGCCCGCTGCCGGCCTCCGCCGGCCTCCTCGCCCTTGCCCAGCTTCAGATAGGATCCCAAGTCGAGACTCTGGGCCACCTCGTGCAGACTCTCCTCGCAGACCAGTGCGGCCCGGATGCGGGTCAAGTCCCCCTCCGGCAGATCCGGGTGCTTGCGGAACAGATAGTCCGCCGTCACCAGACCCAGCACGGCGTCCCCCAGAAACTCCAGCCGCTCATTGCTATGAATGCCCAAGCTGCGGTGCTCATTGGCGTAGGAGCTGTGATATAAAGCGCCCTCCAGCCGCTTCCGATCCCGGAAGGTATAGCCCAGACGCTCCTCTAAAGTACGCATTGCATAACTCCTTTCCGGCCGGAAAAGAAAGCCCCGTGGACAAACTCCAACGGGGCGTTCTTTCTTCACGGTCGTGTCAGCTCATCTTATTGTACAGATAACGAACGCAGTCACCGACGGTTTTCAGCCCGGTCAGGTCGTCCTCGTCGATCTCACCGACGTTGAATTCTTCTTCCATGGCCATTACCAGCTCCACCAGATCCACAGAGTCAGCGCCCAGATCATCCACAAAGGAGCTGTCCATGCTGATCTCGTCAGCATCAATGGCGAACTGTTCAGCGATCAGATCCTGCATCGTCTTGAAGATGTCTTCCATCGTCATAAGATGATTCCCCTCCTTTCGGGTATCGCTCTGAAAGATAATACGGCAATTACCGCCGTGTGTCAACACCTTTTCTGTGAATATTTTCTCGAAGTGGAGTTTATTCCCGTTCCACCTTCATCAGGGCCACATTTTCCTCGATATCCCTGATAATGCCGCTGCGGGCCACCTGCACCGCCTGCCCCATGGCGTTTTCGATGGCCTCGGCGTTGGAGGAGCCGTGGGCCTTAATGACCGGCCGGGAGATACCGATGAAGGCGGTACCGCCCACCTTATTGGGGTCCAGCTTGGCCTTGAAGGCGTTGAGGCCCGGCATGACGCACAGGGCCGCCAGCTTGGTCAGCAGGTTCTTCTTGAACATGGCTTTCAGGGCGCTTCCGGCGAAAGAGCCTACGCCCTCCATGGTTTTCAGCAGCACATTGCCGGAGAAGCCGTCGCAGACGATGACGTCGCACCCGCCCTTGATGGCCTCCTTGGCCTCAATGTTGCCGATGAAGTTCAGGTGTCCCGCCGTGTGGGCCTCCCGCAGCCAGCGCAGGGTCTCCTTCTGGAGATCGGTGCCCTTGCTGTCCTCGGCGCCGATGTTCAGAAGTCCCACACGGGGCCGCTCTACCCCAAGCACCCGGTGGGCGTAGTAGCTGCCCAGATAGGCGAACTGTACCAGATATTCCGGGGTACACTCGGCGTTGGCGCCGCAGTCGATGAGTACCGCCTGACCGGTGGTGGTGGGAATTACCGGGGCCATGGCCGCCCGACGGATGCCCCGGATGCGCTTGACGATGAGGGTAGCGCCGGTGAGCAGAGCGCCGGTGCTGCCGGCGGAGACCATGGCGTCGGCCCTGCCGTCCCGCAGCATGGTCAGCCCCACGCCCATGGAGGTGTCCTTCTTCCGGCGGAACACCGTGGCGGGGTCGTCACACATCTCCACCGTCTCAGTGGTGTGGACGATCTCCATGCCCTGGGGCAGCGTCTTTTCGCCGCAGGCCTCCAGCGCCTGCAAAATAGCGGCGGTGTCGCCGGTGAGGGTGACGTCCACGCCCCAGCGCTTCTGACCGGATAGCGCACCCTTGACGATTTCCAGCGGGGCATTGTCGCCGCCCATGGCGTCGATGATGAGCTTCATGACAGGATCTCCTCCTTCCGGGCTTCGATGATGGCCAGAGAACGCTGGCTCAACTCGGCATTCTTGTTGCGCTTGCCCTTGACCCGGTGGTCCAGCGGCGGGATGATGCCGAAGTTGATGTTCATGGGCTGGAACGACCCCACGGTCCGGTTGCTGACATACAACCCCAGAGCGCCGATGGCCGTTTCCTGCGGGAAGTCGATGGGAGCCTGCCCCTTCAGGCGGCGGGCCGTCTCCACCCCCACCAGAAAGCCGCTGGCGCAGGACTCCACATAGCCCTCTACGCCGGTCATCTGTCCGGCAAAAGCGATACGGGATTGGGACTTCAGCCGGTAATACCGATCCAGCAGCCGGGGGGAGTCCAGATAGGTGTTGCGGTGCATAACGCCGTAGCGCAGGAACTGAGCGCCCTTCAGAGCGGGGATCATGGTGAATACCCGCTTCTGCTCCGGCCACCGCAGGTGGGTCTGGAAGCCCACCAGATTGTAAATGGTGCCGTCGGCGTTGTCCCGCCGCAGCTGTACCACGGCGTAAGGCTCCTTACCCGTCTTGGGGTCCGGCAGGCCACGGGGCTTCAGCGGCCCGAAGCGCAGGGTGTCCTCACCCCGGCGGGCCATGACCTCCACCGGCATACAGCCCTCAAAGACCTGCCCGTCCTCGAAGCCGTGGACTTCCGCCTCCTGGGCGGTGGTCAGCTCCTGCCAGAAGGACAGATACTCCTCCTTGGACAGGGGGCAGTTGATGTAGTCCGGGGTACCCTTATCGTAGCGGGAGGCGAAATAGGCGCTGTCCATATCCACGCTGTCAAAGCTCACCAGCGGAGCGGCAGCGTCGAAGAAGTTCAGGGTGGTTTGCTGTCCGTCTCCCAGCAGAGCCAGCAGGCGGTTCGCCAGAGCGTCGGAGGTCAGCGGCCCGGAGGCCACCACCACCTCACCCTCCGGCAGCTCCGTTACCTCGCCGGGGACCACGGTGATAAGCGGGTGGTTCCGGAGCTCCTCCGTCACCATCCGGGCAAAGCCCTCCCGGTCCACTGCCAGAGCGCCTCCGGCGGGGACGGCGGTGGCGTCGGCGCAGCGGAGGATCAGGCTGTCCAGTCGCCGCAGCTCCTCCTTCAGCAGGCCCACGGCATTCTCCAGCCCCGCTCCCCGCAGGGAGTTGGAGCAGCAAAGCTCGGCAAACCATGGGGTCACATGGGCGGGGGTCATCTTCTCTGGCTTCATCTCCCGCAGGGTCACGGGAATGCCCCGCCGGGCCAGCTGCCAAGCACATTCGGAGCCGGCCAGACCGGCGCCGATCACAGTTACAGGCTCCATTTATTCCTCCGTTTCAGCGTCAGCCTTCTTGGCGGCAGACGTGGTAGCTTTCTTAGTAGCGGCCTTTTTGACCGTAGTGGTTTTCTTGGCCGTCGTTGCTTTCTTGGTAGTCGTGGCTTTCTTGGTGGTAGCCCTCTCGGCCGCCGCCTTTCTGGAGGCCGTCGCTTTTTTGGCTGCGGCCTTCTCCACTGCCGTGGATGCTTCGGCAGCCTCCTCCGTAGAGGGCTGTTCCGCAGCGGCCTTCGCCACGGCGGAGGCAGGCTTTTTGCTCGCCGTCTTGGCCGTGGATTTTTTGGCGGCGGTTTTGGCCGTGCCGGTTTTCTTAGCGGTGCTTTTCTTTGCCGCAGTTTTCTTAGCTGTGGTGGTTTTCTTGGCGGCGGGCTTGTCAGATGCCTCCGTTTGGACAGTTTCGGACATCGGCTGACCGTCCGCTGCGGTACCATTTGTCCCGCTTTCCGTCCCATCGGACGCAGCAGTCCGCTTGGGATAGCCTCGCTGATCCTCCGGCAGGAAATTTTCACACGCCGGGTTGATGCAGAAGGGACGCTTGAACCCCCGGCCGGATTTCTTGAACATGGTGTGGCCGCAGACAGGGCAGTCGTCCTTCACCGGTACGTCGAAGGTAACGAAGGAGCAGGCGGGGAACTTTTCGCAGCAGTAATAGTTATACTGCTTGCCGGATTTCTTGCTGACACCGGTGCGCTTCATGAGCCGACCGCCGCACACAGGGCAGCGGCCCGGCATCTCCACCACCAGCGGCTTGGTGAACTTGCACTCCGGGTAGCCGGGACAGGCCAGGAACCGGCCGAACCGGCCGGACTTGATGACCATGTTCCTGCCGCAGAGGTCACACTTCTCCTCGGTGACCTCGTCGGGAACCTTCAGATAAACACCCTCCATGTCCTTCTCCACCTGATGGAGATTGGACTCGAAGCCACCGTAGAACTGGCGCAGCAGCTGCTTCCACGGCAGCTTTCCGGACTCCACCTCATCCAGCTCCTCCTCCATGTGGGCGGTGAACTTCACGTCCACGATGTCCTTGAAGCGGTCGCACATAAGGCCGTTGACCACGTCGCCCAGCGGCGTCATTTTCAGGTACTTGCCGTCCTTGATGACGTACTCCCGGTCCAGAATGGTGGACACCGTGGGGGCGTAGGTGGAGGGGCGGCCGATGCCGTTTTCCTCCATGGCCCGGATGAGGGAGGCATCGGTGAACCGGGCGGGGGGCTGGGTGAAGTGCTGGGCCGGGTCAAAGCCCGTCAGCGTCACCACCTCGCCCTGTGCCAGCGGGGGCAGGGCGGGGGCCTTTTCCTCCTTCTCGTCGTCCCGGCTCTCCTCGTATACGGCGGTATAGCCGGCGAACTTCAGGCTGCTGGCGCTGGCCCGGAAGCTGTGGGCTCCGGCGCCCAGCTCTACGCTGACGCTGTCATAGATGGCGTTGGACATCTGGCTGGCCAGAAAACGGCTCCAGATCAGGCGGTACAGCCGATACTGCTCGCTGGTAAGATCGCTCTTGACCCGCTCCGGGGTCAGATCCACGTCGCTGGGGCGGATGGCCTCGTGGGCGTCCTGCGCCCCGGCCTTGGTCTTATACTGCCGGGGGGCGGCGGGACAGTAGCCTGCGCCGTAGCGCCCGGTGACGAAGCTGCGGGCCGCCGCCTGCGCCTCGTCGGAGATCCGCAGGGAGTCGGTACGCATATAGGTGATCAGACCCACGGTACCCTCGCCGGTGATGTCCACGCCCTCATACAGCTGCTGGGCAATGGCCATGGTGCGCCGGGGAGTCATGTTCAGCTTCCGGGAGGCATCCTGCTGCATGGTGGAGGTGGTGAAGGGCGGGGCGGGGGAGCGCTGCTTATCCGTGCGCTTCACGCTCTTGACGGCGAAGGGTAGAGCCTGCACCTCCGCCTGAATGGCGCTGACCTCCTCCTGAGAGACGGGCTCATATTTCTTGCCGTCCTTGCCGTAATATCTGGCCCGGAAGGGGACGCCGCCGTCGTTTTTCAGCAGGGCGTCCAGCGTCCAGTACTCCTGGGGGACGAAGTCCTTGATCTCCTTCTCCCGGTCTGCCACCAGACGCATGGCCACCGACTGCACCCGGCCTGCCGACAGGCCCCGCCGGATCTTTTTCCACAGCAGGGGGGACAGCTCATAGCCCACGATGCGGTCCAGAATACGCCGGGCCTGCTGGGCGTCCACCAGATCCTGATCGATCTCACGGGGGTGGTGGATGCTCTCGGTGACCACCTTGCGGGTGATCTCGTTGAAGGTGACTCGCTTGGCTTTTTCGTCGCTGAGGTCCAGCAGGTTCTTCAGGTGCCAGCTGATGGCCTCACCCTCACGGTCCGGGTCGGTGGCCAGATATACGGTGTCGCTGGCCTTGGAGAGTTTTTTCAGCTCATTGATAAGCTCCTCCTTACCCCGGATGGGGCGGTAGTTGGGCTCGAAGTCGTGCTCGACATCCACGCCCAGCTTGCTTTTGGGCAGGTCACGCAGATGTCCCATACTGGCCCTGACCTCGTAATCCGGTCCCAGATACTTGCCGATGGTCTTGGCCTTGGCAGGGGACTCCACGATCACCAGATTTCGGGCTGCTTTTTTTGCCATGTTCTTATCCTTCCTTTTTACAACCGGATCTCCACCGTGCGGACGAAGCGCCGTGCTCCGTGCTGCGTGGCATATCCGTCGATCTCTAATACCGTCAGGGCTGACAGCACCCGCCGAATGGGCAGGTCGGCCCGCTCCGCCACGTCATCGGTGAGCAGAGGGGCATCGGTGGTCAGCACCTGTAGGATGCGGATCTGATCGTCCGTCAGACCCGCCGTATCCGCCGTCAGGTCCAGTACCGGCAGGGCGGGGGGAGTTTCCTTCTTCTCCGGCTTCGCCGGGGACGATTCCTCCGCCCTTTGAGCGGGGAGACTGTCCTGCTCCGGCACCGGAGGAAGATTCTCCGACGAGGGGCGCAGCCGGTGGGGGAACCGGCTCCGGTACCCCTCCAGAATGTCCCAGCCGCAGGTCACAAGTCCTGCGCCGTCCCGGATGAGGCGGTTGCTGCCCCGACTGTTGGGGGCGTCGATGGGGCCGGGGACGGCGAACACGTCCCGTCCCTGCTCCAGCGCCGTATTGGCGGTGATGAGAGCGCCGCTGCGCTCCGGGGCCTCCACCACCAGCACCGCCAGACTCAGGCCGCTGAGGATGCGGTTGCGGACGGGGAAGTGGCTGCCCATGGGCTCCGTTCCCGGCGGGTACTCGCTCAGCAGCACGCCGGTGGCGGCGATATCCTCATATAGTCTGCGGTTTTCCGCAGGATATACCACGTCCACGCCGCCGCCCAGCACGGCGGCGGTGAAGCCTCCCGCCTGCAATGCGCCCCGCATGGCGGCGCCGTCGATGCCCTTGGCCATGCCGGACACCACCACCGCACCCTGCCGGGCCAGCTCATAGCCCATCCGGTGGGCGCACCGCAGGCCATAGGGGGTGCAGGACCGGGTGCCCACCACGGCGATGGCCGCCTCCTCGTCGAACAGCGGCAGGGAGCCCTTGCCGTACAGCAGCACCGGCGGGGCGAAAATGTCCCGCAGCCGGGCGGGGTAGGCGGCGTCCTGCATGGTCAGCAGGAACATGTCGCCCCGGGCGCAGTCCGCCAGGATGCGGTCCGCCCGCGATAAGCTCTTGTCCGCCAGAAGGGCCGCCTGTCCCGGCGTCAGACCCTCTACCTGGGCCAGATCCTCGGGGTCGGCGTAATACACATCCTCCGGGGACCCGTACCGCTCCAAAAGCAGCAGCCTGCTGCGGTTGCTGAGCCCCGGCAGAGCCGTCAGCCAGACCCAGTATTTCAGTGCCGCCACGGCGGTTCCCCCCCTTCGTTTATCGCCAGCTTTCCCACAGCAGCACCGCCGCCGCGATGGCCGCGTTCAGCGACTCGCAGCGGGGAGACATGGGGATGAGCACGGTTTTGTCGCACAGGTCCAGCACATCCCGGCTGAGGCCCCGTCCCTCGGAGCCGATGGCCAGGGCGCATCGGGAATAGTCCGCCTGCCGGGCGTCCAGGGCGTCCGGCCGCAGGGCCGCACCATACAGGGGAATGCCGCTGTGCCGCAGCAGGGCTTCCAGCTCCTCCGGCGTTACGTTCCATACCGGACGGCGGAACACCGCCCCCATGGAGGCCCGGACGGTTTTGGGGCCGAAGGGGTCCGCGCAGCCGCCGGTCAGCAGCAGGCCGTCGGCGTCAAAGGCGTCCAGGGTCCGCAGCACCGTTCCCACGTTGCCGGGGTCCTGGACCCCGTCCAGCACCACATATCGCCGGCCCGGAAGCGTTTCCGGCACCGGCAAAACAGGAATGGCGCAGGTGAACAGCACCCCCTGGGGCGTTTTGGCAGGACTGATGGAGGACATGACCTCCGGCGGCACCAGCACCTGCCGGACATGATCCGGCAGCGGCCCGTCCCAGGGCAGAACGGATACCACGGTCCGCACGTCTGCGCCCCATTGGGCGGCCTCCCGCAGCAGCTTGGGGCTGTCGCACAGGCATTCGCCGGTCTGGCGGCGGTAGGCGGCCGACCCCGCCAGCTTGCGGATATGGGTCATCAGCGGGTTCTGGCGGCTGGTAATGGTCTCCATGCTTCACGGCTCCTTCTTGGCATCCGGACCTTCTATATTTAATAGGTAAGCCCGGTGTGTGATCAGGTGCATTGTAGCACACCTTTATCCAAAAAGCAACTACCTGAAAAAATCCCCGCCGTCCGGCCCGGAAACTCCCGGATTGACGGCGGCAGGGAAATACGGTATACTGGGAAAAAATGATGGAGGAGCTGCTATGGAATATGTTGCCGCGATTGGCCTGCTGTTTGCCCCTGTGATCTGTCTGCTGTGCGCAGGCTGGTTTTTTGTCCGGTGGAAAAATGAGAACGAAAATCAAAAGCTGGCCCTGCGGGACCGGAAAACCTGCTTCGTCTGGCTCATCGCCGCCGCCGCGTCCCTGGTGATCTTCGGCGTGCTGAAGCTCCTGTTTCCTATCACCGCCTGACATGGATGACTTTTTGCACCTGTCAAGAGGAATGATCTGATTTCATTGACGGGACCCATATCCAGGCCAGCGCGAACAAGGGCTTGGCCGCCGTCACCAGATGGGTCAGGCTGAAATATGCTGCCATGAATCTGAAAAAGCTGGCAAATTGGAGCTGGAGGGACTCCATTTTCCGGCTGATACGCGCTTATTTTTCCACAAATTGCAACAGAACCCCCGCTTTCGCCGCGTGAAAGCAGGGGTTCTTTGACAGTCTGGCCGAAGGAGGCACTTCGCAAGGAAGTGCCTCCTTCGGGGCGATCCTTTTCCCGGATGAAACCTGTCATTTGGTGATGGCCCCAAAGGCAGAGACGCCCAGCAGGCTCAGGGCGCCCATGATGCATCCGGCCAGCAGTACGCCGCCCATACAGGCCAGCACACTCTTGCGGAAATCCATATCCAGGAGACTGGCGGCCAGGGTGCCGGTCCAGGCTCCGGTGCCGGGCAGGGGAATGCCCACAAACAGCAGCAGCGCCCAGAACAGGCCCCGTCCCGCCTTGGCCTGGAGCTTTTCACCGCCCTTTTTTCCCTTTTCCAGGCAGAAGGTAAAGAATTTCCCGATGACGGGCTTATCCTGCCCCCACTCCAGAATGCGCCGGGCAAAAAAATAGATCAGCGGCACCGGCAACATATTGCCCACAATGGCGATGATATACGTCAGCCACAGCGGCAGACCGAAGCCCACGCCGTAGGGGATGGCCCCCCGCAGCTCGATGATGGGCACCATGGACACCAGAAATACGATGAGACAATGCTTGAACATAACGGCTCCTTTTTACAGCGTTAAGCGCATCTAATCAATGGTATAATAAAACAGTATACCCCGTCCCGGTGTAATACGCAAGTATCGTTAATTTTTTACCGAGTATTTTTCCGGAATCTACAAAGAAACCGGCTTTTTTTCTCCGTATTTCTCCATTCTTTCTGCCCGGTTTCCATCGACAGACTTTGCACGGATTTGCTATACTATAAAGGATTAATACACTGGGAGGGGCTGCGTATGGGCGCATCCGAGATCATCAGCCTTCTGGGCGGCATCGCGCTGTTTTTATTCGGCATGGCCATCATGGGCGACGGCCTGAAAAAAGTCGCCGGAAGCAAGCTGGAGCTGGTGCTGTATAAGCTGACCAGCACGCCGCTGAAGGGGGTGCTGCTGGGCACCGGGGTCACTGCCGTGATCCAGTCCTCCTCCGCTACCTCCGTGATGGTGGTGGGGTTTGTGAACTCCGGCATGATGAAGGTGAACCAGGCCATCGGCATTGTCATGGGCGCCATTCTGGGCACCAGCGTCACCGGGTGGATCCTCTGCCTCAGCAGTCTCAGCGGCGGCAGCGGCTGGGTGACCCTGCTGAGCACCGCCACCCTGACGGGTCTGGTGGCCGTCGTCGGCATCATTCTGCGCATGGCTGCCAAGCGGCCTGCCACCCATCATGTGGGAGACATTCTCCTGGGCTTTGCGGTGCTGATGTACGGCATGTCCATTATGAGCGATGCCGTCTCTCCTCTGCGGGACAGCCAGGTGTTTATCGACGCACTGACCTCCTTCTCTAACCCGCTGCTGGGGATTCTGGTGGGCCTGCTGTTTACCAGCGTCATCCAGAGCGCCAGCGCCGCCGTGGGCATTCTCCAGGCGCTGGCCGTCACCGGGGCCATCACCTTTGAGATCGCCCTGCCCATCATCATGGGCATCGCCATCGGCGCGGCGGTGCCGGTGCTGCTGTCGGCTCTGGGGGCCAACGTCAGCGGCAAGCGCACGGCCTTTGTATATCTGCTGATCGACATGCTGGGCGTGGTGATCTGGGCCACCGTGTTTTACGCCGTCAATGCCATCGTGCATTTCGATTTCCTGACCATGACCATGACTGCCGTGTCTATTGCCCTGATGAACACCCTGTTCCGTCTGGCCACGGTCATTGTGCTGGCGCCGCTTATCGGAGTGTTGGAAAAGTGCGTGTGCCTGCTGATCCCGGAGAATCCCGAAAGCGTCCGGGAGGAGCAGGAGATGGACCGGCTGGAGGAGCGCTTCCTGCTGCACCCGGCCCTGGCCCTGGAGCAGAGCCGCCAGGTCACCGACGCCATGGCACAGCGGGCCATGGACAACCTGCTGCGGGCCATGGAGCTGGTGCACCGATTCAGCGACAAGGGCTGCCGGGCCGTTGAGGATAGCGAGGACGCCATCGACCGCTATGAGGACCGGCTGGGCACCTACCTGATGAAGATCACCGGTAAGGAGCTGTCCCAGCGGCAGAGCGAGGAGGTGTCCAAATATCTGCACACCATCTCGGACTTCGAGCGTATCTCCGACCACGCCCTGAATATCTGCGATGCAGCCCGGGAGATCAACGCCAAAAGCGTGGTGTTCTCCCCGGAGGCCGACCGGGAGCTGCGGATGCTGGAGCAGGCGGTCACCGAGATCCTGCACCTGTCCGTGGGCGCGTTTGTCAACGGCGACCTGGAGTCCGCCGGCCGGGTGGAGCCGCTGGAGGAGATCATCGACGGACTGTGCGACGAGATGAAGCTGCACCATGTGGACCGCCTGCAAAAGGGCGTGTGTACCCTGAACCAAGGCTTTATCTTCAACGACCTGCTGACCAACTACGAACGCGTGGCGGATCACTGCTCCAACATTGCCGTGGCCATGATCGAGTTGGAGTCCGACTCCTTTGATACCCACGAGTACCTCAACAGCGTCAAGGCCATGAAGTCCGCATCCTTTGCCCGTTATTCCGCCGAATATCAGAAAAAATACACTCTGTGACGTACTTTTCCCGCCGGACCTCCGGCGGGAAAAATTTTTTAAAAATTTACGCAGAAAAAGAGGATTCCGGGCTTTTGCGGGGTATATATTAAGTATCACGGGAATTTCACGGAAAGGAGGCGCGGCCATGCCGTTTCCCCAGAGCTTTCTGGACGAGCTGATCGCCCGCAATGACATTGTGGACGTGGTGGGCTCCTATGTATCCCTGACGCCCAAGGGCGGCAGCTTCTGGGGCTGCTGCCCCTTCCACAATGAAAAGACTCCTTCGTTCCATGTGCTGCCGGACCGGCAGTTTTACCACTGCTTCGGCTGCAAAAAGGGCGGGGGCGTCATCAACTTCATCATGGACATTGAGAACCTGTCCTATCCCGATGCGGTGCGGTTTCTGGCCAAGCGGGCCAACATCCCGGTGCCGGAGGAGGCCAACGACGGCACGGAGAAGCTCCGCCGCCGGATGCTGGAGCTGAACCGGGACGCCGCCCGGTGGTACTATCAGACGCTGCAGGGGCCCGACGGTCAGGCGGTCCGGGCATATCTGGAACGGCGGCGTATTCATCGGAAGATCGCCGTGCGCTTCGGCATGGGGGCGGCCCCCGACAGCTGGGACGCCTTGCTGACCGCCATGACCCAGAAGGGATACGGCAAGGACGAGCTGATCCGTGCGGGCCTGGCCGTCAGCGGAAAGAACGGACATCTTTACGACAAGTTCCGCAACCGGCTGATCCTGCCGGTCATCGACGTCCGGGGCGACGTGATCGGCTTCGGCAGCCGGGTGCTGGACAAGTCCGAGCCCAAGTATATGAACACCCCCGAGACCCTTACATACAGCAAGCGGCGGGTGCTGTACGGCCTGAACCTGGCCAAAAAGACCAAGCGGCCCAACATCATCCTGTGCGAGGGCAATCTGGACGTGGTGACCCTGCACCAGGCAGGGTTCGACAATGCCGTGGCCTCCATGGGCACGGCCCTGACGGTGGAACAGACCCGGCTCCTGTCCCGGTACACCAAGGAGCTGGTGCTGTGCTACGACAACGATAAGGCCGGAGCCTTGGCCACCCAACGGGCCCTGGAGCTGCTGAACCAGTCGGAGTTCAGCGTCCGGGTGCTGCGTCTGCCCAACCGGCTGGTGGACGGGGAATATGTGAAGCAGGACGCCGACGATTTTATCAAGCTCCAGGGCCCGGAGGCCTTCGAACGGCTTCTCAGCGGCAGCGCCAACGGCGTGGAGTTCCGTCTGAACGAGATCGCCGGGAAATATGACCTGCGGGACGACCAGGCCCGGGTGGCCTACGCCGAGGAGGTCAGCGCCGTGCTCTGCACTCTGGAAAACGCCGTGGAGCGGGAGGTATACACCACCCGGGCGGCGGAAACGGCGGGCCTGACGCCGGAGGCTCTGCGGATGGAGGTGCAGCGCGCCTTCAAGCGCAAGGCAGCCAAGGACAAGAAGACCCGGGAGCGCCGGGAGATGAACCCTGTGGTGTCGCTCCAGCCCCAGGAGCGTGGCCTGCGGTACGAGAATCTCCGCAGCGCTCTGGCAGAGGAGGGCGTCATCCGGCTGCTGCTGCTGGACGACGGCCTGTTTGGCCCGGCGCCGCCCATTCCGGCAGAGGAATTTTCCTCGCCGCTGCTGGGCCGGGTTTATGCCAGCCTGTGGGAGAGCCATATGGCCGGGCGGCCGATGACGGTGGCGTCGCTGAGCGGTGAGCTTACCGGCGACGAAATGAGCCACTTGACGGCGGTGGTGCAGAAGCCGGAGTCCCGCACAGGCGCGGAGCGGGCTCTGGAGGACTATTGCCGCGTCATTCATGAGGAAGCGCAAAAACGCGCCGCCGGGGCCGGGACAGACCCCCTGGCGGCAGCGGCGGAAAAATATAAAAACAAGAAGGGCTATGGAGGAAAGCACAATGACAGATAAAACCTATACCCGGCAGGAGCTCGAGGAGATGGCGGACCAGCTGCTGACCGCCGACGACAAGAAAAAGGCCGAAAAGACTGCCGACAAGAAGCCGGAGAGCGCCAAGACCAACGACAAGACCCTGGAGGAAAAGCTCGGCAGGTGCCCTGCCGCTGCTCTGCTGGCCGGCAATGAGAAGCTCCGGGAGCTGTTCATCAAGGGCAAGAAGAAGGGCCGCCTGGAGCCGGCGGAGCTGTCCGAGGTGGTGGACGCCATGGACCTGGACGGCGACCAGATGGACAGCATCTATGACTCCCTGGCGGATCTGGGCATCGACATCGTCACCGAGGATTTCACCAACGACATCCCCGAGGACATGGAGCCCGCCATGGAGGAGATCGCCGAGATCGAGGAGGAGGAGCTGGTAGATCCCAACACCCTGGTGGACAGCTTCAACATTGACGATCCCGTGCGCATGTATCTGAAGGAGATCGGCAAGGTGCCCTTGCTGACCGGCGAGCAGGAGATCAAGCTGGCCACCGCCATGTCCGCAGGCAACACCGCCAAGGAGAAGCTGGCTCAGGTGGAGACCGGAGGACTGACCCTCACCGAGGAGGAGCTGGCTCAGGCCAAGGCGGACCTGAAAGCCGGAGAAAAGGCCAAAAAGCAGCTGGCGGAGGCCAACCTCCGGCTGGTGGTGTCCATCGCCAAGCGCTATGTGGGACGGGGCATGCTGTTCCTGGACCTGATCCAGGAGGGCAACCTGGGCCTCATCAAGGCCGTGGAGAAGTTTGACCACACCAAGGGCTATAAGTTCTCCACCTATGCCACCTGGTGGATCCGCCAGGCCATCACCCGGGCCATCGCCGACCAGGCCCGCACCATCCGCATCCCCGTCCATATGGTGGAGACCATCAACAAGGTCATCCGGGTGTCCCGGCAGCTGCTGCAGGAGCTGGGCCACGACCCCTCCCCCGAGGAGATCGCCGAGGAGATGAACATGCCCGTGGACAAGGTCCGGGAGATTCTGAAGATCGCCCAGGAGCCCGTGTCCCTGGAGACCCCCATCGGCGAGGAGGAGGACTCCCATCTGGGCGACTTCATCCCCGACGAGGGCGCGTCCGAGCCCAGTGAGGCTGCCAGCTATACCCTGCTGAAGGAGCAGCTGGTGTCCGTGCTCAGCACCCTGACTCCCCGGGAGGAGAAGGTGCTGAAGCTGCGCTTCGGCCTGGAGGACGGCCGCACCCGCACCCTGGAGGAGGTGGGCAAGGAGTTCAACGTCACCCGCGAGCGCATCCGCCAGATCGAGGCCAAGGCCCTGCGGAAGCTCCGCCACCCCTCCCGCAGCAAGAAGCTCAAGGACTTCCTGAACTGAGGGACCGGCCATGACGTTGGACTTTGACCGTATGCCCTCTCTGGTGCAGCCCCGGTTCAAGGGCGGCCAGGGGGAGGCCGAGACCCGCATCTTTCAGGACGGTATGGGCAAGATCCTGCGGCTGACGCTGGAGCCAGGCTCCTCCATCGGCCTTCATACCCACACCGACAGCTGCGAGGTCATGTATTTTCTGTCCGGTACCGGCGTGTGCCTGGACGACGGCGTGGAGGCGGCGGTTTATCCCGGCCTGTGCCACTACTGCCCCCAGGGCCACAGCCACAGCGTTGTAAACACCGGCACGGAGCCCCTGGTGATCCTGGGCATTGTGCCCAGCGCAAAATAAGAGAAAGAATCGACGAATCATGGATCTGCAACAGTTTTTCAAGGAAAATCCCCGGGTGGCCATTGCCTTTTCCGGCGGGGTGGACTCGTCTTACCTGCTGTATGCCGCTCTGCGTTACGGCGCCCGGGTCCGGGCGTATTATGTGAATTCCGCTTTCCAGCCCCGGTTTGAGCTGGAGGACGCCCGGCGTCTGGCCGGGGACCTCCATGCCGACCTGCGGGAGCTGCAAGTGGACGTGCTGTCGTCTCCCACCGTGACGGCCAATCCGCCGGACCGGTGCTACCACTGCAAGCGCGTGATCTTCCGCACCATTGCCGCCGCAGCGGCGGAGGACGGCTTTCCGGTGCTGCTGGACGGCACCAACGCCTCCGACGACGCCGGAGATCGCCCCGGCATGCGGGCTCTGCGGGAGCTGTCGGTGCGGTCGCCCCTGCGGGAGTGCGGCCTGACCAAGGACGAAATACGACGGCTGTCCCGGGAGGCAGGACTTTTCACCTGGGACAAGCCCGCATACGCCTGCTTGGCCACCCGCATCCCCACCGGACAGCCCATTACCGCCCGGGACCTGGCTGTTACCGAGGCGGCGGAAACGTATCTGTTTTCCCTGGGCTTTACGGACTTCCGGGTCCGCCTGGCGGGCCGCAGCGCGAAAATTCAGCTGCCCGCCGCCCAGATGCCCCACCTGCTGGAGCACCGGCAGGAGATCCTGGACCGCCTGGGGCAGGACTACGACGCCGTATGGCTGGACCTGGAGGCAAGAGCATGAACAGCGAGATCCGCAAAATGCTGGAGGGCGTGCGCCAGGGGACCGTGTCCGTGGATGACGCGCTGCTGGCCCTGAAAAAGGAGCCCTTCACCGACATCGGCTATGCAAAAGTGGACCTGCACCGCGGCATCCGCCAGGGCGCGGCGGAGGTGATCTACGGCGCGGGAAAGACTCCGGCCCAGATGATCGGCATCATCGGCGTCATGCGCCGGCGGGGCCAGCGGACCATTCTCATCACCCGCCTGTCTCCGGAGGCGGCTCAGGAGATTGCCGCCGCATACCCTCTGGACTATCACGAGGATGCCCGCTGCGGCATCATCGGCACTGTGCCGGAGCCTGATGGCATCGGCCGCATCGTTATCGCTACCGGCGGCACCAGCGATATTCCCATAGCGGAGGAGGCCGCCCTGACGGCGGAGGTCCACGGCAACGAAGTGCTGCGGCTGTACGATGTGGGGGTGGCGGGCCTGCACCGCACCCTGCACCATATGGACGATATCATGAGCGCGTCGGTGATCGTGGCCATCGCGGGAATGGAGGGGGCTCTGGCCAGCGTGCTGGGTGGTCTGGCGGATTGCCCGGTGATCGCAGTACCCACCAGCGTGGGCTACGGCGCCTCCTTCGGCGGCCTGTCGGCCCTGCTGTCTATGCTGAATTCCTGCGCCAGCGGCGTATCGGTGGTGAACATCGACAACGGCTTCGGCGCCGGGTATTTGGCCAGTATGATCAATCACATGGAGGGAAAGAAATGAGGACCCTGTATCTGGACTGCGGCATGGGCGCCGCCGGAGATATGCTGACGGCGGCGCTGCTGGAGCTGCTGCCCCGGCCCGACGAATTTGTCAAGCGTCTCAACGGCCTGGGTATTCCCGGGGTAACATACCGCCTGGAACGGGCGGAAAAGTGCGGCATCACCGGCTCCCGAGTCACCGTGACGGTGAACGGGGAAACGGAGCATGACCACGACCATCATCACGACCACGACTATGAGCACGACCACCATCACCACAACGGTATGCACGAGATCGGCCACATTGTGGAGCGGCTCCCGGTGTCCGACCGGGTGCGGAGGGACATTCTGGCGGTATATGACGGCATTGCCCAGGCGGAGAGCCATGTCCATGGCGTGCCGGTGACGGACATCCATTTCCACGAGGTGGGCACCATGGACGCCGTGGCAGACGTGACGGCGGTGTGCCTGCTGATGGAGGAGCTTGCACCGGACCAGGTGATCGCCTCCCCGGTCCATGTGGGCAGCGGAACTGTCCGCTGCGCCCATGGTATCCTGCCGGTGCCTGCCCCGGCCACGGCATACATCCTCCGGGATGTGCCCATTTACGGCGGCGAGATCGACGGGGAGCTGTGTACCCCCACCGGTGCGGCTTTGCTGCGGCACTTTGTCACCCGCTTCGGCGATATGCCGGTGATGACCCTGCGGGCCGTGGGCTGCGGCATGGGCCACAAGGACTTTCCCCGGGCCAACTGCCTGCGGGCCATGCTGGGGGACACGGCGGCAGACATCGGCGACGTGTATGAGCTGGCCTGCAATCTGGACGACATGACCGGCGAGGACATTGCCTTCGCTATGGAGCGTCTGCTGGAGGCCGGGGCGCTGGATGTGTACACCGTGCCCATTGGCATGAAAAAATCCAGGCCTGGCGTGATGCTGTGCGTTCTGTGCCGGGAGGAGCAGCGGGAGGAAATGGCCCGGCTGCTGCTGCGGCACACCACCACCCTGGGCGTCCGGGAGAGCCGGCACCGGCGCTATACCCTGTCCCGCGCGGAGGAAACGGTGGATACACCCTGGGGCCCTGTGGCCCGGAAGCTGTCTCAGGGCTGGGGCGTCCGGCGGCAGAAGCCGGAATATGAGGACCTGGCCCGTATTGCCCGGGAACAGGACCTGCCCCTGGACCAGGTCCGTCAGCAGATCAGGTAAACAAAAAGCCTCCCCCATGGCATCGCCATGAGGGAGGCTTTCGCTATTTTTCCACCGCTTCCGCTTCCTGCCGCAAAAACGACACGAACTGCCGGGCTGCCAGGGAGACATATCCCTCCTTGGGCAGGAGGATGCCCATGCGCCGGGCCACCGGCGGCATCAGCCGTGCGGCATGGACCCGGTACGACGTGCGCTGCAGCAGCAGATGAGGCAGCACACTGACGCCCAGACCGCTTTCCACCATGGCCAGAATGGTGTAGTCATCCTTTACCCGATAGCCCACCCGGACCCCGGCCTGCCGCAGCTGCGGTTCCACCGGGGCATTGTCCTCCGGCTCCAGCAGGATGAAGCATTCCTCCCGCAGCTGCTCCAGGCTCAGCTCCTCCGCTCCGGCCAGGGGATGTTCCCGGGGCAGGATCACAGAATAGCAGTCCTCCAGCAGGGGCAGAAACGTCAGATCCTCGGTCCCCGGGTCGATCATCAGCCCCAGGTCCACGGTGCCCTCCCGGAGCCACTGATCGATATGGGCCACGTCACCCAGCTTCAGCTGAAACCGAATCTGGGGATACAGCTGCCCGAAGGCCTTCAGCCGCTGGGGCAGCCAGTGGCAGGACACGCTGGTAAAGGTGCCGATGGACACCGTGCCGCCCCGCAGGTCCCGAATCTGGTCCAGCTGGTCCAGAAGCACCAGCTCCTGGCGCACCAGCTCCTGCAAAGTCGGCAGCAGACACCGGCACTCCGGCGTGGGCATCACGCCCCGCTTGCCCCGAACAAACAAGGTCAGTCCGAACTCCTTCTCGGCGGATTTCAGAATCTGACTGACCCGGGCCTGGGTATAGTTCAGCTGCTCCGCCGTGCGGGTCAGGCTGCCGGTCTCGGCGATTTTGGTCAGGATGCGATATGTGTTGTCAGCCATAAGCTTTTCTCATGCTCCCCACGAAATATATTTATTTTACAGGATGCGCTTTATGCGGTATGATAAATTGGTTCCGCGAAAAGCGGAGTATTTTGTGGAATAGGGACAAGGAAGAAAGGAAAATCGCTATGAGCCAGTCTGTCATCGAGGAAACCCAGGCCCCGCCTGTCGGGGCCGAAGAAACCCACAAGGGACCCACCTGCTATAAAAAGGAGATCGGACCCGAAAACTTCATCTTCATCGTGCTGTTTGTGGCCTTTTTTGCGCTGTTTGCCGCCAAAATGGGCCTGGGCAACACCATCAACACCATGATCAACACCGCCTTTGTCCTTCTGACGGATACGGTGCTGTATCTGACGGCCCTGTGCGTCATCATGGGGGCCATTTCGGCGCTGTTTTCCGAGTTTGGTCTGGTGTCGCTGATGAACCGGATGCTCAACCCCTTCATGCGGCCGGTATACGGCCTGCCGGGTGCGGCGTCCGTGGGCGTGGTGACCACATTCCTGTCGGACAACCCGGCCATTCTCTCCCTGGCCCAGGACCGTTACTTCAAAAGCCTGTTCAAGGCGTATCAGTTTCCGGCCCTGACCAATCTGGGTACGTCCTTCGGCATGGGCTTCATCGTGTGTACCTATATGATCAGCCTGTCCCCCGGCAAGGGGGTGAACTACACCGGCGCGGCCCTGACTGGCCTTTTGGGAGCGGTGGTAGGCAGTATCGTATCCACCCGGATCATGCTGGCATTTACCGCCAAGATATACGGCCGGGAGCAGCCCATGATTGACGGCGGCACCCTGTCCCTGGGGGGCAAGCGGGTGCGTCCCGTCCGGGCCGGCGGCACCGGCACCCGCTTCATGTCTGCCCTGCTGGACGGCGGCATGGACGGCGTGAAAATGGGCGTGAGCATCATACCTGGCGTGCTGGTTATCTGCACGGTGGTGATGATGCTCACCAACGGCCCGGCAGAGAGCGGCCTGTATACCGGCGCGGCCTACGAGGGCATCGGACTTCTGCCCAAGCTGGCGGATAAGCTCAGCTTTATCCTGACGCCGCTGTTCGGCTTCTCCTCGCCGGAGGGTCTGGCGGTGCCGGTGACGGCTCTGGGCGCAGCCGGTGCGGCCATCAGCCTGGTGCCCCAGCTGCTGGCCGAGGGGAAGGCTGCCGGCGGCGACATCGCGGTGTTTACCGCTATGTGCATGTGCTGGAGCGGCTATCTCAGCACCCATGTGTCCATGATGAACAGCCTGGGGTGCAACCATCTCATCGGCAAGGCCATCATCAGCCACACCGTAGGCGGCCTGTGCGCCGGCGTGGCGGCCCACTGGCTGTATGTGCTGTTCGCGCTGCTGTAAAGTCTACTGTATCTGTGGAAACGTGTCAAGAAAAATCGAGCCGGTCTTCGAACCGGCTCGATTTTTCTTGCTTTATACAGATCAGACCCTGGGCCTGCGCCGCACGCACAGAAGGGGGCAGACTATCAGCAGAGCCAGGGGGATGAGATAGGCATACAGGGAGCAGGTAACGGGGGTCCACAGGCGGGCCAGGGACAGGATGCCTGCCGCCCGCACGCCCACCAGCTCCAGGGCCGCCGGGCCCACCAGTCCGGCGCAGCATACCACCACGGCAGCGTTCACCGTCCGGCACAGGCTCGACAGCAGGCACCCGGTCATGGCGGCAGCCAGCAGCACCAGCAGCCGCAGCAGCAGGCATCCGGCCAGCCACTGTCCCACGGTGCAGTCTGCGGCCAGGTCTGCAAAG
>ENA-ORUB01001899-ORUB01001899.1-human-gut-metagenome-genome-assembly--contig:-NODE-1899-length-20966-cov-8.518148_pt1 | contig 20966 bp, 22 predicted proteins | sample MGYA00241918_ERZ509200 | MGnify/ENA primary metagenome ERZ509200 (study PRJEB26280, sample SAMEA2338853) | human gut metagenome | biome: human gut; feature: human-associated habitat; material: faeces... | reverse complement strand
ACATTGTCATAAATACTGTTGCGAAATGTACTGGAACACCAAACATTTCAAAGAAACCAGCTACACCACGGCTGAATATCTGGAATGGAGTACCTGTTGCTGCTGTACCATCAGCGGCTGCGGCTGCACCTGCTACACAAAGAGCAAGAACTGCAAGTAAGCTTTCAAGTACCATAGCACCATAACCAACCTTAAGCATATCCTTCTCATTCTCTACTGTCTTAGAAGATGTACCAGATGAAACAAGGCTGTGGAAACCTGAAACAGCACCACAGGCAACTGTTACAAAAAGGATAGGGAACATTGTTCCAAGCTTTGCATTGTTAAATCCTGTGTATACAGGAAGGTTCATAGATGGATGGGCAACTACAAGACCAAGTGCTGCTCCAACTATCATAGCGATAAACATAAATGTTGTCATATAATCTCTTGGCTGCTTCATAAGCCACATTGGCATAACTGCTGCAAAGAAGATATATACGAATGTGATATAGCTCCATGCATTCTTACCTAAGATAATTGGACAGAAGTTACCAATTACAAATGAAGCAACAATAAATGCAATACCAACTACTGCTTCTTTCCAGCCTGAAAGATTAAACTTCTTCTGGATAAGACCAAATACTACTGCGAATACCATAAACATAATTGATACTGTACCAGCAGAACCATTAGTTGAAGCTGCTGGTGCTAACTGTGATGCTCCATCAACTACTGTATATGCATTAAATGTACCTGCAACCATATCAGCAAATGCTGCAATAACGATAAGTGTAAATAACCAGCAGAAAAGTAAGAAAATCTTACGTCCAAACTTACCGATATATTTCTCAATGATCATACCCATTGACTTACCTTCGTTCTTAACTGAGGCATATAAAGCACCGAAGTCTGTTACAGCACCAAAGAATACACCACCGATAAGAATCCAGAGTAATACTGGTAACCATCCAAATGCTGCTGCCTGAATAGCACCTGTTACAGGACCTGCACCAGCGATTGATGAGAACTGATGACTAAATACAGTCCATCCTTTGGTTGGAACATAATCTTTTCCATCATTGTACTTTACGGCAGGTGTTTCTGCCTTAGGGTCTATACCCCACTTGTTTGCTAACCAACGGCCATATACCATATAGGCACCAAATAATATAACAGCCGCGATTAAAACGATTACTAAAGTGTTCATAATGTCACTCTCCTATATATAATATTAGCTGAGCAAATAAATATTCCCAGCCTATTTCACTAGCCAAATACAATGAACGCAGAAAAACGGAAATTAAAAATAACTAATTCCATAATGCAAAAAACCTTCGCCTCTGCACATATCTTAACGATATCGTACAAAGACGAAGGTAAATTACATTACTTCCGCGTTACCACTTTGCTTGCCGGATAAATCCGACCTCTCTACTGCCACACATATGGCATGCCCTGTTAACGATGGGTACCGGTTCTGACTACTAAATTAATATCTTTCACCAGAACTGCTTGCAGGTGAGGGCTTATCTATTCCTTGCTGCCGTTTCTCATCAACCAACGGCTCTCTGTAGGCGGTGATATAAATAAATCATTTCCTGTTCTTCGCATTTGACTATTGAATTAAGTAATAAGATAATCTCTTCATTTTAATTTGTCAATAAAAAATTTAATTATTTTTTTGTATTTTTAATGTATTTTTAATTTGACTACATTTCTACTATATCTTTACTGTAACATTTATTATGTTCTGAATGTCTTTAAAGCATCTATTGTCTGCTGTATAAGGTCATCAACACTCAAGCCGGGCATATCTGCTCTATTTTAAATAACCTCTCTTGAACAGCCAGCAGCAAAACCTTTGCTCTTGTGATAGTTGTGAATAAAAGGAATATTTGATTTTTTTATAATCACTCTGATGTATATTATATATCATTTTGGTATGGTATATATTTATTTTATATATTAATAAATTACAAACTTTATAATTATATACATATATAAGTATATGAAAATTTAAGATTTTTTTAATATTTACAGCTGGTTTTATTGACACAATTCTTTTATAACATTATAATTATTAGATAAAGATGCGTGGAGATATATAATTTTTCACAAATTAATCTAATTTAAGGAGCGTGATTCCAATGAAAAATATTAAGGTTCGAACAAAGCTTACTATAATTCTGGCTTTAGTAATTGTCCTTGTAACTTCTGAAAGTTTTATTTCTATTAAGAATATGAACCAGTTAAAAGACAAGGCACTTGAAACTATGGACACATCATCAAGACAAAATTATGATGATTCAATTAAAGAGCAGGTTGGTGTTGTCATCTCCCTGTTATCGGAAATCAATAATGAGTATAAGTCTGGTAAATATACTCTTGATGAAGCTAAGAAAATAGCCGCTGATGAAATCCGTCAGATGCGTTATGGCGAAGCTGGATATTTCTGGGTTGACCAGTCCGATGGCAAGAATATTGTTCTGCTTGGAAGTTCAACTGAGGGTACTAATCGTATGAATACTAAAGATGCTGATGGCTACCAGATGGTCAAGGAAATAATACGTGTTGCAGTCCAGGATGGTGGTGGTTATACAGATTATGTATTTCCTAAGGAGGGAGAAACAGAACCTTCACCAAAGCGTTCTTACAGCGAATACTTCAAACCTTTTGACTGGGTTGTTGGTACTGGCAACTATACTGATTACATAGACACTGCTATTGCACAGCAGGATGAGGAATTCACCAGCTATGCTTCAAGCAAAGCTATTTCGCTTATTTTATGCAGCGTATGTATGCTTATTGTTGTTGCTATACTCGTTGCTCTCATCGCAATTGATATTACTAAATCATTAAGAAAAATAAAAGAACAATTCGAAGTAATTGCCGGTGGTAATTTTGCCACAAAAATGCAACAGCCTATGCTTAAGCGTAAGGATGATTTCGGACAGCTAGCCAATGCACTTGAAACTATGCGCGAATCTGTACGAAGCCTGTTAGCTCAGGTAAAAAACGAGGCTGCCAATATTGATAAGGTTGTAGAAACTATCGACACTAATGTATACAATCTTAATGCAGAAATTGAAGACGTATCTGCAACAACAGAAGAGCTTGCTGCAAGTTCAGAGGAAACTGCCGCCTCTGCTGAACAGATTAACGGAATGACACAGCAGATTGAAGAAGCTGCAAGGGAAATTGCCATAAGAGCACAGGATGGTGCAACTGAATCCCAGGACATCCATAAACGTGCTGTAAAGACTAAGGATGATACTGTAGAAAACCGTCAGAAAGTTAAACAGATGATGGCTGACATCAGAGTAAATCTTGAGCAGGCTCTTGAAGATGCCAAAGTAGTTGACCAGATTGGTGTGCTTGCCGACTCTATCCTGAATATTACTGCACAGACCAATCTGCTTGCCCTTAACGCTTCTATTGAAGCTGCAAGAGCTGGTGAGGCTGGTAAAGGCTTTGCGGTTGTTGCAGAGGAAATACGTGTATTAGCTGAACAGTCTAAAGATGCTGTAGCCAACATTCAGGCTGTTACAGAAAATGTAAACAAAGCTGTAGGCAACCTGACAAGCGATTCTAACCGCCTGCTTGATTTCGTTGATACTGATATTGTTGAATGTCTTAACGGATTTGAAAAGATGGCTGATGACTATAATATGGATGCTTCCAACATTAACGATCTTGTATCTGATTTCAGTGCAACATCAGAAGAGCTTGTTGCATCTATAAGCAATATCACTCAGGCGATAGATGGAATCACTTCCGCTTCTAATGACAGTGCAACTGGAACAACCAACATAGCCCAGAAGACAATCGTAATCGTAAAAGGCTCAGAAGCTGTTATGAATGGAGCTAAAACTGCAGAAGCCTCTGCTGCTGAACTTCGTAAGAATGTTAATAACTTTGTTATTGATTAATTTTATATATAGCAGGAATTATGGGTGTGGAAATGTTTGTTTCCACACCTATTTCATTCCTCTGCTTTATTCTTTTATATTTATCCTTAATATACAGATATACCCGGCTCCACAACAATATGAAGCCGGGTATGATTAATTATCTTTAGTTTCTACTTATTACTTATCATCATCAATGACTTTAGATACTATCTGCCATTTGTCTGATTATAACAATAAGATAAATAACCTCTTTACTTTATACATTCTTCTTTCTTGTTACAGCAGCAATACCTGCTAATGCAATTGCCATCACACACAGAACAGCATACAATGCTATAGGTGTGCTGTCTCCTGTTGCTATGCCGCCTGTTGCTGTATTATCAGCATTATCTGTTGTTACAGCATAATCTGCTATTACAACTGCATATTCAGATGCGTGACTAAAGTTAAGAGATATATTACCATCTGCATCTATTGCACCTGCATTCTGGAATATCATTCTGCCTGTGCTGTCATAATAATAGAGATTGCCATATTTGCCAGCATATTCACTTCCTATATTGTATGTAAGACTTGCCTTGAATCCAAAATCTCCACTATACGCAAGTGAAATCTGCTTAACTGGATTATTGCCAGCAAGCTCTGATATAACATCATCTGGTATTGCATCAGAGTCTGTATCTACAGAAAGGTTAATATCCTTAAGATTATCAGCCTGAATATTATTTCCGTTGATAGTCCATTTATAACCATTCATATCAAGAACAATATCAACATCCTTACCCTTGGCTGCTTCTAACACATCCTTTGGTACAACTGTTGCATCTGACATATCAACTGTATAAGTATCTCCAGCCTTGGCAGTATTAATTGCAGCTACAGCTTCCTGTATCTTATCAGATGATAACTTAGTTCCTTCATTGTTGCCTTTGTTCCCATCAGTTGTTGTCTGATTATTGTTACCACCGGTACTACCATTGTTATCATCAGTAGGTGGAACAGAATCGTCTATTTCCGCATCTGCCTCGAAATAATAACTTCCAGTATCTGTATTAATGATATATCCATTCTTTATAAGTTCATCTAATTCTTCAGTTTTAATCCACTTTACATTCTTAACTCCAGGAATTACTGTTGGAAGTTCAATCTTCTGTCCTTTTTTAACAAATGATGTTTCTTTATATAAACACTTTGAACCAACATCTGGCGAATATGAATACACATATTTTTCTACGATATTGGTATTATAATTTGCCAAAAACGTTGTATTATTACTAACTATAGTATCTGAATCTGGATAGCCAACCATTGTCCAACCTGTGATTTTTGCATCATCAAATTTAACACCTGTATCAAGCTTCTCTAATGCCTTACTTAGCTTAGTTCTTCGTGGAACTTCTATTGTTTTGATTTCCCATTCCATATCTGCGTTAATATAACTGAACATAACATTTACATTTGGCTGAACAAATGTACCGTTTTGTGTTACATTGAAATAATAATCATACATTAATGGAAGTTCTCTTCCACTTGTTTGTCTTTCAGTAGATGCATACAACATATTATTATATACATCACGAGCCTCTATACTTGAAACATACCATTCACATGGATAATCGTTTTCTGTAATAGTATATGTATATTCGTATTTACTTGTTCCTTCAACATTCTGCATATAGCAGTATACATCGCTTTGAGAAGACAATTCAGAATTTACGTTTTTTAATACCATTTTAACAGAGGCTACACCTGTATCATCAGTTATATCTGCTGTGAATTTCACCTGATCTCCTGCTGTAAATGTCTGACCTGCCTTATCCATAGAAAAGCTGTTAAGCTTTGGTACATTTTTCTCATTTACTACATAGTTGTCGTTCTGTACAGTTACCTTGCAATCCCATGCTGAATTCTTCTCTGCACGGTTACCAGTTACATCTTTCACATTTATACCATTAATATACCACTCACCAGGTACAATATCATCTGGAAGCTCCCATGAACCTATATAACAGCCATTAGCAGAATCCCATTGCAGATACATAGAATGTGATGTGTTTCCTGCATTAACTTGAAATTCTACGTAACAAGTGTCTTGTAAAGCAGAATTATCAGTTGCACCTATTGTAACGTGAAGTGTATCTCCCGGTTTTACTGTCTGTCCATTTTCCTTTAACTTAACAGATGTAACCACTGGTTTCTCGTTATCACTACGGGTTATATTTACCCAGTATAAAGCAGATGAAGCTGTTACATTTAATACATCTGGTGTGCTTGAAAGCACTGGCGAACTTGAATTTCCTGCTTTATCTGTTACTGTAAGAGTGTCGATGAAGACCTTTCCATCAGTAAGTTCAGCATCAGAAACCTTTACGGCATACTCATAGCTTTTAGCTGCTTCGTTATACTGTAAGCTGCCATCAGCATATGAATAGTAATAAGTCGTATTATTACCTTCTGATTCCAAAACCATCCTCACGTCCTGAATACCCGAATCAGAATCATAAGCCTTGATTGCAATCTTAAATGTGTCATCTTCTCCTACATTCTGTCCCTGTTTATCAATCGAAATACTTTCGACTACAGGTGCTGTTGTATCAAACTGTTCTGATGCGGCAGCTACATTTGTTTCCTGTGCCTGTGCTGTCCAGATACCTGCGTTTATGCCACCGCTAAACAAGGCAGCAAGCATTGCAGCAGAAACTGTCACTGTTGCCAGCTTCTTTATAAATTGTCTTTTCATACGCATTTCCTCCTATAAGCGGATACCTTTTATTCAACTGCCTAATTAATACTATACAAACCACGTGATTAACACTATATCAACAGCCTGATTAACACTATATATTCAGCCAGTTAAAATGTAAGATTCTCACTTATTCCTTCTGTAAATTAGTAGTTCAGATATTCATCATTAGAAATTCCTGTAAATATCCGCTATTATTGTACCCCCCCCGAAAAATTTTTCAATAGCTGAATATGTAAATTGATGTTGTAAATTCTTATAGTAACTCCCCGTTTATGAAGATCGGGAACTCCTTTTTACTGTATATTAAATCCAAATTTTATTTTAATATCATTCTTATCAAATTTTCCGTATAAATTCTCCTACATATCCATTCTTATCTTATCAATCAAAATAACATCTGCCGGCAGCCATTCAACATCATCAAGATGCTCCTTAGTCAGCCATTTTGCATTTTCATGTTCCTTCAACTCCAATTCTCCACTTACTATCTCACACCAAAAACAATCCATTAAAAGGTGAAAATTGGGATAATCATATTCAATTGTATCTATTAAATTTCCAATTTTAATTTTTGTATCTAATTCTTCCATAATTTCTCGTTTTAATGCTTCCTGTGGTGTCTCTCCTGCCTCTATTTTTCCTCCCGGAAATTCCCAGCCATCCTTGAATTCTCCATACCCGCGCTGCGTTGCAAATATAATTGGCTCCCCATTATCATTAACTTCTTTTATTACTGCTGCAACTACTTTAACTGTTTTCATATAATTCTTGTGTGACAATTATAAAACTAATTATCTCACTTTCCTTCTTTCTTTTAATATCGTGATTTAATGCAATAAATTAAGTAAAAAAGTCTTTTTCTGCAAGCACAAACGACTTTTTATACTTTTGACATATACATAATATTTATGAATTTACAATATACTCATATATATCTTCACGTACTGGAACATCAAGTATCCACTCTATCTCAACTGCTGTTTTCTGTGTATTTGGCATTGTAAATTCCTTAGTATTTCCACTAGCCGTCATATGACCAAGATAATAAAATTCCTTAGAAATCTTATCATCCTTATTCTTTCGCACAAAAAGTTCTACTCTAATTCCTCTCTCTTTAGCCTTAAGAAAATTCTGTACATCCTCAGATTGCAGACTCCTTCCCGATTTTGATATTGCTATCAATCGATCCCTAAATCCTTGTTCAAAATGATCCTCATATTTTGTTGTGTCACTAATATCATCCGATTTATCATAATTAATAAATACTGGAAATGTCTTTGTTTTCTTATCATATTTATAACCACCAATATTTAATGGAACTTCATTCTGTTCCCAATTAAGCAGACGACATACGTCCTCATACGTATATTTTTGATAAAGGACAAAATCTGTTTCATCATAACTTTGTTTATAATCTCTCTCATATCTACTTATTCCAAAATCAACAAGTTCTTTAATAATATTATAAAAATCTTTATTTGATAGCATTTCAAGAAATGTTTTTGTTGGCTTATAATCATTGCCTTCCTTTTCTATAAAAACACACTGTGCATATGTTTTCTTACCAGATCCTGCCGGAAATTCATTAGTCATAACATTTATAATATTTTCCTTCTGTTCCTTGCTAATTAATTTACCATAAGTCAACATATCCTGTGAAAGGCTTGAAAATAATCCACATTTGGACAATCCTTTTGCATACATAAGCATTCTCTTAAGTAATTGTAATTCTTGAATTCTCTTACCATTTGCCAGTTTCTTGGAAATAAATTCAACTATTTTTTCTTCTTCCTGTGAAAGACGAAGCTTATAATCCTTCTCATATTTAACTAAAAACTTATAATACGAACCCAGACTATTATTATCAAAAATACGGGCAACATCCATTTCTCCATAATCATCAAAATCCCGTAAATGTGGTATTCTTCCTAATTTATTCTTAAGATTTGTGTAATTTTCCTTTATCAGTTTAATATCACTAAAATTAGCATTATCAACAGATGCAAATATTCTTTTCTTACTTATTTCATCAAAATGCACTGTAGATGCACCTGGAATAACCCTTCCACCTTCCATAATGTATCTACGTATATTATCTTTATTGTAAGTTCTATCCCCTGACAGTGCTATTGGAATCATAAAATTATTATTATAATTACCAATAAAATCAAGAATAACAACATACTCTTTTCCATCGGCCTTTCTAAGTCCTCGTCCCAACTGCTGTATAAATATTATCGGCGATTGTGTCGGTCTAAGCATAATAACCTGATTAACCTCTACAATGTCAACGCCTTCATTCAATATTTCTACGGAAAATATATAGTCTAATGGCTTCTTATTAATATTTTTCTCATTCTCATCCATTGCAAGTCTCTCAAATGCATTCTGCCTTTCCTGTTCCGTTGCATCACCATTCAACGCTATCGTACGAAAATATTTCCCTGTATCTGGATTAACTATATTATTAAATTTATGTGATAATTCCTGTGTTTCTTTGATACTGCTACAAAATATAAGACCTTTAACTTTTTCTCCACTATATCCATAATAATTTGCCTGCTGGATTATATGCCTTACACGTTCATCGCTTGTAAGCATACTAAAATCATGATTTTCTTTAACATCTCCAACTACAGACAAATCAGTAATTCCAAAATAATGAAATGGGCACAACAAGTTTTCTTCCATGGCCTGTTGTAAACGTATCTCATATGCAATCTTATAATTGAACAACCCATAAACATTTCTACCTGCAATATTATCATCCCGCTTATCAGGAGTTGCTGTCATCCCAAGCCACAACTTAGGCGTAAAATGTTTCATAATCTTCTGATATGTATCAGCAGTTACATGATGTGCTTCATCAAAAATAATACAGTCAAATGCATTTTTATCATATTGAAGCAAATGTTCATCCCTATTTAACGTCTGAACAGTAGCAAATACATAATCCGCTTCATATTCATGATAACCTGCACCAACCAAACCCATAGAAACAGATTTTGCAAACACCTTCTCATAAGATTTCTTAGTCTGTCTTGCAAGCTGTCCTCTATGAACTAAAAATAAAACTTTTTTAAATCCAAGTTCTCTCATTGCAAATGCAGAGGCATAAGTTTTACCTGTTCCTGTCGCCGATATAAGAAGTGCCCTATCCTCTCCTTCTTCTAAAATCTTCTTAAGATTTTTAATAAATCCAATCTGCATACTGTTGGGCTTAAGCTTATATTTTTCAAGCGATACAACATTATCAATCTTCGCAATATCTCTCTGATGTTTAATAATTTCATATTGTTCTTTATAATTTCTATAAAATTCATTAAAATCTAAGGCATAACTAGAATTCCATAATCTATTAAATTCATCAACTATTTCCTTCGCTATCTTCCCTTGCTGCGTTGATACAAGCTTAGTATTCCACTCATGATTGCTGGTAAGTGCTGCACTTGTTATATTCGAACTTCCAATGATAATACGATATACTTCATCTGTTTTAAAAATATATCCTTTTGTATGAAATCCTTCATCTGCCTCTTGTACGTCATACATTTTTAATGTAATATTTGATAATCCATTAAGCTTCTCCAACGCTTTAGGCTCACTAAAATTCAAATAATTAGTTGTGAGAATTTCTCCTGGAATATTTTTCTTTTCCAAATCTTTAAATGTCTGAAGTAATGGTGTGATTCCACTCATAGTAATAAATGCAACACTGATCTGAAACTTATCACATCTTAACAACTCATCTTCAATCGAAGATAAAACTTTCTTACCAGATTTATAATTATTCGATACAAACTGAGGACAATAAAAACTGTCAGAAGCAACAGAACCATCTATGTATGCAGTTTCTAATCCTAAGCGTAATTCATTTATTTTATCCATATTGATGACATCCATTCAATTAATATTTATTATATCTATTATATTATTTATTGTAATATGTTGCAATGAAAGTATCATCTATTCCAAAATATTTCACTTGATTGCAGAAAATAATATAAAACATACATATGTAACAATAATCTTCGTAAGTGCAAAATAATTCGACGAATTGCATAGTTTATCTGTAAACCTCATAATAAATAACCATCATACTCTTTTGTCCAATACTGCTTTACTCAACATGTTCCTCATCTTTTTTAGTGTCTCCCTGTCCTTCCTTTCGTGCATGTCTTGCTCTATATTTACTAATTAACCTAAAAGTCACTTCAAGCCCTATTCCATAGATTAGCACCCTTGTAACCGCACTTTTATAGGGAACTAATTGATATACAATATAAATAACCAAACAACACAAAACAAAATCAAATCTTCCATTTTATCACTCCAATCTTTAAAAGCTACTTCAACAAATTTACACTCTTTTTTCACACAATCCATTAATTTCACCAATATCAACCTTAACTCTACTAATATCCAAATAGCAGCACAGGATTAAAACAACACCGCACATTCCAGCCAAAACATAAACAGGAATCTGATTAACCCAGTTAAATGCATACCCAAATATCAGAACAACTGCTAATACCAGAAGATAATGAAGCAGTATACCAAAATAAATATTTGCAATATCAATCTTATACACAATGTGTTTGATTACTTCACAAACAGCACTTAGTAAAAGATTCTCAAAGATGGTTGATATACAGATCATTGTTCCATCATACCATAATACAATAATAGACAGCACTATCAACACAATAGTAGTTGTGACAAATGCATTATTCAGAAATTATTTTATTAATAATCCCTTTCTTCCCATGATTTTTCCTTTCCAAAAAATAAAAAGTATTATAAGAAATGAAATGGTCGGTGCCACAGTAATCCTTAAAAACATCATTTCATCTGTGCCGGTAGAGCTCTCTATATGAAGCAGATTCACAATAGTATTATTCACAAAATGGTCGGCCATACCTATATACAAATTGCCTTCCATGTATGTAATCATTGCAAGCTTAAGCCCAACCAAAGTTGATGAAACCATAAGCATGATAGCGTTGGATATCATCCCCTGAAAGCTGCTCTGTCCGTCAATATGGTTCCTTACAGGTCCCACAGTATGCCAAAATCCAAAAAATAAAGAACATATACTGGCAACCTTCCAGAATTTCCTGCTATTTAGCATTCGAGGAAACAAACCTCTAAATAGTCCCTCTTCCATTAGTACATTAATGAAATTGCCAATGATACAGATTAGAATAAAAAGCACACTTGTCTGCTTAGCAATATTAGTATCTACTGCATATGCACTTACATAGAATCGTATACCTGTGTATGTTCTATTTTGCATAAGTATTAAGATTTCCACAAAATAGCCTATAGTAAATATGGAAAGCCCAAATGCCAACCCCTTTACTGCACTTCTGATATATCCATTTTTTACAAATCCAATATCTGAAAGTGTTTCTCCACTTCTTCTTACAACAAAGCAAATGACAATGATTGATGAAGAACACTCTGGATTATATAATCCTGCTTGGTACGAAATCCGCTGAGCTTCACTCTGTTATTCAACTCCTCGTTTTCCTCTGGTGACATACGGAATGCTATTGTAACATTCCGCCATCTGTTTTTATCATCTCTATTCTTTTCTGACATTGACTAACGCCTCCCTTTCCGTTTCCAATTGTGCTGCCATATCCGTCTGCACCGTTGGAAATAAATGTGCATAATGATATGTGATATCTACCGCCTCATGTCCGACTCTTTCCCCTATTGCCAATGCAGAAAATCCTAAATTGATTAGCAATGAAATGTGCGAATGTCGTAATCCATGAATTCGTATTCTCTTCACTCCTGCAAGCTTTGCACCTCTATCCATCTCATGATGCAGATAACTTTTTGAAATAGTGAAAATTCTGTCATCATCCCTTATTCCATAAAGGCTGCTTATAAAATCCTCCATCTCTACAGCAAGAAAATCCGGCATGACAATTGTTCTGTTACTCTTTGGTGTTTTCGGATCTGTAATCACATCTTTGCCTTCCAGCCTCTGATATGACTTATTTATCCGAAGAGTTTTCTTTTCAAAATTGAAATCAGCTGGTGTCAGGGCAAGCAGCTCACCTTCTCGAATCCCTGTCCAATAAAGCATTTCAAATGCATAATATGAAATAGGCTTATATGCCACGCACTCTAAAAATGCCTGAAATTCGTCCTGCGTCCAGAACTCCATTTCCTTATTTTCTTCTTTGCCCATGGTTTCTGCTTTTCGTGCCACATTATCCTTTAGACCATACATATTTACTGCGTAATTTAATATGGCACTGAGCTGATTATGGATGGTTTTCAGATAGGTAGGGGAGAATAACTCACCATTATCTTTTTTCAGCTTCATAATCTCATTTTGCCACTGGATGACATCCGAGGTCCGAATATCATCTAGTTTTCGTTTCCCGAAATAGGGCAGAATCTTTGTCTCAATAATGTGCTTCTTTGTCAGAAAAGTATTGCGCTTTATTCTCGGCTCTAAATCCGTCAGATAAATATCCACAAGACTTTTGAAACTCATACTGATACTCTGATCCTCTTTCAGTTTGAAATTCCGCTCCCATTCAAGGGCTTCGCTTTTCTTGGCAAATCCCCTCTTGGTTTTCTGTTTCCTTTCTCCGGTCAAATCCTTATAATAGGTTCTCACCTCCCACATTCCGGTCTTATGATTCTTGATAACTGCCATCTATCCCACCTCCTTATCCGTAGATAGCCCGTAGATTCGTTTCATAAAATACTGTGTACTTACACGCCCTTTTATTGTCACTAATCCATCAGCCTCAAGTTCTGCATTCAGCCGCCGTATCAGCTTATATGCATAGGATAGTGATACGTCTAGCATTTCCATGACATCCTGCGCTGTTAAAAATCGTTTGTTCTCCATAAGCAAATGCCTCCTCTCTTTCGTTTTATCATCCAGTTCATTTATGAACTGTTGTGATGTGCATTATATTAGCAGTTCATTTTTGTACTGTCAATACTTTTCGGTAAAAAACATTTCACTTTTGTACTGTTAATGATATAATGTACGCAGATATATGATTTGTACCTTGTGACATCATGCATAATACGGTACTCATTACACGAATAAGGAGCAGTAAAATGGGCGAGAAATTCACCAGCCGGGTAGGCTATTTGATTCGAAATTTCAGAATTGCATCTGACATGACGCAAAAGGAATTAGCAGATAAATGTGGATTAAACGAATCCACTATCAGAAACTATGAACTTGGAAACAGATATCCGGATGAAGCAACTTTATTAAATATTGCAAGAAATCTAGGGGTCAGCTTTTATGCGTTGTCTGATCCTGATGTGGCAAATATATTCAGTGCACTTCATGTACTGTTTGACATTGAATGGGCATATGGACTACGACCTACCCTAAAAGATGGAGAAATATACTTCAAATTTGAAGAGCGGCTTCCTAGTGCCGGTCCCCGTCCACAAGAAGACCTTGATAACTTCCGAAAGATGGTTGAGTATTGGGCACGCTTGCGAGACAAGCTGGAGGATGGAGAAATATCAGAAACGGAATATTATCTCAAAGAGGTAAAGTACCCAATGAATCCAATAGGTCCAAATAAAGAGTACTCTGTTTCGTTAAACCTTGATGATGACGACCAGCTACTGGTTCAGAATATGAATGAGGATGACGATGCAGAAGAAACTGCTGAATTGTTAAAAGACTTGTTTCCGGATTTCTCATATGTGAAGAGGAAAAGGAAACCGAAGAAGGAGTAACCTTCGCGTAATTTACATTGCCTCTAAAAAAGATAAAGGAGAATTCTACATATGGAAATGAATCAAAATCAAATAATGAAACTATTAGATACATTATATGCAAAATCCATAAACGGCATTCCTAAAGTAAGTCAACCTATTGATGTTTTAGCCAACGATTACTTATCGAAAAATAATTCAATAGAAAAAGCAGCAAAACAATTTGTAAATTATCAAGTTGCAAAGTGTACAACTTCGGGATTTGTAACTGGATTAGGCGGACTTATTACATTACCAGTTGCCATTCCTGCAAATGTCAGCAGTGTGATGTATGTTCAAATGCGTATGATTGCCTGCCTTGCATATATGGGTGGTTATGATACTAATAGCGATCAGGTACAAACATTAGTTTATGCTTGTCTTGCGGGCATTTCTATTGATCAAATAATCAAACAAGCCGGCATAAAATTTGGAACTAAATTTACTACTGCCATGGTAAAAAAGATTCCCGGTACTGTATTAACAAAAATCAATCAGAAGGTAGGATTTAGATTCTTAACCAAATTTGGAGAAAAAGGTATTATCAATATTGTTAAATTAGTGCCTGTTGTTGGCGGTGTCATTGGTGGGGGATTTGATTTAGTAGAAACCAAAGTTATTGCAAACAGAGCATACAAAATGTTTATTAAAGGAGATTTTAGTGCTTTAGACGATAAAGACGATGATGAAATCATAGACGTAGATATAGATAACATTGAAACACCCGCAGATAAAAGCAATTCTTAGTACGCACAAATTATAAAAGGAGGTATCTTGCCAATGACATCAGCTGAATGGCACTCAACATTATTTCAATTTATAGGTTTAATATTAAGCCTTGTTACATTTATTGGCTCCATAGTCGCAATATATTATACATATCAAAATCTTAAAGAAATGAAAAAACAATTAGCAGAACAGAAAAATCAATATTTTGAACAAAATAGAGGAAATCTTGTTTTCTATATTTCTAAGAATAGAGAAAGTATAATTCATTCGCTTATAATTAAAAATTTTGGTAATTCTCCCGCCAAGTTAATATCTTTAAAAATCACTCCAGATTTAGATTGGGATAAATCAGGAGAAACTGGGTTAAAAGATTTTAATATAACTAATCTCAAGAATGTTTTCCTTGCACCACAGCAGCATATCAGCTCCGCGTTTGATTTTAGATCTTATCCTGACAAATCTTTTGATATCGAGATTTGTTACGAAACTTGCGGAAAATTGATAACAGAAAATTATTCCATTGATATTGATTTTATTGGTAATTTATTAACTATGGAACCAGAGATTAAAGATGAACTTTCTGCATTAAAAAATATCAACAAATCGATAACTGCTTTATCAGATAAATTCATATGATACTTATCTATATAGTAATTTCAAAAATTATTGTCATTTGATTGTCACGCAACCCAAAACGAGCCAAGAAACGCCGTAAATTCGGCATTTCTTGGCTCGTGTACATTACTCAAACTCTTGGGCGGAGAGATTTATCCGGCTGTTTCTTGGTACATATTTGTGCATTTTATTCTTCATATTCATCTTATTTCGCATTTTTGTGTACCTCGTCTAAAATTTTTAGAGCCAAAACGGAGCCATTAAATTAATGCATCTCTTAATCTTTTTTTTGCGTTTCCTGTAGTTTCTGAATCATTTTAGTCAAATCATTAAACTCACGTTTTGAATTTACAGCAAATGCCTGTGCCAAAAGAACTGCTTGTGTTACATCATCCTTTCCCGACAATTCATTTAAAATCAAAGACGATGTTTCTGTTCTTTGTTCCAAGGGAATCGACAAAATATATGTTATTCTCTCTGAAGCTTCTTTATTTTCCTCTATGATTCTCTTATATTCATCATTTTCCATAGATAATGGCATACCTAATTCATAATATGGAATTCCATTATCTGCAATAATCCATAATAAACCAAACACTCTTTCCTTTTCTAGTGTCAATAATGAATGTTCAAATATCGTATTCCAAAGGAAATAATAAAAATCTTCAGCAGTTAATTTTTGACTAACCACTTTCTTCCTTACGGAATTAATCGTCTCGTCAATATAATTTCCATATAATTCTTTTAATCTATCTACTTCTCCATCATCAAAATGTCTTTCTAACTTTTTACTTTCATCTGAATCAATCTCATTTGATTTTTCACAAATAAACTTAAACCATTGAACTCTTTCTTCCACATTTTCTTTCATCAACATGTGATATAATTCATAACATAAGTCCTCTAACTCTCCTGACCATGTTTCAAGTAATTCAACATATTTATCCATTTTTTCTCTCCTTATCATCCGTCAATATATTTGTTTATCCAATCACAGTACAAATCACTTGGTAAACTAATAAGCAATGCCAATATTGTCAGAATGTCATTTCCTTTACTTCCTATATCAATAAGGTTCCAAAACATTCCAGCTAATACACACATTAACACAAATGCAATTATTATTGCTAATCCAGATATTATTCTAAACTTATCTTTTTTATAATTTTTAACATATAAATTGCCATACACATCTGCCAATGCAATTATAACACCTAACAAACTAATAATTTGTATTCCCTTGCTTTGTTCATCTTTTAATATGACTCGAATCAACAATACTGCAATCAAAAAAATAAATACTGCCCATTTATATAATTTTTTATCTTTCATGTTAGATTTATCAACCTTGCCTTTTTTAACGCGAATACATCTATATACTTTTCTTGTATGCCAATATAATCATCCTTAAATACACAATCCAAATATTTTTGTATTTCATCTATTGCTTCTTTTTCAAAGTTTACTATCTGTATTTGTACACATCGCTTTTTCAAAAATATATAATATTTTTTCTCATCGCCTTCCACGATATTGGAAATACCTCTCAATTTATAATATTTCCTTGTTCTTAACAATATTTGAAAATATGGTAAATACTTAGGAGTAGTAATGTTAATCATCATTTTCACTACCTCCTGCAATATTAGTTATACTCCCCAATAAATACAATGGATTTCTTTTGTGTGGAGCTTGTTTTTTTATGTATACATTCAAATTTTCAATTTCATCAAGAACTTCATTAGTTATATTATCTTGATTCCAATCTTCTGTTTGATTTCTAAGGTTTTCTATTATTTCATGTGAATACCCAAGTTCTTCTGCTTCCAAAAATAACTTTTCCCTTTTCTCTACTTTCATATACATACGAAGTCCAGCATCTTTTCTGTTTTCTAATGTATTTGTTTCAAGAATCTCCAGTTCTTCCAATCGTTTCTTTATTTGCAATTTTTCTTGTTGTATTTTTCCCAATTTGTTATCATATTCTTCCAATGGGTTCTTCTTCCATATTGCCACAAAGATACACTCCATCTCTTTTAGTATACTAATTTAGTATAACACACTGTGATATATAAATACAAATAAAATTCGTCCTATCATGCTATACTATTCATTATATTCAGCTCTCATACCTAAAAAACTCCCTAGCCATCATTTCCGCCGTAGCCCGGTTATACCCCTTTTTCAGATACCCCTGCACAATCGTCCCAAACATTCCCTTAACCATATCATCCTCAATATCACAATATGCCTGCATTTCCCCGGACAAAGCCATTGCCACATATTCTATTGGCTTGTTATCCAACAGCTTATGCAGCTTCGCCAATGACTGCTCTGTTGTCCTCAGAGCAGCCTCCACTCCTTCGCACTTTATCCGCAACATATTTCCATCTGTAAACCACACCTCAACATAGCCGTTATCCATGTTATAAGCACATTCTACGATATTATCCATTCGATTATCTTTCATATCATCAATCCATCCTTCCCATTATCTTGTCCCATAAGACCTGTCATACCGCCTTATCTGCTGCTCTGTACGCTCCTGTTCCTTTACCTTACGAATAATCGTATCAATCTGCTCTGCACCGGCATATCTCTTCACACGCTCCAGATCATCAGCCTTTTCCTGCAACATTTCTGTCTTATCGCTTATATCCTTAATTTTGCCCTTGTAAAACTCCACATCATCTGACAATCTCTTCTTTTCCTTTCGAAGCTGTATTACTTCCTCTTTTAGCCTTACACACTGGATTGTCAGATTCTTTATCAGTGTTTTAAGCTTATTCACAAATGGTATAACCAACTTATCCCGAAATGACTTAGCACTTGCAAATGCTCCCGGTTCCGGCAGCTGCCATTCCGGTGCTTCATCATACTTCCTTACATCACGCTGTAATAACTGCTCCGACTGCACCATCTGCTCTATATGGCTCTTAAGCTCATTCTGTTGCTTTTTAAGTTGGACATTATTCTGTTACAAATCATTGTATTTCTGTCTTAGTGGCTGATTATCAGATTTCAATGAATCATTCCTTTGCTCCAGAGTGTGATTGTCAGCAGATAACTGATCATTCACATTCTTCAATTTACTATTCGTATATTGTAAATCTTCATGCCTTTGTTCCAATTCTTCATTATCGGTCTGCAACTGTAGCTGCTTTTGCTTCAAATCATGATTATCCATACGAAGTCTGTCCTTGCGACTTTCAAGCCTTGTATTCTCCATCCTTAAATCCTGATTACCCGCAAGCAATATCTCCTTCTCCTGTTGTGCTGTAGTTCTCTCTTCTTTTGCTCTCTGTGTAGCTTCCTCAGCCAGTTCCTTTTCAATAGTGACATTCTGCAATTCCTGTTTCTTTACAGAAACCTCTTCTCCAAGCTGTGCAACCACCGAAGATATTTCCCGCTTCTGGCTATCCAATTCAGCTACTTCCCTTGCCCGCTCTTTCTTTTCAAATTCAAGCACCGACAAATGTTTCTCCGATGCAATCCACTGATTTAATTCTGTAGCACCTCTGGTACCACCAGTGAAGCCTTCTTCCGCCAATGCAGATTTTAATGATACCCTTGTATCAAGTCCTCGCTTACTTCCTGTAATATATGGTACAAAATCAATATGCAAATGCGGTGTTTCTTCATCCATATGCAAATGTGCCGTGAACACATACAAGTTCGGATTTCTAGCTTGGAACTCATCCATAAATTCCATTAAAATTCTTTTTGCCAACAATCCATCTTCACTTTTGGCATTCATATCATCTTTATTTCCAATCTGAAATATCACTTTATGAAATAACTTTTCTTGCTTTCCCATCCTGATTTTTTCATAGTAATTATCAATCATGCGATCTTTCCGTTTCTGTTTTGCATTATATCGTTCCAGTGCTTCATCAAACAATTTATGATAAACCTGCTTAATATCTTCCTGGCAAAATTCCACATTATCAGCACTTCTGTTTTTATCTACATTCTTAGCTGTAAATGCTCTGATATTATGGTTCACAGAACCTTTTCCGATCATTGCACTTATCGTTCTCTCCATAGGCAATCTTCCCCTTTCTTTTATCTGTCATATTAGCGCCGGATATCGGCGTAGAGCGAGGTTTCCTCGCTCTGACTTTGTTACTTTCGTCGAAAGTAACGCAAAAGCACTTTTGACAGCTGTCGCCATCAAAAATGCAGACCCGAAAAGAATAGCAAGCTATTCTTAATCAGGTTTTGCGCCCTGCCGGGAGCTTTTCTGCCTGCGGCAGTCAATGTACACAAGCCTCCACTATGTCAAGCACACCACATTTTCCTTATCAATTTTAACGGAAGCGTGACACGCAGCCGTTATATATGTTTAAGAAAAACTACCACCGAAAACTCTCCGGCACACCTCGTCTATCCAAATATTCCTTTCGAGCCTTTTCCTTTTCTTCTTCCGTTGGTGCAGTCTTATATTTTGTATATAATTCTCTCATTACCATTGCATCCAGTTTCTTCTCTAGTCCCTGTTTTATCTGAGGCAACAGTTCCTCCTGTTCCAACATAAAATATCTCATTATCGCAACGAAAAGTTCTTCTGAAATCTGTACATTTTTCATATCAATCCACCATTCCTTTCCTAACTCATTCAAGACTGCAACTCTGCAAAGTCTATATGCTTTGCAACCTTGCAAAGTTTATCTCCGCAATTTCTATATAGACTGCAATGTTGCGTTCTTAACCTACCTCTGTTTTACTGTATCCAGTTCCCAATACCACGAGTTATTGATTTTCTTTGCCCTGATGCCCAATTCTTTCTTTGCATTTTCCATTGTTCTCTTTGAAATGCCCTGTTCATCAGCCATTTCAAAAACTTCATTACTCTGCACCATATTAGTTGTTTCTGCCAATTCACGAAGCATTTGCTTTGCCTGTTCCAGCTTATTTGCCTTTGGTGCAATACCGCCAAGTACTTCATCTACGGTAATCTCATAATCTCCCAACCTATGACTACTGGAGAAAAGATTAAATACTTTCGCAATATGCGTGGAATATCACAGGAAACGCTTGGTCAGTTGTCCGGCATAAATTCCGCAACAATAAAGAAATATGAATATGGAATTCCTAATCCAAAATCTGACCAGCTTTTAAAGATTGCCAATGCGCTAGGCATCAGCATTAACATTTTCATGGATTTTGATATAGAAACAGTTTCTGATGTATTATCATTACTGTTTAAACTGGATGACCAGATT
>ENA-ORUB01001881-ORUB01001881.1-human-gut-metagenome-genome-assembly--contig:-NODE-1881-length-21115-cov-3.231576_pt1 | contig 21115 bp, 29 predicted proteins | sample MGYA00241918_ERZ509200 | MGnify/ENA primary metagenome ERZ509200 (study PRJEB26280, sample SAMEA2338853) | human gut metagenome | biome: human gut; feature: human-associated habitat; material: faeces... | reverse complement strand
AGTTCTGCGTCATTTGGCTGATACACTGCAGGTTCTTCCTTTGGTTTTGGAACAGTGAAACAGCCGTCTGTCACAGAATATTCCACACCATTATAAAAGTAAGTTTTACACTCCGTATAAAGCAGATATTCGCCTTTCTCCAAGTCAAAGCGTTTCACCGCAAACTTTTCTTTTTCAATAGGCTCAACTACCAAAAGAGCACCATAATGAATCCAGTCCGGCATTTCTTTAGCCTTATACCAGATTTCTGTTTCATTTCTTACTTCAAACATCAAATCACCTTCCTTGATATGTAACGGTTACGGAATGAATGTAATAGCTTTTTGAACCCGAATAATACTCCACAAGCTGTACCTGTTCACCGGCAGTGCAGTACATACTGAAGGTTTTGGATACTGTGGCAGATGTACTTGTCTGAATTGTGCCGATACACGGCATAAGGTAAAAAAGCGTACTGCCTCGGTCTGAAATATAATCACCCCAAGATACAGAGGATGAATCGGTTTTGCTTACATAGCTGGCACTGTTTACCGATGAGGCATCATAAGACGCATTTTGGTCAATGGTTCTTCCGCCTACATAACTGTAGTTATTGCTTGTAGCATTATAGCAATAGGACGCTGTTGCGGTGATGATTTTTCTTACCTCAATATTTGAGGAATAGCTTTGTGCATTTGATGTCACTGTTACCTTATAAACACCGCTGACAGGAGCGACAAACTTTGCAATACAGATATATCTGTCAGAATAGGTAGCGGATGTTATCGAACCCGAATACACCGTTGTCCCTGTACCTGTCTGGCTTGCCTGTCTTTGGGAAATGAGATAACTAAGTTTTTGGCTAAGAACTCCCGTACTGCTTGCACTGTTGTTGGTAATGGTGTAGGAGCGGATGTTGTCAAGGTATCCTGCTCTTGCCGCTGTCCAAGAGGAAAGCAGTGCATTCAGCTTACTCATAACCGTTCCTGCCGTAGCACTTCCGCCGGATGCGTTTGCCGTACCAATTAAGCTGCTGATGAGATAGCTTAATTTCTGGCTTATTGTGCCGCTTGCATTTGCCGAAGTGCTTGCAGAAGTATTATTGATGACTGTATTTAGTTTTCCGTTTACTGTTTCATCCGTGGAATCAGTTTTCTTTCCAATCAGCTTTTTTAATGTTGCAAATACTGCTGTATCCATGTTTTTCCTCCTTTAGTTCTGGCTGACAACACTTGTTATCACATCATCTATAATGGTTGTTTCCGTTGTGCTGTTCAAAAGCAAATGACTGCCGTCAGCGTTCCATGCCTTTGTGACACAGCGGATAACGGTATCCCCGACATTGGTAACTCTCTCCGCAATCTTTACTTCATTTAACACCATAGTTTCCGTAATTACCGTATCGGTTATGTTTGATGTAACTGTCGCACCGATACGATAGGCAATGTTGTCAAAGTCAAAGGTCTGTAATTGAGAAATATCATTCAGTACGCCTTGATACCATTCATTGATACTGCTTTGCAGATGTGAAAACTCCGTCTGCTGATTTGAAAGCTGTTCATCAGTTTTTTGTTGTTGATTTTTAAACTGCGTATTCATTTTACTTTGTACTTCATCACTGAACTTCTGGTAAGCCTTGCTGTATGCCGTAAAATAGTCACTTGCCGTAAAGCCTGTCAGCGTGCAGTACACACCGACTCTTTCATCGGTAATGTTGTACTGGGTAAGGCTTGTGGCACCGGACGCAACGTAGATTGTGGCAATAGGAATTTCAAATCTATCCGCCGTCTGTGTAAGAGCAGGCACAACCGGATTTGCACTTGGCGTTCCCTCCAAAACATACACACCACAGAGTCTGTTTACAAAGTCTGCCCTTGCCACCACTCGGTCATATCTGCCGTAATGAACATCTCCTGCCGTAATCAAAATGTTTTCGTCCTCGTCATTGGCATAAAATCTGCCGTTGATAAAAAACGCACCTGCCGCAACAGTGATATACATATTTCCATTTAAGGCTGTTGCCTGCAGACCTGTGGAGTCGGCACCGTAGACACCGTTTGAAAACAGCTTGCTGAAATACAGAGCGAACTGCTCACTGGTATAGGTTCTGTCATAGTTTCCCTCACTGTCCATCACAGCGTCAAAAGGAAAGTAGGTTATACTCATCAAAACACCTCATTTCTTTGTAAAAATCGTTGGAATGGCGTCCCCGTAGGTAATCTCCATTTCGTATGTCTTTTCATAAAAATGCGTTACCTTTTCAATGGGCTTTGCCAAGGAAAGACCGCTGTCCGTATCCGTCAAAAGCACCGTATCTCCAAGGAAGTAGTCCTTGTTGTACCGATACTGCTCGGAGTTTAAAATTACAAACTCCGCACCTGTTGTTTTGGATTTTTCCTTCAGACCTTCCATTAAATCCTCGACTGAACTGCCTTTCTCCACATACTCTCTGCGAGAAAGTCCTTCTGCATCTGTTTCACCGTATGCGGTGTAGCTTTCTTCTTCCGTTTCCGTTTGCTCGGTATAAAGATATGCCACGTTTTTATAGTCCGAGGTTTCCTCATAAATATCCGTTTCGGAAATGTTGTTGAACTTATCCCCGAAAATTACGGTACTGCTCCTGTCGGAAACAGGAACACACTGAAAAACAAGTTTTTTATTTTGAATGTTATACTCCAATCGGAATCCAAAACCGCCAAGCTTGCTGATGAATTTCAGAATACTCAGACAGTCATTTGCCTCATAAATACGCTTTACTGTGTTTTTAGCAGAAATATTTTGTTTCTTAACCGCCATACAATCTATTTTTCGTTTTGTATTTTCGGGAGAAATAAAATTTTCCCGTATCAGACGGATACAGGCGTCCTCATAGCTTTCACCAACGGGCACTTCAAAGCCTTTGACGCACCGCCACGAAAGAATGGAGGTAATGTGCCTGCCTGTGATTTCGTATTTTCTCAAGTCCTTACTGTCGGTTTTATGCTTATTTTCTGCCAAATAAGCATTGTTTCCAACCACAAGAAAGTCCTCCATAACCTTGATATTTCTATAAACCTCACTGTCCGTAAAGGACAGCTGAATATCTCCCGCATCTCTGATACATTCCGAAAACTGAACACTGCTGTAGGATTGGAGAATATCCTTAAGTATAAATTCAGAATAAATATCAATTCTCAAAAAATCACCTCTGTAAAAGACTGTTGTATTTTTAAATCGTTACAACACCAACGGATTGTAGTTAAAATAAACCTCCAGATTTGTAACATTCTCTTCTGCACCATATTCAATTTCATTTTCTCCCACAAAGAACTTAAAAAAGCTGCTTTTTGGTGCATTTAAAACAGAAAAATCCTTTTTGCCGTTTTTATAGATAACAGGCTGTTGTTTTGTAAAATCAATAAGCAGTTCATCACCCTTAGTCATTTCCTCTGTAAAATACACGCCTTCTCCTGTTTTTCGGTTGATGATATAAGGATTTTTTACAGAACCGAAGGAGGCACAAAACCGCACCGTCCAGCCGCTGTCGGCATCTCCGGTGTTATTGATTTTCGTTACAAGCTGTGCCGCCTTTACTCCGAAAAGGGTGTAAGGTGTGAAATACTGCGGAAAAACAAAGGAAGGAGTCATGCTTGCAAGATTGTCTGTTACATTCTGCTCCTTCCAATATGTGCCGTAACAGATCAATTCTGTTTCAATACTGCCTTTTCCACCCAAATAAGAAAACACAGGTATGCTCTTGGGATAACAGGAAATGGACTTTGTATATTCTCCGTCCGAATATTTCAGCAAGCCTTCCGTTTTGGGATTAAACACACTTTTAATATGCTTTTCAAACAGACGATAGTTGCTGTCAGACTGAAACACTGCCTTGATGACAATTTCTCTTGGCTCTAAATCAAGGTTTTGCAGTGTTTCTCCGTCCTGTCCGCTGTTTTTATCGGTATAAAAAGAAGCATCCACATCTTCATCAAATGCTGTTGGTATCAGATTTGATAAAAACGAGATGCTTACGCTTTGGTTTGTTGCCGTATTGGTATAGATTAAGGTTTCCGTGGCTTTCATTTCATCACACTCCCGTAAAGCCAAGTTTTCTGAAGGTTCTTTGCAGTTCTTTCTGCTCCTTTCGTGCGGTGTTTTCCGAGGAATTGTAAAAATTCTGCGTCACTGTTACATTGGTATCTCCGCTTTTTGTGGTTACATTGCTTTGATATGTCTTGTTTTCCTGCGCCGTCAAAACTCTTTCGCCCTTATGAAGAATTGCCTTATACCCATCAAAAGGAACATAGTCCAGACCGCCTGCATGAGAGCCGTCTGCATCGTCACTCATTTCCCGATTTGCCGACCGCCAAAAGGCAAGCTTTTCCTTCAGCCAGTCAATGGTATCCGTTACCCAATCCTTCAGACTACTCCAGATTTCCTTCATGCCGTTCCAAAGACTACTGAAGGCGTTGCATCCTGCGTTATAAAATGAAGAACCCATATTTACGAGAGAGGTTACCAGTTCATTGAATTTGTTTACCGCATTGGTTTTGATTTCCGTCACTTTCTGCAAAACCGCTGTTTTTATGGTGTTCCAGACAGACACAAGCTTCGGATAGAGAACATTTGTAATCAGATTTAAAATACCGTCCTTTAATACGGTAAACAGGCTTAAAATTCCGTCTTTCAAAACCGTAACGATATTTGTAATATCACCACTGATGTTTTCCCAGTTTCCGCTGAAAATATCGGCAAACAGCTGTGTTATGGAAACGATGTAATTAAGTGCCGTTTCTACAATGACTTTCACAGCATCCCAGACAAAAGAAAAGTTTGTCTGTATTTCCGACAGCACCGTATTGAAAAAATCCTTTATGCTGTTCCAGATGATTTGAATGTTGTTCCGAAAATCCTCATTATTTTTATATAAGTCGGCAACAATCAAAATCAGTGCCGTTACTGCGGCAGCTATGGCGGCAATGGGTGCAAGAGGCAACGCAAGACCTGTCGAAAATGCTGATATTGCTGTTACCGCCGTACTGAACATAGGAGCAAGAGAACCAATACTTGTCATCAGCGTACCCAAAATAACAAGCAAAGGCCCTGCGGCGGCAATCAGTGTACCGATAAGTACAATCACTGTCTGTATTCCCGTAGGTAAAGAAGAAATCCAGTTACACAGCTTTTGTATGCCGCCAGTGACTGCGTCTATAGCAGGGGAGAAGGTATCTAAAATCACACCGCCAAGAATGATAAATGTGTTTTTCACATCATTTACAGCTTTATTGATTTTGGAACTGTTGGTCTGCAGTTTTTCAAAGGCACTTTCCGTTGCACCTGTGCTTTCACGCATCTGGGCAAGTGTGCTGTTAAAATCCTCGGCACTGTCACCCAAGAGAATCAATCCTGCCTTGCCTGCCTCGGCACTGCTCCATAAATCACCAAAGGAAAGATTCTGCTCATCGGCAGATTCCTTCAATATGGAAAGCACATCTGCAAGGCTATGCCCATCCTCCATCAGCTCCGCAAAGCTTTTGCCTGTCTTTTCCTTTAAAATATCGGATACCGTTGTACCTCTTTTTCCAAGTTCATTCAGCATGGAGTTCATATAGGTGGTGCTTTCCGCTGTGGCAACACCGTTTGCCGTCATTTTGGCATAACCTGCACAAAGCTGATCCAACTGCACATGATAAGCATTGGCAGTAGGGATAACCTTGCCCATGGAAGAAGATAGTTCCGCTACAGTCGTTTTGCCAAGGTTCTGTGTCTGAATCAGCATATCGGAAACATTTGTTACCTCAGACGCCTCCATGCCGTAAGCGTTTAAAATGGTGGTCAGCACATCCAAAGCCGCACCTGCATCGGCAAAGCCTGCCTTTGCAAGCTTAGTAGAATTGGTTACGAAATTGACCGCATCACCTGTTTTCTGACCTGCGGAGATGGCATTATATACATTGTCTGCGATTTCATTGGCGGAAATGCCTGTCTGGGAGGACAACTCCAGTATCTGAGAACGCAGAGAATCTAAAGGAACTTCCATAGTATCTGCAATGGTGCTGACCTTTGCCATGGCATCTTCAAAATTTACTGCCGATACAGCCGCCGCAGTGCCGATTCCCGCAACAGCCGCTGATACAGGCATAACGGCTTTTCCTGCCGCCGTCAGCTTTCCGCCTGTTTCCTTCATTTTCTCCCCAAAGGAATTGATGGTGACATTAGACCTTGCCACATCCTTTTCCAACTCCTTCAGCTGATTTTCCGTTGTAATCAGTTCTCTGCGGAAGGCATCATATTTGCCTTGGTCGATTTCACCATTTCGGTACTGTTCTTCAACCTGTGCTTGTGCGTCTTTTAAGGTCTGGAGTTTTTTCCTTGTTTCGTCTGCCTTTTCCGTAAGCAGTCTGTATTTTTGTGCCAACAACTCCGTATTGGAAGGGTCAAGCTTTAATGCCTTCTGCACCTCGTTCAGCTGTTTTTGTGTGGTGCTGATGGAGCGGTTGGCACTGCTCATGGCTTTGCCTAAGTCCGTTGTATCCGCACCGATTTTTACGGTAATGCCTTTTATGTCATTTGCCATACATTCACCTCCTTTAGGGCATGAAAAAAGCACCTGTTTTTCAACAAGTGCTTATCATCGGTTTTACTTATTTTTTATTTCTTCAACAAGCTGCGAAATCGTTATTTCACCTTTTATAAGTCGTTCACAATTCTTTTTGATATCATCCGTAATTTGATAACCTTCCATTCGGCTCGAAACAAGAGAGTTTTCCAAAGCTTTTTCAAATGTCATTTTATATCACCTCAAAACCAAATGTTTATTCATATGATATTAAACTTAACAGACCGGAAGTTATCCCACTATAACTTTAACTATCTCTTCTGCAACATTATCTATATTCATATCTGATGTATCTATTCTTAACGCATCCGAATAATGATTATTCAAATACATTATTGCGTTTGACATATATGTTTCTGCTAAATCTACATCTCTATTTTCTTGAGTATGTATACGTTGATACAAAATTTCGTTTGCAGCTGTTAGTATAAAATGATAGTTTTCAATATTTGCAAAACTATTTACAAGTCTTTCATTACAATCATCATTAATTAACGCAATTGGAATAATTAAATAGTCATAACTACCCTCTTGTATTATTTTCAGCATTTCTTTAATAAGTCCATCAATCAAATACTTTTTAGATTCAGGATATCTTTCTCCAAACAAATCAAATATAGAAGTTGGCTTATATTTCATCTGCAAAGCATCAAATTCAAGTAAATATGAATTTCTCATTTTTTTAGCAACTACATTAGCAACGGCAGTTTTTCCACTTCCAAAAGTGCCATCTATCCAAATTATCTTCATGGTTTCTCCTATAGTTTTCAATATAGCCATTCGAGTATTTATTTTTAAATTTTATCATAAAATAATATTATTATCTACGTATTTGTATACTCTCTGCTAAACAAATAAATCGTTTCTTCAAAAACACCCATATAAAATATATATTTCAACAATAACTTTCACCCAAACACTTCCTTCAGTCTTTTTATATCTGGCTTTGTCTGTGTCATCAGATAAGCATTTTTCAGATACTTTTTCCCCTTTTCGCTCTGCTCGCAGTTATAAATAAAGGAATCCCTCCGATACATCAGCCATTCATCAAGTGGGAGTGCTTTCACTTTAGTAATTGGAATATTGCAGTAATCCGCTATCATTTTGTTGCTGTAGCTGTAAATCTCCCAATGAAAGGCCCCATTATCCTCCATTGGATAATAGGGCAGCATTAGTTTGGGTCTTTTTGAATGGAAAGTACAAAATCCATATATTCGTTTGCAATAAAGTCTTGGATTTCCTCTACATCATAGCTTAAAACATCATTTCGGCTTACTTTAAAGCCGTTTTTATTTTGGTTTAAAAGTTGCTGAAATACGGAATAAATGTTTTTCACAGTCTCGGTTTCTTCAGCCGCCTGCATTTCGGAGATGGCCTCCAACACATATCCGTTTGGCGGAAGGAGAACAATGACCTTTCCGTTTTTCAGCTTTACAGGCAGTGTTTTTTGCTTTGGTTTTGTAAAATCATACATGGCAATTCTCCTTTATTCTTCTGTGTTTTCTGCACCGACACCCCAGTTGATTAAAAGCTTATGACCTTTGCTGTCAAGCTTTTCAGTTGCCTTAAAATCAAGGTCACAGACAGTCATGCTGTCCTTCTTTCTCTCAAGAGTAAAGCCGCCTTCCAACTGACCGATAATCATAGCAGACATACTTTCATCTGCAGCAGCGAATACAACTGCGTAGTATTTATCCTTAAAGTTTTTAATGCCGCCAATATAAATATTAGAACTGCTGTCGGTACTGTCTGTGGAAATTTCCGAGTTGGGTGCCATAATGCCGAAGGTATCCGGCATAAATGTACCGATACTGCCTTTGATGCCGATGTCCTCACCGGATAAAATTTTTCTTGTGATTTCCTCCATATCGTCCTTATAGGTATCAATGGTAGGCGTATAATAAATAGACGCACCGCCGGAGAGATAACCCTTTCGGTTTTCTTCGATTGCAACTTCCGATATTTTCGGAATGGCACTGCCTTTTTCATACTCCTTGATATACATATATCCGGAGCCGATGGCAATGTCCTCCGTCTGTTTTTGTGCCGTTTCGGGTATCTTCATGTTTTTCACACTCCAATCTTTTTATAAGTGCTGATGCTGTAATAGGTTACAAATATATTTGATTCCTCAAGCCATATAGTTTCCGAGGAAAAAGAGATGCCTGCCGTATTCAGCAAGCCTTCCAGTTTTTCTTCTGAAGTTATATCCTTCTTTGTTGTATACAGCTCTATGCTGTAATCATAGCGGTATAGGTTGTTCCTGTTGTCACAGCCTTCCGCTTTTTTGTTGCTGAGAAAACAGAGAAAGGGTGGTTTTTGATTATCAGGGAAATGACTATAAGCAACAGGAAGTCCCGTTTTATCTAAAAATGATTTCATTTCTTTTTCATCCATTTTGCAAAACCTCCCTAATTCGCCGTTCCACAGTTTCCTTTGCTTTTTCCTCATTTGGCTTAATATGCGGATAAGCGGCGGTTCTTCCGCCTTTTGTATGCACCTGCTTTTGTTTTCCTTTTGTTGTGCCGACAAAATTTTGATGTCCTTTTTCCAGAAGGTGTGTCAAGTATCCTTGCGTATTATAAACCTCGTACTGCACATAACCGTTTATTTCTGTTTTCTTTATTTTCCAACTTTTTGCATACTTTTTTCGTTTGCCCTTTGGACTGTCTCTTTTCAGATTTTCTTTGAGAATTTCGCTTTCTTCCTTACAGACCTCGGCAATTTTCTCAGATGCTTCTTCGGTATATTGCTTGATACAGTTTAATATTTCATTCGTCATTTCCTGTACCGATACTTTCATATTTTTCTGATTCTCCTTTTATCAGAATCGTTTTTCCGCCGTAATCCGCAAAATTCACCGCTACAATATTATAAAATTTTCCACGAAACACAACTCGGTACTCCACGGAAGAAAGTTCCGCAAGTTTCTTGCAAAAACGGACAGTAAAAGATACCGTCTGCTGTTCTTCCGTATCGCCTTTCTGTCGTTCCTTTCCTCCTGTAGTCTTAATAGACGCAAAGCAGGAATAAAAATCCTGCCACTGCTGAATAACATTTCCAACCTCATCTGTTTTTGAAACGGCTTTTTGAATTTGGATCCGCTGATTCAAATTTGCAATTTCCATCAGAACATGCTCCTTCTCACACCTTCAAGAAGTGAGCGAAGGGAAATCGTAAGCTGATGATGGTCTGCATCTTCTCTGTGTTCATACAAATAAGCTACTGCATACATCACAGCTATCTTGGATGACGGAATTGCCCCTAACTCATCCACCGATAATCTTGCTATATCTGCACAAAGGTTCTGTCCAGTTATAATGAAGTTTTCAATTAAGGCATCATCGTCATCAAAATCTACACGAAGATAACCCTTCATCTCATCAAGGCTTACAATCATATCACTCACCACCTCTTAAAAGAATGTGACACCCTATGACCGACATTTCCTATATCTATATATAGGCTAAATTTTTTATCCCTATAGAAAAGGATAGTAAACAGCCGTCATAGAGTGTCACTATTTATTGCTTTTAGGCTTTACTGCCAGAAGCTGTATCTTCTTTAAGCTTAAGGATCTGAACTGCTTCGGGAAGGACAAGTTTACCGTCAACTCTTTCTTTAGCCAAGAAACCGACCATGCCGTTGCCTGCAAAAAGTTCACGCAGTTCTGCAAAAGAACGAGAACCACGATCACCGATGTTGTAGTAACTATAGTCACCGAATGCAATCGCATTTGTAGGTGCGAAAGCAGAAGTGTGAACAGCATAGCCAAGAACTCTGTCAGGTTCCCCTTCCTTGTATGAAGGCTGCCAGATATATGCTCCGTTGTTGTCCTTCAGCTTTCTAAGAGAAGCAAGTGTAGCATCATTCATGATGAAAGATGCGTTTTTGCGATAAGGTCTCTTAAGTCCATACACAAGGTCGATAAGGTCATCGGACTTGATAGCTGATGTAAGAGTTCCTATAATCTGTCCGCCGCCTGCTTTAGCAAAGATGCCGGTAGGCTTTCCCTTCCCATCACCGTTAAGGAAAGCATCCTCTTCTGCATTTGCAAGTGCCTTGCCAAACTGTGTAATGATGTAATTTTCAAGACCGAAGGCATTGTCATAAAGCAACTCTTCAGTAACCTTGATTGCTACATGAAGCTTGTAGGCATCAAGATAGATCTGGTCGAATGTTGCATCACCAAAAGATAATGCTCCACCTTCCTCAATCCATGCTGCCGCAGGCTTGGTAGCTGCGATGTTGATTTTGTGCTGACCTGCAGTAGTAATCTTTGTAGCAAGGCTACGCATGATGTTCTCACCATCAAGCACATCAATAAGTCTGCGGTCATACTCTTCCGGCACAAGGTAACCACCATCGGCATCTACACCTTCCTGAAGTACATTGCTTACATTACGGAAATTAGAACGCATTGCAGAAAGCATCGCATCCTTATAAGCATCGGAAGCACACCCCTTCTTTACTTCCTTGGCATCACCCATAAAAGGCTTACCTGTGATTGGAGAATTAACAGGCTTTGCAAGTTCTGCCTCTCTGCGTTCTGCTCTCTGCTGACGATCGATAGCAGCTGTCAAATCCTCGATTTCCTTCTCCATCTTGTTGTAGGCTTTGGTATCCTCATCGGAAAGCACACCATTTTTATCTTCGTGAGTTTCCACAAAGTTCTTTGCAGTTTCCCACACTTTTGCTCTTTTTTCGATTAAATCCTTAATAGACATAATAGAATTCCTCCTTAAATGAATTTCTTGATAAAGTCCAGACGCTCCTTAATATCTTTTGCAGAAGTGCCTTTGTTTGTAGGTACAGAAATCTCTGCCTGTTTTGTTACGGTTTCTTTAGACTGGACATAGTGTTTTTCCAGCTTGTTCATAAGAGCGTTGTTTACTGCCTTGCGTGAAAAAAGCATCGAGTCAGTTGGTTTCTTTTCCTTCTCCTCCTCGGTGCTTTCTTCTTTATTCTCTTCATCGGAATCTGTATTCGGTTTTGTTTCTGCTCTTGTAATGGTGTCATCAGCAAAGCCAAGTTCAATGGCCTTGTTTGCATCCATCCATGTTTCGGCATCCATCAAGTGACTAAGCTTTGACCTTGAAAGACCAGTCTTAATCACATAGGCATTGATGATGGACTCTTTCACTTCCGCAAGCATATCGATTGCTTTTTGCATTTCTGCATGGTCACCAAATGCTACGGTTGCAGGATTATGAATCATCATCATTGAAACAGGGGACATAAGCACCGTGTTTCCTGCCATTGCAATGACCGATGCCGCTGATGCTGCAATACCATCGATCTTCACGGTGACATTGCCCTTGTACTGTGTAAGCATATTGTAGATTTGTGCCGCAGCCACACAGTCACCACCCGGAGAGTTGATCCATACTGTAATATCTCCACTTCCGGCATTTAACTCATCCTTGAATAACTGCGGTGTGACATCATCATCAAACCAGCTCTCTTCGGCAATTGTGCCGTGCAACTCAAGGACTCGTTCTGCGACTTCGACCTTTTCTTGGTTTAGAGTCTTTCGGCTCTTCCAGTTCCAGAACTTCTTGCTCTTCATTCGCTTTCTCCTCTCCGTCCGATGTATCCGGGCTTGCAGCAAAGATACCTGCATCTTCAAGCTTGGTCATGTTGCCGTTGATAAGATAAAGGTCACCACCTAGTTCGGCAGGAATCCTGTCGAGATTCTCAAGTTCCCTTATGTCATTGGCAGACATCCAGCCATTCTGCCTTGCAGTGGCATAACCGTTCATACGGCTCTGATAGTCACCACGAAGAAGTCCGTCTACATTAAACTTGATAAAATAATTCTGTTTTTCCTCTGCTGTTAACAGAGAACGAGCCATATTCTGCTCCCACCTTGAAACCCAAGGGTCAAGAGTGTATTTCACAAATTCAAGTGACTGCTGCTCAATATTAGAAAAGCTCGATTTCTCAAGGTCACCGACCATGTGGGGCGGTACTCTGAAAATTCGAGCAATCTCGTCTATCTGAAATTTTCTTGTTTCTAAAAACTGTGCTTCATTTGGAGAAATGGAAATCGGTGTGTACTTCATCCCTTCTTCCAGAACAGCAACCTTATGTGAATTTGCACTTCCACCAAAAGTCTGTGACCAGCTATCCCTGACTTTTGATGGGTCTTTAAGAGTTCCGGGATGTTCAAGAACACCACTCGGTGCAGCTCCATTGGCATAGAACTTACTTCCATACTCTTCGGCTGCGATAGCAAGACCGATAGCATTCTTGGCCATAGCAATTGGCGAGTAGCCGACCAGACCGTCAAAACCAAGTCCCGGTATATGCATTACTTCATCGGGAGCAAGTTTTACCGATGAACCTTTATTGGTAGGTGCATCATCTTGACTCACTTGATATTCGTAATAAAGATGACCTCTTTCATTTCGGTCAACCCTCATACGGTTAGGCATCAAAGGATAAAGAGCAATAATCTCACCCTTACCATTTCTAATAATCTGTGCGTAGGCATTGCCCCAAAGGAGCAAATGTGTCATAAGCGTTTCCCGAAACACAAAGCTTGTCATTTCAGGGTTTGGCTCATCATGTAGCAATATATAAAGTGGATGCTCTGTAGCTTTTACCTTACTTCCGTTCTCATCATATTTATAAAAATGTAATGGCAGGCTTGCCACCGCTTCTGACAAGATACGGACACAACTGTAAACGGCAGTCATCTGCATGGCAGAGCGTTCATTTACATTTTTGCCGGATGTACTTGTACCGAGGAAAAATCGGTAAGAACTGCCTGCCGTACTGTTTTCGGGCTTATCTCTCACCTTGAATATGCCGGATAAGATACCCATAAAAAATCACTTCCTTCTTGATAAGTGGCATAAGAAAAGCACCTATCATTTTTGATAGATGCTAAAATACGCAATTTTTGCGTGTTTATATTTTTCAAAACACGCAACTAATCTTCAATTACGATACAGTTTACTTTATGAGAAATAGGCGTACACGCATCAAGTGCAATAATGCCGTTGCCATAATACGGAGAAAAATTAGGATTATTGTCGAACTCTCCGCCATCATTTTCATAATTTGCATGGCCAAAGGAACAGTGCCAATGACCACAAACAATAGTCTTTCCTTCGACAATGGCTCCTGAATGAGCCGCCTCCATACCATTAATCCAGTGAGCTTTCTCCCAAACATCGCTATTTGCATTTCGCCAATTCTCAATAGGAATAAATTCTTTTACATAGGGACTGATGCTGATGGGTGTACAGGGAATCCATCCATGCGTAAAAATATAATGTTCGGTTTCGTAATAGTTAACCATAGCCGGAATAATTAATTGTATGTATGGATTTTGCATAAAGTCTCGTCCGACCTTCTCGCAATCTGAGGTTATTGTCAAAAAGGTATTACCTGTTAATTGACATACCGTGTCAATTGTTCCGTTGGTGTGATGATAGTATCGATTATAACTTCTCAAATGCCAGTTGTGTAATAACTCCAAAGCCAAATCCTCATGATTTCCTCGTATGAGAATTATCTGATTCTTAGAAAGTAAATCAAGAACAAATTCTTGCAAAGCATTCGCTTCTTTACCTCTATCATACAGATCACCACAAATAATCAGTTTATGAGGACTTGTATCGGTAAAAAACCCTTTTTCCTCAAGTGCTTCCTTTAATTCGCTGAAGTAGCCGTGGACATCAGCAGTTACATAGTACTTCATAATTCTATCCTACAATCTCTTGAAGTAACTCAATAAGTTCCGGAATGTCATTGACTATAGTATCATATACTACAGCCAGATCCACATTGCCGTATTCATGAACAATTTTATTTCGCATACCTTTCATTGCTCTCCACGGAATAGCTTTATAGTATGTTTTGAATTCGGCAGTCAGTTTTTCAGAGTTTTCTGATACTTGGATTAATCTAAACATAACAGAGTCTATTAGTATTTCGTTATCTTCCAGTTCATCCTGTGTCAGACCTTTTGTATGTTCAAGAATGAAAGCCAAGTCTGTAACAATCTTTTTGATGTAATAGGAATTGTCCTTTTTATTATCCATATATCTTTACACCATCCTTCAGTATTTCGTTCATTAAATCAGGATTGTTATTTAACTGTTCACGATTCAAAACATCGACTTTCTTCTTTAAACCCTCTCGAATTGTTTCTACCAAGTCATAAAAGTGCATACCCGAAATCGGTGTAGAAATCAATAAATCCACATCACTTGTTTCAGTCGCTTTTCCCTTTGCATATGAACCAAATAAATAACAATATTCTATATCGAAATCAGCAAAAATTTCACTACAGATATTTTTAATTTGTTGAACAGTCAATATACCATGGGTTTCATCAATAAATCCATACTGCTCCAACTTCTGCATCATAAATGCATATTTCATCGTAGAAGATTTGGATTCGTCTGTTTCATAATTTTGATAAGTACGAACAGGAATACCGAGATATTTAGCACATTCTACCTGTGTCATTTTCTTTTGCTTGCGAAGTTCTCTCAGTGTCATCTTATCACCTCGAAATTCATTATAAAATAAAAAGCGAAAACACGCAATATCAATACGCAATTTTTGCGTGTTTTATAAATTCATTTTACGCAATATATGCGTATTTATCTGATGATATTATGTGCAACTTTAAAGAACTTATTCATATAAATAAACCGACATAAGAAAAGCACCTCTGAAGAGATGCTTTCTCGATTTACTATTTCATTTGTTACATATTATCTCGGATTTCTTCCGTTGCATCTGCAAGTGTTCCACGAAGAGAACTTCCCGTGTTGCAGTATTTTTCCATTAATTCCTTCCAAAGTGGGTCATTTTCAGGAATTTCAGAAAACCAAACCGAATAATCATCCTCGCCGTGTTTTTCCAATACAGTAATCACTGAACTCACTCCTTTTAGTCATTTCCGATTGCTTTATTTTTATCATAATAGCATCTTTTTTCACATCTATCAAGCTAAGTATAAATATATAAAGTATACTTTCATTTCAAAAAACAAGCAGTCCCCTTGTGTCATATACGCTTTCACCTGCATCATTTCCACAGCGGATTGCTCTGTCCAGTGCCATAATCGTTGCCACAGCACCGTCTATCTTTTCTGTCGATTTTTCCTTATCCGCCTTGATATTTCCTGCCGGATCGGTACGAATGAAAATATTGTCCATATTCCAGCGAAGGACGGGATGACCACCATGTGCAACTCTTTGTTCAAGCACAAGCTTCATCAGTTCCTTTGTCGGTGGACTCATATCCTTAAAGCCCTGTCCGAACGGAACAACCGTAAATCCCATGCCCTCCAGATTTTGCACCATCTGCACAGCACCCCAACGGTCGAAGGCAATCTCTCGGATATTGAAACGCTCACCCAGTTTTTCAATGAATTTTTCGATATATCCGTAATGCACTACATTTCCTTCTGTTGTCTGCAAATACCCTTTTTTCTCCCACAAGTCATAGGGAACATGGTCCCCGCGGATACGCAGGTCAAGGGTATCCTCCGGCACCCAGAAATGCGGCAGGATGATGTATTTATCATCCTCGTCCTGCGGTGGAAACACTAAAACAAATGCCGTCATATCCGTTGTACTGGATAAGTCCAGTCCTCCGTAGCAGACACGCCCCTCCAATTCATCTTCATTAACCGCAAATGCGCAGGCATCCCACTTGTCCATAGGCATCCAACGGACAGCCTGCTTTACCCACTGGTTCAGACGAAGCTGACGGAAAGAGTTTTCTTCTCCGGGGTTTTGCTTCGCCGAGTTGCAGGCGGCTTCTACTTTATCCATGCCAACTGTGATATCCAGACTGGGATTGGCTTTTCGCCACACCTTTGGGTCTGTCCAATCATCTGATTCATCCGCACCGTAAATCACAGGATAAAAGGTGTGGTCAATCTTCCTGCCTTCCAAAATGTCCTTTGCTTTCTGATGTGTTTCATAGCAAATGCTGTTTGTATCTGTTCCGGCTGTCGTAATCAGAAAATACAATGGCTGCATACGGGCATCCCCGGAGCCTTTGGTCATAACATCAAACAGTTTTCTATTCGGCTGCGTATGCAGTTCATCAAACACCACACCATGAATGTTAAAACCATGCTTAGAGTATGCCTCTGCGGAAAGCACCTGATAGAAACTATTTGTCGGTGTATAAATAATTCGTTTCTGCGATGCAAGGATTTTCACACGCTTATTCAGTGCCGGACACATCCGCACCATATCAGCCGCCACGTCAAACACGATGGTTGCCTGCTGACGATCAGCCGCACAGCCATAGACCTCGGCTCGTTCCTCACCGTCACCGCAGCAAAGCAGAAGTGCCACAGCCGCCGCAAGCTCTGACTTGCCTTGCTTTTTCGGTATCTCCACATAGGCGGTATTGAACTGTCGGTAGCCGTTTGGTTTCAGCGTACCGAACAGGTCACGAATAATTTGTTCCTGCCAGCCGATAAGTTCAAATTTCTTTCCTGCCCATGTGCCTTTGGTGTGGCACAGGCTTTCGATGAACATCACCGCAAAATCAGCGGCATCCTTATCATAAATGCTGTCCTCAGCTTTGAACTTGGTGGGTATGTATTTCTTTAGTTTTCTCAAAAATCTCACCTTCTCGTTAACGAAAAACACGCCCTTACGGGCGGTTCTTCGGGAATCCTCTGCTTTAGTTGTATTCCTTCATCAAAATGGCAAGTGCCGTCTCGGTTGCTTTGTCAGTTGGGGCGATGTCCAGCCCTCTGTCGTAGCTGTAGGTGATTTCACCGTCACGCTTTAACATCAGTTTGGAAATCCTGCCGCCGTCAATGCCGTAGTATTCGCTCGGCTCTTCGTAGTGCTTGACCCAGTAATGGAAAATGCTGTTCTGAACCTTGATGCTGCCTTCTGCCCACATGGTTTATGCCTCCCTTGCTACCAAATTGAAATCCGTAATGCTGTAGCCGTTCTTTCTGCAGTAATCGCAAATCCAATCGTCTGCGGCTATTGCACTCTTGAAGGTTTTGAAATCCATCCAGACCAGCTTGCCCGGTTCGATTGCTGTCAATGCACTTACTACCCAAATCGTGTTCTTTTTCATGGTGTGTACCCTCCGTTTTCCTTTGTTATCTTGTCTGCCGACTCGGTCGGTGCTTCTTGCTCCGCAAGAGGTTGCTACCGGCAACCCGCACCCCTTTCGGTAGGTACATATTCGCTCTTTACGGCAGATATAGCAATACGATTACTACACGATCTTACAAGCCATAATTGTGTAGTTTATGACTGCATAGAACGGTGGATGGCATCCAAAATCTTCTCCTGTTCTGTCAGTTCAACACCGATACTGTCCAATGCCTCTCGTGTACCGCAGTCGGGACAAATCTGTATCCGACCGTCTTTTCTCGAAAGAGCAGGCACGCCATGATAGGCTTTATGACAGCGTGGGCGGATTTTCAAATCATCTGTATTTTTATTCTTCATGACTCATCCTCCTGCTGTTTTTAATAGCTTTCATTAGGATTTTTTCGTCAAAGCCAAAGTCTCTGTAACCGTCCAAACAGGTTCGGACATAAAACTTGCTTGGACTGCCAAGCTGTCTGTCCTCGTGCATAATGTAAACATAGCACTTTCTGTTTTGAATTTTTCCTGTGCTTATGTCCTTGACAGGCAGTTCCATTTCGGCTTTGTAATAGAATGTCGGGAAACCTTCATAGCGGTCAAGTGATGCCTCGTCTGCGTCTGTTGTTGCCCACACAGCAACAGGAACACTGCCGCCCTTCTTCTTTTCAACGGTAAGGTAAGAGCCTGTCTGACTGCCCTTGAACAACAGCTCGTAGTCTTTGATTTCGGATGTTCCGATAATTTTTGCCTGTGGGCATCGCATCCGCATCTGTGGAATGTTCAGGTTGCTGCCGTAAGCGATGTAATATCTTGTTTTCATCTATTCCTCATCCTTTCCGAAGGGCATACCCTTCTACCACCTTAAGACCACCGAAGTGGTCGACTCTTTTTATTAAGGTGCTACAAGGCTATGCTCTTGCGGTTCTGAATGCCGTATCTCCTGCAAGTCTTTTTGTAAGAATTTCTCTCGCCGTTTTGAACTCGTCACCAATAAAACCAAGTCTTAAAAGCCAAGTTCTCATGGCATATTTAGGGTTTTCGTTTTGCTGTGGTTTCGAACTTGCGGTTTTTACGGTTTTTGCCATTTGGCTGAGTGCAAGGCAAAGCTGAATATAGCTTTTCAGCTGTCCGGCATGAAGTCCATTCTGTCTGCCGTTCGCAGGAGCGTCAAATTGAAAAAGTCTGAATTCGATTGTTCCCTTTGTAAAGGTAGCATGGTAGTTCAGCATATGGTATCGGCTGTCATTGTAGTGATGGTTTCTGCCGTAGCCTGCTCCGTTGGCAGTGTACCAAATGTCTGCGAAATCAGCCATTGTCTTTGGCTTTTTCCTGTTGACTTCTGCAAGGAAGTTAGGGTTTACCGCTCTGCAGTAGCGGTGCATTCTGCCTCGATCAAGGTTTAAGGCATCTGCAATCAGGCTTTCGTGGCTTGCCATAATGTTTGCAAGGTTTCTCATAGTCTGTGGAGTGTGTCCGTTTGCTCCGATGTGGATGTGAACTCCGCATCCCCTTGTTGCATCTCTCTTGGCTCCTGCCTTGCGAAGTCTTCTGATAAGTTCCTGCAAGCTTTCCATGTCCTCGTATTTAAGGATTGGCGTTACCAGTTCGCATTTTTCGCTGTCCGGTCCTGTAATACTGACATCCTTTTGGAATTTCCATTCTCTGCCGTCCGCATCCCATGCGCTCCATGTTTCGTAGCCATTTCTTCTTGCTGTGTACTTGTATCTGCCTGTGCCGAAGAAATCAGCGGCAAGCTTGGCGGCTTTCTCACGGGTAATGCTGTTCATCTCAACCTCAACGCCGATGGTCTGTGTTTTCATTTCTTCAATCTGCTTTGTGGTTTTCTCGTTCATGGTGTGTACCTCCGTTTTCTTTTTTCGTTGTACACATATTCGCTCTTTTTGGCAGATATAGCAATACGATTACTACACAATGTTCTGCACAACATCTTGTGTATATCTGTTGTTGACTTACTATATTTTGCGTACTTCATCTTCGCCATAAACCACATTTAAACGGGAGCCGTTATCCCAAGCCACAAGGAGTGATGCCGTATCATCCACGCCTTCAACAGTTCCTTTGGTGCCGATTGGCGGTGCCTGAAAATCATCCATTTCCACAAGCTCCACCCTTGTACCGACAGGGTATTGCCTGCGTACCTGCTCCACAATCTCTTTACTCGGAAATCTCATCCGCTGCCGCCTCCTTTGTTGTTTTGAATGCACTGCTGCCTGTCAGATTTTTCAACAAAATCTTTCGGTCTGCCTTATATTCTGCTCCGATGAATCCGAGGCGGAGAAGAAAACAGCGGAATGCGTATTTCTCATTGGTAACTTCCGTTTCGGTGGCATTGATGCGTTTCTGCTCCTTGCTCATCCTGCACAGTGCGGCAATAAAGTCGGTATAGGCTTTTGCTGTGTCTGCATCGGGAATGGTGTCAAACCAAGGGAATGAAACCGTATCCGCAGTGAGTTCCATCGGGAGTTTGCTGATGCCGAGTGCCTTCTGAATCAGCCGTCCTTTGACTTCCAGAAGTCTTGTAAGGTTTTCGACTGCAACTGTTTCAAGCGGAACTGCCACTGTCAACGCAGTACTTTCACCCTGTGGCTCGGTATCCGTTTCTTCGGCTACTTCCTCGGCAAGTGCTTTTTCTTCGCTGTCGGCGGTTGTAAAGCCACGCTCGGCAAGCTGATACAAAAGGTCATGGATATCCTTTGAGAACACGTTGTCTTCAAACTCCAACGCTCCGTTTTTATCAACGATAAGTCCTCCGAAGTCATATGACGCAGTCGGCATTCCCATATATTTGGGCTTTGTTCCAAGAATTTCCGCAATAGCCGTAACCAGTGCTTTTCTTTCTGCTCCCGTTCTGTTAAATTCAATTCTCATTCTGAGTACCTCCTTTGTTTTTTTCGGTACTACATATATCACTCTAAAAGGCACATATATCAAGCATTTTAGGTGTAGAATAATCTGCAAATTATTCTGTAGGAAACTGTGAGTAGTACACAATACCAGAAAGCACAAAGCAAACATTGGGAAGTGCCACACCATTTCCCCACATCTTATATTCCGCAGAATCGGAATGTGGATTTTTCAGCCACTTTACTATCTGATTTTCCGTTTTCGGCTTTTTTGAAGTTCCAACAAGCTTTCTGTGCGTTTCAAATACCTCAGTCCAGTACGAAATATCTTCATCAGTTGGGTTTTCCGTACCGAGATCATCACACCACCAGTCGGGAAATCCTTGCAGCCTTGCACATTCCGTTGGAGTCAGACGGCGAACAATGTAATCCATAGTATTTTCATCATTCACAATGGGCGGATCTTTATAATCCGTAGCCACCAGTGTGTTTGTCATCTCCTCAGAAACCTCTGTAAAAAAGGATGCTTTACTGGAAGAATAGGTAGAATGTGCAACCGCACCGGGACCTTT
>ENA-ORUB01001863-ORUB01001863.1-human-gut-metagenome-genome-assembly--contig:-NODE-1863-length-21329-cov-3.137445_pt1 | contig 21329 bp, 19 predicted proteins | sample MGYA00241918_ERZ509200 | MGnify/ENA primary metagenome ERZ509200 (study PRJEB26280, sample SAMEA2338853) | human gut metagenome | biome: human gut; feature: human-associated habitat; material: faeces... | reverse complement strand
GGTTTCTTTCAGTTCTGTTACAAAAATAGTTTTTTTCTTGTTATTTTTTCTAAGTACGCAGAATGATTTGTATTTTTGTCTGACTAAAAAAGAGCGAACAATGATATCAATAGAAGAAGATATAAAAAATGCTTGTCGGGTCATGCAGCAAGGAGGATTGATCCTTTATCCGACAGATACGATTTGGGGAATAGGTTGCGATGCGACAAACGAAGAGGCTGTCCGGAAAGTCTATGATCTGAAAAAGCGGGCCGATAATAAAGCCATGTTGGTTTTGATGGATAATCCGGCCAAACTGGAAACGTATGTAGAAGATGTACCTGAGGTTGCGTGGAGTTTGATAGAGGTAGCAGACAAACCTTTGACACTTATTTATTCGAAAGGTAAAAATTTAGCGCCCAACTTACTGGGTGAAGATGGAAGTATCGGTATCCGTATTTCACAGGAAACGTTCTCAAACAAGCTTTGTTTTCAGTTTCGCAAACCGTTGGTTTCAACTTCTGCCAATGTTAGCGGAGAACCTTCGCCCGCTAATTTCAGTGAAATTTCAGAAGAAATCAAACAGGGAGTTGATTATATTGTAACTTATCGTCAGGATGATATGACTAAGGCTTCTCCATCAAGTATTATTAAATTGGGAAGCGGTGGAGTGTTTCAGATTATCCGATAATTCGTATGAGTTATAGTAAAGAGACTTGGAAATATATCATTACCGACTTCCTGACAGCAGCCTTGGTATGGTTTGCCTTCAATGTATTGCGTTATTATCAGCAGGTTATTTTTCGAGACGCAAATACATTAGATGAATTTTTGCTATACCCGTCTGTTTGGTTGGGGCAGGTGTTCATCCCATTTTATTGGTTGGTGATCTATTATTTCTCGGGTTATTATAATAAATCATTGGCCAAGTCAAGGCTCTCCGAATTTTGGGTAACGCTTATATCTTCGGTGATAGGTGTATTTGGAATCTTTATGTTCTTGATTCTGAATGAACTTCCTATCAGGTATCAGATATATTACTATTTTTTCTTTGAATTGTTGGGATTGCATTTTACCCTTACCTATCTATTCCGTTTACGTTTGACGATGCATTTGTTGAAAAGGATTCAGCAAGGGGATTTTGCCATTCACGTTTTAGTCTTGGGAATAGGAGAGAAGGCCTTGTTGCTTTCTCAGTATTTAGAGAAGGTTGGTACTAAAGTTACGGGCTTTGTCCGTATTTCATCCAAAGAGGATCTTCATGTAAATTCAGAACAGATATTGGGAAATTCGGCTGATCTTCCTGATTTGATGAAGCTGTATCCAATAGAAGAATTGGTTGTGGCAACAGATGCATTGGATGAAACGGCTTTGTCCAAGTTCCTTTATTCTTTGTATCAATATAAAAAGCCTATCAAGGTATGGATAGATAAGAAGACTATTTTGTTTTCGAAGGTACGGTTGAAGACAATTAGTGCAGTTCCATTAGCCGAAATTACTGAGAATAACTTTTCAGAAGCAGAGAAAAATATCAAGGCGTTTTCTGATCGGTTTGTTTCTTGTATAGTATTGATTGTGTTATCTCCTTTGTTCGCATATATAGCTTGGCGTGTGAAGAAAGATTCGCCAGGTCCGATTATTTACCGGCAGGAGCGAATTGGTTTTCATGGCCGTCCATTTATGATTTATAAATTTCGGACGATGTATGTGGATGCTGAAGACGGTGGTCCCAAGTTATCGCATGAAGAAGATTCCCGCATTACACCTTTTGGTGCTATTATGCGAAAGTATCGTTTGGATGAGTTGCCTCAGTTTTGGAATGTATTGAAAGGGGATATGTCGTTGGTTGGTCCTAGACCGGAACGGAAATACTTTATTGATCAGATTGTCCAGCGGGCCCCGTATTATTATTTATTACATAATGTGAAGCCGGGAATTACCTCTTTGGGAATGGTCAAGTACGGGTACGCCAGTACTGTCGACCAGATGCTGGAACGTTTGGAGTATGATATCATTTATTATGAAAATATGTCGCTGGCTTTGGATATAACCATTTTGGTGTATACGATAAAGACGGTTGTGACAGGAAAGGGTATTTGAAATATGACAACAGAAAATGGATGGTTTTATAAATTTCTTGTATGGCGGGCAAACAATATAAAGGAAAAACACTTTGTATTGATTGTTAGTTTTCTGGTAGGTATTTGCACTGCTGCATCGGCCATCATCTTGAAAAATTTAATTCACTTCATTCAGCATGTATTGTCAGTGAACTTCGCTGCTGATCAAGTCAATTATTTGTATTTGTTGTATCCGGTATTGGGTATCTTACTGGCTGGGTTGTTTGTAAAATATATCGTGCGTGACGATATCAGCCATGGTGTGACGAAAATTTTATATGCTATTTCCCAGCGGAAGAGCCGGATTAAACCTCATAATATGTGGACATCCATTGTGGCTAGTTCGGTAACCATTGGTTTTGGTGGATCTGTCGGAGCCGAGGCTCCGATTGTATTGACCGGTGCTGCTATTGGTTCCAATCTGGGTCGTTTGTTTAAGATGGAACAAAAGACTTTGATGTTGTTAGTGGGATGTGGCGCTGCTGGAGCCATCGCTGGTATCTTTAAAGCGCCTATTGCGGGGCTTGTCTTTGTGATCGAGGTATTGATGCTGGATCTGACCATGACGTCCGTGTTACCTTTGTTGATTACTTCGGTAACGGCTGCTACCGTATCATATATATTTACCGGTACAGAGGCTATGTTTAAATTTTCTCAGACCGAAGCTTTCGTAATAGAACGTATTCCCTATGTCATCTTATTAGGAATATTCTGTGGCTTGATTTCCCTGTATTTTACCCGTGTGATGAACTGGATTGAAGGCGAATATCGTCGGTATGGAACGACATATTGGCGTAAGTTTATGATGGGAGGGATTATGCTGAGCTTGTTGATCTTTATTTTCCCTCCGCTTTATGGTGAAGGATATGATACGATCGGTCTGTTGCTGAACGGTCAGTTCGCTGGATTGATGGACAATAGTATGTTCTACCCTCTGAATGATTCCTATTTTGGAATAGTTATCTTTTTGGGACTGATTTTGCTGACTAAAGTATTTGCTTCAAGTGCTACCAATGGTGGTGGTGGTTGTGGTGGTATTTTTGCTCCTAGTCTATATCTGGGATGTATTGCGGGGTTCATTTTCGCTCATATATGTAATTATTTTCCTTTTACGATGTATCTGTCGGAAAAGAATTTTGCTTTGTTAGGTATGGCTGGAATTATGTCGGGTGTGATGCATGCTCCTTTAACGGGCGTTTTCCTGATTGCAGAATTAACTGGTGGATATGATTTGTTTCTTCCTTTGATGATTGTTTCTATAGGTTCGTATATTACAATTCTGATGTTTGAACCGCATAGTATTTATTCGATGCGCTTGGCTCAGAAAGGGGAATTGTTGACGCACCATAAAGATAAAGCCGTATTGACTTTGTTGAGTGCAGACAATGTGATTGAGCGCGATTTTCAGGTAGTTTCTCCAGAGATGACGTTAGGAGACATGGTAAAAGTGATTGCACGGAGTAGTCGTAATGCGTTTCCGGTAGTGGATGATCGAGGTATTTTGCTGGGAATAGTTCTGTTGGATAATATTCGGAATATCATGTTCCGTCCAGAGTTGTATAATCGGTTCCATGTTTCCAAATTCATGGTATCAGCACCGGCTAAGATTGTGGTGAATACGCCTATGGACCAGATTATGCAGATTTTTGATGACACGAAAGCTTGGAATTTACCGGTAGTTGATGAAACGGGCAGATATATGGGATTTATGTCTAAGTCGAAAATATTTAATTCCTATAGAGAAGTTTTGGTAGATAATTTTTCAGGAGATTGATAAGATATGAAGAAAGAAGATTTGAGAATTGTATATATGGGCACACCCGAATTTGCGGTGGAATGCCTGCGAGCTTTGGTTGAGCATGGTTATCAAGTGGTGGGTGTTGTAACAATGCCTGATAAACCGATGGGACGGCATGGTAGTGTACTTCAGTCGAGTGCTGTTAAAAAGTATGCTGAATCAGTTGGTCTTCCTATTCTTCAGCCCGAGAAGTTAAAAGATGAAGCTTTTTTGGAAGCTCTTCGTGCATGGAATGCCGATTTGCAGATTGTTGTTGCCTTTCGTATGCTTCCTGAAGTTGTGTGGAACATGCCTCGTTTGGGTACATTTAATTTGCATGCCTCTTTATTGCCTCGGTATCGGGGTGCTGCTCCTATTAATTGGGCAATTATCAATGGTGATACAAAGACAGGTGTAACAACCTTCTTCTTAGATCATGAAATTGATACCGGAAGTATTATTATGCAGGAAACTTGTCCTATTGCAGATACTGATGATGCAGGAAACTTGCATGATAACTTAATGGCGTTGGGGGCACAGACTGTACTGAAATCGGTTGATCAGATTTGTGAAGGAAATGTAGTACCTTTCCCTCAGAAAGACTTGTTTGATGGTGTGTCTGAATTTTTGCCGGCTCCTAAGATATTCAAGGAGACTTGTCGGATCGATTGGAATAAACCTTTGAAGAATTTGTATGACTTTGTTCGAGGATTGTCTCCTTATCCAGCCGCTTGGACGGAATTGGTTACCCGTGATGGTAAACGGCAAGTCCTGAAAATTTATCAGACGGAGAAACGTCCGGAGCAACATTGTTTTCCTGTTGGTACAATTCAATCGGATGGAAAAAGCTTTGTTGATGTTGCGGTAGATGGAGGATTTTTACGATTACAATCAGTGCAGTTGGCAGGGAAAAAACGAATGTCTGTAACTGATTTCCTGAATGGTTTCAAGCAGATAGCAGAAAGCCATGTAGAATAAAAAAAGAGGAACCAATCGGTTCCTCTTTTTTATTTCATTATCCTTAATCGTTATATTTACTTGTCAATACAACAATTTGCATAGCCTCTTTGTCTTTCTTCAATCGAACACCTGACGGTTTCATATAGTTCGTAATTGATGTCGTGTAAGGTTTACCTGAACTCCCCCAAGAACTACTTGAATTTTGTGTTCCTCGTAAAACCGGAAGTAGTATTAAATTCAAATCTTCGTCAGGTTTGTTTTCCAAATGTACTTGTAATAGGCTTGATATGTTCCCAAAAGAATATGTGTTTGTGGCATATTCACCAAAGGTTGCCAAATAGGAAGTCACGTTGTCTTCTATTTTATTGTTCTCAAAGAAGCTTTGAACAGAGTCTTCCGGCAAAAGCAACACATTGTCGGGAGCTTCAAAAGCATATAACCATTCTTCTTGAGGCATGGCTTTCATGGAGAAGTTCAGACCGTTAATGATACGATCTCCTATCTTTTCTTTGATAGCGGAGGCTGGAACTACTATTTTAGTACAAACACCGGCTGGACTTCTCAGATAACTGAATTCTTCATTCGGTTCCAACAATTGTTCAATGTTACCATTCTCTATTTGATTCATCTGGATGACTTCTTTAGTCACATTGAACTGCTCTCTTGTATGGATAATCGTATCTTTTCCTGCTTCTGTCGTCGATTTATACTTATAATATATAAAGAAAGACGATTGAGCCACTTCCAGGATGTTTCCTGTTCCAAACCCAGTTGTTACATAAAATCCGGGGAAGAATTTATTAAAGGCTTCCTGATTTTGGAAAGAACTCGGATTGTTGACTGTTTCATCATAAAAGCTTTGAGCAATATCCGTACTGATTCGAATACGTACATTCGGTGTATAATAATCAGGATCACTTGTATCCGTGATGTTACGAATAGAATCAGGAATACTCAAATCGTATGCCGTATAAGTTTTTTCTCCAATCAGTGTTTGCAGGTCACAAAAATCTTCGGGATTCATGTTTGTGTAATAATTCCGTGCCAAAGGTTTAGTAACCTGGTAAATCTTAGCCTGCATAGGAGCTAATGAGTCGCCTACGTAACCGCCTTCATCATACATGATAAAGAATGCCATTGAATCGACCTTACCATCAATCGGTTCATGGGCGAATTTGTAATTTTCAGGGCAATAGAACTGACAGATATAATCTGTTTTCAGGTTTCCATACAAGGGATCGTAGATTTGTCCTAACAGTCCGTTTACAGTCCGGGCATATACCGAATCTAATTTAATGGTAGATGCTTCAAGCTGAAATGTATCCGCATAAACAAAAGAACGGTCACCATCTGGCTGAATACTTGGTCCAACCTGGCTCAATTCATCATTACACCCGCTAAGTAAAATACCTCCGAAAGCGAGCCCAAGTATAAGTCTTTTAAAGTCCATGTTAAATAACTATTTAGATTCCAAAACGACATCGTAGAATTTGTTAAATTCGTCAATGTACGTTTCGGGTGATTGATACGGTAAAAATGGAGTATTAGGTTTCGTAGCGATATATTGTAAAATGTCTGGATGGATTGTTTCGCTACCTTGTATAACGCCGTCTGCAAAATCAATTGCTAATTTAGACAAACCTACGAAACTTGTATCTTTACGTAAGTTTTCTACATCAGCTTCTTCAGCTTGATCCATAATCAATTTGTTGGCAATGTTTGGATCCAGCGGCTGTTTGAAGTCGTCGTTATAAATTGAATAAACGATTTTAGCATTTCGTACGCATGGATCATCTGCATACATACGTTTAATATACAACCCCGTGAAAGCTGACATCCAACCATGACAATGAATAACATCGGGAATCCAACGAAGCTTTTTAACCGTTTCTATGACACCTCGTACATAGAATATTGAACGTTCGTCGTTGTCTTCATATTCATTTCCGTTTTCATCGACAACTGTCGATTTGCGCTGGAAGTAATCATCATTGTCGATGAAATATACCTGCATACGGGCAGCTTGTATAGATGCAACCTTAATAATCAACGGATGATCCGTATCGTCGATAATCAGATTCATTCCCGAAAGGCGGATTACTTCATGTAATTGGTTGCGACGTTCATTAATGTTACCAAATTTAGGCATGAAAGTTCTGATTTCGCGACCGCGTTCCTGAATTCCTTGCGGAAGATTCCGGCAGATTGTTGCAATTTCAGATTCCGGTAAATAAGGGGTGATTTCCTGAGCTATAAACAAGATTTTTTTTGCATCCATTCTGTATTTTTCTTTTATTTAGACGGTACAAAGATAGTAAAAATCTTTTATTTCTGATAATTATTTTGTTGCTTTGCACCGTTTTTAAGCATCTATAAGATGAAAATAGTAAGTTCTATCAAAGATTTAAAGAATTTCTTGGCTCTTGAGCGAGAAAAAGGGAAGAAAGTCGGTCTTGTTCCTACAATGGGAGCTTTGCATGCCGGACATATTAGTTTAGTGAAGCGTTGTGTTGCCGAAAATGATATTTGTGTGGTCAGTGATTTCGTTAATCCGACGCAGTTTAATGATAAGCATGACTTGGAAACGTATCCACGTACGTTGGATGCAGACTGTGCTTTGCTTGAACCTGTAGGTTGTGATTATGTTTTCGCTCCTTCGGTAGCGGAAATGTATCCGGAACCAGATACACGCGTATTTAATTTGGGTCCGGTTGCTGAGGTTATGGAAGGTCCTCGTCGTCCGGGACATTTTAACGGCGTTGCTCAGGTCGTGAGTAAGTTGTTTTATATAGTAGAACCGGATAATGCTTATTTCGGAGAAAAAGATTTCCAGCAGATTGCTGTTATCCGCGAAATGGTACGGCAGCTGAATCTGCCGGTTCATATCGTTGATTGTCCGATTCAACGTGAAGCGGATGGCTTGGCGTTGAGTAGCCGGAATACCCGTTTGACTCCCGAACAACGTCAAAAAGCACCGGTAATTGCCCGTACATTAAAAGAAAGCACTACCTTTGTACCCGCAAAGAGTGTTCAGGAGGTGATTGATTATGTTGTGAATACAATCAATCAGGTTCCGGAGATGGAAGTAGAGTATTTCGAAATCGTAGATGGAAATACCATGCAGCCTATTCAAAACTGGTCTGATACGACGTATCCGGTAGGTTGTATTACTGTCTATTGTGGCGAAGTACGTCTGATTGACAATATTAAATATTAATCATAAAGAAGAAAGATGTATATAGAAGTTGTTAAATCAAAGATTCATCGGGTGACAGTTACCGAAGCCAACTTGAATTATATTGGAAGTATTACGATAGATGGTGCTTTGATGGAGGCTGCCAATTTGATACAGAATGAGAAGGTTTCGATTGTCAATAATAATAATGGAGAGCGTTTTGAAACGTATGTCATTAAAGGCGAACCGGGCTCTGGCGTTATTTGTTTAAATGGTGCTGCTGCTCGCAAAGTACAACCGGGTGATGTTGTCATTATTATGTCGTATGCATTGATGGATTTTGAAGAGGCAAAGACTTTTAAGCCGGCTGTCATATTCCCGGATACTGCAACGAATCGTTTGATTTAACAAAAATACTTTTGCAGGAAGGTAACTTGAAAGGCACAACGTATTTTATCCAAAATACGTTGTGTTTTTTGTTTATATACGTTGCCTATTCTTTGTTCGCCCAGGGCGAACATATATTCGTCGTGGGCGATTATATGTTCGGTGTGGGTGAATATATAATCAGCGTGGGCGAACAAAATAAAATTCATTTATTCTTCAAGTAGATTCTACCTCTTCTGAAAGTTTGTTTGGTATCGGATGGGATTCCTTTGCCGTTCTGCGAAGTTGATCAAGTAAGGGGAATTTTTAATAGATTGCATACTTAAATTGAGGATTCCTAGCTTGATAAATTCCATTTATTCATTATCTTTGCGCGTTTAATGATGAATATATAAATATGAAGGAAGAATGGTTCCCGTTGGTGAACGAGGAAGGTCAGACAATAGGTAAGGCAACTCGCCGGGAATGCCATAATGGATGTAAATGGTTGCATCCGGTTGTGCATTTGCATATTTTTAATAAAGCCGGTGATTTGTATTTGCAGAAGCGTTCGATGACAAAAGATATCCAGCCGGGAAAATGGGATACTGCAGTTGGAGGCCATGTCGATTATGGCGAGACGATTGAAGAAGCATTACGTCGGGAGGTTCGTGAGGAGTTAGGAATCACCGATTTTAATCCGGTTTTTCTGATGCGTTATGTCTTTGAGTCGAAGGTGGAAAAAGAACTGGTGAATACTTACCGGACTATTTATGAGGGTCCGTTTTCTCCAGATCCTGAAGAAATAGAGGAAGGACGCTTTTGGTCTGCCGAGGAAATAAAGGCTCACCTGGGAAAAGGCGTTTTTACTCCTAATTTTGAGAGTGAGTATGAAAAGTTAGGCAAGCAAAACTTGCAAATGGAATGGTAATCGTTTAAACAAAAAGAATATAGCAAGATGAAAGTGAAGATTATGTTCCCGCTTGTAGCTGCAGGATTCATGGTGCTGGCGGGATGCGGTAACAAAGCTCAAGAAACGGACACGCAATCTACTTGTAAATCTGTTAATTTGGCAAATTTGGATACAACAGTAACGGCTGGTGAAGACTTTTATCAGTATGCCTGCGGTGGCTGGATGAAGGAGCATCCGTTGAAGCCGGAATTTTCCCGTTATGGCGTGTTTGAACAGTTGATGGAAATGAACCGTGAACAGCTTCGCGCTTTGGTAGAAGAATTGAAGGCTGCTCCACAACAGGAAGGAAGTGTAGCCCAGAAAATCGGAATGTTGTATGAATTGGCTCTGGATAGTGTGAAAACGAATGAAGAGGGATTCGAGCCGGTAAAGGAAGAATTGCTTGCCATTCGTAATTTGGGTACAAAAGCCGAGTTCTCAAAAATGGTTGCCAATCTGCATAAAGAAGGTATTACTCCTTTCTTTGCTCTTTATGTAGGTGCTGATGAGAAGAACAGTTCAATGAATATTGTTCAGTTGTATCAGGCAGGTTTGGGAATGGGTGATCGTGATTATTACCTGCAGAATGATGAGACTTTCAGCAAGATCCGGGAGGCTTATAAAGCATATATCTCTCGTTTGTTTGCATTGGCTGGTCATTCTCCTGAACAGGCAGAAGCAGCTGTAGCCGCAGTTATGAATGTTGAAAATGGAATTGCTAAGATTTCATTCTCTCGTGAAGAGTTGCGCGATTCGCAAAAGAATTACAACAAGATGTCTTGTGCTGACTTTATAAAATCAAACGATGCTCTTGATTGGAATGCTTACTTTGCCGCTATGGGCTTAGACAGCATACCTGAATTGGATGCCAAGCAGTTTGCTTATTATAAGAAGCTGGGCGATTTCTTGAAAAAGGTTTCTTTGGATGATCAGAAATATTATTTGGCATTTAATCTGCTGAGTGCTGCTGCTCCTTATCTGAGTGACAATTTTGTAAATGCAAGCTTTGATTTTTACGGCAAGACCATGTCGGGTAAACAAATGCTGGAGGAACGCTGGAAACGGGCATTGTCTACTGTAAACGGATCATTGGGCGAAGCTGTAGGTCAGATGTATGTTTCCAAATACTTCCCTGCAAGTTCCAAGGAAAAGATGTTAACTTTGGTTGGCAATCTGCAGAAAGCGTTGGGTGAACGCATCAATACATTGGAATGGATGGGCGATTCAACCAAGCTGAAAGCTCAGGAAAAATTGGCTGCCTTTACGGTGAAAATTGGTTACCCGGATAAATGGAGAGATTATTCGGCTTTGGAAATCAAACCGGATTCTTACTGGGCAAATGTAAGACGGTCATCTATCTTTGAAATGGAATATATGTTGGCTGATGCCGGAAAGCCTGTAGATAAATCACGTTGGTATATGACACCGCAGACTATCAACGCTTACTACAATCCGACAACTAACGAAATCTGTTTCCCGGCTGCTATTCTTCAGCCACCGTTCTTTGATCCGGAGGCTGATGATGCGATCAATTATGGAGCGATCGGTGTTGTGATTGGTCATGAAATGACACACGGATTTGATGATCAAGGTCGTAATTATGATAAGGAAGGTAATTTGGCTGACTGGTGGACATCAGAAGATGCGGCTCGCTTTACAGAACGTGCTAATAAGCTAGTTGCCCAATATGACAATATCATTGTATTGGATACGATGCATGCTAACGGTAGTTTTACATTGGGTGAAAATATCGCCGACCAAGGAGGTTTGCTGATTTCACATCAGGCATACTTGAATAGCCTTCAGGGAGAAACACCTGCTGTGATTGATGGATTTACTGGTGATCAGCGCTTTTATTTAGGTTATGCAACTTTGTGGGCACAGAATATCCGGGATGAGGAAATTGTTCGTCGGACCAAAATGGACCCGCATTCTCTTGGTAAATGGCGTGTAAATGCAGCTTTGAAGAATATTGATACTTTCTATAAAGCGTTTGATGTGAAAGAAGGAGATGCTATGTACATGCAGCCGGCAGATCGTGTTAATATCTGGTAATAACATCGGTTTGTGATGCAGTAAAAAATAAGAAAGCTTGATTTTCTAACCTTAGTTAGGAAGTCGAGCTTTTTTTGTATATAAAAAAGAATAAGGCTTTTGCAGCAAATCATCCTTTAAATGCATCTATTCTTATATAGAACAGAGAAAATGCTCTAAAATGAATGTTAAAGTCGATTGTTTTTGATATGTACTAATAGACAAATAGTTATATTTGTAACTAGAATGTCTGGTATGTTTCGGAATAAAGAAGGTAAGTGTGAAATAAATTCAAAACGCCTTACTGGGTTAAACGAAACTTTTCTGGCATAGTCAAAAAGATAACAGGCAATAAATTAGGAGGAAAAAATATGAAACCTAAAAAATTAACATCCTTGATGGTGATGCTTCTGTTGGCATTGAATGCAACAGGGCAGGAGCAATTCTTCGATGATGTTTATTATTCTTCGAACCAGTCGAAAGAAGAGGCTTCGGTAGAAAAAAACATAAAAGAAGAAGAGAAGAACGATGATTTGGATGCTGAGCCGACAGAAACGGTTTTGCCAAGTAGTTATACACGTTCTGATATTGAAGAAGAACGGGATGTAGACGAGTATAATCGTCGTTATTCTGGGTATGATGATGAAGCGTATGCAGAAGAGGAAGAGGTAGCACAAGAGCCTGAGAAAACACAGGTAAAGGTTGAATCTGATCGTCGTTCTGATTTGGAATACAGTGAACGTATTATTCGTTATCATTCGCCAAGTAAAATATCAATTGTGGGAGCTGACCAGGTTGATTTATATTTGGAAAACGGTTATTATGCCTATGATTATGATACGGATTATTCTAATGGGACAACGAATGTGTCGGTGAATTTAAACTTTGGTTCACCCTGGTATTCTTGGGGATGGTATGATCCTTGGTTCTATAATCCGTGGGGTTACTATTCATCTTGGTGGTATCGCCCGTATTATTGGGGCTGGGGCGGTTGGTATGCCGGCTATTATAGTCCTTGGTACGATCCATGGTGGGGTCCTTCATGGGGCTGGGGTTACTATGGTTATTATGGTGGCTTTTATCCGCATTATCATCATTATGCTTATGCACCTTCCTATTATCATCGGTATGACAATGGCCGTTCTTCTTACGGACGGAATGGTCGTTCCAGTGGATATGCAAGCAGCAATAGCTTGAGAAGTTCTGGTCGTTATTCATCAGGCCGTGATGCAGGTCATATCACTTCTGCTTCTTCAGGACGCGGCTCAGGACGCTATTCTTCTGGAAACTCTACTTCTTTGAAGAGTTATGCAACAAGTGGCCGTTCAAGTGGTCGCTCTTCCGGTAGCAGTATCGGTCGTGGATCTTCTTCCAGTGCAATAAGTTCTTCATCCATTACACGGGGTAGTGGTCGTAGCAGTGGCATTACTTCTTCGTCTTCTCGTACACGAATCAGTAATAGTTCAGCTTCAGGTCGCAGTAGCTATTCAACGGGTCGTAGCAGTTATTCTACAGGTCGTAGCAGTGGCGTATTTAATAGTCAAATGAATACACAGTCAAGCCGTTCAACAAGAAGCTTCAGCTCACCTTCCAATTATGGAAGCGGTCGTTCCAGTGGTTCGTTTAGCAGTGGAAGCATGGGCGGTGGCCGTTCGAGTGGCGGTAGTATCGGTGGTGGCGGCGGTCGCTCCAGTGGTAGAGGAAGATAATTAAGGTTGATTTTGAATTAGAAACGATGAAAAAAGTATTAACAATAGCATCAGCACTGGTACTAAGTACTGGTGCTGCTTTTTCTCAAGGCCTTGCAGATGCCTATAAATATGTACCTAATGGTGATTTAAACGGTACAGCTCGTAGTATGAGTATGGGTGGTGCTTTTGGTGCTTTAGGTGGTGATATATCTGTTTTGAATAGCAATCCGGCAGGTCTGGCTGTTTATCGTAGTTCTGAAGTGGTAGCTACTGCAGATGTCTCTATGGTTTCAGCAAAGAGTAACTGGTTAGGCAATGGAACGACTGCTGATAAAACGAAGTTCAATTTTGATAATATAGCTTATGTAGGCTATTTCCCGACGGGGAACGATTCCGGCTTATTAAGTTGGAATGTTGGCTTTTCATATAACCGGTTGAAGAATTATTCTCGTAATTATTCATTGCGTGGAAGTGGTGATATGGGAGCTTCTTTGGCAGATTATGTGGCTGCCCGTGCCAATAAAGGAGGATTGACACCCAGTGATATTGATTTTCGTATAGATGAAAATGACAATATTACCTATGATCCGTATAACTCAGTAGGAGACTGGTTGTCTGTCTTGTCGAACGATGCCGGTTTCTTAAATTATAATGGAAAACAGTACGAATCATCTTTGCGTAGTACAGCCGGAATTCCCTATACGCGGTCGAATACAGAAATGCATGTACAGGAATCAGGAGCAGTTGATCAGTACGCTTTGGCTTTTGGAACGAATATATCAGACTTCTTGCTGTTAGGAGCAACCGTATCGATAACGGATCTTCGTTATGATTTGTATTCATATTATGCCGAAGACTATGCTTCCAACAAGAATAGCTATATTGAACTGGAAAATGGCCTGACTACCAAAGGAACGGGATATGGCATTAACATCGGTGCAATTTGTCGTCCGGTTGATTTCTTGCGTGTAGGTGTTGCATATAACTCTCCTACGTGGTATAAAATGACTGATTATTATAATGCAAATGGAGCATCGGATATAGAATCTTTGCCAAAGAAATATGAGGCTAATTCACCTAAAGATGCTTATAGTAAATATAAATTCCGCACACCTGATAAATGGATCTTCAGTGCAGCGGCTATCTTTGGGCAGACAGCATTATTGAGTGTAGATTATGAGGTTATGAATTATCGCCGGATGTATTTGTCGGATGATTATGGTAATGCCAATATCGAAACAAATAACGAGGTAGATCAGAAACTGGGTATATCCAATACACTTCGAGTAGGAGCAGAAGTGAAAGTTACACCTCAGTTTGCAGTCCGTGCTGGAGCTTCTTGGTCTGGTAGCGGGATGAGTTCAACCTTGAGAGATGGAAATACGGAAGTCATTACGGTGGGTACATTACCTCATTATACATTGACTAATAACATTACGAACTATACGGTGGGATTAGGTTATCGTTTTACACCTCAGTTTTATGTAGACCTTGCTTGTGTGCTTAAAACCGTAAAGGAAGATGCCTATACCTTCTCTACGCTGTATTCCGATTCTGGAGAAACTATGGTGAAATCTTCTCCGGCATCTTTGAAGACCAGTTCGACACGTGTTGCGTTAACATTAGGATATAAGTTCTGATCTTATTCTTTTGTTCGTTAGAGATACGGGTTTTGTCCTGAATATTCCCTTGTTTGTACAATAATACAAATAAGGGAATTTTTATTTATGAAAAGTTTGGTTGTGTAAAATGATTTATGTTTCTTTGCATAGAAATAAAATATGTTTAACTCTTAAAATCCTATCGCCTATAGCATAACATTACTCGTAGAAATCATAAAAATAGTAGTAATGAATAGATTAGAGATGATGACAGACGAAGATCTTGTCGTCCTTTATGCAAAAGGTAATAACGCTGCTTTTGATGTTTTGTTAAGCCGATATCAAAGTAGTATTCATTCCTATATTTTCTTTATCGTTCGTAACAAAGAGTTGGCTGAAGATATCTTTCAGGAAACTTTTGTTAAAGTGATTATGACTATTAAGCAAGGCCGTTATACTGATAATGGTAAGTTTAAAGCATGGATCACACGGATAGCTCATAACCTGATTATAGATAATTATCGCCAGGAGCGTAATGAGAATACGGTTTCAAATGATGAAGTCGAAGTAGACTTGTTGAATAATATCAAGTTGTGTGATGGTACTATTGAAGATAAACTGGTGAAGCATCAGATACTGGCCGACGTTCGGAAACTATTGAAATCCTTGCCTGATAATCAACGGGAAGTTCTGGAAATGCGTTATTATCGCGATTTGAGCTTTAAAGAAATCGCCGATTTGACGGGTGTTAGTATTAACACGGCTTTAGGACGGATGCGTTATGCTATATTAAATCTTCGCCGCTTGGCCGAAGAACATCATATTGAATTATCGTTGGCATAAGAAAAAACTATAAATATACTGGATAGACACAATATTTTCATAGATGATTCGTTTTTTATATAGAATGATAAAAAATAGAATGCCTATGAAGAAAATATCTACGTCATGTTTTTCAAAGTTTGATCATTCATTTAAAACGCAACATGCAGAATCAGAGGTTAAGCCTCGTCAGCAAACACTGGATTTTTTACATCAGTTTGCTCGTTCCTATCATGTGGAATCTTCTTTAGATTCAGACTTATGCGGCTTTGTAATGAACTGATCATGGAATAGGAGAAAAGAGGATACATTGACTTGTATTCTCTTTTTTTTTACCTTTGCTTAAAATTTGAGGATTCTTTATGAAACAATTGATTGCTCCTTCCTTATTGGCTGCCGATTTTATGAATTTGCAGCGAGACGTTGAGATGATTAATCAGAGTGAGGCAGATTGGTTACATTTGGATATTATGGACGGCGTGTTTGTCCCTAATATTTCTTTTGGTTTTCCTGTTCTGAAAGGATTGAAAAAGATTTGCCGGAAACCGATGGATGTACATCTGATGATTGTTGAACCGCATAAGTTTATTCGTGAGGTTGCTGAGACCGGTGCGTATTTGATGAATGTACATTATGAAGCATGTACACATTTACATCGGACGATTGCCGGAATTCATGAAGCTGGAATGAAAGCGGGCGTTACATTGAACCCTCATTCGCCGGTTAGTTTGCTGGAAGATATTGTTCAGGATGTGGATGTTGTCATGTTGATGTCGGTTAATCCGGGTTATGGTGGTCAGACTTTTATTGAACATACGGTCGAGAAGACACGCCAATTACGTGAAATGATTGATCGGAAAGGTTTGAATACGCTGATAGAAATAGACGGAGGCGTAAACTTGGAAACTGGTAAGCGCTTGTTGGAAGCTGGGGCCGATGTATTAGTAGCCGGTAGTTTTGTATTTAAGGCTCCTGATCCGAATGCGATCATTAAGGAATTGAAGATGCTGAATAGTTGATGTGTAGATGTTGAGTCACATAACGAAGTGGCATTAAAATAATCTATATCTTCTCAAAACTGAAACTATGACAAAGGAATTAAGAAAGCGGCCCTTTGCCAGGCCGCTTTTTGTTTGGTTAAGTGGAATATGTATATCGGTGTACGTTCCTTTCGAATGTGCAGCTATTGGATTAGGCTGTATCTGTCTTTCTCTTATATTCTTTTCAAGTAATGTACAGAGAGAAAAATCTCTGTATGGCGAAAGATGGCAATGGGGCGCTTGGTATCTGTTGCTTTTATTGGCATTATCTTGTGGCTATGTTTACTATCGCTTGAAGACAAACCATTCTTTTTATTATGCAGACTGGTTGGAGTGGTGTCAGCTATGGCAGAGAGAACTATTGGAACCCATCGATTTACTTGATTTATCTGAGTGGAAGAAAAATGTTTTGGCAACACTGACTCTCGGTTATCGTCAGGAGTTAGAAGGAAGTGTGAGAGAGCGATTCTCTCTGGCTGGTGCTGCGCATATTCTGGCGGTCAGTGGTTTTCATGTGGGTGTGGTGTATTCATTCCTCCGGTTGTGTTTATTCCCTTTGTCGGATAAGTCCAGACTCCGGTATTTAAAGGCCGGATTACTGCTGGTTTCTATCTGGTTGTTTGCTGCCATTACTGGTTTGGCCGCATCGGCTGTTCGAGCAGCTTGGATGCTTTCCCTCTATTTGATTGGAGTTACTATTCGGAAGAAACGTGATTCATATAATACCTGGTGTGCAACGGCTTTTTGCATGTTGGTGTACAACCCGTTCTACTTGTTTGATATCGGATTCCAGTTGAGTTTTCTGGCTGTCCTTTCTATCTTCTTTTTCTATCGCCGTATTGCTTCTTTGTTCCAGTTGAGAAATCCGTTTATCCGGATTCCTTGGGACTGGTTTGCTATTAGCCTGGCTGCCCAGATCGGAACGTTTCCTTTATGTTTGTATTATTTTGGAGAAATGTCTTCCGTTTCGTTGCTGGCTGCATTACCGGTTTCCTTTTTTTCTATCTTGATCATTCCACTGGCATTAGTATGGATTGTTCTTGTCAAACTGGGTTGGGTTTGTATGCCTTTACACGAGCTGACCAGTTGGCTGACCGATACATTCTGTTCTTTTGTCGACCGGATAGGACGTGTAGATCCGGTTACTCCGGCCGAGCCTCTTTCTGTCTTTATGCTGTTTGAAGTATATCTATCTCTTTTGTTTTTATGTTTTTATATCCGGGAAAAATATCCCAGGTACTTAGTGACTGCACTTTTTTTCTTTTTTCTCTTTTCAGCGTCTATGCTTATTGAACGAATAAGTTGAGGAATATTCAGAAAAAGATGTACCTTTGTGCCGATTAAAATGTAGATTTCATGATTACTAAAATCATTGCTGAAGAGCTGATCCAGAAAGCTAAAAAGTATGTTGAAAAAGGTGATAAGTTTGTTATTGTCACACATGTTTCTCCCGACGGAGACGCTTTAGGTGCTTCCTTAGGATTATATCATTTCTTGAATACTTATGGTAAAGATCAGGTAACAGTTATTGTGCCTAACGATTTTCCGCCGTTCTATCGCTGGATGCCTGGAGCCAAAGATATTGTTGTGTATGACAAATACCAGGAATTTGCCGACCAGTTATTGCACGATGCCGATGTTATTTTCTGTTTGGACTTTAATGAACCCAAACGAGTTGAAAAGGTAGCTGATGCCTTGTTGGCAGCCGAAGGCAGAAAAGTCATGATTGATCATCATTTGAATCCGGCTGATTTTTGTCGGGTTACCATGTCTTATCCGCAGATGTCGTCAACCAGCGAAATGGTATTCCGGTTTATTTGCCGGATGGGTATGTTTGATTTGTTACCTCGTGAATCGGCTGTTTGTATTTATACCGGAATGATGACCGATACCGGATCATTTACTTACAATTCGAACAAGCCGGAAATTTATACTATCATCGGTGAGTTAATCAAGAAAGGCATTGATAAGGATGAAATCTACCGGAAGGTATTTCAGGTCTATTCAGAGAGCCGTTTGCGTTTGCAGGGATATGTATTGTATGAGAAGATGAAAGTTTATCCGGGCAAGCATACAGCAATGATGTCTTTGTCGGCTGAAGAACTGGAACGTTTCCATTATGTGTCGGGCGACTCGGAAGGCTTTGTCAATATGCCATTGAGTATCGAGGATGTTTGTTTCAGTGTTTTCTTGCGGGAAGACAAGGATTATATCAAGGTTTCGTTGCGTTCGGTAGGTGATTTCCCTTGCAATGAGTTTGCTTCCAAATACTTTCATGGTGGTGGGCATAAAAATGCTTCGGGTGGAGAATTTTTCGGAACATTGGAAGAAGCAATCGCCTGTTTTGAGAATGCATTAGAAGAGTTTAACCCGAGCTTAAGGAAAGAAAACAGAGAGAATCAGCCGTAAAATTCTCAGAGAATGTCTATATTTGCCTTTAATTACATTTATAATAGAATCAAATGAATAAAATATTAGGAAGTTCGTTGATGATGACTGCTGTTTTGTTGATTACTTCATGCGACAAAACACAATCTTATGCCGATATGTTGAAAGCCGAAGAAAAGGCGATTGAGAGGTTGATAGACGAAGAAGACATCGTGGTTTTGAAAGAATATCCAGCTGATGGCGTGTTTAAGGAAAATGAGTTCTATCAGATGGATAATGATGTTTATATTAATGTCATTGATTCCGGAAATGGAAATAGAATAGGTACGAAACGTCAGAATGTCAACAGCCGTTTTGTGGTGCGTTTCTTCAAGTCGGATACTCTTGAACTGGATGGTTTTGCCAGCTCGCGCCTGCCTGTTACTTTTTCTTATCAGAAATATACAGAAGATTACTATATTTGGGGATATGATCAGAATGATACCAATGTGGATGCGGTGATGAGTAGCTTCATCTGCGAAGGTTTGGCTTCAGGCCTGCAGCATGTGGGCGATAGCGCCGTGGTAAAACTGATTGTTCCGTTTAAAGTGGGACCGAGTTCTTTCCAGTCATCTGGAGAACCGCTTTATTTCCCGAAAGTAAGATATACTTTTGAGCAGTAAATCATTGTTTAATCTATAATATACTATGACATTAATTAAATCTATTTCCGGTATTCGCGGTACGATTGGTGGAGATCCGGAAGACGGCTTGAACCCGTTGGCTATAGTCAAGTTTGTAGCTGCGTATGCAACGTTTATTCGCAAGAATACGAAAGTGACGACTAATAAGATTGTTGTTGGTCGGGATGCCCGTATTTCTGGCCCGATGGTAAAACAAGTGGTTTTAGGAACTTTAATGGGCATGGGTTTTGATGTAGTGGACATTGATCTGGCTACTACACCGACAACTGAACTGGCTGTGGCTATGGAAGGAGCATGTGGAGGTATTATTCTGACAGCAAGTCACAATCCGAAACAGTGGAATGCTTTGAAGCTGCTGAATGAAAAAGGTGAATTCCTGAATGCAGCAGAAGGGGCTGAAGTGTTGGCTTTGGCAGCAAAAGAAGATTTCCAGTTTGCGGATGTGGATCATTTGGGTAAGGTAATTACTGATACGACATATATCCAGAAACACATTGATTCTGTATTGAAGTTGGATTTGGTCGATGTAGAAGCAATCAAGGCTGCAAACTTCAAGGTGGCAATCGACTGTGTGAATTCAGTGGGTGGTATTGCCATTCCGGCTTTGCTGGAAGCTTTGGGTGTAAAGCAGGTATTGAAGCTGAACTGCGAACCGACTGGTCACTTTGCGCATAACCCGGAACCGCTGCCGGAACACCTAACGGATATTTCTAATCTGATTCGTACGGAAAAGGCAGATGTTGGTTTTGTAGTGGATCCTGATGTGGATCGTCTGGCCATTGTTTGCGAGAACGGCGAAATGTTCGTTGAAGAATATACTTTGGTAGCCGTAGCTGATTATGTTTTAAGCCGTACTCCGGGTAATACAGTCAGCAACCTGAGCTCAAGCCGTGCTTTGAGAGACGTAACCCGTCGTTATGCCGGTTGTGAATACAATGCTGCTGCCGTAGGTGAAGTGAATGTGGTTACGAAGATGAAGGAAACCAATGCCGTGATTGGTGGTGAAGGTAATGGCGGTGTGATCTATCCGGCCAGCCATTATGGTCGAGATGCCTTGGTGGGCATTGCTTTGTTCCTGACTCATCTGGCTAAGAAACAAATGACGGTAAGTGAATTGCGTGCTACTTATCCTCCTTATTTCATCTCCAAGCAAAAGGTTCAGCTGACTCCTGAGATTGATGTGGATGCCATTCTGGCAAAGGTGAAAGAAAAGTTTGCTCAGTATGATATCACGGATATTGATGGTGTGAAGATCGATTTCCTTGACAAATGGGTTCATCTGCGCAAGAGTAATACGGAACCGATTATCCGTATCTATTCAGAAGCTCATACCATGCAGGAAGCTGAAGAACTGGGTGGCGAATTGATTCAGATCATCCATGAGATGTGTAAATAAACAGCGACAGTTAATCTTCTTATAAAAGGAAATCGCCAATCTGAAAATGTCTTCAGATTGGCGATTTCCTTTTTATATGAATTGAATCATCAGATGAAGAGATTCAGGTTCGCTTCTTCGGCTCTTTCCAGGTAGGTGGCAACACCGCCTAATTTGACGTGATCCAGCAGTTCTTCCTGCTTGACTCCCATCACATCCATACTCATGGTGCAGGCAATCATTTCTACTCCGTTGTCGATAGCCTGTTGTATCAGACTTTCCAGGCTGTCAATTCGTTTCTGTTTCATGATCATCCGCATCATCTTGCTGCCCATACCGCCCATATTCATCTTAGACAGTTTGAGC
>ENA-ORUB01001838-ORUB01001838.1-human-gut-metagenome-genome-assembly--contig:-NODE-1838-length-21480-cov-2.475146_pt1 | contig 21480 bp, 16 predicted proteins | sample MGYA00241918_ERZ509200 | MGnify/ENA primary metagenome ERZ509200 (study PRJEB26280, sample SAMEA2338853) | human gut metagenome | biome: human gut; feature: human-associated habitat; material: faeces... | reverse complement strand
AAAAGGTTTGGGAAGCGGAGAGTCGGCAGCTACGATCCATTTGGGAAAAGAAGGTATTATCCATGGAAGCCGTACGTTGGTGATGCAAACGGACGACGGACAGATTGTCGAACCCTATTCTGTTTCTGCCGGACTGGATTATCCGGGAATCGGCCCTTTACATGCATTTCTGGCAGAAGAAAAACGCGCTGAAGTATTGGCTGTTACGGACGAAGAAGCGTTGAATGCCGCTTTTTGCCTGACAGAAATGGAAGGTATCATCCCGGCTTTGGAATCGGCCCATGCCCTGGCAGTTCTGGAACAAAAAACATTCCGGCCGGAAGAGATCGTTGTCATTAATTTGTCCGGTCGGGGTGATAAAGATATGCAGACCTACAAAAGGATGAATAAATTTTTACACTTATGAAATATAGAATTAAAACAATCACCCGTATTCTTCCGGCCGACTTGCAGACTCCTGTGGGAATTTACCTGAAGGTACGCGACTTATTTCCACAATCGGCTTTGCTGGAAAGTTCGGATTATCATACGACTCAAAATAGTTTTTCTTTTATCGGCGTGGAACCGATGGCCGATTTTTCGGTAACGAAGGAACAGATCGTACGTCGTTTTCCCGATGGCCGGCAACTGACGGATGCTCTTACAGAAGGCGTGGATGTTATCGAAATCCTGAAAGATTATATCGCTTCGTTCGAGACCGAAACAAACCTGACCGGGATCAACGGTTTTTTCGGATATACGGCCTATGATGCCGTGCGTTATTTTGAAGCTGTCCGTATCCGGAAGAAAGAAGAGAAGTTTGCTGAAATACCTGATATGATATATATATTATACCGGTATATTATTGTAGTCGATCATTTTAAAAATCAGATGACGATCGTTGAAAATTTACCGGAAGGGCAGCATTCCCATATGCCGGAACTTATCGATGTCATTCAAAACAATAATATGGCTCGGTATGGTTTCGAGGCGTTGGACGATACCGGTTCTCCGATTAGCGACGAGCAGTATATGGAAATGGTGAAAAGGGGTATTCGGCATACCCAAAGGGGAGACGTATTTCAGATTGTACTCTCGCGTCGTTTCAGCCGTGGATTTCGGGGAGATGATTTTAATGTATACCGGGCCTTGCGGTGTATAAATCCTTCTCCATATCTGTATTATTTTGATTTCGGCCATTTTCGCATTTTCGGTTCCTCTCCCGAGACTCATCTGCGTGTTGCCGGAGGTAAAGCTTATATCGATCCGATAGCCGGTACTTTCCGCCGCACAGGAGACGATATCCGGGATTCGGAATTGGCCCGTAAATTATTGGAAGATGAGAAAGAAAATGCCGAACATATCATGTTGGTCGACCTGGCACGTAATGATCTGAGCCGCGGGGCTGGTCAGGTAAAGATCGAGTTCTTGCGTCAGATCCAATATTATTCGCATGTGATTCATATGGTGTCGAGAGTGAGTGCTTGCGTTTCCGAAAATACCGATGTTTTGCGGCTCTTTGCGGATACTTTTCCTGCCGGTACGCTCAGCGGTGCTCCCAAAGTCAGGGCGATGCAACTGATCGATGACATAGAACCTCATAGTCGCGGGATTTATGGGGGCTGTATCGGCTATATCGGTTTTCAGGGAGAATTGAACCAGGCCATTACGATCCGGAGCTTTCTGAGTTACGGTAACCGGCTTTATGCTCAGGCCGGAGCGGGGATTGTAGCGCACTCTTCGCCTGAAAGTGAATTGCAGGAATTGAATAATAAATTGGGGGCTTTGATGAAAGCGGTGGAAATGAGTGAAAAGGTTAAAAATTGAACTTATGGAAAAAATATTGATACTCGACAACTACGATTCGTTTACTTATAATATTGTTCATCTCTTACATGAATTGGGAACCGAAGTGGATATAGCCAGAAATGACCGGATTTCGGTGGAGGAAGCCGGCCGATACAACCGGATTATTTTGTCTCCGGGACCGGGAATTCCAAGTGAAGCCGGAATATTACCCGAAGTTGTGAAGCGTTATGCGGCTGAAAAATCAATCCTGGGGATTTGTCTGGGTGAACAGGCCATCGGGGAGTGTTTCGGCGCTGAATTGGAGAATCTGCCGGAAGTTTTTCACGGTATTTGTACACCGGTGCGGGTGATTGCCGAAGAAAAGATGTTCTCCGGTCTGGGTGAAAGTTTTGATGTAGGCAGGTATCATTCCTGGGTGGTAAGTCGGAAAAATCTGCCTCAATGTCTTACAGTTACCGCTGAGGATGCTGCAGGCAGAATTATGGCCCTGTCTCATAAAAGCTATGATGTTCGCGGACTTCAGTTTCATCCGGAATCGATTTTGACTCCTATGGGGAAAATGATGATGGCGAATTGGTTGCATGCTTGAAGTAAAGGGAATGTATATGATATATTGATTACTATGAAAGAACTGTTATATAAAATGTTCGGGCACAAAAGCCTCTCTAAAGAAGAAGCTAAACAAGTCTTGTTGAACATTTCCGACGGCCGGTATAACGACAGCCAGTTGTCGGCTTTTATGACCGTTTTTCTGATGCGTAGTATTACGACGGAAGAATTGGCCGGGTTTAGGGAAGCCATTCTCGAACGGAGGGTGGTCGTGGATTTGGATTGTCATGATGCGATCGATATTGTCGGTACGGGAGGGGATGGAAAAAATACGTTCAATATTTCTACGGCGGCTTGTTTTGTGGTGGCCGGAGCAGGCTACCGGGTTGTAAAACACGGAAATTACGGTGCCAGTTCGGTGAGTGGGGCTTCGAATGTACTGGAACAACATGGGGTGAAATTTACAGGACACTCCGGTCGGTTACAGCAATCGCTGGAAGAAAGCGGGGTCGCTTATTTGCATGCACCGTTTTTTAGCCCTGCCTTGAAAAGTGTAGGACCGGTACGACGTGCTTTAGGAGTACGTACCTTTTTCAATATGTTGGGGCCTTTGGTCAATCCGGTACTCCCACGCTACCAGTTATTGGGAGTATATAACCTGAAACTGGCCCGTTTGTATAACTATATGTATCAGCAGAGCGGAGTGAATTACACGATAGTACATTCGCTGGACGGGTATGATGAAGTTTCGCTGACCTCTCCTTTTAAAGCGCTGAATAATCGGGGTGAGGGCATTTATTTGCCGGAAGAGATCGGATTCGGTCGGGTGGCGGAAGAGGAATTGTCGGGAGGAAATACGGTGACCGAAGCTGCGGCGATTTTTGACCGGGTTTTAGCTAACGAGGCTACCCGGGGACAAGAAGACTGTGTGATTGCCAATGCTGCTTTTGCAATCCGTACCCTGAGGCCCGGAATAGCTTTGCCGGATGCTATTGCAGAAGCGAGTGAGGCGCTGGAGAGCGGGAGGGCACTGAGGGCGTTCCGTAAATTTGTAGAACTTAATGAAAAATGATATGTCAGTTTTAAACCGGATATTGAAAACAAAACAGGAAGAAGTGACTGAGCGGAAAAACAGGATTTCCGAAAGGGATCTGATGAGTACGCTTTTAGCTGGGAGACAACGGTTATCGATGCGAAAGGCCTTGGAGGAATCGGCAACAGGGATCATTGCAGAATTTAAACGGAAGTCTCCTTCCGGAGGATTTATTCATGAGGCAGCCGGAGTGCAGGAGGTGGTCGGCGGATATGTACGGAATGGTGCTGCGGCTTGTTCGGTGTTGACGGATACGGATTATTTCGGAGGATCGTTATTGGATCTCGCTATGGCCAGGAGGGTTTCGGATATTCCCTTATTGCGTAAGGATTTTATCGTCGATTTCTATCAACTGGCCGAAGCGGTGGCTTATGGAGCCGATGCCGTTTTGTTGATTGCTGCAGCTTTGTCGCCGGCACAGTGCCGGGAATTGGCCGATGCCGCTCATGGACTGGGATTGGAAATACTATTGGAAATACATCGGGAAGAAGAGTTGGAATATGTCTCCCCGGAAATGGATATGGTGGGGATCAACAATCGGAATCTGACTACTTTCGAGACGGATATTTATACTTCTTTCCGGTTAGCTTCCCAAGTCCCGGTTGCTTGTCTGAAAGTGGCCGAGAGTGGAATTCGTGCCATGGAGACAGTCGTCGCGTTACGCAGATTGGGATTCAGAGGATTTCTGATCGGTGAACATTTTATGCGGGAAGCACAACCGGCTCAGGCTTTAAAAAATTTTGTCGGATATGCTGATTAAAATTTGTGGCATGAAGGAACCCGGGAATGTGAAGGAAGTCGCTGCTTTACATCCCGATATGTTGGGTTTTATTTTTTATAAAGCCTCACCGCGTTATGCCGGTGATTTGTCTCCCCGGGCTTTGGAACGTTTACCTGCAGCTATCGGGAAAGTAGGAGTTTTTGTGAATGCAGAAACCGGGTTTATCGAAAATATAGTACGAAGGTATAAGATGGATACGATTCAACTGCATGGGGATGAACCCCCTGAAATGGGTCACTATTTTGTACGGAAAGGCTACCGGGTAATAAAAGCTTTCGGTATAGAAGAGGCCGGTGATTTTCAACGGACTTTGCCTTATGAATCGGCTTGTCAGTTGTTTTTGTTCGATACCCGGAGCAGACAGTTTGGAGGGACCGGGAAATCGTTCGACTGGAATTTATTGAACCGGTACGAGGGGAGGTACCTTTTTTCTTAAGTGGAGGAATTGCCTGGGAAAATAGAGAAGAGATCGGAAAAATCAAACATCCGAAGCTTGCCGGACTCGATTTGAACAGTCGGTTCGAAACGGCTCCCGGAATGAAAAATATCCATTTATTGTCTCGTTTTTTAGCTGAACTACCTTAATTTTTTTAGTTATGAATCGGATTACAGAGTTGTTTCAAAGAAAAGATAGAAATCTTTTGTCCGTGTATTTTACTGCCGGTTATCCGGTTTTGGAAGATACGGTCGAAATCATACAGATGTTAGAAAACCGGGGAGTCGATCTGGTGGAAATCGGGATTCCTTTTTCCGATCCTATGGCCGATGGGGTAGTCATCCAGCAAAGTAGTACACAGGCACTGAAAAATGGCATGACGTTGCCTGTATTACTCGGGCAGTTGACTAGTATACGAAGTCGGGTTGAATTGCCTTTGCTATTGATGGGATATTTGAATCCGATGTTGCGGTACGGTATGGAAAACCTTTTTCGAAAAGGGATGGAAATCGGGATCGATGGAATGATTATTCCGGATTTGCCGTTTCAGGAATACCTGGAGTCGGTTAAACCGCTTTGTGAAAAATATGATATTCCGGTGATTATGTTGATTACCCCCGAAACTTCGGATGAAAGGATCCGTCTGATAGACGAATATTGTGGCGGTTTTATCTATATGGTCTCTTCGGCTTCGACGACCGGAGTGAAAGATCGGTTTACAGCCGGACAGATTGAATATTTCCAAAGAATAGACCGTTTGAATTTGAAAAATAAACGTTTGATCGGTTTCGGCATATCTAATGGCGAGAGCTTGTCGACCGTTTGCCGTTATAGTAGCGGAGCTATTATCGGAAGCTTATTTGTAAAATTACTGGGAACGGAGCCTACGGTGGAGGAAGCTGTCGATCACTTGTTAAAAATAGCTCACGGGGACGGGCTATAGCCTGCTGCCCGCGTCCCCGTGAGCTAAGAGCTAAAAAAAAGTTGAAGAAAGGGGAGAAATCTCTGGGATTTTTCTTATTTTTGAAAAAATTTAAATTCTTGAAAATTATGGCAAGTATTAGAAGATTAAAGAAAGACATCGATTGTTTGACTTTTGCTGTTGTTGACGATAGCTTAAATTGTCTGGCTGTAGGTAAAAGTATGGATGATATCAGCGAAATAGTACAGCATATTATAGATTCCAGAAATGATTTAAGACAACGTGTAAATGCTGGAAAACAAGTGGCGAAAGCAGATAGAAAAGGATATTACAGGACTATCGGAAAGGATTTGATTGCTTCTGTAGACGGTGCATTTACAAAATTAAGCGATTTGGTAAAGCAGGCTTAAGCTGTTCGTAGAGAAAAGAATAAAAGGAGAATGCGATGAAGGCATCCTCCTTTTATTGTTCTTTAATGAAAAATAGTTTTTCAGATCATGGAGGTATTGGAACTTGCGGGTATTGGTGAAATAAAGGTCCGGCGGAGTGCGAATATCAAGTATTTGCGTATTCGGATGGCTCCGGGGCGTGGGGTTTGGGTGAGTGTTCCTTTCGGCGTGAGCCGGAAACAGGTGGAGAAATTTCTGGAAGAGAATCGGGAGTGGATTCTCAAAAACCGGAAAGATATGAAAGTTTATGAGGAAGACACCGGAGTCGGTTTGGGAATAGGGGCGGAAATTAAGACGAAGTTGCATGTGCTGAGGATTGTGGAGACCGAGGAACCGAAGCCTTCTTATCGGCTTGAACAGGAAAAAATAACCCTGTTTATTCCTAAAAAAGTCGATTTCAGTAAAGTAGAGAAAATCGTTCAGCAGTTTTTGCTGGAAATCTATACGATGGAATGCCGTCGATATTTGCCGCAGCGGATCAGAAACTATGCCGAAAAATTCGGATTTCGTTACGGACGGGTTACGTTCAGGAACAATATTTCCAATTGGGGTAGTTGTTCTTTTGACAATAATATCAGTCTCAATATCAAGTTGATGAAGCTACCGGATGAAATTATCGATTATGTGATCTTGCATGAGTTATGCCATACGGTAGAGAAGAATCATTCGGCTGCATTTTGGAAGTTGGTCGGCAAAGTATGTCCGGCTTATCCGACTTTAAGGGCCAGGCTGAGGAAATATAATACCCGGATTTAATCTGGACGGAGAGTCGTTTTGGCGAATCGGCTATTTTTACTATTTTCGTTACCCCTAAAGGGATATTAAATTTTTAAATGTTATGATGCAGGAAAAACTTAAAGAAATCAGGGATCTTCTCACAGAAGTGAAGTATCCCGGTACTTCTAAAAATATTGTGGAACTGGATATGGTGCAAAATATCCGGATCGAGGGAGAGAAAGTGTTGTTTCGGCTGGTGTTTCAGAAAGCCGGCGATCCGTTTGTCGGGTCGGTGAAGAAAAAAGCGGAAGCCCTGATAAAAGAAAAAACTTCTTATACGGAGGTAGAGATCGAAAACCTGTTTGTTCAGGATTTGGAGAGACCGTTGTCCCTGGAAAAGGTAAAAAATATAATCGCTGTTTCCTCGGGTAAAGGAGGAGTAGGAAAATCTACCGTGGCGGCCAATTTAGCGGTTGCTTTGGCTGCTGAAGGATATAAAGTGGGTTTGGTGGATGCGGATATTTTCGGTCCTTCTATTCCGAAAATGTTCGGTTGCGAAGAGGCTCAGCCCTATATGGAGCAGATCGACGGAAAGGATTTCATTGTGCCGGTAGAGAAATATGGCGTAAAATTGTTATCTATCGGTTTCTTTGTCGATCCGGCTTCTGCCACTGTCTGGCGGGGGCCGATGGCTTCCAATGCATTGAAACAGATGGTGGAGCAAGGTTTTTGGGACGAATTGGATTATATGCTGATCGACCTTCCGCCGGGAACCAGCGATATTCATTTGACTTTGGTACAAACTGTCGCCCTGACAGGAGCTATTGTAGTCAGTACACCTCAGCAGGTGGCTTTGGCCGATGCAATCAAAGGAATCAATATGTTCGAGTCGCCGGGTATACAGGTGCCCGTGCTAGGCCTGGTGGAAAATATGGCCTGGTTTACTCCGGCTGAATTGCCCGATCATAAATATTATATTTTCGGACGGGAAGGGGCGAAACAACTGGCCGAACAAAGAGGTCTCCGGTTGTTGGGCGAAATACCTGTTGTACAGAGTATTTGCGATGGAGGCGATGCAGGTAAACCTGTAGCTTTGAATGCCGATTCGATTACGGGAACAGCGTTCAGGCAGTTGGCGGATGAAGTTGTGAAAGCCGTAGAGGAAAATCACGACCCGGCAAAAAGAGTGAGAGTCACCAGACAATAGGACAGCATGTCTAAATGAAATATTCTTCTTATATATTAACGGGGATGATGGTGGTGCTGTGCGGTTGTTCGGTGAAGAGAAACAATTTCTTTTCACGTAACTATCACCAGTTGACTACCCGTTATAACGTATATTTTAACGGTGACCAGGCTTTGAAGTCCGGGATAAAGCATATGGAAAACAGGCATAAGGAGGATTATACCCACCTTTTGCCTGTTTTCGTATCTAATGACGAACAGACGCGTAGTATTTGCAGCTCCGATATGGACTACGCGATCGAAAAGGCGGCTAAAGCGATCGATAAACATTCGATCACGGCTAAACCCAGGCGGAGAAAGAATAAAGATTCCAAAAATTATCAGACCTTCCGAAAGAAAAAAGAATTTAATAACCAGTTGGATAAATGCTATCTGTTATTGGGGAAAGCTTATTTCTATAAGAAGAAATACACGATGGCCAATAACACTTTTCGTTTTATACAAAGGCAATATGCCGAAGACGAGGCCTTGATGACCGAGGTGTCGATCTGGTTATTCCGGAGCCTGACGGAAATGGGACGCTACGAAGAGGCTGCCCGGATCATGGACCGGCTCGACGGGAGCACATTAAAGCGGAAACAACGGGAGATGGTTGCTGCGGCGAGAACCGATTTCTATGTGCGTCAAGGTATGTACGAACAAGCGATTCCTGAGGCAGAAAGATTGGTCAGGACTTGTAAAAGCATAAAACGTAAACCGCGCTACAATTTTTTGTTGTCTCAATTATATGTAAAAGAAAATCAGGATGGGGCTGCTAAACTGGCATTGAAAAAAGCTACCCGGTTCAATTTCAATTATGAAATGGTCTTCAATGCCCGGATCGGTATGGCTTCAGCCTATCAGGAAGGAGATGCGGCCGTAGAAAAGAAATTGAAGAAAATGTTGCGGGATTCCCGGAACGAGGAATTTCAGGATCGGATTTATTATGCTTTGGCCAATATCGAAAATAAACGTGGAAATGAGGAAGGAGCGGCCGGTTTGTATTGGAAATCCGTGCATGCCTCTGTAGATAACGATAATCAGCAGGCTTTGTCTTTTGTAAAATTAGGGGATTATTATTTCAAAAACAAGGCCTATGTGCAGGCACAGAGTTGTTACGATTCTTGTTTGCTTGTCATGGATTCGCGTTATGAAGATTATGAAAAACTAAAATCTTTACTGACCGATCTGACCGAATTGGTTACGAATCTGAGAATTATACAAACGCAGGATAGTTTGCAGCGGATAGCGGTGTTACCGGAAGAAGAGAGAAACCGCTTGATCGACGATAAAATCACTGCGATTAAAGAGCAGGAAAATACTCGCAAAGAACAGGAACGAAGGGAGCAGGCCGAGCGTAATTTTTATCGCCGTAACGATATGCTTAGCCGGGGAGATGCTTTTTCACAGGGTAACCGCGGAGGGGATTGGTATTTTTATAATCCCGTGACGATTGCTCTGGGGAAAAATGATTTTAAGCGGAAATGGGGACGGCGTAAGCTGGAAGACAATTGGCGCAGACGAAACAAAGCAAGTATCGGTTTGGCAGACGAAACCGGCGAAGAATTAGCAGAGATGACGGGAGGAGAAAGGGAAGTGAAAGATGTAAAGAGCAGGGAGTATTATTTGCAGGATCTCCCCCTGACACCGGAAATGCTGCAGGCATCTGAAAAACAGATCGAAGAAGCTTATTATAAAGCCGGCGAAATTTATTTGTACCGTTTGAATGATCCGGAAAAGGCTTTAGAGTGTTTCGATGCTTATATTCAGCGTTTTAAAAATACCGCTAATCTGCCGATGGTCTATTATCTGGCTTCCACGACCGCTCTCAAGGCAGGTAAGGCGGCAGAGGCTGAAAGATATAAAACAGAGCTGACCGCTCTTTTCCCTGAAAGTGATTTCGCCCGGGGACTACAAGACCCGAACTATTTCCGTCAGGTCGAAGATGTGCTGAAAGTGGTAGAGAAAAAGTATCAGGAAGCTTACCGATATTACCAAAAAGTTTATTACCACGAAGCAGCACAAATTTGTGACAGAATCCTGAAAGCGTACCCGGATAATAAATTGAAAGCAAATGTGCTGTTTCTGAAAGCGATGTGTGTTGTAAATACCGGTTCTCCCCAGGAGGCGAAGAACGCTTTGGAAGAGGTAATTGCAGCCCGTCCCGGAAAAGAGATTCTGCAGGTGACTAGCGACATCCTGGCTTCTTTAGCGGTAGGAGAAAAACCTGTTCGGTATTCCGAAGCGGAAATGGCTCAGGCCCGTTCTTTACAGGCGAACCGCAATTGGCAATTCGATGAAGAAGTACTGGCTGGTCGTAGCCGGAAAGAAGAAACAACTTATAAAATCGAGAAAGAAAAAGAACAATGGGTGGTATTGTTTTTGCCACAGGAATTTACAACCGTTCAGGAAACCAGATTTAAAGCGCGTTTGAAGTTTATTCATGCTGCCGAAATGGCCGAAGGGAAAAGTTATGAAATGAAAAAAGAAGAGCTCGGGTACAAAAAAGAGGTGCTGGTTGTTCGTCGGTTCGGACAGTATTCGGAAGCTTCCGAATATTTGCATAAAATAGCTACGGATAAGTTTTTGTTGAAGATTCTGGGAAACGAAAGTTACCGGATGTTCGCTATATCGCCGGACAACTTCTCTATCCTGAAGCGATTGAATAATATCGATCAGTATGTCGATTTCTTTACCGAGAATTATTTTGAGGATCGTTACCAAGGTGAGAAAATTGTAGGGAAATGGGGGACTGCTGCCCATGTCTTTAACAATGAAGAACAAGAGAATCATCATTTTGTTTTGGCTGTTCCTTTCCGGGAAGTCAATACGAAACGCATTGTAGAAGCTTTGCAGGAAGTGGATCCTGCATTTACATTCGAAAAAGGGGATTATAACCGGGATCTGGAATTGATAGTGGTCAAGCATATCGGTAATAAGAAACAGGCGTTGGACTATATGTCGGCAGTCCTGAAAAATAAGAAATTGTTCGATTTGCTGGCCGGGGTAGATTATGAAGTATTCCTGATCACTCCCCATAATCTCAAAGCTATGCAGGAAAATGAATACCTGGAAGAATACCTGAAATTTTTCGATGATCATTATCTGAAAAGTGCGGGAGCTATCGGGGTTGAAGATGGGGATTATATTTACAATAAGAGCGTAGCACACAAGTTCGTTTTGTTCTATCCCAATACGATCGATCCCTACCGGCTGAAAACAATTTTCGAAGAATTCAATTTTGCAGGACTGACTTTGAACAATTTGAAGTTCGATGAAGAACACGATTGTATGGTGGTGTCCGGTTTCAATAACAAAGAAGAAGCGATGCGTTATTTCACGACAGTCATCGGTAACCGGAAATTATTCAAATCGCTGAGAAATGTCGATTATACGAATTTCATTATTACTGAAGTGAATTTGCAGACATTGACCGGCAAAAAGAATATAGAGGTTTATCTTGAATTTTTTAAGAAATATTATTTGAACTAATGGATTTAGAAGCCTATGAAATGGACAATCAATCATCTCGAAGATCTGAATAAAGTGGCGGCAGAATTTTTGGATTATGTCGGAGACAAAACTATTTTTGCTTTGTACGGACCGATGGGAGTAGGGAAGACTACTTTTGTAAAGGCCGTCGCAGCCTGTCTGGGGGTAACCGACGATGTGAGTTCCCCGACTTTTGCCCTGGTCAACGAGTATCAGACAAAAAATGGGAAATCCCTATATCATTTTGATTTTTATCGCGTAAACCATATAGCTGAAGCGCTTGATTTCGGTTATGAAGAGTATTTTTTCAGTGGAGACCGTTGTTTTATCGAATGGCCTGAAAAAATAGACGAGCTGCTTCCAGAAGGTATCGTCGATTGTTATTTTACTGAAAATCCGGATGGAAGTCGTGAATTGAAGGTGGAAATTTAACTTTTAAGACTATGGACAACACAGGCAGAATGTCGGGAACGATTAATAAGCAATGGTTTCTTTATCAGGAAAAAGAAGTTTTTCAGGATAAAAGGCAGAAGAAATTGATTCTGGGGATACCGAACGAGCTGGAGAAAGGGGAGAACCGGATTTGTCTCACTCCCGAATCTGTTCATATCCTGGTTTCTATGGGACATGAAGTGTTGATCCAGCGTGGGGCCGGTAATAATGCCTATTACGGTGACACGGAATATGCCGATGCCGGTGCTATGATCGTAGAGACTTTAGGTGAAGTGTATACTGCCGACGTTGTGCTTAAGGCGACTTCTGTTTCTGCCGGGGATACGGTTTATATGCACGACCGGCAAGTGATTCTTTCCCCTCTGAAACTCTGTGACATGCGGAAGGATGCCATTACCGAAATGATGCAGAAAAAAGTGACGGCAGTCGGTTTCGATATTTTGAAAGACGGAGAGGGGTATTATCCGGTGGTCCGGATTATGAGTGAGATTGCCGGTAATTCGGCCATCATGATAGCCAGTGAATATCTTAATAATTCGCGGGGAGGTAAAGGGATTGTTTTGGGAGGTATCAGTGGGATTACGCCGGCGGAAATCGTTATTCTGGGAGCAGGCACCTTGGGTGAATTCGCTGCCCGTGCAGCCTTAGGCCTGGGAGCGACCGTGAAAATCTTCGATCATTCGGTCGAGCGTCTCCGGAAGCTGAACGAGGTTTTGGGACAGCGGGTATTTACCTCTGTTTTTCATAAACCGGTATTGGATAAAGCGTTGGCTTCGGCCGATGTGCTTATCGGAGCTATGCGTTGTTTCGATAACGGAGAGAATACCGTTGTTTCGGAAGCCCAGGTGAGGTTGATGAAAAGAGGAGCGGTGATCGTGGATATGTCTATCGATCATGGCGGATGTATTGAGACAGCGGGTCCGACGACTCACGAAAAACCGGTGTATACTTATGAAGGAGTAATCCATTACTGTGTTCCGAACGTATTGTCGCGGGTAGCCCGGACTGCTTCGATCGCTTATAGTAATGTTTTCTTACCTATGCTTCAGCATATTGCCAGGCAAGGAGGATTTACCAATGCCATCCGGATGGATGCAGGGTTAAGGGAAGGGGTTTATCTTTATAACGGAATTTTGACTAAGAATGTGATTGCGGATAAGTTGGGCTTGATAGCCAGAGATATAAATTTATTGATCGCTGCTTTGTAAAATCGGGGCAGATGCCGGTTAGTTGGATGTGGTTATGAAATTTTTTCTGATTATTTGTGGTGTGCTCGTCGGAATGATGGGCTGTTCTTCAAAATATTATATGAGGAGAGGGGATCGTATGGCGGAGACCGGACGATTTTATAAGGCCGGATCGAAATACGAAAAGGCTTATCATAAAACAAAATCCAAAGATTTTCAGGCACTTGCAGCGATAAAGGCTGGGCAGGTAAATCAAAATGTAAATCGGCTGAAAGAAGCTTACAACTGGTTGAGAAAAGCCGAAAGAGCCAATCCGCAAATGCCTGAAATCTATCTGAAAGTGGCTCAGCTTGCGGTGATGAACGACGATACCGCTACGGCGAGGGAATATTATCGTAAACAAGAAGCATTGTTCGGTGATGGAAAAGGAAACGATGGCCTTTATTATCTGGAACAAGTGGATAACGATCTGAGAGAACAAGGGCGTTACCGGATAGCTTTGAAGCGGGAGTTTAACTCCAGGTACAGCGATTTCGCTCCGGTGTATGTGCCGGGGGATACGACCCGGGTTTTATTGGCTTCTACGCGCAAACCCGATCCGAGAAAAAAGAGAATAAAGACAGACCCGGTTACCGGCGAAGGGTATAGCCATATCTACGGGACGAGGTATGTGCAGGAAATCAGATCTACGGATAAACAAGGTAAAGTGAAGGTAAAGCGTTTTAAGGAACCACGATGGTTGCAACCGGAATTGCAGAAAGATTCTATTTATTCCAACCGGAGTGAAGGAGTCATGTGCTTTGCTCCCGATGGGCGTACACTTTATTTCACCTCTTCACGTATGATCAAAGAGAGCCAGGTAGGTACCCGTATTTATAAAGTAATCCGGCAAGCCGCTAATTCCGGGGAGGAAACCGAAAAAAAAGAATGGGGTAGCGTTTCTTTAGCCGGTATTTGCGGGGATTCTGTTTCTATCGGACATCCGGCATTGACTCCTGACGGATTACGGTTGTATTTTGTCACCGATCAGCTGCCCGGAGGGTTCGGAGGAAAAGATATCTGGTATGTGGACAGGCTGGAGGAAAAATGGGGGCAACCTCAGAATGCAGGCGAATTGATCAATACGGCCGGGGACGAGATGTTTCCTTATGTGAGAGAGAATGGAGAGTTTTATTTTGCTTCTAACGGGCATTATGGTTTTGGGGGATTGGATTTGTATAAAGTGGGGAATGTAGCTGGAAAGGAGGTTATCGTTCATTTGCCTGCACCCTTAAATTCTTTTGCAGATGATTTCGGTATTGCCTTTAAACCGGGAACGGAGGACGGTTTGCTTACTTCGGGACGAAGCGGTCGAAACGATCATATTTATCGTTTTAGTTTTATACCGCAACAATTGAAAATCAATTTATTGACAGTCAATACAGTGACCGAACTTCCGATAGCCAAAGTAAATGTTACGGTTACTGCCGATAATGGAGAAGTCTCTTATTTAGAGACGGATTCACTGGGAAGGGCAGAAATGGAAGTCGTTTCTGATTGTGAGTATGTATTTGTCACCGACCATCCCCGTTTCCTGAAAGGGAAGGGACTGGCATCGACTTATCGGGAAAAAGCCGACCGGCTTTATGAATTACAGATCGGGATGCAGCCGATAGAAAAACCGATCGTCATACCTAATATCTATTTTGATGTGGCTAAATGGGAGTTACGTCCGGAGGCACGACAGAATCTGGAAGAATTATTGACTATTCTGGAGGATAATCCGAATATAACGATAGAGTTGTCCGCTCATACGGATATGGTGGGAAACGACGAAGCTAATCGGATTTTATCCGAACACCGGGCTCGGGCTGTGGTCGATTATTTGATCGGGAAAGGGGTGTATTGGGACCGGCTTGAAGCGAAAGGATACGGGGAAACTCAACCCCGCCAAATCAATGAAAAGGATGCCCATGAATATCCGTTCTTTAAAGTCGGGGAGGTATTGAACGAAAGGTTTGTCGGCCGTTTGAGAGGAGAGCAACGGGAAACGGCCTTGCAATTGAATCGGAGAATCGAGTTTAAAGTATTGCGTACGAATTATAAGCCGGGACCGAACTCTTTATTCAATCCGAACCAGATGGCTGTTGCTGCTGAAGAAGGAACTAAAAAAATCGGAGAGACTCAGTTGAGGGAATTAAGGGCGGTAAAAGGCCGTTTTTTTACTTTGCAGTTGGGCGTATTTAAAAATGTGCCTGCTGTCCTCAATCAGTTTCGGGTAGTGTTTACAGAGAAATTAAGCCATGGGGTTGTGCGTTATTGTACTGGTGTATACGATACCCGTGAAGAAGCACAACAAGCTGCTGCAGCTTTAAAACAAAAAGGGATCGGGTATCTGATTAAAGAATTCGAATTCAGTCATTGAACTATTTCAAAAAAGTCTTTCGTAACCGGTAATCGGGCTATAGCGGTTGTGTACTGTTCTTCGGAGGGCTCGGATTATTGATTGCATTTATATTGGAATATAAGTATTCCCGGAAAAAATAAATCCTTTCCTGTTTAAAGGAGCCACGTGAAAGCGTGGTTTTTTTTTATATAGGAATAATATAGTCCAAAGTAGATAGAATAAAATTTTAGCTAAAATGAATAAATTGTATAATTCATTTGCTTTTTTATCTAAAAATAGTTATTACCTTTGTTTCGGTACAAAGAGTTGTACCCAAGTTTGTAATAACATGATGTAAAGTTTAATCTTTTTCAATAGGAAGTCGGCAAAACTTTTACGAAATAAGAAAGATGAACTGTATGTCGCGTAGAGATATGTGAGCGATACGTTTATCCTCTTATTTCTGGGACTGCCGACTCCACTATTGAGAGGTAGACTATCGGTCACTTCTATATCTTGGAGTGTGGGCATACAATGAAAAAGGTGAAACATGAAAAAAGTATTAATCTGTCTAATCTACTTGCAGAGGGATTATTGACAGTGGTGTGTGAAAAGAATGATCTGGTGTGGACAGTTCCTTTCTCAGTAGAGCTTCATGCGCAAATTGTAAAAGAATTATTGTCGAAATTTAAGATTTCGGATAGCTGAAAAATCGATAAAAAATGCTGTTTGTTTGAGGTTTTTAGGGGGATTTTTTGTATATTTGTAACATGAAAAAGATATCGAAAAACACAGTTTTTATCACTCCGGTACGTCCTACCGAACGAAAATTTATCCTTGATTCTATGATAGCTTCTTTCCGTATAGAAGGGATTTTTATTCCGGAAGCAAAAGTTCAGGCTATTTATGCCCGGGTAAATGAAAAACTCAAAAAATAGTTTCTATAATTCTTTGCATCGGGAGATAATTTTTTTCGCTGACCCGCTGTACAGCAACGACGTAGTCCCTGAAATGTATTTTATCGAACCTTAATCCTTCATAGCCTTGTTTGCGTACCATTAGATTCGCCAGGATACGGGCCGTCCGGCCATTTCCTTCCCGAAAAGGATGGATGAAAAGCAATTCTCCGTGGACGATGGCTACATCTTTGGCTAAAGAAGCCTTATCGGGATAAGTATCGGGTAATTTTTTCAGAATTTCATCTTCAAAAAATTGCATGCTCTGTGGTATAAACAGAGCAGAAGGGAAGAGGAATCCTCCTTTCGACATATTGACCGTCCGGTATCTTCCTGCAAAGGTGTAGAGTTCTTTCAGAGCCAGTTTATGTATATTGCGGATATATTGACAGTCGAAACGAGTGGCGGTAGTCAGTGTTTCGGTCAGCATGATTTCAGCTAACAGGAATCCTTCGAATTCTGCTTCTGCAATCTCCCCGGGACGGGTTAAACCGAGCCGGTTAGGCAGACATTGGCTTTCTTCTTCATTTGTCGTATACTTGCTCATGACAAAATAGCTGAATAGACTGCTGTAAATATAAGTATTTTTCAGGACTTATTTTTCAGATGCTTATCTTTATAACCGCTTATACTTTATTTCCCCGAATTTTGTTTTATCGAACTGCCGAATAGGAGATCATAGACAAAGGAGAGAAGCGGGTTATTCTAAAAATCCGTTTCAAAGACCCGGTGTTAAGACACCTCGTGTCGGAAATAAATCTGTATCTTTGTACAAATAAAACGATCGAACGATGAAATCAGATTATATTCCGGCCCCGATAGATGTCAGCGATATACAACTACCTTCGGAATTATGCGAATTGGCCGAGATCATTGCAAAAAATGTACATGAAGTATGGGCTGCAGGCCGTTTGGCCGAAGGATGGAAATATGGTTCCGAAAGAAATGATATGCTTCGTACCCATCCCGGTTTGGTGCCTTATGAGGAATTGTCCGAAACGGAAAAAGATTACGACCGCCGGACAGCCATGGAGACTTTAAAATTGATTCAGAAAATCGGCTTCGGGATAAAAAAAGTGAAAAACTAAACGTTTTTCACTTCGACACCGATTCTTTTATATTCTTTGGTTAGGATATCTGCAAATTGTTCGATATCCAGTTTCTTGGCGATGATTTTTTTTTCCTTATCCAGGAGATACATGACCGGAGTAGAATCGATGTGATAGTATACCCTGAAATTAGTTTGATTCTGAGGATCCCAACAGTTGATGAAATCGAATAGTTCATGTTCGGTAACAAAATTTTCCCATTTTTCTTTATCGTTCTGAGTGTGTACGGCAAATACTTTGAAACCATAAGGTTTGAATTTATCCAGTAATCCTGTTTTGACCTGAGGTACCTGTTTTTTACAATGTCCGCAATCGGCTTCCCAGAAGAGCAATAACGTAAAGGGGGCTTCGGTTTCATATAGACTGACCCAATCGCCGTCCATAGTCGGCAGCTTCAATTCCTGCGCTTTCAGGCCGATCAGATTATATTGCGTAAGGATCACTTCCCGTTCGATATTTTCGAGGGTCTTTTTGTCTACCCAGTCGGCCTCGCCTGTCAGGTAATATTTTTTTGCCAGATATACAAAGGCGGCGTCCATTCCCATATACTTGTTCGATAGGGCATAATTGAAACAATAGCTTACCAGATAGCGGAACATGGCTTTACAACCTCTCGATTTTTCAATGATATTCACCGATTCTTTATAGACACTATCCGGAATCATCAATACTCTGGTATTGAAGAATTCGTCGAGCTTACTTTTGAAAATAGGAGTGCGGATTAAAGTACTGTCCTGAAAATTAGTATTGTCCCAATAATGTGCCTTTGAAAAGAGGTATTCTTTTTTTTGTATTTCAAAATCCCGGTTGGGGGTATTTTCAGGTATTTCTTTTGAAAAATCAGGAGTAGGAACGGAGAGTGTAAAATTGGCGAAGGTAGCTAAAGCCGAGTTCGGAAATTGTTTGCAAAGTCCGGCGATATGATCACGGACTTCCTTATCGATCTGATCGAATCGGGCGGAATATTTCTTTTTTGCTTCGGGGCTTGTTTTTGCCGGATCTTTTTCCATGGCTTCTTTGATCTGCCGGCTTTTTTGGGTTGCCGAAGTCATTACTTTTTGAAAACCCAGAAAAGCTGTATTTTCAGGCGAACCTTCAAAACGGATTTTATCTATGACCTGGAGGGTATCGGTTGTGATGGAAAAATTTTGGTTATCCCCGATCATAATATCGAAATAATTACTGGGGGAGAAAAGGAGAATATACATTCCCCGTGCCAGTTTTTTATTGTTTTTCTGGAAATATCCCGTACCGTTGCTATTGATTTGGGCCGTATCTACAGCGTAAACTTTTCCCTCGAAATAATTGGCGAGGATAACTTGTTTATTAGACATTTGTGGAATATTCACCTGGATTTTATATCCCTGTGCAAACGAACCGACGGACTGAAAGCACAGTCCGCATACCAAAAGTAAGAATAAATTTTTCATATTCATCGAATTATACACACACCTAAATACCCTTTCGGGCTATACTTAGTTCTTGAAATAATCGGCGATCACCTTGTCGGCTGCTTCAAAGCCCAACCGGGAAGCGATCTCCAGGTCTTTTAAAGCTTCCTCGGATTGGTAGAGTGCCATTTTAGCAATGGCCCGGTTATAATAGGAACGGGCACTCGAAGGATCGATATCGATCGCTTCGGTGTAATCCCTGACCGCTGCTTCTAGTTGGCCTTGTTTCTGCAATACTACTCCCCGATTGAAATACAGAGCACTGGAATTCAAACCGAATTCTTTTGCCTTCGCAACTTCTAAATCGACATTTTTTCCGAGGCGCAGGGCTTCGTTATAATCTTTTAAAGCCCCTTCGAGATCGTTCATCCTGAACCGGGCTATTCCCCGGTAATGGTAAGCCTGGATAAAATCGGGACGCAGGCTGATCGTCTGGGAATAGTCCTGAATGGCATTGGCATAAATACCCAGATTTTCATAAAGAATACCCCGGTTAAAATAAGCATCTGCATGATCCGGATAATTGGCTATGACATAGTTGAAATCTGCTAAAGCTTCTTTGTAACGGCGGGTATTGGCATACGAAATAGCCCGGTTGTAATAAACCGGAAACCAGGTATTGTTTATACTCAGAGCGTTGTCGAACTCGGTAATCGCTTGCTCATACAGGTTTTGTTTCATATATTCCAGTCCACGCTTATTAGCCTGTTTCACTTTACTGTTACAGGCTGTCAGGAAAATTACTACTATAAGCAATAATTGATATCTCATTGGAATATGATTTTCTATACACTATTCGGGCAGATGCCCAACGATTTGACAAAGTTAACGAATCGTCCTGAATAATTAAAACATTGATTCTATTTTTCTCTCTCTTTTCCATATAATTTCGGGATTAGATCCGCCCGATGGATTCTACGGAGCAGGGTCATGATCTGTTCCCGGAATTCTCTTTTATACCAAAAGAAAAACATGTTTTGTTGTTTTTTTTCTTTTTCTGATTTTGCTGTGTCGATTTTTTGCAGCGAATAGGGGTGATAACCGGAATAGTAAATGGTGGTCGCCACAGTCATCGGCGTGGGGGTAAAGTCTTGCACCTGTTCGAGTTTAAAATCCAGAGCTTTTGTGGCTACAGCTAATTCCGCCATATCTTCGGGGCGGCAACCCGGATGAGAGGAGATAAAATAAGGAATGATTTGTTCGTTCAAACGGTGTTTTCGGTTAATCTCATCGAAAATCGATTTCAGTTGCTGGAACAAACCGAAAGCAGGTTTGCGCATCAAACCTAACACTGTAGGAGAACAATGTTCGGGAGCAACTTTGAAACGTCCGGATACGTGGTGACGAATGACAGTCTCAAGATATCGTCTATTCGTTTTATCAACTTCTTTATTTCCTGTATCACTTAAACACAAATCATACCGGATCCCGGAACCGATAAAGCAATGTTTGATGCCGGGAACCTGACGGGCCTCTTCGTAAATTCGTAATAAGGGTCCGTGGTCTGTATTCAGGTTTTTACATACGGTCGGATAGGCGCAGGAAGCCCGTTTACACAACCGGCAAATTTCCTCATTTTTACCTTTCATGTGATACATATTGGCCGAGGGGCCTCCCAGGTCGGTAACGGTACCTTTAAAGTCGGGCATGGCGGTGATTTGTTCCAACTCTTGCCGTATCGATTCAGGAGAGCGCGAAACAATGAATTTTCCTTGATGGGCAGAGATGGTGCAAAAAGCACATCCCCCGAAGCATCCCCGGTGCAAAGTCACGGAATGCCGGATCATATTATAGGCCGGAATTTCTTTCCCTTTGTAACGGGGGTGAGGCAGACGGGTGAACGGTAAAGCATAGACGGCATCGAGTTCCCGGGTAGTCGGCGGAGGATAAGGAGGATTGACAATCACTTGCCGGTTATCTACGGGCTGAATCAGACGGGCCGCTTCGATACTGTTCGATTCTTCTTCGATATACCGGAAATTTTCGGCATGGTGTTTTTTATTACTCAGACAAGATTCGTGGGAGTGTAGAATGATCGTTCGCCACTTTTTATTGGTCGCGACAGTTTCATCACCGGCTCTCAGGACGGCGGTCTGTGGTATGTTGGTCAGATTGCGGAAGGGAATTCCTTTTTGCATCAACCGGCAAATATCGGTCAACGGTTTTTCTCCCATACCGTAGATCAGCATATCGGCTCCACTATCGATCAGGATAGAGGGTTGTAAGGTATCCTTCCAGTAATCGTAATGGCTGAGACGGCGTAAAGAAGCTTCGATTCCTCCGATAATCACCGGGGTATCGGGATATAGTTTTTTCAGGATACGGGTATAAACGATCGAAGGCATATCGGGACGTGCACCTGCCCGTCCATCCGGGGTATAGGCATCGTCCGACCTCCGGCGTCTGGCAGCAGTATAATGGTTGACCATCGAATCCATACTTCCGGCACTGACACCGAAGAACAGACGGGGAGTACCTAGTTTTCGGAAATCCCTTAAATCATCCTGC
>ENA-ORUB01001829-ORUB01001829.1-human-gut-metagenome-genome-assembly--contig:-NODE-1829-length-21553-cov-10.088939_pt1 | contig 21553 bp, 15 predicted proteins | sample MGYA00241918_ERZ509200 | MGnify/ENA primary metagenome ERZ509200 (study PRJEB26280, sample SAMEA2338853) | human gut metagenome | biome: human gut; feature: human-associated habitat; material: faeces... | reverse complement strand
CCAGCGGATGGCTGCCGACGAGGGGGCCCACGCCCGTCGGCTGCTGGCGGTGTACTATCTGGCCTGCGGCCAGTGCTACCATCCGGCCCTGCCGTCGGGCCCGGCAGAGAGCCTGCCCTGGCGGGCCCTGCTGCGGCAGCGGTATCACGAGGAGGTCTGCGCCGCCCGGCAGTATGACCGGGCGGCACAAAGCGCCGGGGATGCCTGCCTGTCTCAGCTGTTCCGGGACCTGTCCCGGGACGAGACCCGCCACGCCCGGCAGCTGATGGCCCTGCTGGAGCAGAATATCCTTGCATTTTAGGAAAAACCCTGCTACAATGCAGAAAAAATCCACAATTCGGCGGATAAACATACGATACAAGGAGGATGATCCCCATGAAAGAATCCATCACCCGGGCTGCGGCGCTGGCGGCGCTGCGGAAGTACAACCACGAGCCCTTTCACATCCAGCATGCCCTGACGGTGGAGGGCGTCATGCGCTGGTATGCTCAGCAGCTGGGCTATGGCGACGAGGCGGACTTCTGGGCCACCGTGGGCCTGCTGCACGATATCGACTTTGAGCAGTGGCCGGAGCAGCACTGTCAGAAGGCCCCGGAGCTGCTGCGGGAGGCGGGCTGCGGCGATGATCTCATCCGCGCCGTATGCAGCCATGGCTATGGCATCTGCTGCGACATCGAGCCCACCCACCAGATGGAGAAGGTCCTGTATGCCGCCGACGAGCTGACCGGCCTCATCGGGGCCGCGGCCCTGATGCGCCCCAGCAAAAGCTGCCAGGACATGGAGGTCAAGAGTCTGAAGAAGAAGTACAAGGACAAGAAGTTTGCCGCCGGGTGCTCCCGGGATGTGATCCAGCAGGGGGCCGACCGCCTGGGCTGGACCCTGGAGGAGCTGATGGAAAAGACCATCCTGGCCATGCGCAGCTGCGAGGATTCCGTAAACGCCGCCATGGAGACCCTGTAATACAGTCTCAGCCGCCGGAAATCCGGCGGCTCAGCTTGTCAAAAATCCTTTTTGACAAGCTGAAAAAGCATTTTCAAAACTTTCATGAAAGTTCTGAAAATGCGGTGATTGAAAACGAAAGACACCCCTGATGGGTTTCTTTCGTAACTATCTTCCTTTCCGAAGGCAGAGGCAATCCTATTTATTGACAGTCTCACGGCGTCCGCCTTGGTCAAAGGCGGACGCCGTTTCTTTTCATCAATGATTTACTTTTTCTTGCCGCCGTGGGTAGCCTTCATGCGCTTTTCGTGATTGAGGATGGTCTTGCGCATGCGCAGATTCTCGGGGGTGACCTCCAGCAGCTCGTCGTCGGCCAGGAACTCCAGGCACTGCTCCAGACTCAGCTTCCGGGGAGGCACCAGGCGCAGGGCCTCGTCGGAGCCGGCGGCCCGCATATTGGTCATCTGCTTCTTTTTGCAGACGTTGACGGTGATGTCCTCCTGCTTGGGAGACACGCCCACGATCATGCCCTCGTACACCTTGACGCCGGGACCGATGAACAGAGCGCCGCGCTCCTGGGCGTTGAACAGCCCGTAGCTGACGGACTCGCCGGTTTCAAAGGACACCAGGGAGCCGGTGCTGCGGCGGTTCAGGTCGCCCTTATAGGGGGCGTAGCTGTCGAACACGGAGGCCATGATGCCCTCGCCCCGGGTATCCGTCAGGAACTCGTTGCGATAGCCGAACAGGCCCCGGGCGGGGATCAGGAACTCCAGCTTCATGCGGCTGCCCACAGGGGTCATCTCGATCAGGTCGCCCTTGCGGGAGCCCAGCTTCTCGATGACCGCGCCCACGCATTCGCTGGGCACGTCGGCCACCAGACGCTCGATGGGCTCGCACTTCTTGCCGTCGATGGTGCGGTACAGGACCCGGGGGGGAGACACCTGGAACTCGTAGCCCTCCCGGCGCATGGTCTCGATGAGGATGGACAGGCTCATTTCGCCGCGGCCTGCCACATTGAAGGCGTCGGTGGCGCCCTCAAGCTCCGTGACCCGCAGGGACACGTCCTTCAGCGTTTCCCGGAACAGGCGGTCCCGCAGCTGGCGGGAGGTGACGAACTTGCCCTCGCGTCCGGCGAAGGGGGAGTCGTTGACGGAGAAGGTCATCTCCATGGTGGGGGCGGAGATCTTCACAAAGGGCAGAGGCTCCACGCAGTCGGGGGCGCAGATGGTGTCGCCGATGGTGATGTCGCCGATGCCGGACATGGCGATGATGTTGCCGGCGGTGGCCTCGGTGATGGGCTGCTTGCCCAGGCCCTGGAATTCGTACATGGACACGGCCTTGGCCTTCTTGGCCGGGGCGTCGGGGTCGTGATAGTTGCACACGGCGATCTCCTGATTCTGCTTCAGGACGCCGCGCTCCACCCGGCCAATGGCGATGCGGCCCACGAACTCGTTATAGTCGATGGCGGACACCAGCATCTGGAAGGGCTGGTCCAGGTCCGCTTCGGGAGCGGGGATATAGCTGAGGATGGTGTCGAACAGAGGCTTGAGGTCCGTGCCCGGCACGTCGGGGGAGTAGGAGGCGATGCCCTGGCGGGCGGAGCAGAACAGCATGGGGGAATCCAGCTGCTCCGGGGTGGCGTCCAGGTCCAGCAGCAGCTCCAGCACCTCGTCGATGACCTCGTGAATGCGCTGGTCCGGGCGGTCGATCTTGTTGACCACCACGATGACCCGGTGACCCAGCTCCAGGGCGCGGCTGAGCACAAAGCGGGTCTGGGGCATGGGGCCCTCGGCGGCGTCCACCAGCAGGATAACGCCGTTGACCATCTTCAGGATGCGCTCCACCTCGCCGCCAAAGTCGGCATGGCCCGGGGTGTCCACAATGTTGATCTTGGTGTCGCCGTACTGGATGGCGGTGTTCTTGGCCAGGATGGTGATGCCCCGCTCACGCTCCAGATCGTTGGAGTCCATGACCCGCTCCACCGTCTCCTGGTTCTCGCGGTACACGCCGCCCTGCTTGAGCATCTGGTCCACCAGGGTGGTCTTGCCGTGGTCCACGTGGGCGATAATGGCTACGTTTCTCAGTTTTTCGTTCTGCAAAGGTAAAAACCCCTTTCTTTTGGGTATAAAACTTCATGCGTGAGCACTGCACCACGAAAATGCGCAAATGTTAGTGCATGAAGTTTTTGTGCATCATTTCCGGTTGCCCCACAGGGGCGAGGAAATGGCACATTTCTTGTTTTGCTATGCTTTTGCATAGCAAAATTCATGCACTGTGCGGCGCACCACGAAAACAGGCAAACTCTTCTGTGCATGAAGTTTTGTGCATCATTCCCGGTTGCCCCGAAGGGGCGAGGGAATGGCACATTCTATTTTTTGCTATGCTTTTGCATAGCAAATCTCTCAACCTTCACATTATATCCCCGGATTTTTCCGATTGCAAGAACTTTTTGTGAATTCCGGCTGTTTTTTAGGTTTTGCTTTTCCTTTGACCCGGGACGTGGTATAGTGAGGGGGAAAGGGGGCGTTTGTATGGACCAGGAGACGCTGCGACGGAAATTGGCAGAGCACCGGCCGTCCTTGCAGCAGGCGCGGGGTGAATTTGCCGTGCTGGTGCCGCTGGTGGAGGGGCCGGAGGGGCTGAGCCTTCTGTATGAGGTGCGCCCGGCGAAGCTGCATCACCACAGCGGGGAGGTGTGCTTCCCCGGCGGACGGATGGAGCCCGGAGAGACGCCCCGGCAGTGCGCCCTGCGGGAGACCCGGGAGGAGCTGGGGATCCCGGCAGAGCGGATCGGGCTTTTGGGGGACCTGGACTTTCTTTATCTGCGGTCCGAGGGGCTCATGTACCCGGTGCTGGCCCGGCTGGATCCGGCGGCGCCTCTGCGCCCCAGTCCCGACGAGGTGCGGGACACATTCACGGTGCCCCTGTCCTTTCTGCGGGCTCACCCGCCCGCGATCTACCGCTACCCCCTGCGGCCGGAGATCGGGGCGGACTTTCCCTATGACAAGGTGGGCGCGGCGGCGGACTATCCCTGGCAGGCCGGGCACATGGAGGTGCCGGTATACGAGGGGCTTCCGTATCCCCTGTGGGGGCTGACGGCCCGGATCACCTGGTGGCTGCTGGAGCGGTATGGGGACATATTGACAGGTATGTTATAATGTAACATGGCTGATTATATAGAAAAAGAGGAAACTGCTATGGAATTTACACAGGGCGCGCCCTTTGACAGCTTTGGCCTGTCCGAGGCCACCATGCGCGCCATACGGAACAAAGGATACGAGATCAGCACCCCTGTTCAGGCCGGGTGCATCCCCCCCATGCTGGCGGGAAAGGACGTGATCGCCAAGGCCCCCACCGGCACCGGCAAGACCATGGCCTTCGGCATCCCCATCATCGAGCGCATCGACCCGGACAACGAGGACGTACAGGCGGTGATCCTGGCCCCCACCCGGGAGCTGGCCATGCAGATCACCGACGAAATGCGCCAGATCGCCGTGTGCCATGAGGGGGTCCGCCTGGTGTGCCTCTACGGCGGACAGCCCATTGCCAAGCAGATCAACGCCCTGAAGCGGCGGCCCCAGATCGTGGTGGCCACGCCGGGCCGCCTGTCCGACCACATGAAGCGCCGCACCGTGACTCTGGGTCAGGTGCAGACCGTGGTGCTGGACGAGGCGGACCGGATGCTGGACATGGGCTTTATCCACGATGTGACCCGCATTCTGGACAAGATCCCCCACCGGAGGAATCTGGGGATGTTCTCCGCCACCATCTCCCGGGAGGTCATGGACATTTCCTGGGTGTATCAGCGGGACCCGGAGGAGATCACCGTGCAGGCCACCCGGGAAAATAAGCCGGACATCCTGCAATACCGCATCGAGGTGCCGTCGGACAAGAAGGTGGACGCCATTGCCGCCATCATCCGGGCCCAGCAGCTGGACCGGGTCATCTGCTTCTGCAACACCAAGGGCTCCACGGAGCGGCTGACAAAATTTTTGCAGCTGCGGGGACTGGACGCCCAATGCATCCACGGCGACATTCCCCAGCGCAAGCGAGAGGAGGTCATGGCCCGGTTCCGGGACGGGGAGCTTCATGTGTTCGTGGCCACGGACGTGGCCAGCCGGGGCATCGACGTGGACGACGTGGATGCGGTGTTCAACTTCGAGGTGCCGGAGGAGAACGAGTATTATATCCATCGCATCGGCCGCACCGGCCGGGCCAGGAAGCACGGCGTGGCATATACCCTGCTGTCGGACTTCCCGTCCCGCATGCGGCTGGACGATATCGCCCGCAACACCCGCAGCCAGATCATCCCCGCCGTTCTGGGCGAGGACGGTCAGGTGACGCCGGCGGAAAACAAATCCAAGTAAGGAGCGTGGCCCCTATGAAACGACGGATACGGTGGACGGCCCTGGTGCTGGCGGTATGCCTGCTGGCCCTGACCGGCTGCGCACAGCAGCGGGACACCATGACCCTGCGGGTGTGTCTGGACAGCGCGCCCGCCACCCTGGACCCCGCTATGGCGGCCACCGACGCCGAGCGCACGGTGGTGTCCCATTTGTTTGAGAATCTGATGAAGCTCTCCCGGGGGGAGAACGGCAGCATCCAGGCCGCTCCTGCCGTGGCCAAGTCCTATGCCGTGGAGGATAACCTGGACGGCACGGAGACGTATACCTTTACCCTGCGGCAGAATGCCCGGTGGTCCGACGGCAAGGCCGTTACCGCCCACGACTTTGTTTACGCCTGGCAGCGGCTGGCGGATCCGGCCACGGGCTCGCCTCACGCGGCGCTGCTGGATATGGTGGCGGGGTACAGTCAGGCCCGGGAAAAGCAGGACGGAAGCCTTTTGCAGGTGTCCGCCCCGGACGACTTCACCTTTGTGGTGCAGCTGTCGTATAAGTGCGCCTATTTCCTGACGGACGTGTGCGCCGCCAGCGCCACCATGCCGGTGCGCAGCGATGCGGCGGAGCAGGAGGACTGGTCCCTGCACTCCGAGGCGCTGCTGACCGACGGGCCCTATCGGGCCACCGCCTGGGAGGAAACGGGGCTGACGGCCCTGGCCGCCGACGGGTATTATGACGCCCGCCGTCTGGGGCCGGACGTGCTGGAGTTCCGGTTTGAGACGGACGGCCAGAAGCGGGCGGAGCTGGTGGAGCACGGCGACGTGGACTTTGCCATGAACCTGCCGGAGGGCGACACCTCCGATCCCTATCCCCAGACCACGGTGCTGCTGCTGAACCAGCGGGCCGAGAGCCTGGAGAACGAATCCCTGCGCCGGGCCCTGAGTCTGGTCATCGACCGCAGCGCGCTGGTGGAGGGCCTGTCCTGCGACGCAGCGGAGGGCATTGTGCCCCCGGGCCTGCGCAATACCATGGGCGGCGATTTCCGCACGGAGAGCGGCAGCCTGGTGGACAACGCCCCCGATAACTGCGAGGCTCTGTGCCAGCAGGCCAAGACCCTGCTGGAGGAGGCAGGCGGCGGAAAGGCCGTGGGGCAGATCACCCTTTTGTACGATACCTCGGACGAGACGGCGACCAATACCGCCATGGCCGTCCGGGACGCCTGGAAGCACCAGCTGGGGATCATCGCCGTTATGCGCGGCGCCACGGCCCAGGAGCTGGCGGAGGCTGTGAACCGGGGCGAATACATCGTGGCGCTGACGACCCTGACCGCTGACCGGGGCGATGCGTCCGGTCTGCTGTCCTGGTGGCAGAGCGGCAGCAGCTTCCACTCCACCGCCTATGTCATGCTGTTGCGGGCAGCGGAGGCCTCGGGCCGGGTGGAGGTCCGGGACGCCTATCTGGAGGACGCGGAGCGGATGCTGGTGGAGGACGGCTGGGTCATTCCCCTGTACTATCCCCATCGCCACAGCGGCCTGGGCCAGCACCTGACGGCTCCCCTGTACGACGGCACCGGGGTGTATCTGTTCTCCGGCGTGGTGCAGCAGACGCCGCAGTAAATCACAGGGTTCGGGAGGAAGCACCATGAAAGAGACTGTTTTGCTTACCGGCGGAGCCGGGTTCATCGGCTCTCACATTGCCGTGGAGCTTTTGCAGCGGGACTATGACGTGGTCATTGCCGACGACCTGTCCAATGCCCGCCCGGACGTGCCGGAGCGCATCCGGCAGATCACGGGCCGGGCCCCGGCGTTCTATCACATGGACGCGGCGGACCGTCCGGCTCTGGACCGGGTGTTCCGGGAGCATCCCATTGCCGCCGCTGTCCATCTGGCGGGATACAAGGCCGTGGGCGAGTCGGTGCAGAAGCCCCTGGCCTATTACCGGAACAACCTGGACACCACCCTGGCCCTGCTGGACGTGATGGCGGACCACGGGGTGCACCGGCTGATCTTCAGCTCGTCGGCCACGGTGTACGGCGACGCCCCGGCTCCCTGCCGGGAGGATATGCCCACCGGCGGCTGCACCAATCCCTATGCCTGGACCAAGCTGATGATCGAGCAGATCCTGCGGGATGCGGCCAAGGCCGATCCGGCCCTGTCCGCCGTGTGCCTGCGGTATTTTAACCCCGTGGGAGCCCACGAAAGCGGCCTTATCGGGGAGCTGCCCAACGGCATTCCCAACAACCTGATGCCCTACATCACCCAGACCGCCGCCGGTATCCGACCGGAGCTGACGGTGTTCGGCAACGACTATCCCACTCCCGACGGCACCGGCGTCCGGGACTATATCCACGTGGTGGATCTGGCCCGGGGCCATGTGGCGGCGCTGGAGTTTTCCCGGACCAGCCCGGGCTGGGAGGCCATCAACCTGGGCACCGGCCGGGGCAGCAGCGTGCTGGAGATCGTGGAGACGTTTCAGCGGGTCAACGGCGTGGCGGTGCCTTACCGCATCGGCCCCCGGCGGGCCGGGGATCTGCCCACCTGCTATGCCGCCACGGACAAGGCGGCGCAGCTGCTGCACTGGCACGCGGAAAAGGACCTGGCCGACATGTGCCGGGACGCCTGGCGCTGGCAGCAGAGCCAGAATCAATAACGCACACACAATTCCGGGCCGGTATGGGCGCTGCCTGTTCCGGCCCGCAGCATTCGCAAAAGGAGATTTTTCATGATGCCTATCCGTTCCAGGGCCGCAGCGGCGGCCGTGCATATCCTTACTGCCCTGTGCGCCGCTGTGGGCGTGGTGCTGCAATGCGGCTTTATCGGCGGGAAGCTGAACCTGGCCGTCCTGCAATACTTCACGCTGATGAGCAACATCCTGTGCGCCGTGTACTTCACCGGCGCCGCCGTGCATACCCTGCGCCGGGGCGGCACCTGGCTGCCGGTGTGCAAGGGGGCCCTGGTGATGGCCATGGCCATCACGGGCATCACCTTCCACCTGGTGCTGGCCGCCGGGGACTTCAGCATGGGCCCCACCCAGCTGATCACCAACCATCTGCTGCACACCGCCGCCCCTCTGCTGACGGTGCTGGATTGGCTGCTGTTCGACGAAAAGGGCCGGTACCGCTGGTTTGAGCCGTTCCTGTGGGGCATTTTCCCGTCGGCGTACTTTGTATACACCATGATACGGGCCCGGGTCAGCAGCTTCCGGTTTTACAACGGCTCACCGTATCCCTATGCCTTCATGGACGTGGACGCCCTGGGCTGGGGCAAGGTGCTGCTGATCTTCCTGGGCATGGCGGCGGCGTTTCTGGCCTTCGGCTATGTGCTGGTGTGGCTGGATCATCTGCTGGCCCGGCGGCGGGCATGACAGGCCGGCGGGACCCGGCCCGGGACATGGAGGCCGCCCGGGCCATTGCCCGGCAGGCGGCGTCCCTGGGGGGCGCGGCATACTATGTGGGCGGCTTCGTCCGGGACCGGCTGCTGGGCCGGGAGAACACCGACGTGGACATCGAGGTCCACGGCGTCACCCCCCGGCAGCTGGCGGAGATATTGGACGGTATGGGGGGCCGCCTGGAGATGGGGGCCAGCTTCGGCATTTACGGCCTGAAGGGCTATGGCCTGGACATTGCCATGCCCCGGCGGGAGCGGGCCACAGGCCGGGGCCACCGGGATTTCCAGGTCAGCGTGGACCCGTTTCTGGGCACGGAGCAGGCCGCCCGGCGGCGGGATTTCACCGTGAACGCTCTGATGGAAAACGTGCTGACGGGGCAGGTACTGGACCACTTCCACGGGCTGGACGATCTGCGCCGGGGTATTCTGCGCCATGTGGACAGCCGGACGTTTCCGGAGGACCCGCTGCGGGTGCTGCGGGGAGCCCAGTTCGCGGCCCGGTTCCGGTTCGCCGTGGCCCCGGAAACCGTGGCTCTGTGCCGGAATATCGACCTGGCCGCCCTGCCGCCGGAGCGGGTGGAGGGGGAGCTGTGCAAGGCGCTTTTGCAGGCGGATCGCCCCTCGCTGTTTTTTGAGACGCTGCGGGACATGGGACAGCTGTCCCCTTGGTTTCCGGAGGTGGAGGCCCTGATCGGTGTTCCCCAGGAGCCGGGCTTTCATCAGGAGGGCGACGTGTGGAACCACACCATGCTGGTGCTGGACCAGGCGGCGGCCCTGCGGAGCCGGGCGCGGCGGCCCTTTGCCTTTATGCTGGCGGCCCTGACCCACGACCTGGGCAAGACCGTCACCACACAGCGGGTCCGGGGACGCATCCACGCCTATGCCCATGAGACGGCGGGGGTCCCCTTGGCGGAGGCTCTGCTGCGGCGGATCGTGGGAGAGAAGGCGGTGACGGCCTATGTATTGAACATGGTGGAGCTGCACATGAAGCCCAACGCCCTGGTGGGAGCCGATGCGTCGGTGAAGGCCAGCAACCGGATGTTTGACCGGTCCGTGGAGCCGGAGGATCTGATCCTGCTGGCCGCGGCGGACGGCCGGGGCACCCGGGGCCGCTGGCCCTGGGAGGATACGGAGCCGTGGCTGCGGCAGCGGCTGGCCCTGTATCGGGAGATCATGGCCCGGCCCCAGGTCACCGGGGCGGAGCTGATCGCCGCCGGATTGACGCCGGACAGCCGGTTCCGGGAGCTGCTGGACTATGCCCACAAGCTGCACCTGGCGGGTATCCCCCACGACAGCGCCCTGAAGCAGACCCTGGCCTACGCCCGGAAGCGGAAATAACCGCACGGCATTTTTTTAGCTTGCAAACAGGATGCTCCTGTGGCATGATAGACGAGAAGCAGTGTATCATGCCACAGGAGGTATTTTTATGCATATCACCGTTATCGGATGCGGGCGCTGGGGCTCGCTGATCGCCTGGTATCTGGACCGCACCGGCCACCGGGTCACGCTTTACGGCCGCCCGGGCTCCCGGCATATGCAGCGCTTTCTTGCCACCCGCCGCAACGACCTGCTGGAGCTGCCGGAAAGCATCCGGCTGTCCACGGACCTGTCCTGCGTCCGGCAGGCGGAGACGGTGGTGATCTCCATCGGCTCCCAGGGGCTCCAGGGCCTCATGGACCAGCTGAAGCCTCTGTCCCTCCGGGACAGGATCTTCGTTCTGTGCATGAAGGGCCTGGAGCAGGGCACGGGCCGCCGTCTGAGCCAGATCGCCGAGGAGAATCTGGACCCCTCCAACGCCGTGGCGGTGTGGCTGGGGCCCGGCCACGTCCAGGAGTTTTACCGGGGCATCCCCAACTGCATGGTCATTGACAGCCGCCGGGAGGACGTGAAGCGCCGCCTGGTGCAGTCGTTTTCCAGCGACCTGATCCGGTTTTACTATGGCGACGATCTCATCGGCAACGAGGTGGGAGCCGCCGCCAAGAACGTGGTGGGCATTGCCGCAGGCTTTCTGGACGGCAAGGGACTGTCCAGCCTGAAGGGGGCCCTGATGAGCCGGGGCACCCGGGAGGTGGCGCGGCTGATCCAGGCCATGGGCGGCAGCCAGCTGTCGGCCTATGGCCTGTGCCACCTGGGGGACTATGAGGCCACGGTGTTCTCCCGGTACAGCCACAACCGGCAGTTCGGCGAGTCCTTCATCCGGGGCGAAACGTATACAGACCTGGCGGAGGGATACTATACCGTGGAAGCGCTGGTGCTGCTGGGACAGCGGTACGGCGTGGAGCTGCCCATCTGCCAGGCGGTGCACCGCGTTCTCTATTGCGGCGCGGACCCCATGCAGGAGCTGCGGGCGCTGCTGGACCGGAATCTGACCCGGGAATTCGGGGAATGAAGCAAAGGGCCAAGGCCAACCGATCCCGGATAGGCCTTGACCCTTTGTTTTTGTTTTTATTTTATAATGACGCAATGCAGGCTGCAAAATTTACCAAGGTCCGACAGCGCATATTCGCGGACGCAGCGGCACAAGCTATGGCTGCGATACCCGAACAGCGGTTTTCGCTGAAAACGCAAGAAAGGAGAACGCAATCATGTCTACCAAGAATACCAACAAGCTGAACGTGCCCCAGGCCCGTGCCGCCATGGATAAGTTCAAGATGGAGGCTGCCAGCGAGGTGGGCGTCAACCTGAAGGAAGGCTACAACGGCGACCTGACCTCCCGCGAGGCCGGTTCCGTGGGCGGCCAGATGGTCAAGAAGATGCGTACCGTACGAACTGCGAAATATACCCGCAAAGACAGGACTGCTGTGGGGCATGAGATAGAGGTTCGGTACATAGCGGGGATCATGGTTTGAGTTGCTGGATTAACAAAATAGACGCAGGACAGCCCGCCGGTCAGATGATCGGTGGGCTGTCCTGTCACGCAACATTTTTATACCGTGTGTACACATACTCATAGATTTTTTGCCGGTATACAGAAATGCTAACCTCATCGTAGGATTCAGGAAGTTCGGCCCACAGAGTATCTCGAATAAGGTTGTCGATTGTAGCCTTTGTTTCCTGCTTGTCAGTCCAGTGGTCAAGCTCTGCGATTTTGGTTTTGACTTTCTGGAGGAGGTCGACAGCCACCTGCTTAATTTTCTGAATGTCCTGTTTTGAGAGATTTTCAGAGAACAGCATATCGTATAATGACAGCTCTTCATCACTGGAGAATCCCTCACGGACATACCGCTGTTCCTCCTGATCCATGTCTTTGACCAGCTGCATCAGTTCATCAAAGGTTTTCTCAATTGTGGCTCTGTCCTGCTGACTGTTGTACTCCTCAATGATTTGCTGGTATCGCTCGTGATACTTGATGCGGTCGGGATTGTTGAATAGCATGGCTTCAAGACGGACGCGAATGAGGTCCTCAAGGTCCTTCATCACCAGATTCTTTTTCTTCGCCTTGGCGAATTCACGCCGGAGCAGGTCAAAGTCAATTTGGCTGATATCAAACTGCCGGGACGGTGTGATGCCCTGCGCAGCCTGCTCGATATGAACGTACTCACTAATGATGTTGTTGATCTCCACCATCAGTTCCACATTGGAGACTGTTTTTCGCTTTTTCTTCAGCTCGCCATAGATAGCCGCAATGGCCTCATATCGCTTTCGAGAATCCAGTTCAATATCCTCACGATTGGTGTACTTCATCAGGCGGAGTAGCTCAGAGGCATAGGTCTGGAACGTCTTTTTCTCCTCGATCGTAGAGGATACTGCATTTGCTGCCGTTTGTAACAGTGCCAGTTTCTCGAAGTCCCGTACCTGCACCAAATCCCGCAAAGAAATGCCGTAGCTAGCCAGAAACGCCTCCGCTGTGGAGATCGTATCCAGAATACGAGCAATCAACTTCTCCTTATCCACGGTAGGGTCAGCGCCGCCGTTGCCATTCACATTCGCGGTATAGTCAGCCAACGCTTTCCGAAGCGCCTTGACGATGCCGATATAATCGACGATCAGGCCGTTACTTTTCCCTTCGGCTACACGGTTGGCGCGGGCAATGGTCTGCATGAGCGTGTGAGCTTTCAGCGGCTTATCCAGATACAGGCAGGACAGGCATTTCACATCGAAACCGGTGAGCCACATGGCGCAGACAAAGACAATACGAAGCGGATTCTCTTTATCCTTGAACTCCTTGTCCAGCTCCCTTTTTTCCATCTTTTCACGGTGATATTTGATATCTAATCCCCATTTTTGGAAGGTCTGGATCTCATTCTGTTCCTGACTGATGACCACAGCCATTTCCGTTTCCTGCATCCATTGCAGTTTGCGTTCCAGCTCCTGGGCCTCTTGCTGCGTGGCGTGTTTGATCTGAATTTTCAGCGCTTCAATTTCAGCCGCCCAATATTTTTGGACCAAATCATACATGCGGACACAGGTCACCTTATTCAGGCAAACAAACATGGCTTTCCCGCTTGTCCACAGGTCGGAGTAATGACCCACAAAGTCACGGGCAATGGTTTCCAAACGGGGCGTTGCGGTCAGCAGATGAATTTCTTTTGCAAATTCCTGCTCCAGCTTGTCCTGCTGATCCACATCCAGGTCCGCCTGCTCAATGGCATCCAAGATCCGGTCCGTGATCTCCGGGTTATCTTTCACATCCAGAATCTTCTCGCCGCGGTTTTCGTAGTACAGCGGCACGGTTGCGCCGTCTTCCACCGCCCGTTTGAAGTCATACACCGATATGTAGCCGCCGAAGGTGCGCTCGGTGATGTTGTCATTGGACAGAAGCGGCGTTCCGGTAAAGCCGATACGGGACGCTGTCGGCAGCAGGCGCACCATATTGTCCGCAAAAATGCCGTACTGGCTGCGGTGCGCCTCATCGGACATAATCAGAATGTCATGGTCGGGGTAGATTGGCTCCACATCCGTCTTGTTGAACTTTTGAATCAGCGTGAAGATAAAGCTGGGATTGCCCCGCAGCTTCTGCTCCAGATCTGCCCCGCTGGACGCGATGAACTGGCTGGCCTTTGTCTTGCCCAGCAACCCGCAGTTTTCAAAGGTATCACTGATTTGGGTGTTCAGCTCATCCCGGTCGGTCAGGATGACAATGGTGGGCGAACCGGAGAACTTACGGCGAATCTTTTGCGCCAGGAACACCATGGAGTAACTCTTTCCGCTGCCCTGCGTATGCCAGAACACACCCAGCTTGCCGTTGTTCAGCTTGCGGGCCTCATAGGCTTTGACCGCCTCATTGACGCCGAGATACTGGTGGTTCCGGGCAAGGATTTTTGCTGTATGCCCACCCGAGTGGTCAAACAGGATGAAGTTTTCCAGCAAATCAAGAAAGCTTTCCTTTTTGCAGATGCCCCGGAGCATGGTTTCCAGCGCCACACTACCCTGTTCCTGCTCGGACAGACGCTTCCACTCGTGGAAAAACTCATATTTGCTGCCCAGGGTACCCACCTTGGCCTCCACACCGTTGGAGAGGATGAGAAAGGCATTGTAGTAAAACAGGTGAGGAATGGTGTCCTGATAGTCGGTGTAGTTATTGGTATAGGCGTCCTGCACATCCACGGTGTTCTTTTTCAGCTCCACGAACAGCAGGGGGATGCCGTTGACAAAGCCAACGATATCTGTACGGCGGCGATACAGATCGCCGTGGATCTTCAGCTCCTTGATGGCAAGGAAGTGGTTGTTGTCCGGATTCTGAAAATCAATGACAGCGGCGCGCTTTTCTTCCGTTTTGCCGCCGGGCTTTTTGACGGTGACCGGGATGCCGTCCCGGATCAGGAAATACTTTTCCTCGTTGATCTGCAGCAAGGAGGCGGTGGACAGACGATGCTCCAGTTTGCGCTGCGCCTCATCGATCTGTGCGGGAGTGATCCACGGATTCAGGCGCAGCAGAGCCTCCCGAAAATACCGGGTCAGCAAAATCTCTTTATAGCTTTTGCGGCCAAAGGTGCCGTCCTCGCCCAGCTTCTCCGTGTTGTAGGCAAAGGCCACCTCCCAGCCCAGCTCCCGCTCCAGCAAGTGGCCGGCGCTTTCCTGGACAAGGATATTTTCAGAATAGTCGTAGCTCATGATGTCACCCCGTTGTACATCAATACTCGAATTGATAATTTTTCAAATTACCATCTGGGCCAAAAAGATATGCTATGTAATTGTCCGAAGACAACGGATTATTTTCCTTAAGCATTTCTGCATGTATGCGATTATCGTTTTTTGCTTCAAACACAACTGCTGCTGTACTTATCACATAATCGCCGTTTTCTGATTTGCAGAGCATATAATTCACAACATAATCAAAATAATTATGCAAATGGTTCGTTGCAATATCTATTCCAGAAACCTCAACCCCCAAATGTGTGGCAATATTACGCATACGATATAGGCGCTTAATCTGCCATTCTATACGAGTTTTGTGTGAATCAAGGAATGTAGCGATGTTTTTTCCGTCAGCCAGTGCTTTTCTGAGTGAAAACAGCCTTGTCCGTAACAATGGATTTTGAGAAAGGTGTTCATAGACCTTCTTCATTTCTGTAGAGTTTTCTGTATGTGAAGAAAAATAAAGCACAAATTCTTCAAAACTCGCAATCCCTAATTCTCTTTGTTCTTGTTGCTCTATGGCATAGCACAACTGGGAATATACTGCCCTAAGATTTTTAAGAATATAGGTTTTTTGAATTATTGGAAGCAAGCTGTTTACGACATTCTCTCTTGAACTGTTGGGCGTTTGATTTGAGAACAATGTTTCAAGGGCTGTCCAAAAAGTGCGTAGCAAAGTGGTAGTGCCTCGAGCATCAAATGCTTCTGCGTGCATTTCTATCGCCTTTGTAAGCGATGCGAAAGCATCGACACCCATTGACTTAGCTTGCAGCATGTTTTTAATGCGCAGGTCGATTATTTCTTGCTGAACATATGGACGCTTATGCATTTTTCCAGGCAGCTTAATTTCCTTGTAGTGTCCGTCCGATGCAAGGTATATGATTTTATAAACTTGTTTTGTAAAATAAAAATGTTTGAAATACCTAGTAAATGTCTGAATAAATCTGATGTAGTCACAAAATTTCTCTGCCGAACAGTAAGGATCATACGAGCGATCCTTAAAACGGACAACTGCCATTTTTCTCTTAGGATCAGCCTCACGAAGTTTTCTATCAAATTCCTTAATCAGATCCTCTGCAATATAATCTTTACAGAGTTCTTTGCGTTCTTTGCCGACATCTACTCGCTCGATTTGTCGGCTTATTGTTAGATTATCGCTGATACTATCCATATACTCAATAGAGTCGACATCCATAAGAATCAAAAATGTGAATTTCTCATGGGTACAGCTGAACAAATTAAAATATTCTTCAATCTGCTTGGGATGTCTAATCTGCTTGTCTTTGTTGGAGAAGAACTTCTTTGTCATTGTATATACATACTCTCTTGAGTATCCCATACGAATCAAGCAAGTAAAATAACACGTCGTACTGTATAGTAATTTATTCTTATCTTTGGTATCATTTACCAGGTGAACTATTTCCTTTATATAAGCTTTTCGATATTGCTGAAATGTGCACGCCTGCTTGAACGCATTAATCCACCCTTTCAAATGAATATGGCTTTTTTGTCCTTCTTCTAACCCTGTCCGGATACTAAACAAGCGCCCTCCTAAAATTTTTTTCAAAATATAATCGCTTTCTATTTGAGCCAATAATTCTTCCAGAATAGGCGGGATGTACTTGCTATAGTACTCAGTAATCATTCCGTACTCATTAAGCAAATCAAATATTTCTTCTGCTTCTATGAGTAGTGTCATTGAATTATGAAGCGGTAAAGAGTACGTATCAGGGCTTGATTCACTCAAAAGTTCATCTGCTTTTTGGTAAAATAAGTATAACATTTCCAGTGACTCGTTGTAAGCCCAATTTTCTGGAATACGATATATCATAATATCACTCCTTTACCTATCTAATATCTATCTAATTTACGGCTATACCTCAATTTCTCCGCTCATAAGCTTGGGGAGCAGACGGTTGCGGGCTTCTGTCAAAAGTCGAATCTGCTCTGATAATATGTCAATCTTTTTATCAATACCGCCTGCAATGCCGTTAAACTGTTCAACTAAACTATCGATTGGGATTAGGAACTTTTGATTTAGCAGCTCCTCTTTTGAAATTGATGCAAAAATAGAGCCATTTCCGATAATGTCATCTCTAAAAAATTTTTCTTTCAAAAGATAGAACAAATAACTCTGCGCTCCCCGACGATGATTTATTGCAGCCAGACCACGGCCAATCACAACTTTATTTTTTGTAAGGTTTAGCCGCCCAACAGGAGCACGTACGCTAAAAAGAATGCTTCCTGCTTCGGCGATGCGTGTAAAGGATGTGCTGTATGTTTCATCACTGACAAAACGATTTCCATAACTGCCTACACCTTGATGGAAAGGGAGTCCCTCTCCGACTTGATTATAGTATTCAGACTTTGGACTTTGTCCCATAACGACATCCGCAATTTGGTATAGAGGCTGTTCTCTCCACCCCTCCGGTACGCCATCCACGATGGGGGTGGTTTCGTGGCCGGGAAAACGCAGGTCTACGAACCATTCCTTATACAGCCGTTGCGCTGCTTCTTCCAGCAGCTTGATTTGCTTTTGATTGTTTTCAATCAATTCATCATAGGCAGAAAGAATATCGATAACTCTCTGCATGTATCTCTCATCTGTAATTGGAATAGGTAGTGAGCGAAGCTGTTTAAGGGAGAGAAACTGTTGACTTGATCCTTTTTGATTGCCAGACATATGCCCCTGTGCATCGGAAGACCTCAAATAATAAGCTAACCATTTTCCCTTCAGTTCGGATCCCCCACACTTAAATAACGCAACATTTTTGATTGCATAATTGGGATGATCTTTTACAACGGCAACTTCACCCACCGTGCCAATCATTGACATAAGTACATCCCATTGTTCTACCAAACTTCTCTCATTAATTTTCTCATAGTCCTCTTCGGAGATGTAGTAGGCATCTGATGGGTCAATCTGTCCGTTCTTCACATGCTTTCCCGTTACAAGTTTATGTCCGGTTTCGGTTGGCTTCGGTGTATCATGTGTGCCATCTCTGACTGATTTACAAAATTCATCAGCACGAATTGTTTCCCAACTCATAACCCCATCTCCTTCATATTCTTCGAGATGGTGTCCATCAACGCATTGGACTCCGCCTGCAAGCTCAGCAGTTCCGCATGGATCTCCGCCATGCGCTGGGCAAAGTCCACACCGTCGTCCTCCACGGCGGCCACGCCCACATAGGCGCCGGGTGTCAGGGAGTAGTTCTTCTCCGCGATCTCGGCGCGGCTCGCCACTTTGCACAGGCCGGGGATGTCCCGATACTCGCCTTCGCCAAACTTTTCATAGAGCCAGCAAGCCTCTTTTAAAATGGCAATCATCGCTTCTACTGCGGCGATTCGCTCATTCCATTCAGCGTCAACCGTCTTCTTTTCCCGCTTCGCGGCCGTATCAACTGCCTGCTTTGCTTTCTTGCGAATCAGCTCCAATTTTGCTTGCAGCAGATCCAGATTCTCAGAAAAACTGCGCTGGATTCCGTAACCGTCCGGAACATCCTCGATATGCTCAGAGGTGTTAACAAACTCCGCAACTTGATCTGTATACTCATTGATCAGGTCAACATACTTTTCTCTTTCGCCCCGGTAGAGCCAGACAATGGCGTTCAAATTCTTGAGCTGCCAATCGCTCCACTCGTTCAGGGTGCGGTCCACCACAGTATAGTAATTCCGGGCATCGAGGAACAGCACCTTGTCCTGCAATTCTTCACGCTTGCCCTTATCGAAAAACCACAGGGAGCAGGGCAGGCTCTTGGTGTAGAAGAAGTTGTTGCCCACGCTGACCATCACATCCACATGGCCGGTCTCCACTAATCTTTGGCGGATGTCGCGGTCCTTGCCGGAGCTGTCCGTGGCGGAGGAGGCCATGACAAAACCCGCGCGACCTTTTTCGTTCAGGTAGGAGTAGAAATAGGAGATCCACAGATAGTTGGCGTTGCCGAATTCCTTTTTTGCGTTGACAGAGGGCAATCCAAAGGGCAGACGCCCTGCGCTCTGAGCAGATTCGGAGTTGACCTTGTCCACATTAAAGGGTGGATTTGCTGATGTTAAGCAAAGACTAAAAAAATATGGGCTGTTCAAGCCCACATACGAAGGAGCGGTACCCGGTAATCCAGGGCCCGCTCCTCCTGTTATTCTGCTGTATTTTCCTGCTCGATCAACCGGGCAATTTCATCGGAGAAATGATAGATGATCTCCACCCTCATGCCGCTGTACACATTCACGCGGTCGATAAAGAACAGGAGCATTTCATTGGTCAGCTCGTCCGCAGTCAGCGTCTGGCGGGCCATGTCGCAGGTCTCCGTCAGTTCACGGTTTCTGCTCTGAGAAAGGGCTAAAAGCTCCTTTTCCAGCCGCTCTTTCTCGGAGCTGAGGCTGTCGTTCTCCGCGTTCAGCTTATCGCGTTCCATGAGGTATATATCCCTCTGAAGTCGTCCTTCGGCATACCGCTCGTAAGCACTGACCCGGCTGACGGAAATCTGCTTCATGCGCTTTTCAATCTGTTCCAGCCGAAATCTGAGGTTTTCCTCTGTGCCTTCGCTGACCGCTGCCGCCGCATACAGGCGATCATCTGCATCCACCAGCAGACGGAGCTTCTCAATCAGATCGTTCTTCACGATGCGCTCCAGGTCAGCCTCAACGAACCGTTCGCCCACCGGGCAGGCGGTTTCTCTGTTGGATACAGACTTGAGGCAGGTGTAGTAAATCACCGGGGAGTGTTTCTGCCGCTGCATGGTGCGTCCGCAAGCCCCGCAGTGAACCAGACTGCGCAGCAGATATTGATCAGGACTCCGATCATACCCCTTGCGGATTTTACGGAACACCTTCTGCGCTTCTTCATACTCGCTTTCGCTGACAATGGCTTCATGGCAGTCCGGAATGATCTGCCATTCGGATTCATCCGTCCAAACCGTCCGGGGATTGTCCAGCCCCTTCCAGCGGCGCTGGTTCATGACCATCACGCCGGTATACTCCCGGCGCTTCAGAATCTCCCGCACATTGCTGACCGTCCAGCAGGCTTCCTTGGAAGAAGTGCGGAACTTTTTGCTGTCAGGATTCATCCGCCTAAAGTAAGCCGACGGCGTTTCCAGCTTATAATCGTTCAGGATAACAGCAATTTCTGCCGGCGTTTTTCCTTCCAGCGCAAGGTCGAAGATTTTCCGCACCACAGGCGCGGTATCCGGATTGGGAATGATCTTTCGCTTTACATTTGGGTCTTTCATGTATCCATAGGGAGCCTGTGAAGCCACGAACTCGCCCTTGCTCTTTCTGGTACTCATGACGGTTTTGATCTTCTGGGACAGGTCGCGGCTGTAATAGGAGTAGACGATGTACTTCATGACCACTTCCATGCCGGCCGTAGAGCCCTTGTAATCATCGCTGTCATACCCGTCGTTGACGGCAATGAAGCGAACGCCCAAGAACGGAAAGATACGCTCCAGATAATCGCCGATCTCCACATAGTCGCGGAAAAAGCGGCTGAAATCCTTGCAGATCACCACGTTTGCCTCGCCATTTTTCAGACTTTCAATCATCCGCTCAAAAGACGGACGGTTGCCGTTGGTGCCGGAGTAGCCGTCATCGATGAACTCAACCACTTCATAGCCGTCAAACTCCCGGCGGGCGCGGATGAACCGATACAGCAGCGTGCGCTGATTGGCGATACTCTCGCTCTCGGTTTTGAATTTCAGGTCATCATCGGCATCCGACAGGCGGATGTACAGGTACAGTTTCTTCACCGGGCTTCACCTCCTTCCAATTCGTGATAAGCCGTTTCCAATGCGTCCCGTTCTTCCTGAAAGCGGAATATGATCTCCAGCCGGTGCTGGGCATAACCGGTTTTATATACGTTGATGTGGTCAATCATCGCCTGGGCGATTTCCGGCGTCAGCTTCCGCGACTTGCGGATATTCCGGATGTTCACAAGCCACTTGTTCTCATTAGAAAGCATCCGATTCAGCCTGACCAGCTCCACCGACAGCTGATTGAGCCGGGAGCTCTGTTCCTGATATGCGGTGTCAAAGCGGGTTTTCAGCTCAATATAATCTCCGGCAGAGAGAATACCATCCACATAGTCATTGTAGAGCTGCTCCCTTTTCGTCTGATAACCGGACAGCTGGTTGCTGACTTCCAGCATTTCCTGCTGAAGCTCAGTCTGCCGTTTCGTCTGAACGCCGCTATCCTTCAGTCGCCCGGTCACTTCCTCAAAATCCGCGAACAAGGCAAACTGTATCTGAATCGCGTTCCATACTATCGGCGCGAGCTTTTTCTCCGAGATGCCTACGGCAACATCACAGCGGCCATACTGCTTGTTCCGGCAGTTGTATCGACCTTCTTTTTTCTCGCCGTGGCGGCTGTAACCGAGGTTGGAGCCGCAGTGCCCGCACCGGACGATTCCGCTTCTGAAGATCTGCGGATGCTTTTCGCGGTAATTCCGGCTGGCTTCCAATTTGGCCTCATTCTCACGGCGGCCTGCTTCCAGGATTTTTCTGACCTGATAGAAGTCGCCCCGGCTGACCAGCGCTTCGTGCATATCCGGCAGGATACGCCACTTGCTCTCATCCGGCTCATAGTGATAATCCGGCTGTCCCAGATACAGCGCCGTCGGCATCCGTCCAAAGACAAGATCGCCCATATAGGTCGGATTCATCAATATCTGCTTGATGACCTGCTGCGTCCAAAGGCAGTCGGAATAGCACGCCCGCCTGGTCTGTCCGCGCAGATAGCGGAGCTTTCCTGGCGAGGGAATACCTTCTTCATTCAGCTGGCGCATGATGGGGCGCGCTCCGGTGCCGCTGAGAAACT
>ENA-ORUB01001812-ORUB01001812.1-human-gut-metagenome-genome-assembly--contig:-NODE-1812-length-21681-cov-10.895496_pt1 | contig 21681 bp, 13 predicted proteins | sample MGYA00241918_ERZ509200 | MGnify/ENA primary metagenome ERZ509200 (study PRJEB26280, sample SAMEA2338853) | human gut metagenome | biome: human gut; feature: human-associated habitat; material: faeces... | reverse complement strand
ATATATCATACATGAGGCGGAAGGCGGCGAATCTGTTGGCCCGCCTGCGCGGCGATGCCGATGAGCCTGCCGCGGGCGCCGAGGGCGACGCGGGTGCCGCGACCGACGCCGCGCCTTCTACGAAGGACGCCGACAAGTGATGAAGCACGTGCTTCGCGTGATCAACGTGCTGGCGACCGTGGTGATCATCGTCGCCTTTGTGGTACTGCTGCGCACGGTGTTCACGCCCGCCGGTGAGATTCCCACCATCATGGGCTATGGCTTTATGCGCACGCTGACCGGCTCGATGGAGCCGGCGATTCCCGTGCATTCGTTTATCGTCGTCGATACCGACAACAGCCAGGTCTACCAGGCGGGCGATATCATCACCTTCCATTCGTCCGATGACGCGCTGGAGGGTTCGCTCAACACGCACCGCATCGTTGCCGTGGAGGATGCGGCCGACGGCACGCCGGTCTACCGCACCAAGGGCGATGCCAATCCGGTCGAGGACGCCGCGCCCGTACCCGCCGCCGATGTGGTGGGCCGCGTGGTCTTTGTGTCGGCGGGCCTGGGCGTGGTGGTCTCGTTGCTCACCAACCCGCTTCTGTTCTTCCCGCTTATCGTGGTGCCGCTGATCGTGCTGCTGGTGCTCGAGATTCGCCATATGGTCAAAACCACACAAGAGGTAGCACGCGCCGAGGACGAGGCCGCCCTGCGTGCTGCCGTGGAGCAGATTCGCGAAAAGCGTCGTAGCGAGCAGGAAGGCCAGGACGACGCTAAGGAGCAGAGCGACGGCGAGCATACTGGGGGAAGTGTGGAAACCGATCCCGGCGCCCTAGACGATTCCAACCGATCGGCATAGCTCTTCGGTGCCTTTCGTCCCTGCAAATTGGACGCCCGTAGATGTTCCGAATCGTCTGCTTTTTCATACCAATATTCGTGCTACAGTTTGAGCGCTTTGTTGCCAACTGATTTCGGGGGAGTGGAATGGAGCAGGAGCGCTCAGCGCAGCGTGCACGCAAAAAGGCTTCGGTACCGATGACGGCGGCGTCCGATTTTGTCGTGCCCGAGGGAACTGACGAGCTCAGCCGCAGCACCCGCCGTGCATGGCGCGAGCGCCTCAACGATGCGTCGTCGCGCAAGATGATTACGGGCGTTCTGGCCACGCTGGCGGGCGGTTCGTTTTGGGGTTTTTCGGGCACCAGCGCGAGCTTCCTGTTCGATACTTATCACGTTGATACCCTGTGGCTTATGAGTGTGCGCCAGATTCTCGCCGGCCTGCTCTTTATGACCGTGGTGGTCACGCGCGATCGCGAGCGTCTGGTTAGGCTCTGGACCACGCCCGCCGACCGTAGGCAACTGCTGCTTTTTACCGCTTTTGGCCTGCTGTTCAACCAGTTCTGCTATCTTTCGGCCGTGCGTCTGACCAATGCCGGAACCGCGACGGTGCTCCAGTGCCTGCAGCTGGTCATCATCATGGGTTACGCCTGCGTGGTCGATCGCCGCATGCCGCGCGCTCGCGAGACGATCGGCATTGGTCTGGCCCTCGGTGGCACCTTTTTAATCGCTACCGGCGGCGACCCGACCAGTTTGAGCATATCGCCGCTTGGTCTGGTCGCAGGCCTTATGTGTGCGGTTAGCGCAGCCTGTATGGCGGTGATTCCCGCCAAGATTCTGCCCGAATACGGCAGCCCCATCGTTACAGGCTCTGCCATGCTCACAGCGGGCGTGGTCTCGTGCGTCTTCGTGCAGCCGTGGGCTCATATGCCGGTGCTCGATGCTGCCGGTATCGAGGCGCTCGCGGTGTTTGTGGTCATTGGCTCGTTTTTTGCCTACATGCTGTATATGCAGGGCGTTAAGGACATCGGCTCGGTGCGTGCGAGCCTCATCGGAACCGTGGAACCGGTCTCGGCGACCATCACCAGCGCCGTTATGCTGGGCACGGTATTTTTGCCGACCGACTTGATTGGCTTTGCCATGATCATCGTGATGATGTTCCTGACGGTATAGCTTACGCCGCTGCCTAGACGGACACGGTGTTGCACCACAATTCCGCGAATTGGTGCCTGCATCTGGAGTTTAACTGACGATGCCAAATATGTCATAAACTAATAGCGTTATTGACTTTTAGTATTGCGAGGACTCCTCTATGGCTGGTAACCACTTTAAGAACGGCGACGGCGAGCGCCCTGCAGTTCCGCCGCGTTCAAATGGGACTGGAAACGCTGGCGTACCGAGTGGATCCAGCCAAAACGGTGCTGGCAACCGTACGTCTCCGGGCGAAACGGCGATGTTTGCCGCTCTGTACGAACAGTCTCAAAAGGCAAAACAGGCTGGTCGCGTAGGCAGGCAGGCATTTCCGGGCGGGGCGGGCTCTGCGGCTTCGTCGGCCGAGGTCCGTCCGGCGCCAACGGGCGGTGCAAATGTCGCCGGCCCCACTGGCCCCGCTAACAACGCTCATCGCGCCCACAACGCCGGCCCCATCAACTCTGTCAATCCCGCCAATAGTACTTCTTCTGCTGGAGACGCAGGGCTTACGGGTAACCTAGGCACTATCTATACGGGCGCTTCCGAAACCGGCACGTTTGCCCGTCTCAATGACGACGGTGCCGAGTTTAAGGGCTCGGGCTCTAAAGAGGATTATTACGATTTTGGCCTGAACTACGGCGGTGATTCCTCGACGAGCCCGACCTCGAACGGCCTGGTTCGCCATCGCCATCGCAAGGGCGAGCGCAAGAAGCGTCGCGTTGCGGCCGTTGTCGCTGCCATCATCGCGGTGGTTCTTGTCGCGTTTGGCGTGAGTGGCTTCATGCTGTTTAACTCGGCAAAAACCGTGAAGAGCCAGGCAAAGGAAACTGTTGAGATCGTCGGCGGCCTTAAGGACAAGGTCACGTCGGGCGATTTTTCGACCCTGCCCGACGATGCGAAAAAGATCGACGAGCTCTGCAGCAGCATGAAGAAGGAGACCTCGAGCCCGGTGTGGACGATGGCCTCGTTCATTCCGGTGTACGGCGGCGATATTAACGCCGCCCGCACCATGGTCGACGCTCTGTCCGATGTTTCGAGCGGCGCGCTGGTCCCCATGGCCGATAATCTCACTCAGGCAACGCCCGGCAAGCTGTTCCAGAACGGGACAATCAACGTGTCCGCGCTGCAGGCGGTCGCCGATTCGCTCTCCGATAGCTCGAAGGCGTTCAAGAGCGCCAACAAAAAGGTGCAGGGTATTGGCGATACACATATCGCCCAGGTGACCGAGCTGGTCGATAAGGCAAAGGACGGCTTTGCCACCCTGAACGGTGTAGTCGACGCGGCAGAGAAGGTCGCTCCCGTTCTGCCCCAGATGCTTGGCGCCAACGGCCAGACGCGCAACTATCTTGTGTATGCCATGAACAACGTCGAGATTCGTGCTTGCGGCGGTTTTGGTGGTTCGCAAGGTTTGATTTCAGTTACCGATGGCCAGATGTCGATCGGTGACTTTGTTCCATGTATTGCGCGCAGCAAAGACGAGGCGGTTGAGAGCGTCGACGAAGAGGACGAGGCACTGTTTGGTGACCACAGCAACCTGTACAACTCTGGTAACGCGTATTCGCCCGATTGGCCCCGCAACTCGCAGCGTGTCGCCGCGCTGTGGAAGTCCCAGTACGGGCAGGACGTTGATGGCGTCGTCGGCATCGATCCGGTGTTCTTGCAGTACCTGCTGGGCCTTGTCGGTAATGTCTCGCTGCCCGATGGTACGGTCGTCGACGGTACCAACGCGGCGAAGGTTCTCATGCACGATGTGTATTGGAACTATCCGGTCGAAGAATCGGACGGCATCTTTGCATCTGTTGCCAGTTCCGCCTTCGACAAGATTCTTGGTGGCATCGGTGACGTCGACGTTACGAAGCTTGTCGGTGCATTCGAGCGCGGTGCCGAAGAGGGCCGTCTGATTGCTTGGATGAGAAACGATGATGAGCAGAATGCCATCAAGGAGACGGGCATTGACGCTTCGCTGCCCGATCCGGATGATCCGAGTGCCGATCCCGTTGCCGGCGTTTACTTTAACAACCTGAGCTTCTCCAAGCTCGACTGGTATCTGAACGCCGACACGCAGATTGGCCAGGGCGTGAAGAACGGCGACGGCACGTGCTCCTATCGCATCACCGTTACCCTGACGAACATCATGACGCAGGAGGAGGCTGGCAAGCTGCCCGACTACGTTGCGGCGAGCGCACCCGATGCCGCGCGTGACGACGAACGCCTGAATGTCTCAGTGTTTGCCCCGACGGGCGGCAACATCAGTGACCTTACGGTTGAGGGCACCCAGTTTGGTCTTGGCGCCGCTACGTGGCATGGAATCCCCTTCTATTCGGGCACCGTTGACCTGCATGCGGGCGAGACGACGACGATCACGTATACGCTGACCACGTCGGCCGAGGCGGGGGACAAGCCGCTTATGCTGCGTCAGACTCCTACATGCCAGGCGGCTCGCGACAGCGCGTCGGCGTAGGGTTTTTCTGGTAGCGCAGATAATCGAGTACCATTTTGGGGCGGACAGGCAATCTGTTCGCCCCTATTTTGTAAGGAGAGCGCATGAAGTACTTTGGCACCGATGGCTTTCGCGGCGAGGCCAACGTTGGGCTGACGGTAGAGCACGCTTATAAGATCGGCCGCTTTGTGGGCTGGTATTACGGCGCCAACCGCGGGACCAAGGCACGCGTGATCGTGGGCAAGGACACGCGTCGCTCGAGCTATATGTTCGAGGCAGCGTTGGTGAGCGGCTTGGTCGCGAGCGGCGCGGACGCCTACATGCTGCACGTGATCCCGACGCCGGGCGTGGCGCATCAGACCGTGGAGGGCTGCTTCGATTGCGGCATCATGATCAGTGCGAGCCACAACCCGTTTTGCGATAACGGCATTAAGCTCGTCAACAGCGACGGCTTTAAGATGGACGAGGACGTGTTGGAGCTCATCGAGGACTATATCGATGGCAAGAGCGAGGTGCCGCTGGCTACGGGCAACCACATCGGTGCCACGGTCGACTACATGCAGGGCCGCAACCGCTACATCGCCTCGCTCATCGCTAGCGCGAACTTTTCGCTGCAGGGCGTCAAGATCGGTCTCGACTGCGCCAACGGCTCGGCTTCCTCGGTGGCCAAGCCGGTGTTCGACGCGCTGGGCGCCGACGTGCGCGTGATCAACGCCGCGCCCGACGGTTTTAACATCAACGTCGACTGCGGCTCCACGCATATGGAGCGCCTACAGCGCCACGTGGTGGAGCAGGGCCTGGACGTGGGCTTTGCCTACGACGGCGATGCCGACCGCTGCCTGGCCGTGGACGAGCGCGGCCGCGTGGTCGATGGCGACCAGATTCTGTACGTGTGCGGCGTGTACCTGAACAAGCACGGTCGCCTTTCGGGCGGTACCGTGGTGCCGACAATCGCCAGCAACTTTGGCCTGATCAAGTCGCTGGAGCTTGCCGGTCTGAGCGCCGTGACCAGCGGCGTGGGCGACCGTCACGTGTATGCAAAGATGCGCGAGGGCGGCTACAGCCTGGGCGGAGAGCAGACGGGCCACACAATCTTTGGCGATATCGAGCGCACGGGCGACGGCATTATGACCTCGCTGCGTGTGATGGAAGTGATTCGTGCCGAGCGCGAGACGCTCTCGCAGCTCACGGCTCCGTGCAAACTGCTGCCGCAGGCGCAGGTTGCCGTGCGCGTGGCCGACAAGGATGCTGCGCTCGAGAACATGGGCGTGCAAGCCGCCATCGCCGAGGCCGAGGCGTCGCTGGCGGGCGAGGGCCGCGTGCTGGTGCGCAAGAGTGGAACCGAGTCGGTGATTCGCGTTTTGGCCGAAGCTCCCGACCAGGCAGCTGCCGACGCCGCCATGAAGCGCATCGCCGCGGCGCTGGAAGCTCTATAGTTACGCGGTTTTACCAAACCGCGTAACGGCTCGACGCTGCAAACGGCCCCAAGCGGCAATCTGACGTTCAATTTCAAGGGCGCGACCAGAAGGTCAGCGCCCTTTCGTTTACGTCACCTTGTTCGCTTGCCCGGCACTTGGGGACGTTCCTATTGTGCCGGCAAAAAAAGGAACGTCTCCAAGTGCCGGGTCTCTGGCTTAGGTGGAAAAGGGGCGCCGCGGATAGATCCTGCGGCGCCCCTTTGCGTTGGCGAGTTGCCTAAGCTTTACAGCTCGTAGAGCGTGGTGAACTTGTCCTGCAGGTAGCTGCAGTAATAGCGGGCGTCAAAGGCCATGCCGCATGCGCCCTTGATGAGCTCAGGCGCGTCCTTGGCGCGGCCCCACTGCCAAATGTGCTCGCCCAGCCAGGCGCGGACCGGTGTCAGATCGCCGCTCGCACAGGCTTCGTTGAGGTCGACGCCGTCGCGGCACATGGCCGGCACAAACATGGCATCGTAGGCGCTACCCAGCGCATAGGTGGGGAAGTAGCCAAACGAGCCGCCGCTCCAGTGCGTATCCTGCAGGCAGCCGCGCGTGTCGTCGGGGACGGGAATGCCCAGGTACTCGTCCATAAAGCGGTTCCAAAGAGCGGGGATATCCTTGGCCGTGGCCTCGCCGGCAAACAGCATGCGCTCGATCTGGTAGCGCACCATAATATGCAGCGGATAGGTGAGCTCGTCGGCCTCGGTGCGGATCAGCGACGGCTGCGCGATGTTCACGGCGCGGTAGAGCGTGTCCTCGTCCACGTTGCCGTAGACCTCGGGCGCGTGGCGGCGCAGCACCTCGAGCAGCGGTCCCATAAAGGCGCGGCTGCGACCCACGGTGTTCTCAAAGAAGCGGCTCTGACTCTCGTGGATGCCCATGGAGGTGCCGCCCTCCAGGCAGGTGCGCGCATAGGCGGGGTTCACGCCCAGCTCATACATGGTGTGACCGGCCTCGTGGATGATACTGTAGACGTTGGAGATGCAGTCGTCCTCATAGATGTGCGTCGCGATGCGCGCGTCACCCACGGCAAAGCCCTCGCTAAACGGGTGTTCGGTAAAGGCAAGCGTGGTGTCGTTCAGGTCCAGGCCGACGAGCTTCATCAGGTCAAAGCTCATGGCGCGCTGGGCGGCCTCGGGCACGCGGGCGTGCAAAAAGTCTGCAGCGGGCTGCTGGCCGCGCTCGCCGATGGCGTGCACGAGCGGCACGACCGTCGCCTTGACCTCGTCGCAAAACGCGTCGAAGCTCTTGGTGGAAAGGCCGCGCTCGTACTGGTCGAGCCAAACGTCATATGGGTCGCGCTTGGGGTCCATGAGCTCGGCTTGATGCTTAAGCTGGCCGACGATCCTGTCTACATAGGGCTCAAAGCTCGCCCAGTCATTGGCCGTCTTGGCCTTGTGCCACACGGCGTCGGCCTCGCAGGTGAGCCTGGTCCAGGCCTCGGCCTCCTCGGTGGGGATGACGCTTGCCTCGCGCTGGTCGCGGCCGAGCACGCGGATCTCGTCAAGCAGCTGCGGGTCGGTGATCTTTTCGCCCGCGACCGTCTCACGCGCGAGAGAGCGCACGAGCTCAACGGACTTTTTGCTGGTCAGGAGCTTGTGATGCTCGCCGGCAAGGGTGCCCATAGCATCGGCGCGGGCCGCAGCGCCGTTGGCGGGGGCAATCGTCGCGCCATCGAACTCGGCAATCTTGAGCAGGTACTCGCGGGTCCACAGTTTGCCTTCGAGCTTGCGGAATTTTTTGACGGCCTTATCGACCTTCATGCTTTTGGGCGTCTTGCCCGCTGCGGTCTTGGCCTTCTTATCGAGTTTCTTTCCCATACCGTATCCTTAATCTCGCAGGCCGAGCGCCGCAGGCGGGTGCGCGGCCAATTTGCACAGCTACCTGCCTTGTACCCAGCGCGAACAAAACGGAACGCGGCGATATGCTCGCAGAATGTGTTATCCTATAGCCCAATGCGTTGACGGAGAGGGTTTTGCCCGCCGCGTCGCCGGCAAGAGAGGGAAGGTCATGGGCTGCAAGCCTTCCTGCGGTGGCAAGGGCCAAGCGTTCACTCCCGAGCAGCGACCTCAACGGGCGCGCGGCCAGTGGCGGCGAAGCCCCAGTAGGGAAGCCGTGAGCCTCGCGACAAGGGGCAAAGAGTGGGCGCGGCGGGCCAGACATCCGCCGGGTCAAACAAGGTGGTACCGCGGAATTCAACCGTCCTTGGGCAATGCACATGCCCGAGGGCGGTTTTTTTTGTTACCGAACCGGGCCGCGTTTTCGCAGCGCCAAGTGGCATCGGTCGCCCCGGCAAGCGAATGCGCGAGAGACGAAAGGGAAGACATGAGTCTGATTGATGATCTGGTCAAACTCGAGGAAGAGGCCAAGGAGCTCGTCGCAGGCGCCGACGACGCCGCCAAGCTCGAGGCTGCGCGCGTTGAGCTGCTCGGTCGTAAGGGCCGCATCACCGGCCTGATGCGCATGATGGGTAAGCTCGCCCCCGAGGATCGTCCCATGATGGGCAAGCGCGCCAACGAGATGCGCCAGCTGATCGAGGGCATGCTCGACGAGCGCACCACCGAGATGAAGGCCGCCGCCCTCAAGCACGCACTCGAGCACGAGGCCGTCGACATCACGCTGCCGGGCATCCGTCCGCAGATCGGTCACCAGCACCTGATCAAGCAGATCATCGAGGAGGCCGAGGACATCTTCTGCGGCATCGGCTACACCGTCGAGTCCGGCCCCATGGTCGATACCTCCTACTACAACTTCACCGCGCTCAACGCGCCCATGGATCACCCGAGCCGCTCGGCTCGCGACACGTTCTATGTGGTCGACAACAACCCCGGCAGCGTCGCGCATCCCGAGGCTCACGCTCACGGCGAGTCCGACGTGCTGCTGCGCACCCAGACCTCGGGCGTGCAGATCCACACCATGGAGTCGCAGAAGCCGCCCATCTACATGATCTGCCCGGGCACCGTCTACCGTCCCGACACGGCCGACGCCTGCCACCTGCCGCAGTTCAACCAGATCGAGGGCCTGGTCGTCGACGAGGGTATCACCTTTGGCGATCTTAAGGGCACGCTCGACTACTTTGTTAAGTGCATGTTTGGAGAGGATCGCAAGACGCGCTATCGCCCGCACTTCTTCCCCTTCACCGAGCCTTCCTGCGAGGTGGACGTGAGCTGCCACGTGTGCGGCGGCAAGGGCTGCAACTTCTGCAAGCACAGCGGCTGGATCGAGATCCTGGGCTGCGGCATGGTCGACCCCAACGTCCTGATCAACTGCGGCATCGACCCCGAGAAGTACACCGGCTTCGCCTTTGGTATTGGCGCCGAGCGCGTCGCGGCCCTGCGCTACGACCTGCCCGACCTGCGCACGTTGATGACAGGCGACATGCGCTTCCTGAACCAATTTTAGGCTTGCCCAGGCACCCCATCTTGGCGTTCAAACCGTCGCTCGCGTACCTTTAGTACGCGTCGTTCCTCTTTCACGCCAACCTGGGGCACCTGGACAACCCTAAGGCGAACGTCTTCATTTGATATTTCCTCCCTATGCGGAGATTAAGAACTAGGAGAGCTACATGCGCGTTTCTTACGACTGGCTCAAGACCATGATCGATATTCCGGAGGATCCCAAGACCCTTTCGGACGAATATATCCGTACCGGCACCGAGGTCGAGGCGATCGACACCGTGGGCGAGTCCTTCGACCACGTGGTGACTGCCAGGGTGCTCACCAAGACCCCGCACCCCGATAGCGACCACATGTATGTGTGCTCGGTCGATGTGGGCGACAAGAATCTCGACGCCGACGGCAACCCCGCTCCGCTGCAGATCGTCTGTGGCGCGCAGAACTTCGAGGCCGGCGACCACATCGTCACGGCAATGATCGGCGCCGTGCTTCCCGGCGACGTCAAGATCAAGAAGAGCAAGCTTCGCGGCGTCGTGTCCATGGGCATGAACTGCTCCGCGCGCGAGCTCGGCCTGGGCGGCGACCACTCCGGCATCATGATCCTGCCCGAGGATACGCCCTGCGGCATGCCGTTTGCCGAGTACGTGGGTTCGAGCGACACCGTGCTCGACTGCGAGATCACGCCCAACCGCCCCGACTGCCTGTCCATGATCGGCATGGCCCGCGAGACCGGCGCCATCTTCGATCGCGATTTCCACGTTGAGCTGCCCGCCATCAAAGCCGAGACCGGCCGCGCGACCGACGACGAGCTTTCCGTCGAGATTGCCGACGAGGGCCTGTGCGACCGCTACGTCGCCCGCATCGTGCGCAACGTGAAGGTCGGCCCTTCGCCCGACTGGATGGTCAAGCGCCTCAACGCCCTGGGCGTGCGCCCGCACAACAACATCGTCGACATCACCAACTACGTGATGATGCTCACCGGCCAGCCGCTGCACGCTTTTGACCTGGACACCTTTGCCGAGCGCGATGGCCACCGTCGTGTGGTGGTTCGCGCCGCCCAGCAGGACGAGAAGTTCACGACGCTCGACGGCGAGGAGCGCACGCTCGACGCCGGCATGGGTCTCATCACCGACGGCGAGCGTCCTGTGGCGCTGGCCGGCGTTATGGGTGGCATGGATTCCGAGATTGAGGACGACACCGTCGACGTGATGGTCGAGAGCGCCTGCTTCAACGCCGGCCGCACCTCGCACACCAGCCGTGACCTGTCGCTGATCTCCGACGCCTCAATCCGCTTTGAGCGCCAGGTCGACGAGACCGGCTGCGTGGACGTCGCCAATGTGACGTGCGCGCTCATCGAGGAGATAGCCGGCGGCGAGGTCGCCCCCGGCTATGTGGACGTGTTCTCCGCGCCCAAGACCATCGACAGCATCAAGCTGCGCCTGGCCCGCGTGCGCGCCATCTGCGGTGCTGACATCGAGCCCGACTTTATCGAGCGCTCACTCACCCGCCTGGGCTGCACCGTCGAGCGCGACGGCGAGGACTTTATGGTCACGCCGCCGAGCTTCCGTCCCGACCTGCCGCGCGAGATCGACCTGATCGAGGAGGTCCTGCGCCTGTGGGGCATGGGCCGCGTGACGGCGACCATCCCGGCTGCCAAGAACCATATCGGCGGCCTGACCCGCGAGCAGAAGCTCACCCGCAAGGTTGGCGAGATCCTGCGCGCCTGCGGCCTCAACGAGACCACGACCTTTGGCTTCGCCGCCCCGGGCGACCTGGAGAAGATCGGCATGTCCACCGAAGGCCGCGGCTGCCCCGTGGTGCTCATGAACCCGCTGGTGGCCGAGCAGACCGAGATGCGCCGCTCGTTGCTGCCGGGTCTGCTGCAGTCTGTGGCCTACAACGAGGCCCACGGCACGCCCAACGTGCACCTGTACGAGGTCGGCAGCCTGTTCCACGGTCGCGAGAACGCCAGCCTGCCCAAGGAGACCAAGTCCGTGGCGGGCGTGCTGTCGGGCCAGTGGAGCGAGCGGTCCTGGAACATGAAGTACCGTAAGCTGCGCTTCTTCTTTGGCAAGGGCATTGTCGAGGAGCTGCTTGCTCAGCTGCGCATCGAGAAGGTTCGCTTCCGTCCCGTCGAGGGCGAGGGCTATGCCTTCCTGCAGCCGGGTCGTGCGGCCGAGGTTCTGTCCGGCGGCACCGTGCTGGGCTGGGTTGGCGAGATTCACCCCGAGGCGCGCGAGGCGATGGGCATCGATGAGGTCGTCGTTGCCTTTGAGCTCGATTTGGACAAGCTGATCAAGGGCGCCCGCAACCAGGAGAACTACCGCGAGTTCTCGCAGTACCCGGCCGTTGAGCACGACCTCGCTATCGTGGTCGACAATGCCGTGACCTGCGAGGACCTTGAGCGCCGCATCACCAGCGCCGGCGGCAAGCTGCTCGAGGGCGTGCGCCTGTTCGACGTCTACCGCGATCCGGTCCGCGTGGGCGTGGGCAAGAAGTCCATGGCCTTTGCGCTTACGTATCGCTCTGACGATCACACGCTTACCAGCGAAGAGGTCGAAAAAGCGCACCAGAAGATCGTCACCAAGGTGTGCAAGGGCGTAAACGGCGAGGTCCGCGGCTAGGATTTGCGCTGGGAGCACAGGACCCCTCGGCAGTTGCTGTGGGGCCCTGCGAGACCTCGGTGTGCGGAAAAGGCACCGACAAGCCTTCATATGTGACATATGTATTGCAAAACGGCGTGCTGCTTTGTGGGCGGCACGCCGTTTTGCTATGATAGCCCGCGGCGTGTTACGAATCAGACGATACGTAACACTGGACAATATGGTTCAAACGGCGCTGCGATTCTGCGCGCCGGCAATCGGGAGGCGTATATGCACATTCCAGATAATTACCTGTCCCCGCAGACTGATGCCGTCATGGCGGTGGCGATGGTTCCCGTGTGGGTTCACTGCATCAAGAAAGTACGCGCCACGCTCGATCGCGAACACATGGCTTTCCTGGGCATCTGCGCCGCGTTCTCCTTTTTGCTCATGATGTTCAACGTGCCGCTGCCCGGCGGCACCACGGGTCACGCCGTCGGCGGCGCGCTCATCGCACTGCTGTTGGGCCCGGAGGCTGCGGCCATCGCGGTTTCGGTCGCACTGGCGCTGCAGGCGCTGCTGTTTGGCGACGGCGGCATCCTGTCCTTTGGCGCCAACTGCTTTAACATGGCTTTCGTGTTGCCGTTTGTTGCCGCCATGGTATTCCGCGCGCTCAACAGCCGCCTGCACGACAAGAGCTGGGGCACTTCGGTTTCTGCCATCGTGAGCGGCTGGGTTGGCTTGTGCGTGGCTGCCCTGTGCGCTGCCATCGAGTTTGGCATTCAGCCGATGCTCTTCACCAACGCCTTGGGTGCTCCGCTGTACTGCCCCTTCCCGCTGTCCGTGGCTATTCCGGCCATGTTGATCCCGCATATGCTGGTTGCTGGCGTGGTCGAGGGTGTGGCGACGGCCGCTATCTACGGTTTCATCAAGAAGACGGCGCCGAGCGTTATCGTCGGCCCCGAGGCTTCCGCCGGTATGCTGAACGCCGAGGGCGCAACCGCCAAGAAGACTTCCCTGGTTCCCACGCTTATTCTGGTTGCCGTGCTTGTCGTGGCTACGCCGCTCGGCTTGCTTGCCACCGGTGACGCCTGGGGCGAGTGGGACGCCGAGGGCGCCGCGACTGCCGTTCAGGAGGCTGGCGATGACAGCCTGCAGGCTTCGGTTGGCCTCGACACCCCGACCTTTGCCGACGCTCTGCCTACGGGAGATTACCTGCAGGCCTATTCCGAGGAGCAGGGCCTTGGCTTTGCCGGCCAGGCTGCCATGTATATACTGTCCGGCGTGATTGGCGTGGCGGTGCTCACCATCGCATTCCGTCTGATCTCGCTGACGGTTAAGGAAAACTGAGCGAATGCAGATGGTCGAGCTGCCTAGTTGGCTTGCGGCCGAGGAGCGATACGAGCCCACGGGCGCTCGTCATCGCGTGATGCAAAAGAACGTCCTGCACCTGGCGAGCCTGCTTGAGCGGGTTCGCCTGGGTGGAGGCGCGCACGAGGGCGGGTCGATGGTCGACCGCGCCCTTTCTTGCGTTTCGGCTCCGGTGCGCCTGGTGGGGATGTTCGTCTGCGTCCTGTGCGTGTGCCTGACGCAGAGTCCGCTGTACCTGATGCTGATGGCGGCTATCGCGCTGGTGCTGGTCGCGGTGCGCCCCGCACGCGGGCTGCGTGCGACCTTTGTACCGGCGCTCGGCGCCACGGGGCTTGCGGTGGTTCTGGCACTGCCTGCCCTGCTGCTGGGCGCGTCTGCCACGGGCGCCATGCTCAAGATCGCGCTCAAGACCTTCATTAATGTGTCGCTGGTGCTGGGCGTTTCGTGGACGCTTACCTGGAGTCGCATGTCTGCGGCGCTCAAAATGCTGCACCTGCCCGACGAGGTTATCTTTACGTTTGATATGGCACTCAAGCATATCGAGGTGCTGGGACGCACGGCGCACGATCTGTGCGAATCGGTCATGCTGCGCAGCGTCGGTTCCGCGCCTGCGGGTTTTTCGCGCACCGATTCGCTGGCGGGTATCATGGGCATGACGTTTATCAAGGCGATGGAATGCAGTCGTGCGATGGACGAGGCCATGCTGTGCCGCGGCTTCGCCGGCGTGTATCCGGCGCCTGCACGGAGCGGCTTTGGCTGGCGCGATACCGTTTACGCGGCCGGCGTGGCGCTGCTGGCAGTGTTGTGCGCCGTGCTGTAGGCGCTGCTGGTTCCGGCTGGGGATGCAAATGGGGAAGGGCGACGTTTTGACGATCGATATGAATAGTGCGGCGGGCACGAACGGTGCGGGCGGCGCCGAGGTCGCGCCGCTCATCGAGCTGCGCGACGTGGTGTTCTCCTATGCGGGGCATACGGTTGTCGATGGCGTGTCGCTGCAGGTCGATCGTGGTGAACTCGTTGCCCTGCTCGGTCCCAACGGCTGCGGTAAGACGACGATTATGCGTCTTATTAACGGCCTTGAACTCGCGGATGCAGGGGCATACCTGTTTGACGGGCACGTGATCGATGCGGCGTTTCTAAAGGATTCTGCGGCCGCTCAGCGTTTTCATCAGCGCGTGGGCTTTGTGTTCCAGAATGCCGACGCCCAGCTGTTCTGCGCTACGGTGGGTGAGGAAGTTGCTTTTGGTCCCGCGCAGATGGGGCTGCCGGCAGGCGAGCTCGACCGTCGCGTGCACGATGCCATGGAGCTGTTCCAGGTTGCCGACCTGGTCGATGCCTCGCCCTATCAGCTTTCGGGTGGGCAAAAGAAGCGTGTGGCGCTGGCTGCGGTGGTGTCGATGAACCCGGATATCTTGGTCCTCGACGAGCCTACCAATGGGCTCGACGAGGATTCATGCGACATCGTGGTCAACTTCTTGCTGGCCTACGTCGCGGCGGGTAAGACGGTCTTGATGAGCACACATCACCAAGATTTGGTGCGACGCCTGGGTGCCCGTGCAATCTATATCGATCGATATCACCATGTGGTCGAGGCGCCGGTGTCGTCGTATGGAACCGAAAGCGGTGCTACGGACTAGTTGCTGCGTAGAGCGTGCGTAGCCGCCCGCGCGGCTTTGCCGTGATGGTATAGTTATCCAGGTTTTTTATGGGGGTGGCTATGCCAAGCTGGAACATTCATATCGCTCAGACGGAGCGTTTGCTGGAGCGCACCGGTGCGCTTGCCAATAGCGTGCGCGACCGCAATGCCTTTTTGTTTGGTTGCGTGGTTCCGGATATCTTCGTGGGCTATATGGTCCCTGGCATCGCCGATCCCATCCCGTACCGCATTACGCACTTTGCCAAGCCTGAACCCATCCCTAAGCCTCGTGAGCATGAGTTCTGGGATACCTATGTGGCGCCGCTGCTTAACGGCGCACCCGCGGGCGAACCCGCCGAGGCTACCTCGATTGTCGAGGAGCGCGAGCGACTGAATCGCGTGCACTATCCCCAGCGCTACAGGGATGCCGAGCCGGTTGTCGGTCCCGGCGCTCGTGAGTTCTCGCTTGCGTCCGAGGACGTGGCGCAGTCGTTGCTCGATTTGACATTGGGTGTCTGGTCGCATCTGGTGGCCGATACCGTATGGAATACGCGCGTGAATCAGTACCTGGAGGCGCACGGCGGCAAGCCGTGCGAGGAGTTCCGCATTAAAAAGCAAGGCGACTTTGACTGGTTTGGCAAGACGCTCGGCATTGTTTCGATTCCGCGTGCGACCGATCGCCTGTATACCGCTGCGACGCGTTTTGGGCAGTATCCCATCCATAAAGAGTATGTGCTCAAGACCATCGGCGTTATGCACGAGATCGTGCGCGAAAACCCCGGCGAGCCCGACCATCCGCCATACCGCCTGCTGACCGAGGAGTTCTTCGACGCGACGTTTACCGAGGTCATCGAGCTGACCGAGGCGGGCTTTGCGGCTCGCGTTGCCGCTTCTGACGTCCCCGCAGTCCCTCTGATCGCTAGCTGCTAGCCGGCCGGCTTGACGGCGAGCAGTTCATCCCAATTGACCAACGGCTCCCGTCGCAGGGCATCTTCGGTGGTGCGCTCGGCATCGGAGAGGCTTGCGACTGAACGCAAATCGATGAAGTGGCATATGAATAAGGTCTTAAAAAAGGGCCCGGAAGGCAATGCCTTCCGGGCCCTTTGCAATGCCAATTTGCTTGCAAGTACGATTTAGCGCACCTGAGCGACGTAAGCGACGTTGGTCGAGGAGACCTTGTCCTCGAGCTGGACGCTCATACGGGGATCGCCGGCGGTAGCGACGGTCAAATCGCCAGTCTTGACGTAGCCGAGCTCCTTAGCGGTCTCGATCGCCTTGACGATCGTGCCGTTGACGGTGCCCTGGGTAATCTCGGCCTGGTGCGGGATAACGCCCCAGTACATGATCATCTGCTGGACGGCCCACTCGTGGCGGGAGAACGCGCAAATCGGCATGTTGGGACGGAAGTGCGAGATCAGGCGAGCGGTACGACCGGTGGTCGTCGGCACGGTGATGCACTTGGCGCCAACAGTGGTAGCCATGTTCACAGCGGACATACCCACAACGTTGTTGACGACGCGGGTGCCGTGAGCGTCAGCCGGAACCTCGAGCGGAGCGTGAGCCGGGAGGTACTTCTCGGTCTCGAGAGCAATGCTGGCCTGCATCTTGACGGCCTCGACCGGGTACTTACCGGCAGCGGACTCGCCAGAGAGCATAACGGCGTCGGTGCCGTCGTAAATGGCGTTAGCAACGTCGGCAACCTCGGCGCGCGTCGGGCGCGGGTTCTGCTGCATGGAGTCGAGCATCTGCGTAGCGGTGATGACGGGCTTGTAGGCCGCGTTGCACTTGGCGATGATCTCCTTCTGGATGTGGGGAACGAGCTCGGGCTTGATCTCGATGCCCAGGTCACCACGGGCGACCATGATGCCGTCGGAAGCTTCGAGGATCTCGTCAAAGTTCTCGACGCCCAGGGCGCACTCGATCTTCGGGAAGATCGTCACGTGCTCGCCACCGTTCTCGCGGCAAAGCTTGCGAATGCCGCGGACGGACTCGCCGTCACGGATGAAGGAAGCGGCGATGTAGTCGATGTTCTCGGTCAGGCCAAAGAGGATGTCCTGACGATCGCGCTCGGTGATGGCGGGCAGCGAGATGTTGACGTTGGGCATGCTGACGCCCTTGCGCTCGCCGATCAGGCCGTCGTTCTTAACGACGCAGGTCATGTCCTGGCCGTCGACGGACTCGACCTCGAGGGCAACCAGACCGTCATCGATTAGGATGAGGGAGCCCTTCTCGACCTCGGAGGGCAGAGCCAGGTAGTCGAGGGAGATGTGCTCAGAGGTGCCGTGGAAATCCTCGGACGTGGGCTGAGCGGTGACGACGATCTTGTCGCCGGTCTTGACGGCAACCTTCTTGCCGTCGACCAGAAGGCCGGTGCGGACCTCGGGGCCCTTGGTGTCGAGCAGGATGCCGACGGGCAGACCGAGCTCCTTGGAAATACGACGGACGCGCTCGATGCGACCGTGGTGCTCGTCGTAGGATCCGTGCGAGAAGTTAAAACGGGCGACGTTCATGCCCGCCTTGATCATCTCGCGGATGGTCTCGTCGCTATCGCAGGCGGGACCCATGGTGCATACAATCTTGGTGCGCTTGTACATTCAGACCTCCATCTGACATCGTCTTGCGCTGATAGATAAACCATAAGAAATAAAACTGAGATGATTATAACGAAATGACGACCGAATACCCTCAAAAATCGACCGTATGCCGAATTAGAAGTTCATTTTTTGCGGAAAAACGGTATATGCAAAAACTTTACCAACCGTTCTAACCGCTGCTATCTGGGCGATATTTTAGTTTGGCGACGCACCGAAGAAAAAACGTTTTATCAATGTTGAACATCATACGGTCTGCACCGTTGCACCCGAGCCGTGTTTCCAATTGGAATGTTTTGGCTAGACGCGCCGCTTTGGGGTACCATAGCTCCACTATCAACTGCCGCTCAGCACGGCAGCCTTGATGAGCCCTTGCCCTTCTCCTGGGAATTATAATCGGGCATCAATCTGCTGAGTGGCCCGAATCCCAGGAGGGGACTCTATATGCAAAAGGAATACCTGTCCGCCGCGGCGGAGGTACTCAGCGACCAAGGTGTCGATGAGAACCTCGGCCTGAGCAACGACGAGGCGTCGTCGCGCCTCGCCAAGACAGGCCCTAACAAGCTCGAGGAAGCCGAGAAGACGCCGTTGTGGAAGCGCTTCTTTGAGCAGATGGCCGACCCCATGGTCATCATGCTGATCGTTGCCGCCGTCATCAGCGCGCTCACGGGCATGGTCAAGGGCGAACCCGACTTTGCCGACGTCGCCATCATCATGTTCGTCGTTATCGTCAACTCGGTGCTGGGCGTGGTCCAGGAAGCTAAAAGCGAGGAGGCTCTCGAGGCCCTGCAGGAGATGAGCGCGGCGCAGTCCAAGGTGCTGCGCGACGGCAAGCTCGTGCACCTGCCGAGCGCCGAGCTCGTGCCCGGTGACGTGATCATGCTCGAGGCGGGCGACTCCGTCCCGGCCGACTGCCGCGTGCTCGAGAGCGCCACGATGAAGATCGAAGAGGCTGCACTCACCGGCGAGTCCGTGCCTGTCGAGAAGCATGCCAACGTGATCGAGCTCGCCACCGGCACCGATGACGTGCCGCTCGGCGACCGCAAGAACATGTGCTACATGGGTTCCACCGTTGTATACGGCCGCGGCCGCGCCGTCGTGGTCGGCACCGGCATGAACACCGAGATGGGCAAGATCGCTGGTGCCCTGGCCGAGGCCAAGGAAGAGCTCACGCCGCTGCAGGTGAAGCTCGCCGAGCTCAGCCGCATCCTCACCATTATGGTTATCGTCATCTGCGTCGTCATCTTTGGCGTTGATATCATCCGCCACGGCGTGGGCAACGTCCTCACCGACCCGACAGCCTTGCTCGATACCTTTATGGTTGCCGTCTCGCTCGCCGTCGCCGCCATCCCCGAGGGCCTGGTCGCCGTCGTGACCATCGTGCTGTCGCTTGGCGTGACCAAGATGGCCAAGCGCCAGGCAATCATCCGCAAGCTCTCTGCCGTCGAGACTCTCGGCTGCACGCAGACCATCTGCTCCGACAAGACCGGCACGCTTACCCAGAACAAGATGACCGTCGTCAAGCACGAGCTCGCTGCGCCTAAGGAGAAGTTCCTGGCCGGTATGGCCCTTTGCTCCGATGCCCAGTGGGACGAGGAGCTGGGCGAGGCCGTGGGCGAGCCGACCGAGTGCGCGCTCGTCAACGACGCCGGCAAGGCGGGGCTCACCGGCCTGACTGCCGAGCACCCGCGCGTGGGCGAGGCCCCGTTCGACTCGGGCCGCAAGATGATGTCCGTGGTCGTCGAGACCCTGGACGGTGAGTACGAGCAGTACACCAAGGGCGCGCCCGACGTGGTGATTGGCCTGTGCACCCATATCTACGAGGGCGATAAGGTCGTCCCCCTGACCGAGGAGCGTCGCGCCGAGCTCGTGGCCGCCAACAAGGCCATGGCCGACGAGGCCCTGCGCGTGCTGGCGCTGGCAAGCCGCACCTACACCGAGGTCCCGGCCGATTGCAGTCCCGCCGCGCTCGAGCATGACCTGGTCTTCTGCGGCCTGTCCGGCATGATTGACCCGGTCCGCCCCGAGGTCGCCGACGCCATCCGCGAGGCGCACGACGCCGGTATCCGCACCGTCATGATCACGGGCGACCACATCGACACCGCCGTGGCCATCGCCAAGCAGCTAGGTATCGTCACCGATCGCAGCCAGGCCATCACGGGCGCCGACCTCGACCGCATGAGCGACGAGGAACTCGACGCGCACATCGAGGACTACGGCGTGTACGCCCGCGTCCAGCCCGAGCACAAGACACGCATCGTCGAGGCTTGGAAGTCGCGCGACCAGATCGTGGCCATGACGGGCGACGGCGTCAACGACGCCCCGTCCATCAAGCGCGCCGACATCGGCGTTGGCATGGGCATCACCGGTACCGATGTCACCAAGAACGTCGCCGACATGGTGCTTGCCGACGACAATTTCGCCACCATCATCGGTGCTTGCGAAGAGGGCCGTCGCATCTACGACAACATCCGCAAGGTCATCCAGTTCCTGCTTTCGGCCAACCTTGCCGAGGTGTTCTCGGTGTTCATCGCCACGCTCATCGGCTTTACCATCTTCCAGCCGGTGCAGCTGCTGTGGGTGAACCTGGTCACCGACTGCTTCCCCGCGCTCGCGCTGGGCATGGAGGATGCCGAGGGCGACATCATGAAGCGCAAGCCGCGCAACGCCAAGGACGGTGTCTTTGCCGGACATATGGGTCTGGACTGCGTGGTCCAGGGCCTAATCATCACCGTGCTGGTGCTGGCGAGCTTCTTTGTGGGCGTGTACTTTGACATGGGCTACATCCACATCGCCGATATGATCGCCGGCAATGCCGACGAGGAAGGCGTGATGATGGCGTTCATCACGCTCAACATGGTCGAGATATTCCACTGCTTCAATATGCGCAGCCGTCGTGCGTCGCTGTTCACCATGAAGAAGCAGAACAAGTGGCTGTGGGCTTCCGCCGCGCTGGCACTGGTGCTGACGGTGATCGTTACCGTGCAGCCGACGCTTGCCGAGATGTTCTTTGGCCCCGTGACGCTTGAGCTCAAGGGCGTTGTTGCCGCCCTGGGCCTTGCCTTCCTGATCATTCCGCTGATGGAGATCTACAAGGCGATCATGCGCGCGGTCGAGAAGGAGTAGGTCGAAAGGCCATCCTTCCCACCGGCCCGACCGCCTGCGGGGTTTCTTCTTCGCTGGTCCTCGCGCTTCGCGCTGCGGGATCGCTCAGAAGAAACCCCTCCCGGCGGGCGGGCCTTCGGATGACCTCTCGGGACCGTAAGCTGAGGAGAAGTTTGTGAGCTGGTCGGGCTTTGCCCGGCCAGCTCTTTTTGATTTAAAATACCTGCTCAGTTGTGATTTATGGTGCTGGGAGGCGCTTGTGGGCAAGGCTAAGGCTAAAGCGAAGAAAAAGACGACGGGGGCGCGGGCTAAGCGCGATCGTCGTCGGAAGCTTGCGACCGAGGCCCCCGCGTCTGCCGAGGAGCTGCTGGCAAGCGTGCCGGGACTCGACGCGCTGCAGGACGTTCCGGCGTTTGATGACCTGCCGGTCGATGAAGCCCAGCAGACTGCCTTTGATGATTTCTGCGCACATGCCGAGGAGCCCGAGCAGATGCAGCTTGGCGCCGTGGTGCGCCTGGATCGCGGGTTTCCGCTGGTGGCGACTGCCGACGATACCTTCCGCGCCGAGCATGCCGTGGGGTTTGCCAAGTCGCGCGGCGAGGACGAGGTCCTGCTGCCTGCCGTGGGCGACCGTGTGGCGGTGCGCCGCGCTCCCGGGCACGATATGGGCGTGATTGAGTGCGTGCTGCCGCGCCGTACGAGCTTTGAGCGTTGGCGCGGCCGTGCCCGTGGAGAGCGCCAGGTGCTCTGCTCCAACGTGGATAGCGTGCTAATCGTGCAGGCGCTCGGTGCCGGTGAGGTGCTGCTCGACCGCGTGGCGCGCTCGCTGGTGTTGGCACTCGACTGCGATGCCGAGCCGGTGGTGGTGCTTACCAAAGCTGACCGCTGCGATGCCGAGGAGCTCGAGCGCGATCTGGACCGCGTGCGCCGCCTGGTGGGTCCGGACGTGCGCGTGATCGTGACGTCCTCTGCCGAGAGCCGCGGCCTGGACGAGGTCCGTGCCTGCGTGCCTGCCGGGAGCTGCGCCATGATTCTGGGCGAGTCGGGTGCCGGCAAGTCGACGCTGCTCAATGCACTGCTGGGCCACGATACGT
>ENA-ORUB01001805-ORUB01001805.1-human-gut-metagenome-genome-assembly--contig:-NODE-1805-length-21720-cov-11.825571_pt1 | contig 21720 bp, 17 predicted proteins | sample MGYA00241918_ERZ509200 | MGnify/ENA primary metagenome ERZ509200 (study PRJEB26280, sample SAMEA2338853) | human gut metagenome | biome: human gut; feature: human-associated habitat; material: faeces... | reverse complement strand
ACGAGCGGGGGCTCCTGCCTTTTCAGTGCCCTCGGATTGGGTCATAGTGTCTGTCGTTGCCAAAACATCGGCGTTGCCTTGTCGCAAGTAGTCATCGGGGACGTTCTTTAATGACCAGTCGTTTAAGAACATCCCCAATGACTACACTCAAAAAACGACGCCCGCCGGCGATGTTGCCGGCGGGCGTCGTTGTCTTGAAGACGAAATGATCCGTTTTCCTCCGTCCCCAAGGGATCATTACAGCGAGTCGATAAAGCGCTGTTGGGCGGCGCGGCCGGCTTCGTCCCACTTAAAGACGCCGGCGTTGTCGAGCACGTGGCCAAACACCACGCCGACCTCCTCGTGCAGGATATCGATGGCGTTGTCTGCCGTAAGCTCGTCAGCGCGGCGGGCAAAAACGTCTTCGGCCCATGCGGCGTGGCTGCGGCATAGATCATCCCCCTCGAGCGCGCTAGCAAGGTCGTAGCTGGCATCGACCTTGGCCGCCAGCAGGTGCTCGCGGACAGCGCCGAGCTCGGGAACCAGGCGCGGCGGAAGAATGGCCAGGCCCATGACCTCGATCAGGCCGATGTTCTCCTTCTTAATGTGGTGATACTCGGCATGCGGGTGGAATACGCCTAGCGGATGCTCGTCGGTCGTGATATTGCAGCGAAGCGCCAGGTAGGCCTCGTAAATCTCGCCGCCGGCGTTGCCGCGGGAGTCCACGCGGCGAATGACGGGCGTCACGGTGTTGTGGGCCACGCCGTCGGCTGTGTGCGCGATGACGCCCACAGACTCATCGGTCCACTCGCGCCAGGCGAGGATAATCTTCTCCGCAGCGTCGAGCAGCTGAGCACGGTCATGCGAGCGCAGGCGCAGCACCGAGAGCGGCCACTGCAGCACGGTACCGCTAACCTGGTCAAATCCGGGCACGCTAAACTGCGAGACCTCGGCGGCATGCATCATGGGGAACTCGTGCGCGCCGCCCTGGAAGTGGTCGTGCGACAAGATCGAGCCGCCCACGATGGGCAGGTCGGCGTTGGAGCCAATAAAGTAGTGCGGGAACAGGTCCACAAAATCGAGCAGGCAGGTCAGACCCTTGCGGTCGACGTGCATCGGACGATGCTCGGAGCTCATGGCAATGCAGTGCTCGTTAAAGTACGCGTACGGGCTGTACTGGAAACCCCAGCGCTCGCCGTCGAGCTGGATGGGGATAACGCGCAGATTCTGGCGGGCGGGGTGAGCGCCGCCGTCGGCTGCGGCGGAGCGTCCGGGGTAGCCCTCGTTTTCGATGCAGAGCTGGCAGGCGGGATACTTCTCGCCCGTGTTCTTTGCGGCGCCGGCCGCGGCAATGTCGCGCGGATCCTTTTCGGGCTTTGACAGGTTGATGGTGATCTCCAGGTCGCCCCAGTTGGTGGGGGTGCTCCATTTGATGTTGCGCGCGATGGCGGCACGGCGCACGTAGCCGGCGTCGCAGCACAGGCCGTAGAACCAGTCGGTCGCGGCGCGGGGCTCGTTGACGCCCATGCGGCCGTTGAATTCCTCATTTACAACCGAAGGCCTCGGCATCAGCACGCCCATGATGCGCATGGCGATGCGGTCGCGGCCCGATGCCGTGTCCTCGGCGGCACCGTTGACAACGGCGGCCTCGGAAAGCGCGGCAAGCGTGCCTTCAAGATCAAAGTCGGGGAGTGTATCGGGGTGCAAGAGCGATAGTTTCTCAACCTGGAGCGCCCAGGCCATGTCGAGCGCCGGGCCCGTAGCACCGATGCACTCCTGAATGGTGTTGTATGCCCAGATGCGATCGTCCTGTCGGATCATCGATCGATGGATGGCATACTCAATCAAGCCCTGCGCGGCCTCGCGCACGTCAGTCATTACAGCCATGCCGCGTAAGCCCCCTTGTCAGAAATTGCGTAGTGGCGGGCAGAGCCCTCGCCTAGCCAGCCGTTCATCTTGGTGATAAAGGTGTCGACCAGGTCGAGCGGCACGAAGGCCTGGATGGTGCCACCAAAGCCGCCACCGTGGATACGGACGGCGCCACGGCCGTCGAGCACGTGCTCGGCCAGTGCCAGGGCATACATCGAGGGCTGCTCGGAGCCCAGCTTGGCAACGACATTCTGTAGGTACATGGCAGAGCTGGCGCCGGACTCGCGCGTCAGGACCAGGAACTGATCGATGTCGCCGGCGTTCAGAGCAGCCCAGCGCTTGTCGACCAGGCCGTTCTCGTACCAGTAGTGAACGGCGCGCAGGCAGGCGCGGTCGCCCAGCTTGGCGCGCAGCTCGGGGAGCTTGGCGTCAAAATCGGCAACGTCGACCTCGCACAGGCGTGCCTTGCCAAACTCGGCGGCAACGTCCTGCATCTCGCGCGGAACGGCGGCGTAGTCGTCGGTGGCGGCCACGTGGTCGGCACCGACCTTAACGAGCACGAGCGCATAGCCGTGATCCTCAAAGTTGAGCTCGAGCTTCTGGGTTTTAGGCTGAGCCTGGTCCTCAAAGTCCATGTAGGCAAGGCCGCCCAGGCACACGGCGGCCTGGTCCATCAGACCGCAGGGCTTGCCGTAATAGTTGTTCTCGGTGCGCTGGCTCATCTGCGCGAGCGCGACGGGCTCGATGGCGGGTGCGCCCCAGAGGGTTTCCATGGCGCGACCGTACGCGGCCTCGACGGCGGCAGAGCTGGAAAGACCGCCGCCCGAGGGGACGGAGCAGGTAAAGGCAAAGTCGAAGCCGTGGGGCTCAACGCCAAGGGCTGCAATCTCGTGGGCCATGCCGCGGACGAGGCTTGCGGACGTGCCCTTCTCGGACTCCTGAACGTCTAGCGTGTCGAGCGCGATTTCAAACGTGGGATAGCCCTCGTCGGCTACGCGAACCTTGTTGGAATCGGTTGCCACGGCGATGCCGTCGACGGCGACATCGAGCGAGCCGGCGATAACGTGGCCACCCTCGTGGTCAGTGTGGTTGCCGCTGATCTCGGAGCGGCCGGGCGCGTGTACGTAGAGCACCTGGCGGTCGCCGATGGGGCCAAACTCCTCCTCGAACAGCTTGGTGAGCGTGGCGAATGTCTTTTCGTCGGGGGTGGTCATGGGAGTCCTTTCCTTGGCGCGCCCGGGTGGGTTTTGCGTCGTTATGAGTACGTTAACAACTTAAAGCGGCATGAACCAAGTGTTCACGATACCGCACGTTACGGGCTATGTTAACGTACTCATAACACATCGCTTGTCACTTTTTGAGAATCTGGTAATCGGTAGAAATACAGCCGTGAACGGTACTGCCGTATGGACTTATAAAGCAGAAGAGATGCAGATAGAAAAAGTAGAGTACGTTAACATGCGTCCGACGATAGCGGGCCTCGGCGCGGGATGTATTTCTGCCCGGGCCGGCATTCACGCTATTCAGATCTCGCAAGGGTGAAGGTGATCCTGTGGCAAGGCGCCCGTCCAACGATACAGGTACGCGTCCGGTCTCCATGGCCGACGTCGCCCGCGCTGCTGGCGTTTCGCAGCAGACGGTTTCGCGCGTCGCCAACGGCTTGCCCAACGTTAACGAGCAGACGCGCCAGCGCGTGCAGGCCGCTATGCAAGAGCTCGGCTTTCGTCCGAGTTATGCTGGTCGCTCGCTGCGCGACGGCCGTTACCATTCGGTCGGCCTGTGCATCAACGATGTCACCAAGTTTGGCAACCTCTCAATGATCGATGGCATCGCCAGCGCTGCTCGCGAGCATAATTGCGCCATCACGCTGGTCGAGATGTCCAAGACCGAGGAATTCTCGCTTGCCGAGGCCACGCGTCGTATGGCCGCATTGCCGGTGGACGGCATCATCATCGGTATGAGTCGCATGGCGCCCGATTTTGAGACGTTCGATCCACTGCCGGGCATTGGCACGGTCATCGTTACCATGTATGCGCACCCGCGGGTGACCACGGTCGATTCCGACCATTACGGCTGCTCGCTGTTGCTTATGGATCACCTGTTTGAGCTGGGGCACGAGCAGATTCGTTATATTGGCGGCCCGTCGTTCTCGGTCGACGAACAATTTCGCCGCGCCGGTTGGCAGGATGCGCTCGAGCGTAAACACATCGAGCCGGCAGAGCCGCTCGAGGGCGACTGGTCTGCCAACAGCGGCTACGAGGCCGGCAGGTACCTGGCCGAGCACGACCGCACCATGACGGCGATCTATGCGGCAAACGATCAGATGGCAAATGGCGCGATTGCCGCGCTGCGCGATAGCGGTCTGCGCGTGCCCGAGGACGTAAGCGTGGTGGGCGTCGACGATTCGCTCGATGATTTTGTCGCACACAACGAGCTCACGACCGTGCGATTCGATCTACATCAGCGCGGACGCGAGGTGTTTGAGCATGCGGTTCCCGAGGCGGGTACGGCGGGCAAAACCGTTGCCATTCGTATTTCCGGCCAGCTCATTATTCGACATACCACGGCAGCTCCGCACGCATAGTTTGTGCAGGTAAACGGCGCTTTATCGCATTTCAATAACAATCGGTAAGGATGCCGGCAGATAGCTGTGGCTCTAAAGGCGAGTGTTATGATAGACGGGTTCTTTTGTCTATCTAGGAGGCTTTGCCTGATGGAGATCACCAAGGATATCCGCTACATTGGCGTCAACGATCACGACATTGACCTGTTCGAGGGCCAGTACGACGTGTCCGAGAACGGTATGGCATATAACAGCTACGTTATCTTGGGCGATAAAATCGCTGTCGCCGATTCGGTCGACGCTGGCTTTGTCGACGAGTGGCTCGGCAACCTTGAGGCCGTGCTCGATGGCCGTACGCCCGACTATCTGGTTGTCCATCACATGGAGCCCGATCACTCCGCTGGTATCGCCGCCTTTATGGAGCGCTATCCCCAGGCCCAGATTGTGGCTAGCATGGGCGCCTTCCGCATGATGGTCAACTACTTTGGCACCGACTACCCCGAGCGCAAGATGGTCGTCAAAGAGGGCGATGTGCTCGACCTGGGCGGCCACAGCCTGACCTTTATCGGCGCCCCCAACGTTCACTGGCCCGAGGTGATCTTCTCCTACGAGTCCACCGACAAGGTGCTCTTTAGTGCCGACGGCTTTGGCAAGTTTGGCGCCAACGACATCGAGGATCCGGAAGGGTGGGCTTGTGAGGCTCGCCGCTACTACTTTGGCATCGTCGGTAAGTTCGGCAAGTTCGTGCAGGCCGTCCTCAAGAAGGCCGCCGATCTGGATATCCAGATCATCTGTCCGCTCCACGGCCCCGTACTGACCGAGAACCTGGGCTATTACCTCGACACCTATAACACCTGGTCGAGCTACCAGCCCGAGGACAAGGGCATCACGATTGCCTATGCGAGCGTGTACGGCCATCTGAAGGCTGCCGTCGAGGAGCTCGCCGCAGCGCTTGAGGCTCGCGGCCAGAAGGTCTCCGTCTTTGACTTGGCTCGCGACGACATGGCCGAGGCCGTTGAGGATGCGTTCCGCTACGACCGTCTGGTGCTCGCCTCCATCACCTATCAGGGCGAGATCTTCCCGTGCATGAGCACCTTCATCCATACGCTCGCCGAGCACGCCTACCAGAACCGTACGGTGGCGCTCGTCGAGGCCGGCTCTTGGGCGCCTGCAGCTGCCAAGGTTATGACCAAGGAGCTCGAGGGCATGAAGGACATCACCCTGACGCAGAACAAGGTGACCGTGCTGGGCTCGCTCAACGACGCCTCGCGCGCTCAGATCGAGGCCCTTGCCGACGAGCTGTCCAAGTAGCGACACATTCACTTCTGATGCTCAACCACCACAAAGGAGACCTTTGTGGTGGTTTTTGTTTAAACGCCGGCGATGAGGAGATTTGGGCGGGCGTTGTCGACGATCTCGGCGATTGAGGTGGCGACGGCATGATCGGGGTCACGGTCCATCACGATGGTGTCGACATCGGTCAGCTCGGCAAAGCGGTACATGCCGCGTCCGTTAACCTTGCTGGCGTCCATGAGGGCGACGCTTTGATGGGCCGCGGCGATCATAGCCGTTTTGGTCTCGGCCATCTGGGGAAAGTCGGTCGTAAAGCCGCAGCTGGAGACAAAGGCGCCGGGGCACATGACGGCCAGATCGGCATGGACCATTTGGAGCGCTTGCATAGTGAGCGGTCCGTACAAATAACGATGGCCTTTGCGCAACGCCCCGCCCAGCATGACGACATCGACTGAGGGCATGCTCTCGTCGATGTAATCGGCAATGGTAATGTCTGCTGTGATGACGGTGATACCGTCGCGTTGATCGAGGAGCCGGACGAACTCGAGCGCCGTGGTGCCCGAGTCGACGAGCAACGTGTCGCCGTCATTGACGAGCTCGATGGCGCTTTGCGCGATGGCCTGCTTGGCGGCGACGTTGACGTTGATGCGGCGATCCTGCGTGGAGACGGTCAGGCGTTTGTGGAGCGATACGGCACCGCCATGCGTGCGGCGCAGCTTGCCTGCTTCGGCGAGCGCGTCCAGGTCGGCGCGGGCGGTGACGGAGGACACGCCAAAGGTCTGGGCGATTTCTGCTACCTGCACCGAGGCGTTATGATCGAGCATCTCCATGATGGCGGAACGACGCTCGTCGGCGAAAGCTCGGGTTGTTGCGTGGGCCATATCTGCTCCATCATCGTCTGAAATTTGCAGGAATTGTGTTGACTCTATTTTCGTTCATTTTCTTTTTGAGTAAGAAAACGCCTTTCGATTACTTATCTTTTCTATAAAAGAAAGACGCCGAACGCCCAAAATTCAATATCGAACATGGCCACTCGGCTCAAATTCCTTCCGTTTACTTTTCAAAAACGACTGTATTGACCTGCATGGGCTCAATATCTCGCACGTGCAAAGACGCTGAATTTCATACAATGAACGCAGAAAAACGCAAGGTAAAACGCCTTGTGAACAACTACGCCCGATGTCCAGATGCGGGCGAGGGAGAGGAGCAAACGCTCATGGCACTTGTTACCACCGAAAAGATGCTCAAGGACGCTCAGGCCGGCCACTACGCCGTCGGCGCGTTCAACGTCGAGAACCTCGAGTTTGTTATGGCCGTTCTGGCCGCTGCCGAGGAGACCAAGTCCCCCGTCATCATGCAGACCACCCCGGGCACCATCAAGACCGCTGGTCTGGACTACTTCTACGGCATGGTCAAGGCTGCCGCCGAGCGCGCTTCCGTGCCCGTCGCTCTGCACCTCGATCACGGCGATGGCTATGACCGCTGCATGCAGGCTTTCCGCACGGGCTACACCTCTGTCATGATTGACGGTTCGCACGAGTCTTTCGAGGACAACATCGCTCTGACCAAGTCCGTCGCCGACGCTGGCCGCGCCATGGGCGTGCCCGTCGAGGCTGAGCTCGGTAAGGTTGGCGGCAAGGAGGACGACGGTCCCGCGGTTGAGGGCGAGAGCCCCTACACCGATCCGGCCGAGGCCAAGGAGTTCGTCGAGCGTACCGGCTGCACCTCGCTGGCCATTGGCGTTGGCACCAGCCACGGCGTGTACACGAGCGATCCGCACATCGAGCAGTCCGTGGTCAAGGCTATCCGCGACGCCGTCGACGTGCCGCTGGTCCTGCACGGCACCTCTGGTGTGCCCGATGAGCAGGTTGCCGAGGCTGTGAAGAACGGCATCTGCAAGGTTAACTACGCCACCGAGCTGCGTCAGGCCTACACCAAGGGCTTCATGGCCTACATGGCCGAGAACCCCGCCTGCTTCGATCCCAAGAAGCCGGCCAAGGAGGGTATGCGTGAGATCACCGAGCTGGTTAAGATCCGCATGACCAACCTCAATTCTGTGGGCAAAGCAGAGTAACAGCAAGGGTACTCCGACTCGCTACATATCCCGGGGAGGGACGAGGGCTTAGTTCCCCAATCGTCCTCGGGCATGCAAAAAGCCTCGCTGCGCACTTCGTGCGGCGAGGCTTTTTGCCCCCTGCGGAAAGATTGGGGAACTAAGCCCCCGTCCCTCCCAGGTTGACCTACTCGAGGTCGTCGCCCTTGTGGCGTTAGGTCTGAAAATAATAAGAAGCCTTCGCGCTGTGGAATGATTTTGGAAACTAAGTACGGGGACCCGCCCAAACCGTCCTGCTCAATCTCCCTTGTGGTGTTGGGGCTGAAAGGGTGGGACGCGTGGGTTATTTGGTTGTTAGGGTTAGTAGGTCGTTGGGGGTTTTGAGGTTGTAGGTGGCATTTGGGATATCTTGGTGTGATCCCCATGCCGCTCTGGCAAAACTGACCCCTGCTGAAGTTGCGCATTGTTCGTCGTAGACGGTGTCGCCAACGTAGACGACGTTGCTAGGATTCGCGCCCGTACGTCGGAGATATTCGAGCATGGGTGCGGGCGAAGGCTTGTGCTCGGTTGTGTCTTCGACAAGGATGATGTGTTCAAAAAACTTATCGAAGCCAAGGGGTGCAATTTCGTCTGTGTATTCGTCGCGCGCACGTGAGGAGACGATGCCAAGTTTGCAGCCGTTGTCGGAGAGTGTTGCGATAACTTCGTGCAAGCCTGGAAACACGCTGATGGTGCTTTTAAAGCTGGCAGCAACTTGGCACCAGCGATTCAACGTTGCCTGCGAGTAGATCCCAAGTTTCTCAAGGGCATCCTTGCCGGGTATGCCGAGGGCAAATTCAAGCTCGTGTCGGGGGAGCGTTTTGCCGGTCTCTTCTTGGACAATCTGGACAAGCGATGATAGAACGCTTTCTTCTGTATCTGCCAATGTCCCATCAACGTCAAATACGATATGGTCAAAGTGCTTCATATGGTTGCTCCTCTCTGTTGTTTGCCTGCAAGTTTGATTCAGTGACAGAAGAAGGGCTAGCGGGATTTCTGCCTGGTACTATCGAGATTCTGCCTCGCTGCTCGATAGCTCGAAGGAGTGCACCCCATTTGTTCTTTAAATACCTGGCCAAGATGGCTTGCTGTCGCAAAGCCGCATTGGCGCGCGACCGTCTGTACCGTTCGCGTGGTGTGTGCCAAGAGCTTGCAAGCACGGTTTATACGGTATGCGCGTAGATATGCCGCCGGGGTCGTTCCTGCGCAAGCTTCGATAATGCGGTAACACTCTCTTTCGCTTACGCCGGCTGCAGACGCCATCTGGGGCACATCTATAGCGACTGCATAGTTTGCGCGGATATAGTCCAGGATTGCCTTGAACTGTACGTCGCGGTTGGTCATCCAAGAGGCGTTGTCGGAGGAAAAGAGCGGTTCGGCCTTGGCGTAAATCTGAATCCAGAGCTCTGACAAGCTATTCCGAAGCGCCATCTCGTTCTGCGGCCGTTGAAGGTCGTGGTTAAAGGAACTCTTCAGCAAATCGATAAAGGGCATATCGTCGGGGTTGGTGGGCGACCATTTGAGCACATCGACGCCTCGACATTGCAGCAAAGGATTGATATAGCGCTTTTGAAGGCGTCCCGCGGGATCGCCGAGCATCGACGGCTGAAAGATATGCAACATTTGAATGGCTGGTGCCGAATTGGGTGATTGCAGCGTGCTGTGCAAAACGCCGCCGTTGATAAAGCCGGCGGACCCTTCCTCAAAGCGCACGTGTTCATGAGCCGCGCGCGTTCGATAGTCAATCGCTCCCTGCTCCATGTAGAAAAGCTCGACTTCGGAATGCCAGTGCCAGGGGACGGAATTGCCCGGATAGCGAGCGAATTCTGCGCGTTCGGCAATATAGGGCCAGTCTTCGGCGGTCTCGGGAAACGCTTCCTCGCGTCCTCCGCGGTGCAATTCTATGTGATCCATGTTTCGCATGGCATCAGTATAAAGCGCAATGGGCTTAGATTGCTCTTGCCTGTTCGGGGAACGCCTTGTCTAGGGATGCTTGGAGCTTTTCGAAGGATGCTCGTAAGTTGAGGCTCTGATCGGCTGAGCGCTTGGTTTTTGTGGTGGGGGAGTCGAGGAGACCGTTTCTCTGTGTCGGGGGGAAGGAGAAAAGGTTTGCATATTTTAGGGATGGCTGCTGTGCTGCGTCATTGGAAGAATGCATGCTTATGCGGCCTCCTCGATGTCCACCAAAAGATTGCGCTCGGGGTATGCTGCTAGGTCCCGTGCGTTGGCAGTATTATGCCGCGGCTGTTGCAAAGAATCGCTAAAGAAAAGCTTAATGAGGTTTGACGTTGCGATGAAACCGCAGGTCAAAGCTATCGAGTAACACTCTTGAAAGGTTTTGGACTTAAGGGCTTTCTAAGGTTTGTGACGTGGATGTGGCGCGGACGTGCGGAGCGTGTGAATGCTCGCTGTTAGCGCTGCGGCTCTGCGGCGCGCACCTGCTCGATGACCTTATCCATCGTGGCGTCGATGCGGTCTTTTTTGAGCTCGCATTCCCAGATGGTTATGGGTGTCCAGCCCATTTGAGTGAGTGCTGCCACGGCAGCGCGGTCGCGCTCGACGTTGCGACGGAACTTTGCCTCCCAAAATTCAACATTGCGCTTGGGCTGGCTCGGATTGCATTTGGGACAGCGATGCCAAAAGCAGCCGTTGACGAAGATGGCGATCTTGCGTCCGGGGAAGGCGATATCGGGTTTGCCGGGAACCTTCCATTCCAAGCGATAGCCCGTAAGGCCCGCGGCGCGCAGGCGCTGGCGAACGAGCAGCTCGGGCTTGGTATTGGCGCGCTTGTTGCCCTTCATGGACTTTTTTATAGCGGCGCGACGGCGGACCAGTTCGCGCTCGTCAGCGGAGAGGTCCGAGGTATCGATGCCGTCGAGCAGGCCGGGCTTGGGACGCTTTTTGCTGCGGCGCTTAGGTGCGCGCTTGGGTTTGGTGGCGGGGTGTTCGGTCGTGGCGGCCTCGACATCTTTGGCAGTGCTGTTGGCCTCAAGCCGATCTTCCTTCAACTCAATCAGCGCATCGATAAGTCCCTTGTCGGCGGGCATCCATTCCACCGTGGCAAGCGAGGTACGCGGAATCCAGCGGATATCGAGCTGGCGGTCGTGCTTCTGGGGTTCATCGGATTCATCGGTGAGCGAGCAGTAGTAGCACTCCATGGAGAGGTGGAAATCGGGGTAGTCATACTCAACGGTATAGAAATCGCGCAGGTTGGTGACTTTGACCTGCAGCTCTTCCATGAGCTCGCGGCGCACGGCGTCTTCGGGTGTCTCGCCGCGCATGAGCTTGCCGCCCGGGAATTCCCAAAGTCCTTGCATGTCGCCGTAGCCGCGCTGCACGGCAAGCAGCTCATCGGATCCTTCTTTGCGAATGATCCCAGCGGCAACATGAACAGTCTTCAACAGGAGTCCTCTCTCAATATCATCACGTGGCAGGCTAGCTACCCCTACCTTACACAACGGTAAGGCAAGCGTAAGCCATATCGATGGTAGCTGACTCGTCTTCTTGCGACTATAGATGCCGTAGACTAATCGCAAGAAAGGACTCGGTATGCAAACCACGCACATGGCGACCCCGGTACTGGAGGTCGCGCATCTCGAAAAGGTATATGGAGCGCTGGGCAACGTGACCCGCGCGCTCAACGACGTCAGCTTTACGGTCAACCGCGGCGAATTTGTTGGCATCATGGGCGCTTCGGGCTCGGGCAAGTCGACGTTGCTCAACTGCGTGTCGACCATCGATAGCGCCACGAGCGGCACGATTCGCATCAACGGCCAGGACGTGACGCGCATGAAGCAGGCTAAGCTTTTGCAGTTCCGCCGCGAAGAGCTCGGCTTTATCTTCCAGGACTCCAACCTGCTCGATACGCTCACGGCACGCGAGAACATCGCCCTGCCGCTCACCATTGCCCGCACAAACTCGGCAGAGATCTCGACCCGCGTGCAGGATGTGGCAGCGCGCCTGTCCATCAGTCAGGTGCTCGACAAGTATCCCTACCAGATGTCCGGCGGTCAGCAGCAGCGCGTTGCCGCGGCTCGCGCGCTCGTCACCGACCCCACCATGATCATGGCCGACGAGCCCACCGGCGCCCTCGATTCCAAGAGCGCTCGCCTGCTGCTCGAGAGCCTGGAGGCCCTTAACCGCCGCCTGCGCGCCACCGTGCTCATGGTCACGCACGACAGCTTTGCCGCCAGCTACACGAGCCGTGTGCTGTTTATTCGCGACGGCAAGATCTTCACCGAGCTGCGCCGCGGCGACACCGACCGCCGAGAGTTCTTCGACCGCATTATGGAGGTCGTTGCCATGATGGGCGGTGAGGGCTCCGATGCTCTGTAAACTCGCTTGGGGCAACGTCCGCCGTGCCGGCCGCGACTACCTCGTCTACCTTTTGACGCTCACCCTGGGCGTCACGGTCTTCTATGCCTTTAACACCATCTCGATGCAGGTCGACATCGCCGGAATTGATGAAGAGGGCTTGGCGCAGGTTATGGGCAGCATGCTCGGCGACCTGACGTACTTTTTGGCCGGTGTCATGGCCTTTTTGATGGTGTATGCCAATAACTTCATCATGAAACGCCGCAAGAAGGAGTTTGGCCTGTACCAGGTGCTCGGCATGGGGCGCGGGCGCGTCGCCACGATTATGGCGCTCGAGACGGTGATCGTTTCGGTCGTGGCCTTTGTCGCCGGCATTGTGCTGGGCGTGGGACTCTCCCAGCTCATGACGTTCTTTACGGCCTCGCTCTTTAAGACACAGATCGCCAATTTACACTTCTTTTTCTCGGTGCATGCGCTCAACCTGACCCTTGCCTGCATGCTCGTAATGTTTGTGCTCACGCTACTGCTGAACCTTCGCGCCGTGCGTCGTACCAAACTCATCGAGCTTATGGGTGCCGAGCGTCGCAACGAGAGCATCAAGACGCGCAACCCCTGGATTGCGATTGCCATCTTTGCCGTGGGCGTGGTGCTTGTGGGCGTGGCCTATTACCGTCTGCTACGTGATGGGTTCCCGCTAACCGCGACGGACAGCAAGCTGCAAGATGCCATGAACCAGTTTGGCATTACGACCGCTATGGTTACCGTGGGCACCTTTGCCCTGTTCTGGGGACTCTCGGGCATGCTCATCAAGCTGCTGCAGAGCCTGCGCGGCGTGTATTGGCGCGGCCTCAACATGTTTACCGTGCGCCAGCTTGCGGCCAAGGTCAACACGGTGTGCTTTTCGATGGGCGTCATCGCGATGCTCCTGTTTTTGGCCATCACCTCGGTGACGTGCGGTATGTCGATTGCCAATGTGATGAACGAAAACCTGGAGCGCTATAACCCTGTTGACGTGTCTCAGACGTATGTCTATTACACGCCCGATACGCTCGACTACTACAAAGGGTATGCCAATCCGTCTGAGGCCGATCGCATGGTGCTGGCCGATACAACGGTCGATTTGCACCCTGCATGGCACGGCAAGGGCAAGTCGGCGGACAACAACGACGAGACCGGCAAGAAGGTCGATATCGCCGATGTTGCCGGTGAGCATGTGCAGATCGATTCGTATCTGAGTTACCCATTTGGCGGCTCGAATCCTTCGGTGACCCCAAGTGAGATGTGCAAGATCATGGGCGAAAAGCTTCCCAAGGCGTTCGGGGGTAGCAATGCCGATACGATGGGTCTGTTTGTGACGCCGGCAAGCCAGTACAACAAACTGCGTCAGATGATGGGCGAGGAGCCGGTGCACATCGGTCACGACCAGTATCTGCTCACGTGTGATATGGGCGGCGAGCTGGTCGACCTGTACACCAAATACATGGCCGGCGGCCATACCCTCACCTTGGGTGGGCATGAGCTCAAGCCCGCAACCGATAAGTCGGACGAAGATACGGCGGCCATCGCCAACTCGGCGATGGGCAGTAATCCGGGTACCGTCGTCGTTGCCGACGAGCTGTTGTCCCAACTTAATCTGCAGCCGTATTCCAGTAGCCTGCTCGTTAACTACAAACAGGGGATGGATACGACTGAGGCAGACGAGAGCATTAAAAACACTGTGCTCGACAATCTGCTCGTTGACGGCAAGGAGCCGGGGTCGTGGGGAATCTTTATCACACGCTCCGAGATGTACACGCAAGCAGCGCAAATGAACGGTCTTATTAGCTACCTAGCCATCTACATCGGCTTTGTATTGGTCGTTGCATGCGCGGCGATTCTGTCGATCCAGCAACTCTCCAACGTGGCCGACGGCAGCCGCAGCTATCGTGTGCTGGCACAGATCGGCTGTGAGGACCGCCAGATTCGCCATTCGGTGATGGCGCAGCAAGCGGTATTCTTCCTGTTCCCGCTGGCAGTGGGCCTGGCGCACTCCTTTGTGGCACTTAAAGTGATCATCGAGCTGGTGAGCATATTCGGAAATATGAGCATCGGCGGCACCGTGGGCCTCACCTGTGCAATCTTCCTGGCAGCATACGGTGGCTACTTCCTGGTGACCTACCTCATGAGCGCCGGAATGGTGCAAGCTGCCATAGCCACCCGCTACAGCGAATAACAAGCGGGCAAAACGGTCGCAAAACCAGAGGCGTATAACCGCCGCGAAGGGACCAGGGGCCCTTTCGCGGCAGTTTTTGCCAATCTGGTGCGTCTCAGATACAAGTGAGTAGACTTTTTTGAACCTGCCGAGCACATCGCGACAAATGATCTATAAAACTGCAGGTCAGAGCTGTGGCGTTTTGGGGCGTGCTTGGCCTCCTGCAAAAAGCCTACTCACTTGGTTTTCTGCTAGAAGACCGCCACGAGGTAAGGCAACTCCCCCGGGTAGTCGTTGAGGACGTTCTTAAACGGCTAGTCAAACAAGAACGTCCCCAACGACTACTTTGCGGGTAGCTAAAAGAGCCCCATTCTAAATTAGCTGCCCCGCCAACACCGCAGGTAGAGCAAAAGTCAGCGAAAGCCCGCCAGAGCGAGCAAGGTGCCTTGAAGCGAGGCGGCATTGACCTTTTGGTCATGCCGTCGAAGCTGAAAGGCAGATTGCCGCTCTGACGGGCTTGCAGCGTCGAGTCGTTACGCGGTTTGGTCAAAACCGCGTAACTAAATACGTTCCGCGATCTCGTGGATGAGGTAGTCGGTCTTTTCCCAGCCCAGACACGGGTCGGTGATCGACTTGCCAAAGACACCGCCGTCGACCGGCTGGTTGCCATCCTCCAAGTAGGACTCGATCATAAAGCCCTTGACCAGCTTGGAGATGGACTCGTTGCGGCGGCAGCTGTCGAGTACCTCCTTGCAAATGCGGTACTGCTCCAGCGGGCGCTTGCCCGAGTTGTCGTGGTTGCAGTCGATGACCGCTGCCGGATTGGCATAGCCGGCGTGCTCGGTGTAGCGCTCGGCCAGGCGTTCCAGGTGCTCGTAGTGGTAGTTGGGGTAGGTGCGCCCATCGAGACCGATGTAGCCACGCATAACTGCGTGCGCGAGCGGATTGCCGTCGCACTCGACCTCCCAGTTGCGGAAGATGAAGCTCTGGTGCGCCTGCGCGGCGTAAATGGAGTTGAGCATAACGGTGGTAGAGCCGGCGGTAGGATTCTTCATGCCGACGGGTACCGAAATGCCGCTCGACACCAGACGGTGCTCCTGGTTCTCGACCGAGCGTGCGCCCACGGCAACATAGCTCAGCAGGTCAACGAGGTACTGGTAATTGGACGGATAGAGCATCTCGTCGGCGGTGAAGAAGCCCGTTTCCTCAATAACACGCAGGTGCATATGGCGGATGGCCTTGACGCCCTCGAGCAGGTCGTCGGGAGCCTCGGGGTTGGGGTTGTGCAGAAGGCCCTTGTAGCCGGTGCCCTTGGTGCGCGGCTTATTGGTGTAGACGCGCGGAATGATGATGAGCTTGTCCTTGACCTCCTCGGCGGTCTTGGCCAGTCGGTTCATGTACTCAAGTACCGAATCCTCGCGGTCGGCAGAGCACGGCCCGATGATGAGCACCTTGCGTGCGTCCTCGCCGGTAAAGACTTTGGCGACCTCGGTGTCAAATGCCTGCTTTTTGGCGGTAAGCTCGGCAGAAAGCGGCATTTCCTCGCGGATCTCCATGGGGATCGGCAACTTGCGTTTGAATTTCATGGCCATAGGGGCCTCCTCAATCTATAGAAAGAGCAATAAGCGTATTGTCGAGTGTCCGGAATTATCCGCTGTCGCACGCTAAAGTGCAAGCCCTTGTCACCCCGAAACCTGCCAAAAAGGGACAGGTTTATTTTGGCAGGCTTTATCTGGGGAGACGTCGGCGGATGCCGGGAGCGAGCGGCGCCGCGTGGGGCCCTAAGGCTGTTGTCGGTTCCCCGGGAAACACCCTGTGGGCAAAAAATGCCAAATATGAGTACTGTTGCTAACCTAGTAACATATCCGTCTAGCGAGATAATAGACAAAGTGATAAATATGTTCATTAACGTTGGCAGGCAGAAGCCTGCTAACGGGCGTTTTGATTAATTTGAAGGCGAATAGAGGCCGCAAAGAGGTCGTTTGAGGCGGTTTTGGCTGTTACTAAAAAGGTAACAGTACTCATATTTGCTCTTTTTTGCCCACGGGGTCTGGAAAACGCCGTCAATGAGGTCTCAGGGAAGGCGCTTCGAGGGCTGCAAAACAAAAACGGGGGCGCAGATTATCCTGAACTGCGCCCCCGTTCTCGGGCGTCATCATTTCTCTGCGGCCGAATCTACGCCGCCTCGTCGAACTGCGAGTTGTACAGGTCGGCGTAGAAGCCACCCTGGGCGAGCAACTCGTCGTGTGTGCCCTTCTCGACGATGTCGCCGTCGCGGATCACCAAGATCACGTCGGCGTTGCGGATCGTGGACAGGCGGTGCGCGATGACAAAGCTTGTACGACCCTGCATCAGCGCATCCATGGCGCGCTGGATGAGCTCCTCGGTACGAGTGTCAACGTTGGAGGTCGCCTCGTCCAAAATCAGCGCCGGACGGTCGGCCAAAATGGCACGGGCGATGGTCACGAGCTGGCGCTGACCCTGCGACAGGTTGGTGCCCTCTTCGTTGATCATAAAATCGTAGCCGCCGGCAAGCGTATGGATAAAGTGGTCGCAGCGTGCGGCGCGCGCGGCGGCCTCGACCTCGGCATCGCTCGCATCGGGACGTCCGTAGCGGATGTTCTCGCGGATTGTGCCGTTAAACAGCCAGGTATCCTGCAGCACCATGGCAAACTCGCCGCGCAGCGCCGCGCGATCCCAGTCTCGCACGTCGATGCCCTCGACACGCAGCGAACCGTCGTCCACATCGTAGAAGCGCTGCAGCAGCTTGATGAGCGTGGTCTTGCCGGCGCCGGTGGGACCGACGATGGCGATGGTCTGGCCGGGCTGCGCCTCGCAGCTAAAGTCGTGGATGATGGTCTTGTCGGGCGTGTAGCCAAACTTGACGTGGTCGAACTCCACGTGACCGGGGCGCTTCTCGGGAATCCGCGCGTCGGCCTTCTGCTCCTCCTCGGGCGCGGCCAGGAACTCAAAGACGCGCTCGGTGGCGGCAGCCATCGACTGCATCGTGTTGCTCACGTTGCCCAGTTGCTGCACGGGCTGCGTAAAGTTGCGAACGTACTGGATAAAGCTCTGGATGTCGCCGGGCGTGGCATTGCCGGTCAGCGCGAGCTGTGCGCCCACCACGACGACGCCCACGTAGCCCATGTTGCCCACCAGGCTCATAAGCGGCATCATCAGGCCCGACAGGAACTGCGAGCGCCAGCCACTAATAAAGAGACGGTCGTTTTGACGGTCGAACTCTTCGATCGAGGCCTCGGCGCGGTCGAACACCTGAATGACGTTCTGGCCGGCAAAGTCCTCCTCGATAATGCCGTTGACGGCGCCCAGAACCTGCTGTTGCTCGCGGAAGTACGGCTGCGAGAAGTGAATCATTACGGTCAAGATAATCGCGGCGGCCGGCAGCGTGAGCACGGTGACGCCGGTAAGCGGCAGGCTGATCGACAACATCATGACGAGCACGCCGATAATCTGCGTGACGGACGTAATAAGCTGCGTCACGCTCTGGTTGAGCGACTGGCCGAGCGTATCGACGTCGTTGGTGATGCGGCTGAGCACATCGCCCTTGCTGTGACCGTTGAAGTAGCTCATCGGCACGACGGCAATCTTGGCGGCAATCTCCTTGCGCATGCGGTAGCAAATCTTTTGCGTGACACCGGTCATGAGCCAGCCCTGGATGAGGCTGCAGATAGAGCTCGCCAGGTACAGGCAGAGCAAAAAGCCGAGCGTCTTGGCGATCCAGTTAAAGTCGACATCGCCGGTACCGTTGACTTTGGCGACCAGGCCTTCGAACAGCTTGGTCGTAACCTGGCCGAGCACCTTGGGCCCCACAATGTTAAAGATGACCGAGCACACGGCAAAGGCGACGGCGGCAAACACGGCAATCTTGTGCTGGCCAATATAGCCGAGCAGCTGCCTCATGGTGCCTTTAAAGTCCTTGGCCTTTTCGCCGCGACGCATGCCGCCCATGCGGCCCATGGGACCACGCTGACGGGTGGGCTTGGGAATCTGAGTCTTGGTCTCGTCTGCCATCAGCGCTCGCCTCCTTCCATGACGGCTGCAATTTCTTCTTGGGTAAGCCCCAGCTCCTCGGCGGAAAGCTGCGACTGTGCGATCTCCAGGTACGCCGGGCAGCTGCGCAGCAGCTCCTCGTGCGTGCCGGTGCCCACTACGTGGCCGTCGTCGAGCACGATGATTTGATCGGCGTGCATGATGGTCGCAATGCGCTGGGCCACGACCACGAGTGCGGCGTCGGTAACGTTTTTGGCCAGCTCTTCGCGCAGACGCGCGTCGGTCTTGTAGTCGAGGGCGCTAAACGAGTCATCGAACACCACGACCTCGGGCTTTTTGGCCAACGCGCGGGCGATGGCCAGACGCTGGCGCTGACCGCCCGAAACATTGGAACCGCCCTGGCTGATGGGGGAGTCGTAGCCGCCCTCGCGCTCGGCGATAAAGTCCTCGGCCTGGGCGATGCGTGCCGCCCGGTGCATGTCATCATCGCTCACCATGTCGCCGGCAAACTTGAGGTTGCTCTCGACGGTGCCCGAGAACAGGCGACCCTGCTGCGGGATGTAACCAATGCGGCGGCGAAGCTCGGAAAGGGTCATGTCGCGCACGTCGATGCCGTCGAGCGAAATACTGCCGCCCGTGACGTCGTATAAGCGCGGAATCAGTTGCACGAGCGTGGATTTGCCCGAGCCCGTGGAGCCAATGATGCCGAGCATCTGACCGGCATGCGTGGTGAAGTTCACGCCGCTGATGACGTCGGCGCGGGCATCGGGATACTGGAAGCTCACGTCACGGAAGGTGAGCTCGCCGCGCGGCGCGCTGGCAGCGGGCAGTTTGGGCGAGGTGGGGTCGTTGATGCTCGTGGGGCAGGTGATGACCTCTTCCACGCGCTCGGCTGCGACCTCGGCGCGGGGCAGGATGACCGAAACCATGGTGAGGATCATAAACGCCATGACGATCTGCATGGTGTAGGAGATAAACGCCATCATGTTGCCGACCTGCATCACGCCGTCGGACACGCCCTGCGCGCCAAACCAGACGATAAGCACGGTGATGCAGTTCATGACGAGCATCATGAGCGGCATCATAAAGCTCATGGCGCGGTTGGTGTAGAGCTGCGTGGTCATCAGGTCGAGCGAAGCCTTGTCAAAACGCTCGAGCTCGTGCTCCTCGCGGTTGAACGAGCGGATAGGCATAAGGCCGTCGAGCAGCTCGCGGGCGGTAAGGTTCACGCGGTCCACAAAGCCCTGCATCTTTTTGAACTTGGGCATGGTGAGGCCCATAAGCACGCCGACGACGGCCGAGACCGCGATGATGGCCACGGCGATGGTCCACTCCAGGCCGGTGTGGTTGGCCAGGACGCGCATGACGGCGACGATGCCCATGACGGGCGCCATCAGACACATGCGGATAAACAGGGTTGCGGCCATCTGGATCTGCTGAATGTCGTTGGTGCAGCGGGTGATGAGCGAGGCCTGGCTAAACTTGCCCACCTCGGCCGGCGAGAAGTGCATAACCTTGTTGAAGGTCTCGCGGCGCAGGTCGCGGGCGATGGAGCAGGCGGTGCGCGAAGCCACGGCACCGGTCAGGATGGTGGCGACGAGCGACACGAGGCACAGCCCAAACATCGTGGTCGCCATGCGGCCCAGGTAGGCGTTCTGCACGTCGGCGGGGTCGATGCCCTGCGCCTTGTACTCATCCTGCACATAGCTCACGGCGCGCTGAGTGACGATTGAGCCCGACATGGAGCCCATTTTGTCCGCCATATCGTTGGCGCCATCGACGAGCTTGCCCTGGTCGATTAGGCCGCCTTCAACGCCTAGACGCAGGCCCTTCATGGTGATCTTACCGCCGTCGGCATCAATCTGCTTTTGCATGTTCTGCGCCGCAGCGGCCTTCCTCTGCATCTCGGCGAGCTGCTCGGGCGTCATCGCCGCCATCTGCTCGGGGGTGGGCATGGCCTGAGCGGCGGCGCCATCGCTTTTCTCGGTGGATGCGCCGGTCATGTCGCCCATGGAGTCGGCGTCGATGCCCTGGTTGAAGGCGAGCACGACGGTCTCAGGCAGACTCATGATATCGGCGAGCTTGCTGCCGTCGGCGCGCTCTTCCTCGGTGCCCTTGTACGTTCGAATACCGTTATTGTCTGCCTTGCTAAACACGGCCTCCACAGTCTTGGCGTCCTTGGCGCTCATAAAGAGTTCGAGGTCGTCGAGCGATTCGGCGCGGATGGTGTCGGGCACGGGCGAGGCGATGCCGCCTTGCTGCACGCCCACGTCGACGATGTCGCTCATATAGGTAGGCAGCGCCAGATCGGCGTTGCAGCTGATTACGATAAGTACGATAGCTGCGAACAGTGCCAGGACATGCTTTTTAAAGAGCTTGAGAATCCTCACTCGGCATCTCTCCTTTCTTGGTTGCGGTCGATAATTTCGTTGGCACGTCTTAGAAGGCGCACCATCTCTTGGGTATCTGTTTCGCCGAGCTGCTCGAGGAAAGCCGCGGTGCGCTCCTCGAATTCCCGGCGTTTGATTTCGAGATCCTGGAATCCCTTGTCGGTCACTATGACGTGTACGCGACGACGGTCGGTCTTTGAGTGCTCACGCTCAACCCAGCCCTTGGCTTCGAGAGCGCGTAGGATATTGGCAATGCGGGCGTTCGAGACCCAGGCGCGATCAGCGAGTTCGCTCGGCGTGAGCGAACCGCCAGCGAGCATAAGGGCGCGCATGACAGCCATCTCGCCGCTGAGAGCTTTGTCCACAAAGCGCGAAACGCGCTGGTGAATGCCGCCAAACTCGGTAAGGAGCTGACGCCCAAGCTCATGGAAATCGGTATCTTCCACCGAAAACCCCTAACACTAGAAACTATTTTCGGTGAAAGATGATACCCTTGCACGCGCACCCTATACGGTAGATTTTTGGGACATGCCTAGAAAACTACCTTTAGGCGACCTCCGTACGCCGTCGGTATCAGCGAAGTTAGGGAGTAGATCTCTAGGCATGTCCTAAAGCCTACTCAGAGGCACTTTACCCTGCTAAAGCTGGCATAACAGCTAGAGCGAACGTCGTACAAAGGCAAGGAAAAATAACATACAAATCGGTGAACGGTAGTTGTTCGCGCTCGCATTTCCTGCGGGTTTGTAAAAAACGCCCTTATGATATAAAAAAAGAAACATATAACAGCCCAGATGGAGAGGGTCGCTATGTTATTCTTCTCAAACGGGTGAAATCTTGGGTTTTGGGTTGTGGTTCCAAGGTGGATAAACGTTTTCCCTACACCAACGTGTGGTGAAGAACGGAAGAAGCCGGTAGTGCAAGCCGAACATTCAAGAATTCAATAAGCAGCGGTGTGAGAGAGCGCCGCATTACACGTAACTAGGAGCGTGGTTACACAATGCAGGAGGCATGGGAAGGC
>ENA-ORUB01001792-ORUB01001792.1-human-gut-metagenome-genome-assembly--contig:-NODE-1792-length-21784-cov-2.956832_pt1 | contig 21784 bp, 26 predicted proteins | sample MGYA00241918_ERZ509200 | MGnify/ENA primary metagenome ERZ509200 (study PRJEB26280, sample SAMEA2338853) | human gut metagenome | biome: human gut; feature: human-associated habitat; material: faeces... | reverse complement strand
TTCTTACAAGATCACTAATGAATTGTATCGGTCTCAGAACATCAACCAGGTTGGCGTGCAGGTGCCGCTGGATCGCCTAGATGAGTATGCCGGTTTACAACCAGAAGTCACACTGACTGGATTAACTAAGCCATTGTTTGCGTACTTCAAAGCGCCTGGCATGAACAACAAGCGTACCGATAGTCCACTTGGATTGGGTCTGGTTGATAACTCGCGCAAGATTGTTGATGCCATTAATCAGACACATGACCAGTTTGTCTGGGAAGTCCGGATGGGTCAGCGTAAGGTTGCAGTACCAGCTGAAATGCTGCGTCCGCCAGTACGGTTTGGCAGCGATAAAGAGAAAATCTCTCGGCCGCCTATGTTTGACAAAGATGCCAATGTGTTTGTGCAGATGTACGGCGATCCAGACGGAATGAAGATTACGGATCTAACTACTCCAATTCGCAACGATCAGTATGAAGCATCAATGGATTTCTTCTTAAGCGAATTTGAGAATGCTATCGGGCTGTCACAAGGCACGTTTACGAATACACCAAGTGGAATTCAGACAGCAACTGAGGTCGTTTCAAACAATTCAATGACCTATCAAACGCGTTCAAGCTATCTGACGCAGGTTGAAAAGCAGCTTAACAACCTAGTTATCGCAGTTCTGGAATTGGCAGAGTGTGGTGGGCTGTTTAGTGATGGCAACGCACGCTTTACTGGTGATCCCGAACAGCAAGACATTAACGTTGACTTTGCTGATGGCGTCTTTACCGACAAAACTACGCAATTCGATCAAGACAGCAAGGCAGTTTCTTTGGGGATTATGCCTAAGAAGCGATTCTTGATGCGTAATTTTGGTTTAGACGAAGAACAAGCCGATGAATGGCTGTCAGAGTTGAAAGATGAGCAACCTGAGATGTCATTTAATTCTTTCGAGGGCAATAGCGGTCCTGAAGGTGATGGAGCTGATTAGTTATGGGAGCACGCGAGCGATTCGAGCAGGCGGCTGACTACATCAATAGCCTTTATTCTGGCTTGGAAGATAGCATCTTTAAGCTGATTATCAACGCTTTAAAAGATGGCGACTATCAGCACGTGGATCAGTCTGATGTGGTCATGTGGCAGGCACAGCAATTGCAGAAGATTGGCAGACTAAATCAAGATGCGGTTAAGCTCATGGCAAAGGTCGATGGATTAAGCGAAGATGCTGTTAAGGATCTGATTAAGTTTCACGGCATGAAGATTATCAATGAGATTGATGGTCAGTTGGAGCGAGCTACCAAGCAAAGCCAACCGCTGTCTGCTGATGTAACCAATAAGTTGGATGCACTGGCGGATCAGACTTGGACTGATCTACAGAACAACGTCAATGAATCACTGGTAACGCGTAACTACCAGCAATCGGCCATCACCAAAGCCTATCGGCAGATTTTAACTGAGTCAACGATGGCTACCGTATCTGGTGCGACCAGTCATGAAGATGCCGTTAAGCACGCGTTGTATAAAGTAGTCGATCAAGGATTACCGACACGCTTAGTTGATAAGGCTGGGCATAACTGGAGCATTGATGGCTACACGCGCATGGTAACCACGACAACAGTCAATCGTACTTATAACGATCTGCGCCTGCAGCGGATGAAAGACTTTGACATGCATCTGGCATTAATGAGTAGTCATCCCAACAGTCGGCCGGCTTGTGCATGGATTCAAGGCCATGTGGTTAATCTGGTACCGCCAGGAAGCGATGACTACGATCCCAAGTACGATAGCATCTACAATCATGATTATGGCAAGCCGTCAGGAACATTGGGCATCAACTGCCGGCATATCCTGTTCCCTTATGTGCCAGGCATGAATACTAATCATCAGCCACAGTACGATCCCAAAGAGGTAATCAAAAATGGCAAGCTGGTACAAGGACAGCGTGCACGAGAACGGGCTATCAGGGATGCCAAAAAACGGTTGAAGGCAGCCGAAGAACTTGGTGATACTGAAATGGTCAGTCGTACCAAAACGCTGATTAGAGCGCGCCAAGCAAAGCTACGGGAATATATTAAAGAAACCAACGCCGGTCATAAGGTACCGATTCTAACGCGGGACTATGATCGAGAAAAATTGAAGTGAATTATTTCATCTACGACCTGGACACGTCGTTAAACTGTCCTTTTTGTATGCAATCAATTCTCGCGGCTCGTAACCGCGTCAACAACTAACGATAAGGAGAGATCGCAATGAAGCGTGAATTTTTAAAGGATCTTGGTTTGTCTGATGATCAGATCAACTCAATCATGTCTGCACACGGAAAGGACGTTAACGGCTTAAACGAACAGATCAACTCTTTGACGGCCGAAAAGAATGGTCTGCAGAATCAACTGAATGACCGTGACGAACAGCTGAAAGGCTTAAAGTCGCAAGTGAAAGACAGCGATGAGCTGACGACTAAGATTAATGAGCTGGAAAAGGCCAATAAGGCTGCTAAGGAAAAGTATGCTGCTGATTTATTGGCTCAGCAAAAGTCATTCTTGATCGATAAGGCGCTGACTTCGGCTGGGGCTCATAACAACAAGGCAGTTAGTGCTCTGCTTAACCTTGATGACGTCACGGTTAAAGATGGGGCACTGGACGGCTTAGACAAGCAATTGGAAGCTCTTAAGGAATCTGATGGCTATCTGTTTAAGCAGTCCGAAGAACCTAAGCCACAGCCAAAGAGTGGTGTACAGATCACTGGTGGCCAGCCTAAGCCAAATACTGGCGCCAAAATCGACTTTGCTCACGCCAGTTATCAGGAAATCAAGGCCTTTAAAGAAGAACATCCCCAAGAATATGCTGATTTAACTAATGAATAGGAGGAATTAACTAATGGCTAATTTAACTACTATGCTTGCCCAAATGATTGACCCTGAAGTAATGGGGCAAATGCTGCAAGCTCAACTGCCACAAGCAGTACGTTTCACTTCGATTGCACCAATTGATACCACGTTGCAAGGCCAAGCCGGTGACACGATTACCTTGCCGCGCTACAAGTACATTGGTGATGCCCAAGACGTTGCCGAAGGTGGGGCAATCCAATACAACCAACTGACTACCGCAACGCAAAAGGTAACGCTGAAGAAAGCCGGTATCGGGGTTGAGCTGACTGACGAAGCTGTTTTGTCTGGCTATGGTGACTCAGTAGGTGAGGCGACCCGCCAAATTGGTCTGTCAATTGGGGCTAAGGTTGACAACGACATCCTAGCTGAAGCTAAGAAAGCGCCACTGGTTGTTAACCATGCTATTGATCTGGACCTGCCGGATCAAATCTCTGCGCAATTGATCGACAACACGTCAGACTTTAACTACGAAAGCGACGACACTCAAACCGGTGTGCTGTTCATGAACCCTAAGGATGCAAATGTACTGCGTAAGATTGCTGCTGACAACTGGACGCGTGCAACTGATCTGGGCGACAACATTCTGGTCAATGGCTCATTTGGTGAACTGTTCGGTTGGCAGATCGTTCGGACTCGTAAGCTGGCACAAGGCTACGGCTTGGCTGTTCTGCCAGGTGCCATGAAGACGTATCTGAAGCGCGGCGTTAACCTGGAAACTGCTCGTGATATCGACCACAAGACGACTAAGATCAACGCTGACGAAATCTATGCCGTTGCCATTGTCAATGATGCCAAGATCGTTCAAATCAAGCCAGCATCTGGCACGTCACACTAATAAGGGGATGATTTGAGATGGCTTATCTGAGCTTTGCTGACTACAAAGGAGCGGTGAGCGACGAGGCTGAGTTCACTGGATTGGAAGCTCAGGCAGAGACGGTAATTAACAACGCAACCCGTGATTTCTATCGTTATAACGATCTATCTGCTGACCCAGATGAGTTCCGTGTTGCTGACTTCAAACAGGCTGTCAAAGAGCAGGTTGATTACTATGCTTTTGCGCAAGCTGCTAAGTCTTATGAGATTCAGCAAGGCGAGTACAAAGCCGTCTCAATCGGTCGCCTATCTTTGACGCCAGCTGATGCCAGTGCGGGGCTAATGCCCAATGGCTTATGTAAAGAAGCCTATGAGCTGTTGGCTAAGCACGGTTTGCTTTTTAGAGGAGCGTGGTAATGATGATGCTGCCTAAAATCCCGTTAAAGCTATGTAACCAGTCCGTCACGCTCCGTATGGCAACTGGTGATGAAGATGACTACGGCAAGCCTAAAACGGTCGACATGGCGATCAGCCACGTTATAGTGCAACCACAGACGATTTATAGTGGATCAAACAACGACAGGACGATCACAGCGAATGCGATCGTCTTTTTGTTTGCCGACATCTCAACGCCGATGCCTAAGCTGACGCCAGACTGTATTGGCTGGCATGTCACGTTTGAAGGTCACGATTATACGATCACTAATTTCGTTGACAATCGTGATCCATACGGCAATGATGTGTACTCCTATGAATTGGAGGTGTTGTAATGGGCGTTCGTATCAAAATCGAAGGCAATCTGCCTGGAGAGTTGCTCAGCAAGCAGGCAATCGCTAAAGGCCAGTACGTGCTTGCTAATCAAGCAATGGCAGACATGGATCAGTTTGTACCGTATTCGGTTAAGAATCACGTCCACCTGGCTAATACCGCTGCTATCTCTGATGATGGTAAGCACATCACCTACACGACGCCTTATGCCAGAGCTCAGTTCTACGGCGTGATAACGGACCGCAATGGCCGCCAGCATCCGATTGTCAATTACACGCGGTCGGAGCATCCCCAAGCTACCAAACGCTGGGATCTGAAAGCCAAGTCGCTCTACATGGATTCGTGGGAGCGCATCGTTGCTCACACTCTGCTAGGAGATGATACTCATGGATCTTAAAGAACGCATCAAAGACACGATTAACTCATACGGTCTGCCGGTTAAGTGTCTGTTAGGCTACCTGGACGGCAAGCATGATCCGGAGCTGCGCTTGCAGATGTTGCCAGGATCGACCGTAGTCGACATGGACTATGCAGGCAATAAGACCGAGCAGTATCTGATGGAATGTATGATGCGCGGCAATGACGAGAGCGCGATCAAGCATCAGCAGCGGATTCTGTCTGTGTGGTGGTCTCAGCCTTGGCGATAGTAGTTTCATCGTTGATAGTGCCGATGACAGCTTTGTCTATAACGGGCTAACAATAGCATCAATGCCGCATCCCATTATGGCAGATACGACTGGCGCTGTTACTTATGCAATGGATTTTAAAATCACAGTAGATACTTTTAGTAAGTAAGAAAGGATGATTAATTATGGCAGATACTGCACCTGCATCTATCGGTGGCTACAAACTTAACCACACTAACAAATTGGAGATCTGTACCAACGACATTAAAGACGTATCCAAAGTCAGCGATCCATCAACTACTTGGGCACAGTTGGCAAAGGGCATCAACAACATTACCTTTGCCGAAAATGATACGACGGCCAACGACGAATACTACGATGGCGAAGGATTTGGTCAGTCTGATGTCACGTCTAAGCGGATTCAACTAACGATCGCCGGGCACCGTGCATATGGCGACCCAGCACAAGACTATGTTGCTGGCAAGCAGTACGCACTGGGGGATGACCTGAAGACTCTGCTGCGCTTCACGTATTCCGACGGTACTCAACTGTATGGCGTAGTTACGCTGACTAACATCGTCGCAACTGGTGGCCAACCTGGTGCCAAGCAGACGTTTAGCTTTGTAGCAGTCTTCAACGGCAAGCCACAGAAGGGCACGTCTACGACTACTGCTCAAACCCATTAGTCAAACAAACAGAGACGAGCAACGTGAGACGTTAGGAGGATAATATGACAGCTATCAATTTCAACTTAGACAAAGCAATTGCTAAGGCTGACACAAAAACGGTCCGCATCGGTGGCAAAGATCATGAACTGGTCTTTAACGACGAGATGCGCAACAAGCTTGAGGAACTGCAGATCGTCGTATATAGCGAGGCGCAGGCGTTTGATGACAACCGTGATGCTTTTATCAACGACTACACGGTTGACGACCGCAAACGCACACTTAAAGACGTGTCTAAGACGCAACGTGACAACTTGATCAATGGCATGGACGACTTGTTAGGTGCCGGCGAAGGCCAACGGCTATACGACTACTACGGTCACAGTTTTACTAAACTGTCAGCGGTCTTGGCTGAGCTAATTAAGATCCAAGACGCCGAAGACGAGATCAAGAGCGACGACCATAAGCATCAAGCCAAGCGTCAACGGTATACGCACAAGCGAGGCTGATCATGCTGTCCTTGTGTGATCCGTTGCATGAGACCTACGAGTATCGTGGGGTTGAGTACCCTATCGACCTGACGTTTGACAATGTTCTGCGGTTTTACCAGTTGCTTGACGATGAAGAGTTTAACAACGAGGAAATCGTGGCAACGGCCTTTGAGATGTTTTTCGACATGAAGACTAAGGATACCGAGTTTGTCTTAGCAGCCTTCAAAGATATCAGCGACTACATATCGCATGAACCGTACGGCAACGATGGCGGGGATGAGACCGTTAGTAGTCCAATCAAGTACTACTCTTTTACCCAAGACGCCGGTGCCATCTATGCAAGTTTCATGGAGCAGTACGGCATGGATTTAGTCGATCAGGAAGGTAAGCTCCACTGGGACAAGTTTAAGGCGCTTTTCGCCGGTCTCGGGCCTAAGACTTACTTCCAACGCATTGTCCAGATACGCATGAAAGATACATCGAAATTGGAAGGCCAGGAGCTAACGGATACTCTGCAGGCTCAGAACTACTATGAACTCGATGAAAACAAAACTGAGGCATCACGACAGGCACAGATGGACAGTGTGTTCGCGATGCTAAAAGCTAATGCCGAATAGAGAGGAGGGATAGCGTGGCAGATGGACGCATTGACATTGACGTTATCGTCAACGATCAAGCCACCGAAAGTGCTAAAAAGATCGATGAGATGCTTAAGGGCCTTGGCGATGATGCCGGCGATCAAGCGTCGAAATCAATCAAAGACAACATGGACCAGGCGGTTAAGGCTACCGACGAGGCTCATGATAGCATGCAGCAGACGATGGATAAGCCAATCAAGCCTAAAGTGGACGATGACGAGGCTAACGACAAGTTAAAACGGTTTAGCGGTAACGTTAAGGATATTCCCAAGTCAACTAAGACAGTCCTCAAGTCTGAGGCGGAAAAACAGGGTATCGACAACTTTAACGTGCTACTAAAAGCTCTGCCTAAAGAACAACTGACCAAGTTAGTCGCTAAGGCCGAAAAAGGTGAGGCTATCGACTACGAGACACTGATCAAAAAGCTGCCGGCCAGCGTTGTTACCAAGCTTGATCTTAACGACAACGCATCGCCTAAGCTTAGACAGGTGCAAGCACAGGCTCAGCAGACCGGCGAGCAGTTTACATCGCTAAAAGAGATCATCAAAGGCACGTTTGTCGGTAGCCTGCTATCCAATGGCGTTGGCATGATCACCGGCTATCTTAAAGATATGACTGGTGAGGCGTTAGAGGCGTCTGACGCGATGGACAAGTTTAAGTCGACCATGCAGCTTGGTGGCTATGGTTCAGAGGAGATCAAACGCTCTGCCAAAGAGGTTAAGGACTATGCCAATGAAACGGTGTACGACCTGGGCGACATCTCTAGCACGACTGCCAAGTTGGCATCTAACGGTATCAAGAACTACATGGGACTGACAGAGGCAGCCGGCAACTTAAACGCTCAAGCCGGTGGTACGGCCGAAACCTTTAAATCAGTTGCTATGGTTATGACTCAGACTGCCGGTGCCGGTAAGCTGACGACCGAAAACTGGAATCAGTTGGAAGACGCGATTCCCGGTGCATCTGGTGTGCTCCAGAAAGCGATGAAGGACAATGCTGCCTATACTGGTAACTTCAGAGATGCAATGGCAGACGGTCAGATCACGTCAGATGAGTTCTTCAAAGCGGTTGAAAAACTCGGTACGACTAAGGGTGCAGAAAAGGCTGCAAAGTCAACTGAAACTTTTGAAGGTGCCATTGGTAACCTACACGCGCAAGTGATTCAGGGCCTTGACGACACGATCGACAAGATGGGTAAAAAGCGCATCACTAACATGATCAACGCGACTACCGATGCTGTTACCGTGCTGACAACCGGTGTGCTTAAGATGTTCGACGTGATCGTGGAACACAAACAGATTGCAATCACCTTAGGCGCGATCTTGACCAGTGTTTTTGCTACGCGTAAGGTCCTCGACTTTATCTCAGTTTTAGGTAGTGCTAAGCGAGCAATGCTTGAGTTTGGTGTTGCATCTAAGGCGGCAGAAGGATTTAGTTTGCCTGCCGGTGGTGGCACCTTGACAGGCGCTGCCGGTTTAGGGATGCGTGCGGTTAGAGCGGTTGGTGTTGCAGCGCCTGTTGGCTTTGCAGCGTATGGTGCCGGTGATGCTATCGTCAATGGTCGTGATACTGGGTCTAAAGCCGGTGGTGCGATCGGATCAGTTACCGGTGCGACTGGTGGTGCTCTGATCGGCCGGCTTGCCGGCGGTGCACTTGGCTCAATCGGTGGGCCAGTTGGTGTTGCAATCGGTCAGTCAATCGGTCAGACACTTGGTGGCGCAGCCGGAACTAAGATCGGCAAAGAAATCGGCGAATCGGTTGGGCACAACATCGAGGAACACTTCAAAGGCCATTCGGTGGAAGTTCACACCAAGCTCAAAGTTGATAAAGAAACGAATGATTTTGCCAAAATTACAACGCCTACTGCTAATAAAATCACTCAGACAGTGCTACGCATGGACGTTGACTCGCAGAGCATCGCTAAGGCAAAAGCCAAGACCGATGCCTACTATAACGAGCTTAACCAGAAAGTAGACAATTATTACAAAAACAAAGAAGCCAAAGCACAGGCAGATTTGCAGAAGCTGGTTAAGAATGGTGCCATGTCACAGGCAGACGCCGATAAACGGATTGCTAATCTGCAGAAGTCTGATCAGAAGGCTGCCAGCGCCCGCAAGGCGTCATATGCTCAGATGCAAAAAGACACCAATGCCTACTATGATCAAGTGCAGAAGATTGAGAGCAACGGTACCAATAAGCTCTACCGGTTAGCTCAAAAATATGGTGCTAACTCCAAACAGGTTGAAAAAGAACGCGAAAAAGAGCTGCGCAAAGCACGGCAAAGCTATATTGCTCAGGAGTACAAAGATCAAGTAGCTGCCAACTCAAAGATCTCTAAGTATGTGCAGCAAGGCGCTAACACTCAGAAGAAAATCTATGAGAAACTGATCAAGGATAAGGGCAAGCTTGACACGCAAGATCTTAAGGCTACACAGAAGTCTGCAGATCAGAAGTATCGTGCAGCAGTTGAGCCAGCCAAGAAAACGCGTAATGAAGTCATCAAGAACGCAAACAGCCAGTATAAGGAAACCGTTAAGGCAGCTGAAAAAGAATACAAAGAGCATCATACGATTTCTAAGAAGAAGTATGAAGAAATTGTCGAGAATGCGAAGAAACAGCGCGAGGGGGATGTAGATGCGGCTAAAGATGAGTATCGTAAGACGACCAAAAAAGCTCGCGATCAGCATAAAAAAGTAACTGATGAAATCAACAAGCAGAAAAAAGAAGTCATCAATGCGGCTAATGATCAAGCTGCTGGTCACGCAAGCGCAGCAGACAATGAAGAGTCACAGACCAATTCTCATTATGCAGAAGGTTCTAAAAAGACTGCAACGATCTGGAATAAGCTTGGCAAACACATTAACAAGGTCTTGAAGGTTTTTGAAGCTAGTCAGACAGTGCCAATGATTCCGGAGGCTTATGCTACTGGTACAGGCGCTTTACCAACCAGTCAATTAGCTCTGGTCGGCGAAGAAGGTTTTGAGCTGGCACATACGCCACGCGGTTATGAATTACTTGGTGCTGGTGGCCCAGAGCTAAGATTTCTGGACGCAGGTACGTCAATCCTTACTCACGAGCAGTCTAAAGCAGCAATTGCCATGAACGGTGGTAAAATCCCTGGCTATGCTAAAGGTACGGGTGCGAAAATTGAAGATTTCGTCGATAATGTTGGCGACAAGCTTGAAGATATTTTTGATTGGGTTGATAAGTCAGCATCAGACATCTGGGATGCCATCAAGAAGAAAACCGGTATTGATAAAATGCTGAGTGCACTTGAGCATCCCTACTTCACGTATGATCGTGGGAATGGCTCAATAAAACTAGCGTCAACTGCAGTCGGCAATTTTATGAAGAAACAGGTACAGAAGCTTGCTGAATCATTCGATGGCTCATCTGGCGGTGGTGCGATGTCGAAAGGCGAGTTTGCGGCAGTCGCTAAAATGGCTGCAGCCGCTCGTGGTGAAAGCCTTTCTACTAGCGACATTGAGCGCCTTTACTGGCAAGCAATGGTTGAATCTACCGTTAACCCTGCTACAGGTGGCGGTATCGATGACCATGATGGTACAGGCCGTCCAATCGGGCTATTCCAGTTTAAATTGAGTACTTGGGCATCTGCCGTACGGGCTATGGGTGGCAAACATGGTAATATCCATAGCGCCTTTGACCAGATCAGCGCTGTGCTTGCTGACCGCACTTGGCGATCCGATTTGGCACCGCTTGGGGTCAGAAGAGGATGGACGCCACATGGCTATGCTAATGGTGGTTGGGCATTTGAGCCGGCAATCTTTGGTGAGGTTCCTGGAGAGCCAGAAGTAGCAATCAATCCGCGTCGCAATACTGCTGACGGTTTGATTGCTGAGGCTATTCAAGCACGGGCTAAGGTCAACCCTAATGGCATTGCTGGCAAGCTCAGCCAACTGATCAACAACACTAAATCAGCTGCTAACAGTATGATGCCGGTGTTTGCTACCAGCAACGGCGGGCATGCAAGTCAGTCAGCAAGCACTAATGGCAGAGTGGACATGAGCGGTGATGTGACGATCTCGGTACAGCTAGACAGCAACACGATTGCGCGTACTACCTATCCGAAGATTAAGGCGATCAAAGCGCAAGAGATTATCGTTCGTGGCAATGGTGGTGCTATTCCAGTAGGCAATGCGATGCCAGTAGGAGGTGGATTCTAATGTCGACAATCATCATTCAGCGTCTTGATGGCACTAAATACGATTTGGACGCATTAGGTTTCCGAGTTAAGCAGTTTAACATCCCACTTAGCAACTACTCATATTCATATCAGCAGATTGGTAAGTATGGCTCTACACGGACGGATAGCTATCAGCAGTATCTGGTAATTCCATTGATTCTGACAATCACTGCCGAAGATATCAATGATTATAATCTGCAGCTCTTCGAACTACGCCGGATTATGCGTTCTGACGAGGACTTTTACGTTATTAACTCTGTCATGCCATATATGAGATGGAAATGTCGCGCAGAGGCTGTTACACCAACTCAGAATGGCAACTTCTGGCGCAGTGCGGACGTAACGATTAACCTAGACTGCGCAGATGGGTATGCTGAGTCGGTGGCCACTACGCTTGACTGGAATGTTGAAAAATGGGGCTTTGGTCAAAACGTACCAGATAAGGACATCAGCTATGAGTTCACTACTAATGATTTTGTCTTTCACAACTTGGGTATGGTGCCGTTAATGGCAGATGAACGGCCAGCAAGGATCATCTTTAATGGAGATGCTCCTAGCGGCTTTACCATTACCAATAAGACGACTGGCCAAACGTTTAAGCTGAATCGTGGCGTGAGCCGTTCCGACACTGTGATCATCAATGGTGTAATGCCGTCTGTTAACGGCCAGCAAACTTACAAGGACAGCAATCATGGATATCTGGACTTTGCAGTTGGTGAAAACCAAATCCATATCGATGGTGCCAGCAATTTTGACATCAAGTTTGATACGAGATTCTACTACTAGGAGGGATGCTAATGATTAAACTGCCAATCACCAGTTATACTGGCGATCAGTCAGTATTGCTGGCATATAACGTAGCAGTTACTAAAACCATTAATAGCTATCCGACTCTGTCATTTGTATTTAATGCAGTTGGCCAGAACTTGGTAGCAGAGGATATGCTTGGTCCCAGAACGCTGTTTACCACGCCTGATGGCCAGCAATATCGGCTGACAACTTCTAATCCTGTGCCCAACTCGGAATTTCGGGTATATACCGTGTCAGCTACACATGTTGGCCATGATCTGCATGACAGTTACATTATGAATACTTTAAGCGGCGTCCAGTCATTGAGAGCATGTCTCGACCTAATGACTCAAGGGACGCCTTTTAAGTATCAGATTGATGGTAATTTCAAAGATCATGATTTTGGCACAGGCACGATTGGTGGTGGTCATGGGGATGACGTTCTATCGGCAATTGCACAAGCATGGGCCTGTGAGTATTGGTTTGATAACTATACCGTGCATATTGCAAAAACAATCGGCAGTCAGGACGCTTTCACTTTTGTTGATCGTGTCAACGCTAACTACATCAGCTGGAATGAAGACTACTCTAGCTTCTACACGGCTATTCACGGCTTTGGCAAACAGATTGAGCAGACTACTACCGTTGATGATGGGAGTTCATCTTCTGGTGGCGGCGCGCAAGAAGTCATCAACTTTGCCAAACAATATGCGGGCACACCATATGTCTGGGGCGGTAATACTCCAAGCGGTTGGGACTGCTCCGGTTTTGTGGCTTATGTATATAACCATTTTGGTATCGCGATGCATCAGCCGACCACCTACGAAGAATATCAAGGAACAGTTGTTGGCCCACCATATCAGACCGGCGACATGCTGTTCTGGGGCGGGCGTGGTAGTACCTATCACGTTGCATTAGCGCTCGATGCCAACACTTTGGAAATGGCTGCCAACCCAGAACGAGGCACCGTTGTACAGGCAATCAGTGCTTGGCAGCCAGACTTTGGCGTCCGCAATGACAAGATGGCTGCGATTGTATCCCAATCAAGCGGTTCTGATGATTCCACAACTACCACGTCTACGGTATATAGTTGCCAGGCTGATTATTTTAGCCCGCTTGCTGATAGCAAAATCGGCAAAATATGGCAGGATCCATATACCAGCGACACGATTACTGACGAGAATCAGCTTAAATCTGCGCTCAAAAGCCAGCTGCATGATTATCCAGACGTGCAGTACTCAATGAGTTGGGTGACGTTTAAAAACAACAGCCAGATCACAAACAACATTGATATTGGCAATACTGGCTGGCTAAGAGATCGGCACGGGCTGGATGTCAATGTGCGGATCCAAAGCTATACCAGGTATTTAGACGATCGCTCAGGTAATAATGGCGCCATTACGTTTGGCAATAAGATCTTTGACTCAACTACTTGGGAAGTACGTCAGAGTCAGTCACAAGACCGCTCCAGATTGATTGCTGAACTGCAGAGAAGTAGCGGTAGTGATGTCCGCAATGACAGCACGGTAACGATGACGGATGCGCAGATGCAGAAGATTAGACAGGTGACGATTGGAGGTGGCAGTACATGACGATGGCTAATGTGATTGATGTCTCTGAATATCAAGACCCAGCCAAGTTTGACTATCAAGCTGCTAAGTCCAATGGTATTAAGGCGGTTATCATCCGCCTGTCTGTCGGTAACCGCAGAGATAATCATGCAGCTGAACATATCGCTAACTGTAAAAAGTACGGGCTTAAATGGCATGGCTATCACTACTGGTATAACTTGAGCGGTGAAGCAGCGTTCGCAGTTTCAGATGCGCAAAGTCTTGGATTGACATCAAGCCAGTACTTTTTCTTGGATATGGAGGATAAATCATTATCCAGCGACTGGTCGGTGCAGTTTGAGTCTTTCAGATCAGCAGTTGGTAGCAAGTATAAGATTGGCTTGTACTGCTCGGATAGTCCATATAAGAGCCACTTTGACAATGCGAAAATGGTCGCTGAGGGTGTCTATCGGTGGATTGCAGCATACAGTTATGAACCAGCTAACTATGACACCTGGCAGATGAGTGGCGAAGGATCTGGCGGTTTTGGATCATACATTGGGGATGTTGACCGTGACTATGACAAGACAGGCAATCTCTTCAAGGAAGAGGCGCAGCCAATTACGCCATCTACTACACCCTTGTATCGTCAAATCATTGGTGAGGCCGGATATGATACAGATTCAGGAATCTATGGGCTTGGCCGGTCATACGACAATGGCAAGACTTTCCATGTTATGGATACGGTCTATGGTCGGATCTATCGTCAGCAAGATGGCGATAGTATCTGGCCTTTTTTAAAGCCTAAAGTCGGTACGATCAAAGGCGAGAAAGGTGATGCCGGAGCTGACGGCAAGTCGGCGTACGAAGTTGCCGTAGCCAATGGCTACACCGGTACACAAGCACAATGGCTTGCGTCATTAAAAGGCGCTGATGGTGCGCCTGGTAAAGACGGTCAAACGTGGCAACCATACATCGCAGACGACAAGCACTGGCATATCCGGCTGATCAACAATGTTGATATGCCGGCTATCGTTGGTGTGATTACGCAGGGCAACGCTAACGACCTTACGATGGACGACAGCTATCGTATCGATGGCACGGTTGCCAACATACCGTCAACCAGCGGCCTGCTGACGATTAGGGCTAACAGTAACGAAGTATGGCAGACGTACATCGATAGCGCGACTGCTGACTGCTATACCCGTACCCGTCACAATGGCACATGGACAGCATGGCGGTTAACGACGCAATGGAGTTAGGAGGTGAGTGAGTGACAACACAAGATATTGACTTGGGTGTGGTAGCACGCGGCCCACAAGGACCGAAAGGCGAGACTGGAGCGACCGGTGCACGAGGCCCACAAGGCAATACCGGTCCAACAGGTCCGCAAGGTGCTACTGGTCCGGCTGGGCCAACGGGAGTAAACATCATTAAGTACAACGGTGATATATCCGGCAATGGTGCCAGTGGTCAAACGGCTACCTTTGCTCGCTCAAACCTACAGCCTAGCGACATTGCTAAAGTAGGCGACATTGTGTTTGACCAGTACCCCAACGGCAATGGCGTTGACATTGGATTCTGGCGTATCACTTCGCTCAGCTCAACAAGCTGTACGGTTACTGGTCTGTCGTCTGGATTTACTATACCCAAAGGCAACAAGGGTGATACTGGAGCGCAAGGGCCACAGGGTATTCAAGGGCCACAGGGCAAGCAGGGTATTCAAGGCGTACAGGGCCCGCAGGGGCCCAAAGGTGAAACTGGTGCTACTGGTCCGGCTGGGCCAAGTAATGCTGATACGTTGAAAGACTTAGGCAGGTACACCGCAACGGCATCTGGTACGACCGCTAATTCCCCGACAACGGGTCTGCCACGCACAAGCGGAGTATCGATGACTCAGGTATACAACAACGGCTATCCAACGTCATACGGCAATGTACTTAACGTAGCGGGTAATGGTACGGGACAGCTTTTGCTAGGGTGGTCTGGCGCTGATAACACGACAGAGCATCTATGGTATCGCAGTCATCGTGATACTAGCACCGGTGGTTGGGGGACATGGCAAAAGATCGCATATGTTAGCGATTTAACTTGGTCCAACATCTCGGGTAAGCCGGACGTAGCTACTAAGTCTGACCTGACGTGGGCTAACATCTCGGGTAAGCCAAGCATACCAAGTACGTTTAACGGCTCAATCACCAGCACGTCGACTGACTTTAACAGCCTTGTAACAGAAGGCCACTATGACATACGTTTTTCGCCAAGCACTCAAGGCAAAAACGGCCCTAAACAAGGCAACTGGGGTCTGCTAGATGTTAAGGTTGCCGGCCGTATGATTGTACAAACCTACTACAGCGACCAGAGTAACGAAGTCTACGTACGCAATCGCCATGATGCTACCTGGACAGCTTGGCGTCAAATCACATTCTGGTCATAGAAAGGCGGTGAGAAATTGGCAACGACTGACATTGACTTGGGCATCGTAGCTCAGGGCCCTAAAGGTGATAAAGGCGATAAGGGGGATACCGGCGCCACTGGTGCGCAGGGCATTCAAGGCCCACAGGGTAAGCAAGGTATCCAAGGCCCGCAAGGTGTGCAGGGGCCGGCCGGCAAGCCTTTTAGCATTAAGAAGACCTATGCAACCGTAGCATTGCTTAACGCTAACGGGCCAAACGATTTGAGCGAAGGCGACTTTGCGATTATCGACTCAACCATCAATGACGCAGATAACGCCAAACTGTTTGTGTGGACGGGCGGTAAGGCATCACTGGTCACTGATATGTCTGGTGCACAAGGTGTGCAAGGCCCACAAGGCAAGCAGGGTGTGCAAGGCGCACAAGGACCGCAAGGCGTACAAGGTGAGCAGGGCGCTACTGGTGCAACTGGCATGTCCGGCAAGAGCTATAAGCCGTACATCAACAAAAGTGATGGTCACTGGCATATGACGATTGAAGACCCTAACGACGTTTTGACAGACCCGTTTGCGGTTACGACGGTTACTTCTGGCACGTGTGATGGACTAACAACGTCTGGATACTATGGCGTCAATTCAGCGAGTGTTAACGGTAAGCCAAACGGCGAGACTGGCCTGCTCAAAGTCATTAACGCCGGTGGAATCATTACTCAGACCATGCACACGGTGTCGGACAATCTTTATATCCGCAATAAGCACAACGGCGCATGGACTTCATGGCGTCAGACGACTCAATGGAGCTAACGAAAGGTGGTGAAAGCATATGGCTAACACTGTACATGCACGTGGCGAGTTCCAACTCAATACCAACTACCACGTGCTCGATATTGTATCTAATGGCAACCGCAGCTATGTCTGTGTACGGGCCAATGACGGCGAAGACGTAACCGACCAAGAATACTGGATGCTACTTGCACAAGGCCCACAGGGGATTCAAGGCCCACAAGGTCCGAAAGGTGAGACTGGGGCAACCGGTGCACGAGGTGCGCAAGGTATCCAGGGTATTCAAGGCCCTAAGGGCGACCCTGGCTCAATTGCTACGACGAATCTACCGTCAGCTGACCTAAACAACGTTAAGTCCAATGGCTACTACTACACCAACGGGCAGACGCTTACCAACAGCCCACTGTCTGGATCAACGTATGCCAACATGATCGTGGTGGCAAGCACTACTGGCAATAACGGTACGCAGTTTCTGCACGATACCAACAACAACGAGTTTTATGTGCGCTCGTGGTGGAATTCAGATAAGTCCTGGACTGCTTGGCGTCAAACCACCTACTGGAGCTGATAAGATATGGACTATCAAAAAGACTATACGCCAATCAACGATCTGACCACGTTTTTAGACTCCTACGGAGCTTGTACGCAACTCGTGTATGATAAGGCAACTAAGCTGATGCGAGCCGTCAATGCCGTGTTTTTGGACGTTGACGTGCCTAACTGGACGGTGCCAAATCTGTCAGACGGACTGATCAATCGCAACGCCTATATTTGGTGTCGGCACTTGATGCAGGGCGTACAGACGGCAGTCAATGCGGTGGTAGCGTGCTACAACTACCATTCGCTGACCGACCCGTACACGGGCAACAAAAACGTGCCAGTGCAGTTGTGGGTGCCTAACAGTCTGGCACTCAACGGCGATTTCTTACAAAAAGTAAATAACGATTTCAAGTCGGCTAACGATACGTTAGACCGGCTTTTTGATTATGTAGAACCGTATTTGTAAAGGAGGGGAACAATGGCAGTTAACGAGTATGTCGAGCTTGACATTTTAAAGCCCGGCACAACGCTAGTCGACCTGACCAAGAATTTTCAAGGCCGAGTCGGTGATAGCCGGGCTTTCTGCAAGCTTTGGATTAAAGCCAATGGATTGCCATACGACCTAACTAAAGACAGCCGGTCGGTCGGTTTTGCCGGCAAAGACCCGGCAGGCGATTTGTATCGTGCCGTCGGCTGGGCTGACACGGATCAGCCTGGCGACAATGCCCAAACGGGACGGGTGACGTACTACTTCCCGGCCGGCATGTTCAAGCATGAGGGTGATTGGGATAAGGACAGTACCTACTTTTACGTGCAGGACAGCAAAGGCACGGTATCAACGGTCAACGTTTGGCTGCATGTCCTGCCGAACATGGTTGAGATGGGCGTCAACACTACGCCTTACGTCTCTGAGATGGACAAGGCAGTTGCAGAAGTGCAAAGCAAAGCCAGCGAGGTTAAGTCGCAACTTAGCAACATCTTAAACGGCTCGGCTTTCACCGGCATGACGTCACAGCTTAAAGCCACGCAAGACACGATCAATGGGTACAGCACGTTGATCAACAGTAAGCAAGTGCCTACTACTGAGCAGATGCAAGCGTACGTGCAGGGCTTTTTTAACGCCGAAACGTCAACCGCTGACCTTAATACGTTGGTAACACCAGGCAAGGTTTACTACGTTGCAAACACGAGTGCCAGCAACAATCCAAACGGCAAGGCTGGGTTCATGTCTGTTAAGGGCACGTCTAGCAACCTGGTACAGGTCTTCGTGGACGGCGAGGCTAACGAGTTTATCCGCAGTCGCTTTGCCAACACGTGGACAGATTGGCGCCGGACTACGGCATGGAATTAAAAAGGAGGTAGCATTATGACTACATTTGTAACCCGTGGGGGGGGTAACCTAAACCCTACTGATAGCGCGGTTTCCGTTACTACGAAAGGCGGTGACCGCTGATGGCAATTTCTACGATCACATCTGGACAAAAGGACTGGCTGTCCACACTCAATAATGATTTAACCGAACTCAACAACCGTGACAGTGGTACGTGGACGAGTACCGGGCTAACCGCCATGAATGGCTACACGTTAAATGGATGCAGCTACTTCTACGGCATGATTGGCGGACGTAAGTATCTGATGATCAACGGCAACGTATCAATCAACTCTGGATCGATCGGTGGCCAAACCAACCGTGAAGTAATCCAACTGCCAACTACAGTCAAAGGCTGTGGTATGAAAGTAACCGGTTTTGCATATGTGCAAAACAGTGACAATGGCTATCGGTTGCTGGTTAACTACAATGCAACCACTAAACGGCTCTCGTTCACCAACATCACGGGTGTTAGCGTGACGTTCACGTCAATTGACTTCGGCATCATCATGACTGAGTAACCATATCAGCCAGTCCTGGAAAGGACTTAAAAATGCCGGTAAATCAAATCACGGCTGGTCAGAAGGACTGGCTTAAGACTCTTAACAACAATTTCGCACTGCTTAACAAGCTGCCAGTTGATAATGCATCATATTCAACGAACGTGGGAACGTTTATGAATGGCGCATCAGCTAATCAAGTAGCAGCTGTCATCGTGCAATTCAATCATTTCAAGATTATCTATCTGTATATCGAAAGTATGATCGTGCCAACAGGTGCATTTGGCAAACCGTTTTTAAAAATCGCAAGTACGATCAAACCTAACATGCCGATCGCGTTTATCGCTAATCAGCACAGTTATGTTACGACTACCGATCCCGCCAACTTAGATAATCTATATTTTTGGACAACTGAAAGCACTGAACAGCAGTACATGAATCTCGGAACAATGTATATCCATTTGGATAACTAACTAACAGAAAGGAAGTAAAACATGGCGGACGAAAACGCAAAGCAAGTGCTAGTCTACACGTACGACACGACTGACCGTCTGCATGCCTTTACCGGCGCAATCAGCGTCGCTGAGGGCACTGCACTAACGAACGGTCAGACGGACGTAGCACCTGCCGACAACAACCAGTTTTTTAACGGCACAAAGTGGGTTGGCGGCGACCAGCTCGTCACAGCCTACCACTATGACACCAACGGATACTGGGACGGCTCAACGCTGATCCCAGACGGCGCACCACTGGAAGCGAACGAAACAACGGTCGTACCATATGACGCCAACGGAGCTGGCATGTATAAGCCTAAGTTTGACACGGCTCAAAACAAGTGGGTCGAAACGCTGACGAAAGAGGAAATCGACGCGCTCAACAAGCCAGCTACGCCAGAGCCGGATGCGCAGGACCAACTCAACAAGCAGTTGATGGTTCGTATCGCTGGCTTGCAAACAAGTGTAGCCACACAGAGCAAGCTTAATGCCAACTTGATTAAGGAATTAACCGAGATCAAGAAAAAGCTGGCAACTGACACCACTACAACGAACGCTTAGGAGGGATAGATATGGCTAATGATTTTATGTTCGGCATCTACAAGAGCTACTACGAGATGAAGTTGTTTACTAAAGACGATTTGGATTTGTTTGTTGAAGTCGGTGACCTGAGCGCTGATCAAGAGAACCAAATCTTAGGCGTAGCTGCATCATCTGCTACTGCATCTGATTCTGGGTCTGCCAATACTGCTCAATCAGCTAACACGGCTACAAGTCAAGCCTAGCTAACTTATAACAGTCGCCTACGAAAGCTAACAGTACCATACGGGGCGGCTTTTTAAACGGAATTAGGGAAGCGAGGTGGGCTATGGGACACAGACGATTTTTGGTCGTGACCGGATTTGAAACGCTGACAACCGGTATCTTTATGTCTGCGTTTACGCTCTTTATCAGCGTTTTGGTTGAGGCTGTCTCAGATGGTGGAGGTGGCCGTTGATGCATGTTTTGGCAAACATTTTAAGCGCTGTGCTTGGTGGGGGAACGGTCGCGGCAGTTATCAACTACGCTAGTTCAAAAAGCTCAGATAGCGTCAAACGGGAAGATGTATATGCTGACCATACGCAAGAACTGTTTGAACGTCTTGACAAACTGACAGACGAGCGAGATGAGCTCAAGGATCAAGTGTTAGAGCAGTCCAAGACAATTGACACGCTCAACACTCAGATCAAGCAGTTACGTCAAGACAACGACCGACTGATCGACCAGGTACACAAGTTGACTGAGAAGGTCAATGAGCTGGTTAAGGCAGACACTAATCTTAAAGGAGCGAGTAGATGATGAAAACAGTAAATGACATTGTTGAGTGGCTGATTCAATCGGGCACGTTAGCAGTCTTGGTGGCCTTTTTGTGGGCTTACGCTAAGCCGCTGCTGACGGCTAAGGCTAAGACAGCTAAAACGGAACAGACGCGCCAACTCTGGACGCTGGCCGAACATGTAGCGGAAGCAGCCGTCAACACGATGGCTAGCCGGTCCATGTCTGGCTCGGAGAAGTATGCTAAGGCTGTCGACATGGTGCAGACGTCACTGGCTCAATCTGGCCACCATATCGCGCCAGAGGACGCAGAAGCGGTTGTACAATCGGCTTATGAGAAGTCGGGGCTAGGCGACAAGAAACAAAAAAACACTGACAACGTAAATGACACGCAGCCAGTGCTTAGCAAGTAAGAGGTGATATTATGACAATTAAAGTAGTAGATGTATACTCTGGCTCGCCACGAAGCTATGCTACTGATCCTAATGCGCAAGGCGTTATTGTCAAGGCTACACAGGGTACTGGCTATGTCAATCCATATTGTGACACAGATTACCAAGCAGCTAAAAACGCTGGCAAGCTGCTAGGTGTTTATCACTATGCCGGCGGTGGCGACCCGGTAGCGGAAGCCAAGTATTTCCTTGCCAACGTTAAAAATTATATTGGCGAAGCAATTCTTGGCTTGGACTGGGAGTCGGGCCAAAATGCCAGCTGGGGTAATGCTAATTGGTGTCGGACGTTTGTTGACTACGTACACAGTCAGACTGGCGTCTATCCAATTATTTATGTACAGTTCAGTGCTGTTTGGCAAGTAGCTAACTGTTCTAACTCTTGTGGCTTGTGGGGGGCTGGTTATCCTACCTATGCTAACAGCTGGGCAGTGCCAGCATTCCTGAGTTCGTATAAGTTTGCTCCTTGGTCTAATCTGACTGGCTGGCAGTATACCGGTAATACGATGGACCGCTCTGA